>Ga0153915_10004783_pt1 | contig 12528 bp, 7 predicted proteins | sample Opewatmetagenome_2_FD_107003 | JGI IMG/M metagenome (GOLD analysis project Ga0153915, IMG submission 107003) | Freshwater wetland microbial communities from Ohio, USA - Open water 3 Core 3 Depth 3 metaG | ecosystem: Environmental > Aquatic > Freshwater > Wetlands | place: USA: Ohio, Lake Erie... | reverse complement strand
TGAATAACGATTTTATCACGGTTCAAACCTTATACGACCAGGGGGCTCCGCTGGCGCAGTCCATCTACAGCTATCTCTATCCTTTGACAGTCTGCGACGAGAATGAAATCCGGATCGATTCCATCGTGCCCGGACAGACATTCATGCCCATTGTTTCGGATTTCGATCAAAGAAATCATGGCTTCGTGGAGATTACCGCTTTATGCAGCGAGACCGCCGATAGCGAGCAGGTGACATGTTACCGGCGGGATTTCGAGGGTATCTTCGCGCCTTTCGATCCGGTGCCGACAACTACCGATCCGGCGTTCCCCGGCGACGGCATCGTGTCGCTCGTACCCGGAGCTGAGATGATAGTGCTGTATGCCGAGCCCGAGATGCCGGAACGGGTATGCCGACGTTTCATAGCGGTGGAACCGATCCTCGATATAGCGGGCGATCACCCTTCATTGCCGCGGATAGAACTCTCGGCCTATCCCAACCCGTTTAACTCGTTGACAACCATTTCATATTCAGGCCTTAGCGCTGGGCAAATTCGGATATTCGATATCATGGGGCGGGAAATCAGAAAATTCGACGTTCAAGGGGATGGCGCAATCGCTTGGAATGCAAAAGACAATAGCGGAAACGATATCGTTTCCGGGATTTATTTCGTCGCTTTAGATTCCCATCAGGCAAGCGCCATCAAATTAGTTTATCTGAAATAACTACGAAATGTAGGCGGGGAGCTTGTCTCCCCGCAATTATATTTAGCAAAGCAGGTCGGCTTTTCGGCCGCAATAAAGAAGGACAAAAGCCGACTCCTTCTCTCCGTGTCGGGTTTTTCCGCGCTATGGCCATGTAAAACCCGACCTACTTGCATTCCCTACCGCCCATGGCAATGCTTATACTTCTTGCCTGAACCGCATGGGCAGGGGTCGTTGCGGCCGGGCGTTTTGGTGACGCGGATCGGCTTCTGTTTGCCTTCGGGGTCTTCGGCGCGACGCACCGGGCCGTCATCGAGCGATCTTTCCGACCCTTCCGCGTGGGCGCCGGCCGTTACACCCATCCCCACCGCCGATTGCTTGGCGGCAATCATCTGGCCGGTGGGCAGCCGCGTCGGTTCGGCGGCCGGTTTCATCTTGTAAATCATCCCCACCGCCTCCTCGTCGATACGCCCCATCATCTCCTCGAAGGCGCCGTAGGCCTCTTTCTTGTATTCGATCACCGGATCGCGCTGGCCGTAGGCGCGAAGACCGATTCCGGTCTTGAGATGATCCATTTCGTAAAGATGTTCTTTCCAGTGGGTATCGATCGCCATCAGGAATCCAAAGCGTTCCAGCCGACGCATGATGTCCTCGCCCAGAAGCTGCTCTTTCTCGTCGTAAATCTTGCGGGCGGCGCTGGTGATGTCCTCTATGACTTTCGACTGCCTGAGACCCTCGATCTCCGACTCCGGATAATGAATATCCAGTAAAAACAGCTTCAAGAGTTCCGCTCGCAGGCCGAGCATGTTCCAGTTTTCCGGATGCTCCCCTTCGGGACAGTACTGCCAGACCTTGCTTTCCACGATCTCATCGACCAGTGCCAGCGTCTCATCCTTGAGATTTTTCCCCCTGAGGATATCGGTGCGACGTTGATATATCACGATGCGCTGGGAATTCATGACATTATCGTATTCGAGCAGGTTTTTCCTGATCGAGAAATTGTTGTATTCGACCTGTTTGCGGGCTCGCTCTATAGCCCTGGTGACCATGCGATGATTGATAGACTCCCCTTCTTTCCATCCCAGGGTATCCATGACCCGCTCGATCCGGCCGCCGCCGAAAATGCGCATCATATCGTCCTCGAGGGATATATAAAACACGGACGAGCCCGGGTCGCCCTGACGTCCCGCACGGCCTCGCAGCTGACGGTCTATGCGGCGGGATTCATGAAGGTCTGTTCCGATGATATGAAGCCCGCAGGGGACGTCCTCCTCGCAATGAAGATCCTTATAGAAAGGACATTCCTCGTCCGGTTTCACGGGGGAGATCAGCATGCAGGCCTTCGATTTAACCACTTCGCCGTGAAGCTTGATATCCGTGCCGCGGCCGGCCATGTTAGTGGCGATGGTTACCGCCCCCGGCAGACCGGCTTTGGAAACGATCTCGGCCTCCTGCTGATGAAACTTGGCATTGAGAACCGAATGGCCGATTCCCTGCCGTTTCAGCATTTTCGACAGGGTTTCCGAGACCTCCACCGACACCGTGCCCACCAGCACCGGAATATTGTTGTTGTGAAGCCTGACAATCTCCTCGATAATGGAATTATATTTTTCCCGACGGGTACGGTAAATGACGTCATCATAATCGAAACGTCGAACAGGCTGATTGGTCGGCGCAACTACGACGTCCAGCTTGTAAATCTCGTAAAACTCGGCCGCTTCGGTCTCGGCGGTGCCGGTCATGCCCGAGAGCTTGTCGTACATCCTGAAATAGTTTTGCAGCGTGATGGTGGCCATCGTCTGCGTTTCACCCTCGATGGTTACCCCTTCTTTGGCCTCGATCGCCTGATGGAGACCGTCGGAATAGCGACGTCCCGGCATAAGCCGTCCGGTAAATTCGTCCACTATAAGAACCTTGCCGTCCTGAACAACGTATTCGACATCTTTTTCGAACAACTCGTAAGCCCGCAGAAGCTGGTTTATGGCGTGATTCTTTTCCGATTTCTCGGCGTGCAGACTATAGAGCTCCTCTTTTCTTTTGATCTTCTGCTCCGGCGTGTAATTATCGTCGGAATCTATCTGCACCAATCCCTCGGTTAGATCGGGTATCTCGAACAGCTTCTGATCGTCGGGGCTCAGCGATTTCAGCCCCGGATCGTTGAGGTAGACCGTGTGCTCACGCTCGTCGATGGAGAAATAAAGCTTCTCATCGACCTCATGAAGGATCTTATCGCGCCGATATTGAAGCTCTTTTTCGTCGACCAGTTTGCGGACTCCCTTTTCTTTGAACAGCTTGAGCAGACGTTTATTTTTGGGGGAGCCGCGATAAGCCAGTAAAAGCTTATCCGCCGCTTCCGATTCCTGGCCTCCATCCTCGAGTATCTTCTCCGCCTCCGATATCAATCTGGCGACAGACTGTCCCTGGCGTTTGACCAGGTTGGCCACCAGCGGTTTCATATCGTCGAACCGGAAATTCATCGATGATTCCACCGGACCGGAAATAATCAACGGAGTCCGGGCCTCGTCGATCAAAACCGAATCGACCTCGTCCACTATGGCGAAGGCATAACCCCGATGTACCTGGTCCTCGGCCCTGACCGCCATGTTATCGCGCAGATAATCGAATCCGAATTCGTTATTGGTCCCATAGGTGATATCGCATTTGTACTCTCCCTGTCGCTCGAACGGCGACATATCGGTCTGAATGCACCCGACAGTCATGCCGAGAAATTCATAGACCTTTCCCATCCACTGGGCGTCGCGCCGGGCCAGGTAATCGTTGACGGTGACCAGATGGGCCCCTTTCCCGGTCAGGGCGTTCAGGTAAAGCGGCATGGTGGCCACAAGCGTTTTTCCCTCGCCGGTCGCCATCTCGGCGATCTTCCCCTGATGCAGGATGATTCCGCCAAGTAGCTGAACGTCGTAAGGAACCATGTCCCATCTGGTCTCGATACCGCAAACGTCCCAGGATTTACCCACCAGACGTCGACAGGCGTCTTTGACCATGGCGAATGTCTCGGGCAGGATCTCGTCGAGTTTTTCGTCGAGGCGTGTTCTATATTCCTTTTTATAAACATCCGGATCCATCGAATCCTGATCGAGTTCCCCGGCCAGCTCATTTAAGAACACGGCCAATTCCGCCTTGAATTCCTCAGTCCGCCTGGGAAACCAGTCGTCCGGCTTATCTTTGAGTTGTTCGAAAATCCGGTTGATTTCGGCCACTATCGGACGCAGCCTTTTAGCTTCCCGTTCCGATTTGCTTCCGAAAACCTTCTTAATTGCGGCCATCACCATAACGCCGATACCTCATTCAATTTAAGTGAACCACAGTATATAGAGATATATATATACGTTCAAGAGAAAAGTTCCTTCTATCGACGCCAGTTTATTCTGACTCAGCGCCCGGAAAACAATTCGATTATCTATTAATGTGATCCTTCCATAATATATTTGGCCAGGGTCTCGGTCTCCTCATCGGAACCCTCGAAAGCAGGCATATCGACGGGCGGTTTTTTCAAAAATTGCTTTAATTCTTCCGTAGAATACTTATCGTCGAGATCCATCAGCGCCGGCCCGGCAGAACCTCCGCTTCCCTGGAATGTATGGCATGCGCGGCATCCCCAGTCTTCGAAAATCTGCTCGCCGGAAGCCGCTCCCGGTTCCGGCGTCGACGTCACCTGCCGGCCGACCAACCGTTCATTCATCTGCATACCCCCCCAGATGAGATACGGCTTGCGGGCTTTTTCGCGCGCATAAGCCCCCATGAAAAACGCCACAAAAGCGGCGATCGCGGTGCCCAGCAGAAATTTCCGCCCCTTATCGTGACCCAAAATCCAGTAAAATACGGCGAATATCACGGCAACGCCGGCAAGGGCCATCATCATATTCAAATACGGCCGCGCAAGGCCCGTCCAGAGCTGCGACCACGGACTGGGATCGGGAAGACCCGATGTCGCCGATTTCACTTTGAACAGGAAACTCAAACCCGAAATCGGCTGCAGGAATATCAGCCCTCCGCCGATCCGGGCGGTCAACCTGTTTGTTTTTTGATAGTAATCGAGATCATGATCGCTGGTCTTGGATCGCCAGTAAACCCATATGAATACGACCAGCGAGCCATTGATCAGGCAGGGTATGAACATGTGCAGAAACGATTCCCAGAGAATTGGATTTAAAAAAGCGTCCCAGCGATTTTGCGTCGTCAGCCATCCGCCCGGTACCATCATGAACGCCCAGATGGAGTTTATCAGGAAGGCCGACACGGTCGCGGCCAGGGCGGTCACGAACCCCAGAAAAATATGGGTCTTAGCCGATACCTTATTCCAGGTATTGTTATAGGAAATCGAGAATATCATCAATATCAAGAAGAACAGTCCTTCGATGACAAAAGGCCAGAACATTACCGAGTACAAAAGCCTGGAGAATGTCCCCCAGAGACCGATCGCCAACACGACAATAGCCACTCCCAGAACGCCGTTAATTTTCATCATGTCGGCAAGGAATTTGGTCACCCGGCGCGCCAGGGTGATATAGTCGTCGTCTTTTCTCCTTCTGCCGAGCCATTCCGAGAAGACGGCGAGGACGGCCCCTCCGACCGCTATAAATGCAAAAAAGACATGAATTAAAATAACTATGGCCATTATTATGCTGTTGCCCGTCAGCGGAAACTCGATCCTCTCCATCAAGACACCTCCTTCAACACTTTCGGGATAAATATGGCCAAATCGATATCCCTGGCAAACAAAAAATAAAATGAATTCAAGCAAGAGAAGATAGGATCGGCAATAGAAAAAGCCCCGCAACCGTGGTCACGAGGCTCCCTCCTTATCTTAAATCCCGGAACTAGAGCAATTTCCGAAGGATATCTGCCATATCTTTCGCCCTCTGAAAACGAAGATCGGGATCTTTGACCAAACCTTTAGCGATTATCTTATCGAAGATTCTGGGCACGTCGAGATTGATCTCCGACGGCGCCAGCGGGTCCGTGTGCAGTATGGAGTAAATAAGCGCCGAGATAGTCTCTCCCTTGAAAGGCTTATGTCTGGTCAAAAGCTCGTAGAAAACCACGGATAGTGAAAAAATATCCGAGCGCCTGTCGACCGGCAGCCCCTTAAGCTGTTCCGGCGAGATGTAGTTCGGGGTCCCCAGAGCCGTACCCGTTTGCGTCATGGACGCCGATTTATCCACTCTGGCTATCCCGAAATCCATGACCTTCACCTTGTTGCCCTCGAGGATCATGATATTGGCCGGCTTAACATCGCGATGGACTATACCATGCTCATGGGCAAAATCAAGAGCTTCGCAGACCTGCAACATCACCTTCGACATGGTCTTATAGTCCCAGTTCACGCCGGAGCTGATTATCGATTCAAGCGTATTCCCCCGTAAAAATTCCATGGCGATATATTGAAGGTTGCCTTCATGCCCTACGTCGTAGATGGTTACGATATTTGGATGAGACAGCTGCCCGGCTGCCTTGGCTTCTCTCATAAGGCGCTCCCGAAGCTCATTCGCTTCGTCCTGATCTATACTCTGATCGAGCCGAATCGTCTTCAGCGCTACCGGCCTGTCTATGGCCGGATCGAGCCCTTTATAGACCATGCCCATGGCACCTTTACCCAGGGTTCCCAGTATCTTGTAACGTCCGAAATGCTCCATGATCACCCCGGGCGCCTCTCCGACCGCCACTCCGGAGGCTACGGGAAGAGTTTCCGCGCTGCCGAATGCTGAAGTCCCCGTCTGGGTCGATCTCCCGGGATATGGAGTCTGGGCTGCCGTTTTCCCGAAATTCGATCCCGGCGTCTGGTCGGCCCAACCGCCGACACCTCTGGTATCGTTCGCCGAAAGCAAAGCCTCATAGTCGATATCTTCCTCAGCAGCTTTTTCCTCGGCCCTGACCTGGCCTTCCATTTTCAAAAACGGAGCGACAATGAGCATCATGGCGATCTGGATAGTCGGATATAACGTCTTGAACATGATTCCAAATGAGGAGAGCAGGACGTAATTCATATTCAGCAGGACTATAAGAAATAAGAACAGGACCGCGATCCGGTTTATCAAGGTCACCCGAGGCAAAACCACTGCGCAGAAAAATCCGATCAGCGCCAGGACAATCAGGTTGATCCTGACTTGATCGGCGACGCCTTTCAGCGTCTTATTATGGACCAAATTCTCCGTGACGTTGGCCATGAGCTCCGAGCCGAGAAGCTTCTTGGTCACCGGCGTCGAGAAAACATCGGTAGCGCCGAAGGCGGTATAACCGATTATGACGAGTTTACCAGTCAATTCCCGAGGGGATATGGCCTTATCCATGATATCCGCAGCCGAATAATATCTGAACGATTTTTCCGATCCTGCGTAATTGATAATCATTCTTCCCATTTTATCGGTGGGTATAGCACGGCCACCCAATATTATGGATCGCCCCACACTCACTCCGATTTCGCGCTGCCCCACTCCGAGATAATGAGCCGCGGCCACAACCGGGGCCGACGGGAAGAATTCCCCTCTATAGCCTGCTATCAGAGGATAGCACCTGACGTTACGGTCCGGGTCGGGAATTATATTGATGAAGCCGAGGTTGGCGCTCGAGTCGGCGATAGGACCAGCCGGCGCCCTAAGCGCGGTCGCCCCGACCGGCGGGAATCTCGAAAACGATTCCGGATTGCTGATCGAACGGTAAGCGCTTCTGGCCAGCCCGTCCGGCAATACCCAACCCTGGGTGGGAAGCTCGGACTGCGAAAAATAGTAGCCTACAATTACATTACCGGCCCTTGCCAGGGCTCTCGCCAGAGAGTCGGTGTAGCCCGCCGTTTTCTGATATTCATCTGTCTCAAATGTCAGATCCAGTAGAATCGTCTTTGGAGATTGCGAAGCTACCGCATCCACGAGCTTGCCTATTTTATCGCGGTTCCACGGCCATTGGCCCATTTTACCGAGACTGGCATCGTCGATTCCTACAATTACGATATCGTCGCCCACCGTTCTATCGCCCCGCAACCTGAACATGGTATCCTGGATAAGTTGCCCGAATTTTTCCAGGACCGGCGGTCTCTCCACGTAAACGCTGATAACCAGAACCGTTATAAGGACATATAAAATCAACCCGGAAAACCGTCTAAACATCCCTAGAAAACTCCTTTATTTCTCCCCCGCAACCTCGATAGGACATCGCCCTCTACCTGAAATGCATAACATCAATTATCAAATTCGGCATAATTCTATAAATATTTAGAGTCTTTTGGGATGAAATATCGGATTTTGAGAAAATCGATTTGACGGATGCTACGTATATTCTTATCCGGGCGAAGAATACCCTTCGGGACGTCGAAAAGGTCGCCTCAGATAACCTGGATCAGCCAGGGGAAAAATACCATGACTGCCAGGGCCAGAAGGAAGAATAAAAGCTTGGAAATTATCGACATTTCAGTTCTCGTCATCCTCGCAGCTTAACGTCCGACGGCCAGCCGCTCTATAAGATATTCTGGAAGTCCCACCCTGGCCATATTGCTCTGGGTGGTTTTCACGTTATATTGAACCCTCTTGAATCTGACCGTATTCTTCCTGCTATCATAAATCAGATAGCAGCAACGAGGGTCCCCGTCACGGGGCTGCCCTAACGACCCGATATTTATCAGGTATCGCAGATCGCCTTTGATAACTTCCTCTGTTTTCTTGGAAAGAACACCGGGACCCGAAGCCTCTTTGGATACGATATAAGGTCGATGAGTGTGTCCTACCAGACAGATCTTCTGCTCAAAATACGCGAAATTTTCCTCCGCGTCTTCCATATCGAGAATATAGTGCCAGCTTTCAGGGTCTCTGGGAGAGGCGTGAACCAATAGTATGTCATCGATTTGATAAGTCAATTCGAAATCCGACATTATTTCGATGGCTTTTTTTGAGAGAGATGTCTTTGTCCAGCCCACCGATTCTGCGGCGTATTGATTGAAATAATCGGTTTCCATCAGGCCCAGCGCCGCGTAATCATGATTGCCCATCAGTTTGGCATCGGAGATCTCATCTATCAACTTGACACACTCGTCGGGGTCGGGGCCGTAGCCGACCGCGTCTCCTAAAAAAAATAATTTATCGATTTTTTCCGCCCTGAAATCTATTATGCAGGCCTTTAGAGCCTCGAGGTTGGCATGAACATCGGAGAAAAAACCGTATCTCATTACTATCTGCTTTCCACGAACCTATAGACGGTCTTGCCTACCTGAATGATATCGTCATTCTTCAGTACGTGGCTGTCAACTTCCTCTCCGTTAATCTTGGTCTTTCCCCTTTTGCCAAGATTTACGAGCATAAAATTATCGCTCTCTTTCACGATTTTAGCCTGGATTCCGGAAATGAAAAATCCTTTGGCTTTGATATTCGCCAGCGAGGACTTGCCGATGGTCACGACACTCCGGTTTATCGGGTACTGGTCGAAATCGGCCCCGGCCTCGCCCAGAAGCACGGATGTCCCCGCATCGGACGTGATTTTCCTGTCCTGCTGATCCTTGGCCAGAAGCTCCCTTTGCTTTTTGGTCTGTAAGACCATAGTCCCGTCAGCCTCGAAAGGCGCACCGGATTTCTCAGGCACTTCATGATAATAAAGCGTGTACTTGCCGATTACGATCGAGTCGTTGTCTTTCAATACTTCCTCGGAGATCCGCCTCGAATTGACGAACGTGCCGTTCAAACTCTCGTTATCGATCAGGACGGCCTGACCGTTCCCGAACTCGATCTGCGCGTGACATCGAGATACTCCGCGGTTATCCAGGACGATGTCATTATCGGGAGTACGCCCGATAGTCACCCGTTTCTTCTCGGTAATGAATTTCTCGATTACCTTGTCCTCGAATTTCACGATAATTTCAGGCATAATTCCCTCCCGAAAGAGCGCCGTAGCAATTTGTGGCTAAGGCACCGTTTTGTCAACTTATTGTTGCGCCAAAGGGCATAATTGCCCATGAAATGACCTTGCAGGGCATTTCCGCTTCTTGTATATTGTCGGAATGAACCCGATTAACTTTAAAAATTCCATGGCCATAATATACGCCCCTATTGCGGGCGTAAGCGATTCACCGTCAAGAAAATTAGCCCGCTCGTTCGGGGCCGATATCACCGTTTCGGAGCTCGTTTCGTCCGAGGGTATCATACGTAATGGCAGGAAAACGTTGGAATTGGTCCGTTTCGACGATTCCGAAAGGCCATTTGGAATTCAGATTTTCGGGGCAAATCCATATTCCATGGCAGAAGCTGCCAAAACGATGGAGCGCCTTAATCCCGATTTCATCGATATCAATTTCGGATGCCCGGCGCGCAAAGTGGTCGGCAAAAACGGAGGCAGCTCCATCCTTCGCAACCTCAAGTTATTACAGGAAATAGTTGAGAACATCGTAAAGGCCGTCAATCTCCCGGTGACTGTTAAAATGCGATCGGGCTGGGATGATAATTCGCTGATCTATCTGGAGGCCGGCAGAATAATCGAAGGCTGCGGCGCCAACGCGATCACCCTCCATCCTCGTAACAAAGCCCAGGGTTTCAACGGTAAAGCTGATTGGTCTCAAATCCTCGAACTGAAAGAAGCTGTAAATATCGCCGTCATAGGCAACGGCGACATATTCACTCCCCCGGACGCTATCAAAATGTTCGAGCAGACCGGGTGCGACGCCGTCATGATCGGCAGAGGCTCGCTCGGTAACCCCTGGATCTTTCAACGCATAAAACAGTTGCGTCAATCGAATACATTGCCTCCCGAACCAACCCTGCGTCAAAAAATCGAGACGGCCTTGAATCATTTCGATATGACCGTGGCCCAGTACGGACTGCCGAACGGAATTTTCATAATGCGTTCCCGGTTCGGCTGGTATCTCAAAGGCCTCCCCGGCGCGTCGAAAATCAGATCTGTTCTGAATAAATTGGAATCGCCGTCGGAAATCAAAGACCTTATCAACGGCCTGATCTACGAATATACCGATAGCCGGGACGCTGATAATACGAAAGCAAATCAGCTTTCAATTGTCGATAAGACCTGACCATGAATACCGATACCGTCAGATCGATACTCGAAAATATTTCGACGGGGAAAATGTCCATCGACCAGGGGCTGGAAGCTCTTCGGGCATTCACATTCGAAGATATCGGGTTTGCCAAAATCGATCATAATAGGGCCACGAGAACCGGGACTCCCGAGGTCATATTCGCGCCCGGCAAAACCGAAAGGCAGATAACTCAGATTATCCAGAGGATGAGCAAAGCGGGCTCGGATATCATAATAAGCCGTGTCGATAAATCGACTTACAACAAGCTGAAAAGAAAATTCAGAAATATCGAGTATAACGAGACGGCGAGAATGATCGTCAAAACCGTTCGGCGCAGCAAGCCGATCGTCCCCGGAGTCATCGCCGTGGTCAGCGGCGGGACGTCGGATATGCCGGTGGCCGAAGAGGCCGCGGCGACAATCGAGGCATTCGGGGGGAAGGCCGAGAGAATTTTCGATGTCGGCGTTGCCGGAATCCATCGTCTGCTGTCCTTCCACGACAGATTGCGCCAGGCCTCGGTCATAATTGTCGTAGCCGGAATGGAAGGCGCATTGCCCTCGGTTGTGGGAGGGCTGGTGGCCGCCCCCGTAATCGCCGTGCCGACCTCGATAGGCTACGGCGCGTCGTTTGGCGGCATCGCCGCGCTTCTGGCCATGCTCAACTCCTGCGCCCCGGGGGTGACCGTGGTGAATATCGATAACGGTTTTGGCGCGGCCATGGCGGCTTTGAAAATAGTCACAAAAGGAAAATTAAAAAGCGCAAGAAGATGAAAATAGCGTATTTCGATTGTTTCTCCGGAGCCGCCGGCGACATGATAATGGGGGCTTTGCTTGACGCCGGACTGCCGTACGATGATTTCAAGGCGGAGATCCGGAAGATCGGGCTTTCCGGATATGAATTATCGTCCGAGCATGTAACAAAACATCAGATTGCCGCCACCAAATTCACTGTTAAAATTAGCGGCAATCAGCCTTATCGGAGCCTTCGGGAGATAACAGAGATTATAACAGATTCGGGATTAAGCGAATCGGCGCGAGAAAAATCAATCGCCATATTCAACCGCTTGGCGGAGGCCGAGGCCGCGGCGCATGGCGAGCCTGTCGAGAAAGTTCACTTCCATGAGATCGGCGCAGTTGATGCCATTATCGATATCTGCGGCGCGGTGGCCGGGCTGGAGATGATGGGAATCGAAAAGATTTATTGCTCGCCGCTCGTGCTCGGCACAGGCAGCGTGCAGACAGATCACGGTCCGATGCCCGTCCCCGCCCCGGCAACCGTGGAGCTGACCAGGAATATCCCGGTCAGGTTCACCGGAATCGAATCCGAGCTCACCACCCCGACTGGCGCGGCCATTCTTACAAAGCTGGCCGATTTCATGCCACCGGAGAGATTCATTTTTGAAAAAGTCGGGTACGGCGCCGGCAGTCGCGATCTTCCCGATCTTCCTAATTTGCTGCGGATCATGATAGGCGAAATTGATCTCGACCTGGAATGCGATAACGTCACGATAATGGAAACCAATCTGGATCGCGCCACTCCTGAAGCGTTGGGCGGGGTTATCGACGAGCTATTGGCTGCCGGGGCGCTTGACGTTTTCGTCACGCCGGTTACCATGAAGAAAAACAGGCCGGGGCATGGACTTACTCTCATATGCGAACCGGATAAAAAAGATAAGTTGGCCGGTATCGTTTTCACGAGAGGATTGACTCTCGGGATCAGGGTCGAGACAGTTTCAAGAATCAAGTTTCCGCGTCGCGAGACGAAAGTCACGACATCGGGTGGGATCGTTTCCGTGAAAATCGCGGTCTGCGACGG
>Ga0153915_10004782_pt1 | contig 12528 bp, 10 predicted proteins | sample Opewatmetagenome_2_FD_107003 | JGI IMG/M metagenome (GOLD analysis project Ga0153915, IMG submission 107003) | Freshwater wetland microbial communities from Ohio, USA - Open water 3 Core 3 Depth 3 metaG | ecosystem: Environmental > Aquatic > Freshwater > Wetlands | place: USA: Ohio, Lake Erie... | reverse complement strand
TCCACCCGGATCAGGGCGGCGGGGTCGGCGAACAGGAACTTGGCCAGAGCCCGGGCCAGCTCGGTCTTCCCCACCCCGGTGGGGCCGGAGAAGATGAACGACCCGATGGGGTGTTTCGGATCCTTGAGCCCCGCGCGCGACCGCCGGATCGCCCGGGAGATGGCCTTGATGGCCTCGTCCTGGCCCACCACGCTCAGATGCAGCTCCTCCTCCATCCGGAGCAGCCTGGCGGCCTCCGCCTCCTGCAGCCGGGTGACCGGGATGCCGGTCCAGCGCGACACGATGAACGCGATGTCTTCCTCGGAGATCACCGGGCGGCGGGTCTGCCGCTCCCGCTCCCACTCCTCCTGCTTCAGCCGGATCTGGTTCTGCAGGTCGCGCTCCTTGTCCCTGAGCGCCGCAGCCCGCTCGAAGTTCTGATCCCGGACCGCGTCCTCCTTGTCCAGGTTCACCTTCTCCAGGTCGGCCTTCAGGTTGGCCACCTCGGCCGGCGGCACCTGGGACGCGAGCCGGGCCCGCGCGCCAGCCTCGTCGATCACGTCGATCGCCTTATCCGGCAGGAACCGGTCGGTGATGTACCGCTCGGACAGCTTGGCCGCGTCCTCCAGGGTCTCGTCGGGGATCACCACCCGGTGGTGGTCCTCGTACTTCTTGCGCAGTCCCTTGAGGATCTCGATCGTCTCGTCGATCGTGGGCGGATCCACCATCACCGTCTGGAACCGCCGCTCCAGCGCCCCGTCCTTCTCGATGTACTTGCGGTACTCGTTGAGAGTCGAGGCGCCGACACACTGCAGCTCGCCCCGGGCCAGCGCCGGCTTGAGCATGTTGGAGGCGTCGATCGCGCCCTCGGCCGCGCCCGCGCCGACCAGCGTGTGCAGCTCGTCGATGAACAGGATGATCTGCTTGTTCTGGGCGATCTCGTTCATGACGGCCTTGAGCCGCTCCTCGAACTGCCCGCGGTACTTGGTCCCGGCGATCACCGCGGCCATGTCCAGCGACAGGACCCGGTGGTCCTTGAGCACGTCGGGGCAGAGCCCGTTCGCGATCATCAGGGCCAGGCCCTCCACGATCGCGGTCTTGCCCACGCCGGGCTCGCCGATCAGCACCGGGTTGTTCTTCTTCCGGCGCGCCAGGATCTCCATGACCCGTTCGATCTCCTTGGCCCGGCCGATGGTCGGGTCCAGCTGGCCTTCGGCGGCCAGCTGGGTGAGATCCCGGCAGAAGTGATCCAGCGCGGGGGTCTTGGACTTCTTCTCGGACTTGGGGGCGGCCGCCGGCGCGGGCGAGCTGCTGGACGCCTGGGCCTGGGGCATGTCGCTCCCCAGGAGCCGCAGGGTCTCGGCCCGGCTCTGCTCCAGGTTCACGCCCGCGTCGGTCAGCACCTGCGCGGCGATCCCCTTCTCTTCCCGCAGCAGACCGAGCAGCAGGTGCTCGGTGCCAACGTAGCTGTGGTTCAGCTCGCGAGCCTCGGTCATGGCCAGCTCCAGCACCTTCTTGGCGCGGGAGGTGTAGGGCAGATCGGGGCCGGTGGCCGCGGCCGCCTTCCCCTTCTTGACCGTCTCCTCGATCTTCTGCTGGATCTCCTCGAGATCGACGTTCAGGTTCTGCAGCACCGCCGCGGCCACGCCCTCACCCTCGCGGATGAGGCCGAGGAGGATGTGCTCGGTTCCCACGTACTCGTGGTGCAGGCGGGCCGCCTCTTCGCGGGCCATCTGCAGGACCTTCCGCACACGGTCGGTAAAGTTGTACCCGTTCATCGTGACCTACCCTCGGCGTCCAGCTTCGTCTTCCAGCAGCGCCCGCACGTAGCGCGCGCGGCGAACACTCAAATCGGCATCGTCCGGATGCACCCCCTCGAGCACGGCCAGATGCGCCGGCTGGGTGTGCACCAGGAGCTTGTTCAGGGCGTAGAGCCCCACCCGGTTGATCAGTGACAGCCCGACGCCCAGCCGGACCCCCGAGAGGAGATTGGTGGTCTCCTCGAACGACAGCGTCCGGGCGTGGCGCAGCAGTCCGTACGCCCGCCACACCTTGTCCTCGATGATCGTCGGAACATCGCGAAGCAGTACCTGCCGGGCCTGCTCCTCATACTCCATGACCTGGCGAACCATCTTGGCGAGGTGGTCCAGCAGCTCGCGCTCCGATTTGCCCAGTGTGGTCTGATTCGAGAGCTGGAAGAAGTTCCCGACGACCTCACTGCCCTCGCCGTAGAGTCCTCGGAAGGTCAGACCGACCTGGGCGAGTCCCTGCAGGACCTTCGAGATTTCCTTGGTCAACACCAAGCCCGGCAAGTGGATAAGCACCGAGGCCCGGAGACCCGTCCCTACATTGGTCGGACACGAGGTAAGGTAACCAAACTCCGGGTGAAATGCGAAAGGAAGTCGTTGTCCCAGTTCGGCGTCGAGCCGGTCGACCTCCTGGTATGTCGCCTCCAGATCGAATCCCGACCGGAGCCCTTGCAGCCGCAGGTGATCTTCCTCATTGAGCATCACTCCCACCCGGTCCTGCACCAGTAGCGCCGCCCCGGGCTTGACCACCGCTCGTTCATCCAGCCCCGCCAGTTCCTTGCTCACCAGGTGCCGTTCGTGCAGCAGCTGCCGATCGGTCCGATCCAGCTGATCCAGCCGGAATACCAGCGCGTTCCTCAGGGAGACGGTTTCCCGGCGGGCCGCAAGCACTTCCTGCAGCACCGCCTCGCGGTCGGCCAGCGTGGAACGCGGGCTGAAGTGGTGGTCGGCCAGATTCCGCGCCAGCCGGATCCGGGTAGAGAGCACCAGGTGGCTGCCGGGGCCGCTGGCATCCAGCCAAGCCATCCCTCCGTCGGGCAACAGGCTCAGGTCGATCATCGACCCTCCTCCAACGCCCTGAGCCGGTCGCGGAGCTCGGCGGCGAGCTCGAAGCTCTCCGTCTCCACCGCCAGCCTGAGCTGCTCGCGCAGCCGCTCGGTGGTGGGCGCCTCTTCCCCCCGGTCCTCGCCCGGCGCCGCGTATCGCTCGCCCAGATGACGGCTGGACCCGTGCAGCCGCCGGAGCAGATCCCTGAGGGGCGCCTCGAACGTCCGGTAGCAGTCCGCGCACCCGAGCCGGCCCGATTCCCGGAAGTCGGTCAGCGACGCGCCACAGGTCGGGCAGGCGCCCGAAGGGGTCAGCCCGGGAAGCGCCGCGATCGCCTCCGGCCCCTTGCCCAGGGCGGCCACGAAGCTCCCGACCGGAATCTTGCCGAAGCTCGCCGCCGTCTCGATGCCCTTCTCGGCGGCACACTTCTCACACAGATGCACCTCGACCTTCTGGTCGTCGGCGATCTGGGTGAGGTTCACCACCGCCTCGCGCTCGTGACAGTTGTCGCACCGCATCAGCCCGCCACCTCCACCCGGTCGACCGGCACCAGCCTGCCCCCCTCCATCGCGAGGACCCGGTCGGCCCGGCCCGCCAGCTGCCGGTTGTGGGTCACTACCACCAGGGCGGTTTCGAAGTCCCGCGCGAGGGTCGCGAGGAGGTCATGCAGCCGCTCCGCCTGAGCCAGGTCCAGATTGCCCGACGGTTCGTCCGCCAGTACCACGCGCGGATCGTTCGCGAGCGCACGGGCGACCGCAACCCGCTGCTGCTCCCCGCCGGAGAGCTGCTGCGGACGATGCGAGAGCCGCTCTCCCAGCCCGACCTGTGAGAGCAGCCCCACCGCCCGCGCCCGGGCGGCGGCCTCGTCCTGCCCGCCGATGCGGAGTGGCATCATCACGTTCTCGAGCGCGGTGAAATCCCGCAGCAGGTGGTGAAACTGGAACACAAAGCCGATGCGCTGGTTGCGCAACGCGTCCAGCTCCGCCGGCGTGGCGGCGCCGTACTCGGCACCGTCCAGCGCGATCGTCCCGGAGGTCGGCCGGTCGAGCGCTCCGAGCAGGTGCAGCAGGGTGCTCTTCCCGGCGCCGCTCTCGCCCACGATGGCCACGAACTCCCCGCTCGAGACCTGGAGGTCCACTCCGGTGAGGATCTCCAGGGAACGGCCGTCCCCGCCCCGATAGACCTTGTGCAGGTCCCGCGCGACCAGCATCGCCGTCATTCGTAGCGGATGGCGTCCACCGGCTCGAGCCGGGACGCCCCGCGCGAGGGAGGCACCGTGGCGGCGATGGCGAGGAGCAGGCTGCCGAGAATCACCACCGTCACGTCCAGCGGCTCGATCTTGATGGGCAGATGGTCTATGAAATACACGCTCGGGTCGATTCGGATCCAGCGGCCGCGGTCTACCGCGAACCCAATGGCCAGACCCGCAACCAACCCCAAACCCATGCCGGTGAGGCCGATGATCGCACCCTGGGCCAGAAACACCCGTGCGATCGACCCCGAGCCCAGCCCCATCGCCTTGAGGATGCCGATCTCGCGGGTCTTCTCGGCAACCACCATCGTGAGGGTGCCAACGATATTGAACGCCGCGACCACCATGATGAAGAAGATAATGAGCCCCATGGCCAGTTTTTCCAGCTGGAGGGCGCTGAACAGAGTCGCGTTCTGCTGCTGCCAGTCCAGGGCGCGATAGGGATAGCCGAGCCGGGTCTCGAGCCGCCGGCCGATGCCCGGAGCCTGCCATGGATCCGCCAGCCGGATATCGATGCCGCTCACCGCCTCACCCAGGCCGGTGAACCGCTGGGCTACCTCCCGGGAGATCACCACGAACTGATTGTCGTACAGGAACATGCCGGTATTGAACGTCCCCGTGACCTCGAATCGCCAGTATCTGGGAACGCCGACTCCGAGCGCGCGGTTCACCTCGGGAGGTTTGGCCGCCACCAGCGTGACGATGTCGCCCGGGTAGACCGTGAGACGCTCCGCAAGGCGGCTGCCCAGGAGAATGCCTCCATCCACCCCTTCGCGTGTGGTCCGGAAGCTCAAGTCTCCACGAGTGATCGCCTGGGGCAGAGAAGTCACGGAACGGCCGCCGGTGTCCGGATCGAACCCCAGTACGTTCACCCCCTCCGCATAGTCGGCGCCGGCTGAGATGACCGACTGGCTCAGCACCTCGGGGGCGGCCGCCACGACGCCCGGCTCCTGCTTCACCTGGTCGAGGATCTTCTGCCAGTTCTCCAGCCGGAGCCCGGTTCCGTAAGTCAGGATCCGGAGATGCGGATTGGCCACCAGGATCCGCTCGCGGAGGTCGTTCCGAAGCCCGTTCATCACGCCGAGCACGACGATCAGCGCCGCCACACCAACAGCGACGCCCCCGATCGCGATCCCGGTGATGAGCGACAAACGCCCGGATGCCCGCCGGCTCCTGAGGTAGCGCCGGGCCAGATCGCGCTCCAGCGAGCTCGGCAGCCGAAAGAGGTCGACGAGTCGAGCGCCAGAAGCGGCCGCATTCTCGTCCTTCGCCCGGACCGTGAGGGCGGCCATCACTCCTCCGGCCGCATCGCGGGGAAGAGGATCACGTCCCGGATCGAGGGCTGGCCGAGCAGCAGCATGAGGACCCGGTCCAGGCCAATGCCCATCCCCCCGGTAGGGGGCATGCCGTACTCCAGCGCCCGGATATAGTCCGCATCATACGGCTGCGCCTCCTCGTTTCCCGCCTGCCGCTGGCGCCGCTGATCCTCGAACCGGGCACGCTGGTCATCAGGGTCGTTGAGTTCGCTGAAGGCGTTGGCCAGTTCCCGGCACTGGACGAACAGCTCGAATCGCTCGGTGACCCGGGCATCCCGGCGGTGAACCTTGGCCAGCGGGGAAATGGGCTTGGGATAGTCGAGGACAAAGGTCGGCTGCACCAGCACCGGCTCCAGAAAGGCCCCGAACATTTCGTCCAGCAGCTTGCCTCCGGTGAAGACCTGCACCTCTTCGCGCGGGCGCCCGGCCCGGACCAGGCGGGCGCGCATCTCCTCCTCGGAGCTCGTAAGCACGTCTACCCCGCTCCGCTCCCGGATCCCATCCACGAACGAGACCCGCCTGAACGGTGCATTGAAGTCGAGTCGAACCCCCTCGCGTTCCAGCTCCAGCGGCCCGCCGGTCACCTCCCGCACCAGGTCCACGAACAAGGCTTCCGCCAGCGCCATCATGTCCCCGTAATCGGCGTAGGCCTGGTACAGCTCCAGCATCGTGAACTCCGGATTGTGGCTCCGGTCCATCCCCTCGTTGCGGAAGTCGTGGCCGATCTCGTAGACCCGCTCCAGCCCTCCAACGACCAGGCGCTTGAGATAGAGCTCGTCCGCGATACGCAGATAGAGCGGCATGTCGAGGGCGTTGTGGTGGGTGACGAACGGCCGTGCCGCCGCGCCGCCGTACAACGGCTGCAGCACCGGCGTCTCCACCTCGAGAAACCCGCGGGCATCCAGGAAGGCTCGGATCCGGGTGATGATCCTGGACCGGAGCCGGAAGAGCTCGCGCACCTCGGGATGTACCGCCAGGTCCGCGTAGCGCTGCCGGTAGCGCAGCTCCGGATCGGCTACGCCGCCATAGGTCCTCGTGCCGCCGTCTTCGAGCACTTCCACCTTGGGCCGGGGCAGCGGCTTGACCGACTTCGACAGCAGGCTGACTTCGGCGGCCTTGACGGTCACCTCTCCAGAGCGGGTCTTCATGAGGTGCCCGCGCACGCCGATGTGATCGTCGAGGTCGAGGAGCTTCACCAGCTCGAAGGCCGGACCCAGGTCGTCGCCGCGGAGATACACCTGGATCCTCCCGCTCCCGTCTTCCAGGTGCCCGAAGATCACCTTGCCCTTGGGTCGCCATGCCTGGACCCGCCCGGCGATGGTGACCGCCGGACCCTGGTCTCCGTGGGCGTCCTGATACAGCGCCAGTGCCTCCCGGGCGGTATGGCTGCGCTCGAATCCGTAGGCAAACGGCTCGGCCCCCATCGCGCGAAGGGCCGCCAGCTTCTCGCGCCGGTGGCGCTCGGGCTGGCTCAGCTCGACATCGGTCACGCGGCCTTGCTCCCAAATCGCTTGAGATAGGCCTCGATGAACTCGTCGAGATCGCCGTCCATGACCCGCTGGACGTCGCCGATCTTGAGCTCGGTGCGGTGGTCATTGACCATGGTGTACGGCTGGAAGACGTACGACCGGATCTGGTTGCCCCAGGAGTTGTCGGTCTTGGTCGCCTCCAGCTTGGCGCGCTCCGCCTCCTGCTCCTCCAGCTTCTTCTGGTAGATCGCCGCCCGGAGCATCTTCATCGCGGTCGCCTTGTTCTTGCCCTGGCTGCGCTCCTGCTGGCACGCGACCACGAGCCCGGTCGGAATGTGGGTGAGCCGCACCGCGGACGAGGTCTTGTTGACATGCTGGCCCCCGGCACCCGAGGCACGGTACACGTCCATCTTGATGTCCTCCTCGCGGAGGTCCACCTCGATAGTGTCGTCGATGTCGGGGTATACGAACACCGAGGCGAACGAAGTGTGGCGCCGGGCCTGGGAGTCGAACGGCGAGATCCGCACCAGCCGGTGCACCCCCTTCTCCGCCTTCAGGAAGCCGTAGGCGTACTGGCCCTTGATCTCGATCGACACCGACTTGATTCCGGCTTCTTCGCCGTCGACCCGGTCGAGGATGGAGACCTCGAATCCGCGGCGCTCCGCCCAGCGGACGTACATCCGCATCAGCATCTCGGCCCAGTCCTGGGACTCGGTGCCACCCGCGCCGGGATGGACCGTCAGGATCGCGTCCCGGCCGTCGTCGGGTCCCTGCAGCATGGTCTGCAGCTCGAACGTCTCGACCGCGTGTCCCAGCCGGTCGACCTCCTGCCGCAGCTCCTCCGACAGCTCGGCGTCAGGCTCCGCCTCCAGCAGCTCAACCATCGCCCGCGCGTCCTCCAGCTGACGCGCGATTTCCGCCTCGGGCGTGATCCAGGTCTTCAGTTCCTTGACCTCCTGCACGACCTGCCGCGCCTCATCGGCCTTCGACCAGAAGGTGGGATCGGTCTGGCGAGCCTCCAGCTGTGCCAGCCGGCGGCGCTTCTGATCCAGGTCAAAGAAAACCCCGGATCTGGGTGACACGCTGATCGAGGTCGTCCAGCCGTTCGATGAGGTCCTTCATCGCATTGCCTGAGTTGAGTGTAGGGGAAAGATAGACTGGGGGGGCGGACAAAGCGGACAAGGCGAACGGGGCGGACTGGGGGAAAACCCGAGCAGATCAGCCCCCAGACGTCCGCCTTGTCCGCCCTGTCCGCCGCGCCCGTCTGTCCGTCTAGAAGACCTTCTGCCCGCCGGCGAGAATCTCGTTCAGTGCGTCGTTGAAGTAGGTAGTGGACTCCGCCAGGTCCTTGCCGACCTGCTCGGTGAACTCTTCCCAGCTCTTCTGGATCTCTTCCTGGAAGAGCTGCTTGAGGGTTCCTTGAGCCAGCCCTTCCTTGCGCCGGTCCGGGTAGTACACCGCCAGGTCGCTGATCAGGGCCCGGGCCAGCCGCCGGGCCTTCTGGGATGGATCCTGGGTCAGGAACGGGTTCACTGGCCGGCCGGCGGGTCTCGCCGGTGCGGCGGGAGCCGCCACCGGTGCGGCGGCGGGCATCCTCGGTGCGCCGGAAGGCGCAAGTGGCGGTCCGGGTGGAGTCAGCGGCGGTGGGCCCGCCACACCCGTGCCCCGCACCGCCGGCGGGGGCATGGCCGGCCCGCGCGCGGCGGGGCCGGCGGGGGGCGGAAACTGCCGCGGCGCCGTGGGCCTCGGACCACCCGGGACCGCAGGGGGAGGGGCCACGCCAGGCCGGCCCAGGACCGGCGGCGGCAGGACCGGAGGCAACGGGGCCCCCCGGGGCGCAATGGTTGCGGCCGGTACCGTGGACTCCACGCCGGGACGGCGGGCAGTTTCGTCCAGGTCCGGGGGCATCGAGGTCCGCTTGGCGGTGGTATCCACTCCGCTGTCGCTGCCGACCGGCGCCGTCGGCTCGTAGCCGCCCGGCACGCCCGGGCGCGGGCCGGTCTCCTCGAACTCCCCGGGAACTACCGGTGCCCGCGGTGCGGTCTCCTCCAGGTCCGCCGGCACCGACGGGCGCCGCGCGGTCTGGTCGAAATCCGGAGCGACGGCGGGCCGTTTCATGGTCGCGTCGACGTCCATGGCCACCGGCGGAGTAACGGCGGGGCGCCTGATAGTCGCGTCCACATCCACGGCCGCTGCTCGCGGCGTCACCACCGGCCGCTTGGCAGTCGCGTCGAGGTCCGCGGTCGCCGCGAGCGGTTCCACGGCGGGGCGGCGAACGGTCGCGTCCACGTCGGCCCCCGCGGCGACGGGGGCACTCACCGCCTTGGTCACCGGGAAGATCGCGGAGCACACCTTGCAGCGCGCCCGGACGCCCGCCTCGGGGACCTTGGCCGGATCGACCCGGTAGATAGTGATGCACGACGGGCAAGTGACGTTCATGCGTCCCCCTAACGGCCTGAGCCCGTCGGCTCGTCCGCGTCGGACTGCTGCCGGCGGTCCACCACGAAGACCGAGCCCGGCAGGGTCTTGGCGTAGCTTTTCATTTCCGTTGCGAGCTCGCTCACCTGCGCCGGATGGGTGAACTTCCGGCTCCGGTTGGACACGATCCCGATCGAAAGCGTCATCAGTGGCACCCGATGCAACTGGCCCCGGCGGTCTTTGCCGAAGAAGTATCCGGCCCGCCGGTCCTGATCGTTGTACTGCAGCGGAACCAGCGTGTCGAACACTGATATGATCTCGGTGCACACTTCGTTCACGTCGGGGAGCGGGATCACGAAGATGAAATCATCCCCGCCGATGTGCCCCACGAAGCCCTGGACCCCGAGCAGCCCCTTGACCACGTCGTGCAGGATCCGGGAGAGAATGTAGATCACCCGGTCCCCGTCGTAGTAGCTGTAGCGGTCGTTGAACTCCTTGAAATGGTCCAGGTCGGCGTAGCAGACCGCGAACTCCCCTCCCGCATCAAGATTCCGCCGGATCGCCCGCTCAATCTCGGTGGTGCCCGGGAGTCGGGTCGACGGATGTACCGACACGTCCCGCTCGGTCCGGTTCAGGATCGCGTCGATCCGCGCGCGCTGCTCGGCGGGTGAGAACAACCCGCTCACGACTTCATCCGCTCCGGCGGCGAACCACCCCTCCACCTGCGCCGGGTCGTGCCGGGCCGACAGAATCACCGACGGGACAATCGCGGTGAAGGGATCGCGCTTCAGGGTCCGCACCAGCTCGACGCCCGCCGCGCCGGTCCCGTCGAAGTCCACGAAAAGGAACGCCGGAAACCCGCGCAGGACGATCGCGTGCACCTCCTCCGGATCCGGCAGGAGCAGCAACGGGAACTCCCGAGTGTCCGCCCAGTGCCGCACCAGCTCAGGCACAGGGCGCCCTGGCGGCGCATGGTAGAGGACCGTCGGGCGAGTGCGCAGCCTAGGGCTCCCGGGGGATGCGTAAGAGGTTCAGCACAAGCAACTTAGGAGCCTTCGAAGTTGCTGTCAATTACAGGCCTGCCCGCGGACCTGTCTCAGATGAAAAAGACGGCAATGGCCACCATCGCGTAGAGCGCCAGCAGCTGAACCCCCTCAAACCAGTGCGACTCGCCATCCAGGGTCACGATCGCCGCCAGCAAGGTGGCAAGACCCACCGCCACAACCTCGATAGGGCTGAACACGAGATTCATGTAGCCGCCGGCTGGACTGGGACCGATCACCGCCCCGACGAACACCAGGAGCGGGGCGACGAGCAGGGCCACCTGGCCGCTCGAGCCCAGGGCGATCTGGAGCGCCAGCTCCACCTTGCCCTTCCGCGCTACGACCACGGCCGTGGCGTGCTCCGCCGCATTACCGATGATGGGAATGATGATCAGCCCGAGGAAGGTCTCCGAGATCCAACTGCTGTTGGCGGTGATGCCCTCGACCGCGTGCACCAGAATCTCGGATTCGACCGCAACACCGACGGTGGCCAGCGCCAGTACCCCGATGGCCGCCGGAAGGCCCCAGGCGGTCCCTTCCGAGGGATGGGGCTCGGCTGCCAGGACCGGCTTGTGGGTCTTGAGGGAAAACAGGAGCGATCCGATGTAGGTCAACGCCAGCACGACGGCCACGGCTTCCGACAGGTGCAGCTCCACCTGCGACGCGTTCTCTCCCGCGTGGATCGTGTGAAACAGCGTCGGGAAAATCAGCCCTGTCACCGCCAGCGCCATCATCCCGGCGCTCACACCCGCGGTGGTCCGGCTGAAGCGGACGATCGGCTTGTCCAGGCCCCCGGCCACCAAGGACAGGCCCAGGATGAGCAGCAGGTTTCCCAGGATGCTGCCGGTGATCGACGCCTTCACCAGTTCGATCAGCCCCGCCCGGAGCGCGACGATGGCGATGATCAGCTCGGCGGCATTGCCGAACGTGGCATTGAGGAAACCGCCGAGGGTGGGTCCGGTCCGGGTGGCGATGTGCTCCGTGGCCTCTCCCATGTAACCGGCGAGCGGCAGAACCGCCAGGCAGGAAGCCACAAATACCAGCCAGGCAGGAAACACGCCGCCCCAGGCGAAATAGAGGCTGAGCGGAATGGCCAGCAGCGGTAGCTTGCGCCAGGTGAGGAATGGCTCATGCACTGGCGCGATCCGGAGTGGAGCGGTGGGCGCCGGCTCCGCAGGCGTCCGCTCCCGCTCCCGCCGCTCGATCTTCGGACGTTCAGTCCGCTCCGGACGCTCCTGCTTCTCCCTGCGGTCGGGCCGCTCCGGCCGGTCGCGCCGCGCCGGCGGTGTTGCCGCCGGCTTCTCCGCCCGCTCTGGCCGCGGCTGGCGCTCGGCCTTCTCGGCCCGTTCGGGCTTCTCGGCCTTTTCGGACTTCTCGGCCCGTTCCCCGGACGCGATACCGAGAGCCTCGCGCACCTTGGCGACCGGGATCCCCAGGTCCCCCAGGCTCGCGGCCACCACGCCCTTCCCGTCACTCAACAGCGCCGACAGCAGGTGCTGCGGTCCGGGCTCGGCCCCGCCCGCGGCGGCCCGCGCCTGTTCGAGCGCCCGCCGGGCGCCGGAGCGCAGCGAGATCGCATCCAGGTTCTCCGGCGTCCCGCGTCCCTGGGGGCTGCGCTTCTCCAGCCGCTCACGCAGCGCCTCGGGAGTGGCGTTGAATGCGGTGAGGATCGTGACGAGCGACGGATCGCCGCGCTGGAGCAGCGCGAGAAAGAGATGCTCGGTGCCGACATAGTCGTGCTGCAGCCGGGCGGCTTCGGTGCGCGCGGCGGCAAGGAGGTCGCTCAAAGCGGCTTCGCCTCGTCGATCAGCATGATGGGAATGCCGTCCTCCACGGCATAGACCAGACGGCAGGCCTGGCACACCAGGACCTCTGGCTCAAGGCGGTACTCCAAGTCCCCCTTGCACTTAGGGCAAACGAGGATCTCCAGCAGTTCGGGGGCGATGGCCATAGGCGTCAGGGATTGGGCGTTAGCGACCAGCTGTCAGACGTCGAGGCGCGTGGGACGTTGGTCACTCTGACCCCGCACCGGAACCACGTTGAGGCTGGCGGCCAGCGCCTCACGATCCCGTTGGGAAACCCAACCGATCCAGCGCCGCCGCATTGCGCCTCCAGTTGGGAAGCACCTTGACCCAGCAGTCCAGGTAGACCGGCTCCCCCAGCAGCGCCTCGAGGCGCGCGCGCGCCTGCTGGCCG
>Ga0153915_10004781_pt1 | contig 12528 bp, 10 predicted proteins | sample Opewatmetagenome_2_FD_107003 | JGI IMG/M metagenome (GOLD analysis project Ga0153915, IMG submission 107003) | Freshwater wetland microbial communities from Ohio, USA - Open water 3 Core 3 Depth 3 metaG | ecosystem: Environmental > Aquatic > Freshwater > Wetlands | place: USA: Ohio, Lake Erie... | reverse complement strand
TCCCGCATGATGGTTGCAGAGATGATGATCCTCTACAACTGGCTTGCTGCGCGTTTCTGCAGGGATAATAACATCCCTGTTCTTTTCAGGGGCCAGAAGCCCCCGACAGAAAGGCTGTCCACTGAAGGGGTGGACTATATATATTATGTCTTTATGCAGCGTAAAAAACTGTTCCCTCTTGTAATTGATGTCGCGCCGGCCCCTCACTCAGGCCTGGGATTGGATGCCTATACAAATCTGAGTTCACCCATTAGAAGATATTTTGACCTTGTATGCCAGCGGCAGTTAAGTCATTATATTACCAATGGTTCAGCGCTCTATAACAAGGAGGAGCTGGAAAGGATCAGGATATCCGTAATCCCCCTGCTTAAGGACCTGAACACGGTTAAAAGAAACCATGTCAATTACTGGATGCTGAAATTTTTTAAAGACCGGATCGGACAGGAATATCCTGCCGTTATACTTGACGTCATGAAAAACAAATACAGGCTGATATTAACTGATTTTCTCTACGTTACAGAAATGAAAAGAGAGGTCGGCCATGATTTGAAAGCGGGAAAAAATATAAGGATAAAGATTAAAAAGACCGATCCGTTGGAAGATCTTTTAAAAGTAGAGTTCGCCGGGAAGACCTAATCAGCAGCAATATCCAGATATACCTTCCCGATTAAAAGGTTGCCGTTATTGACCTTGAGTTCATTCCTCCCTACGGTGCACAGCCCCTTTATCTCTTCTGAGTCAGCATTCGTTAGTTTTTTATTGTTAATGCTTAAAGATATATCTGAGTTATTATAAAGATTGGTGGCTATCTCCTCTATAAAAACCTTATCATTGACAGAGAGCTTGGCAGAATCCTCAGGTCCTAACAGGACACGACCGGCATTATTTATCTTTAAAGAAAGGTAATTCAGCCTGGGAGATATGAGCTTTACCTTGAAACCACCCAGGACATTGCCTCCCTTTGATGCAATGACAGGGTAGGTCTCACCGCCGTCCTTATCGATTGAATATCTCTCCATCAGGTCATTCGCCGTATCAACCTCATAACCCCTGTCCTCACCTGAATTGGTTGACTTGTTCCCTACAAATCCCTTGAAATTGACCTGTATCCCGGAAAGACTGTCAGGAAGGATATCTGTTATCTTCATTTTATCCCCCTTGACCAGTTCAAGTGTCTCGCCATCGGAAAGGAGTAGCCTGAGACCCTTGGTCTCAACAATAAAAGAGTCCAGCGTGTTAGCCATGCCTGCCATCTTTTCTTTTACAGCTGTCGAGGTCTTTTTAGAAACCTTTACCGGTATCTCACCAAAGGTATTGTTGTCTCTCCTTACTATAATCTCCGTATTTTTGAATATCTTTAAATCCTTCATGTAATCATTAAGATCGCCATAATCCAGGATATCCAGGCTCAGGCCCCTTTCATAGTTTGCCTCGATATGTGAGATCTTAATGGAATCCCCCTCATTAACCTCAAGCCACTCATTTTTATTGATTACTATAGGTGTGCCCCCGTTTATTGAGACAACCAGATATTTGAGGACCGGGTTGTCCAGGGCGAGACCCGGCGATTGGGGAATGATATTGAAACGCTTCATAAATGCATTTATAACCAGATTATGGAACCATACCTTGAGCTCTGTGGATGGGAGAGACTTGGATGTCTCAACGCCAAAGGCAGGTATATGGTGGACGCTCAGGGCATAATAGGTAGCCGATTTTCGTTGCTCCTTATGGGGGCTGTCCTCTTCCGCCGTCCGAGTGTTGTTAAAATGGAATTTATAAAGATCATTTGATATATACTGATTTATCTCATCAATTACATCCTGCCCCATTTCCTCTAATTTTATTATATTATTGTTTTCAGGGTCACTGAATTCCGCACAGTCGGCAATAACAGATTGGCCGAAGCGTTTGGAATTGCGGGAGTCATCGATATATTCCGGATAATAATACCCGGACCCGTCATGTAGATTTAAAAGATAGTCGCTCTCGTTTATCAGCTTCTTCAGGATATTGACTATCTTGTCTTCCATACTGAGGTCAATGTCCTCGTTCGTGAACTTTCTGTTCATGTCGCCATTGGCGCCCCTGTCGTTCATTATAATCGAATAAAAATTCGCCCTAGGCACGACGATAAGGTTGCCCTGCTCCAAGGTCATATCCGCATAGAGGTCCGCGGAAAGAAAGCCCCCCGGCTCATTGCCCTGTATCCCGCCAATAAGCATCAGCGTCTTGCCGGGTTTTTGGCCGTGGATCTTATAGATATTCAATTCATAGGCCGTATTGGGGAAATAGACCTCATGTTCGGTGGCGGACCATCCTGGAAGGGGGTATAAAAATATGGGAAAAATCAAAATGGCTATAAGAAAAAGTGTCCTTTTTCCACAACGGATAAGCTCAGGACACATTACGGACCACCTTTTTAATGATAAGATTTCCTGACATGTCATATGCCAGTATGATTATATTTGAAGGCGTCTCTGTAGAATTATCTGACATGAATTCTCTATGATATTGTTTGAATCTCTGGATAACAAAGTGCTCCCCGCTGCGAAATTCCGAAGGAATGCCGTTTTTCACATCCCTGGAAGGCGCGTTCCAGACAGATGGAAAGTTATTGTTCCTGTCACTGACAAGTATATGCATGTACCCCTCCATCGCCTTCTCTCCGGAGTTCATGTTTACCAGTTTAAAATCAATAACCACCCCTGAATCAACCTTCCGGATATTTAAACCCTCTATATCCACGAATTTTGATGTTACATCAGACCCTGTCCCAGGGGTGCTGCCGGTTTCCCGGTCCTGGGAAGGTGAGTTCTGAACCGAGGCCTGTGTCTCGCTGCCTGTATTCTTTCCTTCCATTTTCTTAAAATATGATTCAAGATTGGCTGCGTGCTGCTGGGCGCTGAGGAGGTCCTTCTCCATTCCATCATATTTCTCTTCAATCTCCTTCTGCTTGTTTGCAATGGTTTTATATCGGGACCTGATATCGATAAATCTGTTGATTATAAACAGCGATAAAATGATATAGAAAAAAAGGGACAGGAGCACCCATAAAAGGATGCGACGGGAAACAGTAAACGAGCGAATCCTCCCGATGTTCCCCATGATCATGATTGTAATTTCCTCTGCTCCGGGGGAATTCTCCTTTATGGACTGGCTTATCTTTTGATCGCTGTCCATTCCTCTGTCTTGATCTTCCACTCTTTACCCTCTTTAATAAGGATCATGTTTTTTTCACCGTAATCGGCGTAATTATCCGCTTGGTATTCCTGTACAAAGGCAACCCCTGCCTCAACATCTGAGACCATTTTGATCTCCAATCCGGAGATATCAACACTGACGTTGTGGTACCTCTCATTTAACCTGTTTCTATGTCTTTTCCATTCCTTCAGGTCCATGTCGCGAGATTTGAATCCCGTATCATAAAAGGCCATATATCGTTCGATATCCTTATTCTCCCATGCATCAATCCATGCGCATATAACTGCCTCGACCTCCAACTTGACCCCCTCAGGTTGAGAGCCTGTCAAAAAAGATTGTATCGTCTCAGAGGTCTCTTTCTGCTTAATGTCGCCTTGCAGAGTTTTCACTGCATCCGGTTCTTTTTCACCTGTCTGGATCTGTAGATTTTCCGATGAAGGTGCTATTGCCGCAACCTGAACGGAGCCAGAGTCGCCATCCTTACCCTGGGTGCCGGGCTGAGGAACTGCCGCCGGTAAGGCCTCTCCCTCATCAACTGCAGGTGCAGGCAGATTCTCAGGTGCAGTTGTTGCTGTTGCGACCTGGACTGTATCGACACCCTCCGCTCCGATGTCCGGCTGTAGGGTTGCCTGTGTAATCTGTCCTGGATCTTTATCCTGCATATTTTCAAGGGCAGGCGTTAAAGAGGCAACCTGAACTGTATCGGTCTCCACATCATTGCCTTGTATAGGAGCTGCCGTGTCAATCTGTTCCGGGTCAACAGAGGCGACCTGGACGCCGTCATTCTCAAAATCTATCCCTTTAACCGGTTTTACCTTTTCAAGATTGAAATCTTCCCCGATAATCTTCCATTCATCGCTGTTTTTTGCGATGTATAACCTTTTTGTCCCGCTGCTTTCAAATGAAGAGGTCCTGTATATTTGTTTAAAGGATGCAATAACCATATTGTTATTCATGAGTATACCCAGGTCATTGACTTTAACCCTGATATCTTTATATTTGTTTGCAACCTGCTTTTTATAATCCTTCCACTGATCCCAGGTTTTGCCCCCGGATTTGAAACTGCTGCTGTAAAATGACATGTACCTGTCGACGTCCTTATTCTGCCATGAATCTCTCCAGCCTTCAATAATATCGCTGATATCCTTAGCCTTTGTTTCGAGTTCCTCCTGTGATGACATCTCTATGCTTGAACTGATTATTACGGGCGTGTTAAAGAGGCTTACATATGTAGCAAGCTCTTCAATATCCTTGTTTTCAAGCGCAACACACCCGCTTGTGTCATAAGGCTTAAGGGGCTTGTTCAAGCCATGAAACCAGATACCGTAGCCATCCCTTCCTTCCTTGATGTCAAAGATATTGGGATAATTAAGTGGAAGCGCCCTTGCGCCGTAAACCGGTGCAAGAGATTCCTTGGTATATGACTTAACAAAGAAATATATCCCTTCCGGTGTCTTCTTGTCATTCAGCGCGGATTTCCGCCCGTCACTCTCCCCTGTGGAACAACGATAAACCTTTACCGGCTCCAGCAGGTTATCGCTTCGATATAACATCACCTTCTGTTGTGATTTGTCAACAAGGACCACATAATCAGCCCCAGCCTTTCCCCATTTCAGAAAGTTGGAGGGCATTAAACCATGTCCCGCTGTTGACTGGTCTAATGAGCAAAAGGCGGAAGAGCCAAAATAAAACATGGAGATAAAAAAAATAAAAAATAGGAAAAAAACCTTGCTGATCCTTGTTACTGGATGTCGGAATTGAATTTTTTTACCCTGAAAAAGAGACAATTTAATCGGAACCCTTTGTTAAAGCATTCAGCAGTTAATGGGAAAAACACCCTTATTCAATACATCTAATCCTTATTAGTCAAACACCCTTTTAAATATATCTTCCACGTGCTTGAAATGATAATCAAGATTGAATATTTCTTCAATATCTTCCCTTGAAACAGACTTCATTATCTCCTGGTCATCCAATAAGAAGGACTTGAACTCCCTCCCCGTATCCCAGACCTTGAGGGCATTCCGCTGCACCATTTCATAGGCGGCCTGCCTGCTTATTCCCCTTGCGGCAAGTTTCATCAGCACCTGCTGGGAAAAGATCAGTCCCTTTAGTTTATTAAGATTCTCCTCCATATGCCCGGTGTGAACAACCAGATTTTTCATGATCTTATTAAGTCTGTTGAGCATGTAATCTGCAAGGATTGTGCTGTCAGGACCGATAACCCTTTCCACAGAGGAATGGCTGATATCCCTTTCATGCCAGAGCGCCATGTTTTCCATGGAGGCAAGGGCGTTTGATCGCATAAGGCGGGCAAGGCCTGCAACATTTTCAGATCCTATAGGGTTCTTTTTGTGGGGCATAGCCGAGGACCCTTTCTGCCCCTTCTCAAAGGATTCCTCAGCCTCAAGGACCTCTGTCCTCTGGAGGTGGCGGATTTCAATCGCAATCTTCTCCATGGTCCCTGCAAGGATGGCAAGTGCTGAAAAATAATGGGCATGCCGGTCCCTCTGGATGATCTGGGTAGATGCCTCGGCAGGCCTTAGACCCAGTTTTTCACAGACATAGGCCTCAATCTTTGGATTGATATTGGCAAATGTTCCAACGGCCCCTGATAGTTTCCCGTAGCTGATCACCTCAAGTGCGTCTTTAAGTCGTTTCAAATTCCTTCCCATCTCGGAATACCATACCGCCAGCTTAAGACCGAAGGTTATCGGTTCGGCGTGGATGCCGTGGGATCTGCCTATCATGGCGGTATATTTATGCTCTTCCGCCCTCTTCTTCAGGGTGTCCATGAACTCGATAACGTCTTTGATAATCAGTTCCATGGATTCCTTGAGCTGAAGGGCAAACCCGGTATCCAGGATATCCGAAGAGGTAAGGCCCATATGGATAAAGCGCGCGTCAGGGCCGACATATTCAGCGACATTCTCCAGAAAGGCGATGACATCATGTTTTGTCACCTCCTCGATCTCAAGGATGCGTTTTTCGGAAAATGCAGCCTTGGCCTTGATATTATTCAATGCCTCTTTCGGCAGCATCCCTTCTTCCGCCATTGCCTCACATGCGAGGATTTCAATCTGAAGCCACTTATTGAACCTGTTTTCGGATTCCCATATCCGACCCATTTCAGGGCGCGTATACCTGCTGATCATAATGAACCGCCGTTTTTTGTTTTTTAAAGATTATAAGAATATCCCATAGAAAAAACCGTATTTTTCCCGGGAATAAATATGAAATTTAAGATTATTGAGACATAGAATAATACAGACAGAGAAAGAAAAATCAATAAAAATTGGCAACCTTTGACAGGGATCAATCACTTATATTTTTCCCTCCAGTCACTATTTGGATAGAAAATTAATTTTACAGATAAACAAGATCATCTGTAACCTTTTCCTTTTCCTTGCGACCTATAGACTATAAGGATGCGGTGTGCCATGGCAGATTTGGTATAACCCTTTCTCCTGTTAATTGTTTTTCCATATCTGCCAGGGCTACCGACATAAAAAATCCTCCTATCTCTACGATCCTATTGAATTAAACCTAACGCAGGCTACCCTTCTCATTTTTTAAGATTGACCTATAATTTTAAAATGCTATTTTAAAAAAATTTTTATTAAAAGCCGGACCACCCTTTAAGATATTTCAGGTCCGAATATTGCATAATCATAATATGGATTAGTTGATTATCCTGGAAGTAAGAGTTTTAAAGACAGGAGGATAATTTTAGATGCAAGCAAACAGGATCTTATTTGAAAAAGGCAGACTTATTGTCCCGGATAGGCCGGTTATTCCCTTTATAGAAGGAGATGGAATAGGCCCTGATATCTGGAAGGCCGCAAAAAGGGTCATTGACCGGGCAGTGGAGATATGCAGAGGGGATACAGACCGACGGATAATATGGAAAGAGATACTTGCCGGCGAAAAGGCCTTTAAAGAGACAGGGAAGTGGCTCCCTGAAGATACGATAACCTCCTTTCGTGAAAACAGGATCGGGATAAAAGGCCCCCTGACAACCCCTGTCGGCGGAGGGATCAGGAGCCTTAATGTGGCGCTAAGACAGATACTTGATCTCTATGCATGCGTCCGTCCGGTCAGGTACTTCCCTGGTGTCATAAGTCCTGTCAGGGACCCGCAGAAAGTTGACATGGTGGTTTTTCGGGAAAACACAGAGGATGTCTATGCGGGCCTTGAACTGGAGTCAGGGAAGGCAGAGACCTTACGCCTGATAGAACATCTGGGCAACACTTATGGCTGGAAGATACGTCCCGATTCCGGGATAGGCATCAAGCCTATCAGCCTTTCTGGAAGCAGGAGGCTCGTAAAGGCGGCCATTGACTTTGCAATTAAACATAACAGGCGAAGCGTCACGCTTGTGCACAAGGGAAATATCCAGAAATTCACCGAAGGGGCCTTCAGGAACTGGGGATACGCACTGGCTAAAGAGGCATATCCTGAAGAGACCATAGCATGGGGTGATGTCAGCGGCGAAATCCCCGGAGAGAAGATCCTTATCAAGGATACGATAGCGGACATATTCTTTCAGCAGGCCCTCACCAGGCCTGATGACTTTGATGTCATAGCCACCATGAACCTTAACGGCGATTATATCTCTGACGCCCTCGCAGCTCAGGTGGGAGGGATAGGCATGGCGCCGGGAGCCAATATCAATTATGAAAGCGGTTATGCCGTATTTGAGGCTACCCACGGCACTGCCCCAAAGTACGCAGGCCTTGATAAGGTCAATCCGTCATCACTGATATTAAGCGGGGTAATGCTTCTTGACCACATCGGATGGACAGAATCGGCCAGGAGGATAGAGAAGGGACTCGAGAAGACATTTTTATCGAAAAAGGTCACCTATGACCTGGCAAGGTTGATGGAAGGCTCCCAGGAGGTCTCCTGTTCCAGGTTCGCGGATATTGTATGTGATAATATGGAAATGTAATTAATAGAAGAATTTTTTCTTAAGAGATCCTGTTGTGGTGTCGATTATATCTTTAAAGATGCCACTTTATGGCAGACATCTTGCATTATTTAATTTCATGGTTTCAACAGGATTAATTGCTTTATGATGATCGGGCAAGGCCATTTTCAGAAGAGACCCGACAAGACCTGCTAAATGCATAAAATCAATATGAAGGGTATTAATTGGAATGAAGAGATATTGCATTATTTGTCATTCGATGTTTGGGTGCGTTAAAGACGGCGTTAAGAAATCATGCAACAGCTGTTCCTCGTCTCGAAGCTGTCTTTTTCTTTATGATTCTGTTGCCAGAAAGGTGACAAGCGGGATTTGTGAGAGTTGCTGGGAAAATCACGGCTCGTTAAAGTATAAAGCGGAACCGCAGCCCGCATAAGATCAGAACCTGTTTTTCATTCCCCGGACCTCAAAGCTAAATATGATCTTAGCTATGCACAATGGGCAGGGTAATCTTTACGGTTGTCCCTTTGGTCTTTTTACTGGTAAGCCCTATCTCGCCATTATGGTTTTTAATGATCTGATGGACCATGGTAAGCCCCAGTCCTGCGCCGTGTGTTTTTGATGTGACAAAGGGGTCATAAACAGAGTCAAGGGATTCTTCCGCAATCCCCGGTCCGTTATCATTTATTGTCACAGATACGGCGTCATCGGCCTTCCTTTTTACACAGACCTCTATCTTTCCTCCGTTTCTCATTGCCTCAATGCTGTTTTCAATAATATTCTCAAGTGCGGTAAGGATCTGTTTTTCATCCATCTCAAGAAACGGAAGATCATGGTCAATATCTGTCAGGATCTCAATCCCTTGTTTTTCAGCCAATGATTTGAATCTTGAAATGACCTCATAGATTACAGGCTCAAGGCGTTGAGGCTTAATCGTCGCTGTCTGCACCTCCAGAAATTCGTTTACCTTTTTGACGAGGTTTTCAAGTCTCATGGTCTCGCTCAGGATAATGTCGGAATATTTTTGCAATCCGTTGTCTTCGCCGGCTGACTCCTTAATCCTCAGGGCGAACCCGCCGATAGTCATAATGGGATTTCTTATCTCATGGGCGATGCCGTTGACCAGGTTGCCCATGGCCGCCAGCCGCTCGGTCCGAATCAGTTTTTCCTGGGCGGCCTTCAGTTCCTGTGCAGTCAGCTCGAACCTTTCTTCCAGCCTACGATAGAGCTTTGCATTTTCCATGGCCACAGCTATCTGCTGAGAGAGGCTGACAAGTATCTCCTTGTCTGCCTTTGTAAAGTGTTTGCCTCCTTTTTTATTCAGGACCTGTATGGCGCCGATAGATTTGCCTCTCAGTATAAGCGGCACACATAACAAGGACCTGGTTTTAAAACCGCTCATGCGGTCGTATTGATCGCTGAAACTCTTTTCCTTCCTTACGTCCTGGACGACCATGGGTTCTCCTGTCTGAACAACACGACCGGCTACCCCTTCGCCTATCTTAAGCCTGACAATTTTTATAAGATCCTTTTTCTCTCCCCTTGCGACCCTTATGAACAATTCATTCCGCCCTTCGTCCAGTTCATAGATAGAGCTTGCCTCGGCATTAATGAATTCCTCGGAGAATCTCATGGCGTTGTCCAGTACGCTTTCAATCTCCAGGGAGGAATTTATAAGGGCGCTGAATTTAAGGACGGTGTGCAATTCGCGATGATATATATTGTTAGGGTCGTTTTTCAATAGTCACTTGTCCCATAAGATAAGGTTTGGGTCGCATCAAATGTCTAATAGCTTTATTCCTAATGCATTGCGGCCGTTTTGAAGAGGCCGGAGGTCTGATACAGGTGCAGGATCACGGCAGTATGCATCAATTATCCGCTTCAGGTTTGTCTTTTTGTACTTTTAAGATTAATTATGTTATACAACCATATGCTGTCTACGGTCAATGGGCATAGATAAAAAATAAAAGGGGCACCACGGTGAGGATACTATTAACAAATGATGACGGAATTCACGCGCCCGGATTAATGGCGCTTTATGAGGAGCTTAAGGGGGATTTTGATGTCTCAGTGGTTGCCCCTGAATCGGAGATGAGCGCTGTGGGCCATGCGATCACCCTCAGGTCGCCCTTGCGGGTGCAGGAGATCTTTAAGGATGGTTCGTTCTTCGGTTACGGCGTTACCGGGACACCGGCCGATTGCATAAAGATCGCTGTCCAGGAATTGTTTAAGACGCCACCTGACATTATCCTGTCCGGCATCAACCCGGGGGCAAACGTGGGGGTAAACGTCCTTTATTCGGGCACGGTCTCGGCAGCCACAGAAGGGGCATTCCTGGGGGTCCGGTCCGCTGCCATCTCCCTTGATTCCCGCAGGGACCCTGATTTCAGCGTTGCCGCCTCTTTCAGCCGCAAGATAATAAAACTGATCACAGAAGGAGGGTTAAACAACGGCATTGCCCTGAATGTAAATATCCCGGCCTTGCCTGCCGACATGATAAAGGGTGTGGCAATTACCAGGCAGGGTGTTGGTAGGTTCAGGGAGAGGTATGAACGCAGGGTTGACCCGCGAGGTAACGTATATTACTGGCTCACAGGCGAGACAAGGGTGGAGGAAGAAATGGAGGATTCCGATGCCAGGGCACTTGCAGACGGCAGGATTGCCATCACTCCCATCAGTTTTGATCTGACATGCATGAAAGAGATGGACAGACTGAGGGGATTATTCAGTTTGCCATGATCGTTAATCCGCTATTATTGAAGATATATTCACCATCCGGATATTCGAATCGATAAGGCATGTCCTGAATAATGCTATCGCCTCTGCCGTTTCAGGAAAGGGGTGGCCGATGCCTATGGCAGAGCCGGTCTTGACGGCGCGGGCCTTGAGCCTTTCAAGCTGCAGGGTAATGGCGGTCACGTCGTGGATATCATCCAGAAATAGGTTCCTGCGGGCGGCGGCCACATTCAGGTTCCTTGCTGCCAGGTATCCTGTTGAATGGTTTGTCGTAAGGCTGTCCACAAAAAAAAGCCCCTTTCCCTTTATGGTCTTCATCACGTCGGTCATCTCCCTCGGGCATTCGGTAAACCTTGAACCCATATGGTTATTGACCCCTACAGCAAAGGGGATCTCGGATATGTTTTCTCCCAGCACGTTTACTATCTTTTCCTCATCATCCCCCACATATACAGCGCCTGGGCCTGGATCAACGCTGGCATTGACAGGTTCCATGGGCTGATGGAGCATGACCTCATATCCAAGGGAATGGATCTTTTCAGCGAGGGGAAGGGACATAGGAAGCCTGGGGAGAACGGCAAAGGTTATGACCGTTTCAATCTCAAGAAACATATCCAGGCGGGACTTGCTGAAACCTATGTCGTCAATAATCAGGGCTAATTTAGGCTGTAGGCTGGTATTATCAAAGGCAAAGACGCGTGAAAGCGGAGACAATCCGGCAAGCCCCCCCACGGCAAAAGCGGCGCTTTTGAATAAAAACCCCCTTCTGTCCATGGCCGCATCTTTTCCCATCATAAAATGACCTTACCCCGAGGAAAGTTTTAAAGATCAGGTCTTCTCTACATTTCCTAGCGGTATAAGTCAAGTGAAAATACTATATATTGTATTTGATTTCAGGAGGAAAGGGAAGGGTAAAGATAGAAGCCCGCTAAATTTAAGTCTTTAATGATGATGTCATCATGCTCATGCTATCTTTTTAAGGACCCTCCTTGCAGAGTCTCTGATGGCCCTGATTGCCCTCTCAAGATAGCCCCTTTTCATATAGGCGTCTTTCTCTTCCTGGCTGACCAGTTCCGGGTTATATTTAAGTTTGAGTTTAATAACCGCATCCATGTCATCCCTGATAAATCTTTTATAAATAAGGGACAGTGGAAAGAACCGGAATTCACTTCCGAAGATAGAGGCGGACCAGTCCACAATATAGGGCCGTCCGTCGTCTCCCACAATAATATTCGGGGTCCTTTTAAGATCACAATGGGCCAGACCCGCGCTGTGGATGGCATTCAACAGGTCATTCAACTCGTTGTAAAATTTTTCCGGGATCCCTGTTGTCCTGTGCACGGCCTTGAGCTTTTTCCCCTGGATCTCTTCCATTATAATGGCCAGCCCGTCTACAGCCCTGTAAAACACAGGGATGCCCTTTATGCCCGCAAGCCTTTCGTAGGCCTTCTTCTCTCTCCACACAAGAAATCTGCCGGCGGTGTTTCTGTAAAGGAATCCATTAGCTGAAAAATCCTTCACAACGGCCCTTTTCCCCTCTTCATCAATGACTCGAATGACAGGCCTTGTATTGGATGGCTTGCGAAGGACGTCGCATTGTCTTTCAGGTAGATCCGACAGGTTAAGGGACTCAAACATTGTTCATCAAAATCCTTTTAAAT
>Ga0153915_10004780_pt1 | contig 12531 bp, 11 predicted proteins | sample Opewatmetagenome_2_FD_107003 | JGI IMG/M metagenome (GOLD analysis project Ga0153915, IMG submission 107003) | Freshwater wetland microbial communities from Ohio, USA - Open water 3 Core 3 Depth 3 metaG | ecosystem: Environmental > Aquatic > Freshwater > Wetlands | place: USA: Ohio, Lake Erie... | reverse complement strand
TTTCTGACCTGACCGGGAGTCAGCTCGTCGTCGAAAACAACGAGGTCGGCGCCGAGCGAGCGGGCCGCGGCGCCGATCTCTTCGACCGAGCCCTTCCCCACGTAGGTCGCCGGATCGGGCGACGGGCGCTCCTTGAGGAACCGGCCCACGACCTGCGCCCCGGCCGTGTCCACGAGCCGCTCCAGCTCGTCCAAGTGCTCCTCGACGGCCCCGCGAGGGCAGGCGCGGGCGGCCACGCCGACCAGGACCGCTCTCTCCCGCGCGCCTGTCTTCATGTTCCGGATTTAACCACGCCCCGATTTCTCGCCCTGATCACAAATCACCAACCACAAACCACAAACGGTTCCCATACAATCTCCTGGTGCAACTGTCCTCCCGCGGGCGACTCCTCGGCGAAAGCCTGGAGCGCCTCTATCAGGCGTATGGGCCCGAGACCGCGGCGACCGACCCGATCCTGTTTCTCGGCCGGTACAGCCGGCCGGAAGACCTCGAGGTCGTCGGCTGGATTGCTTCGGCGTTTTCCTACGGCCGGGTCGAGACGATCCAGGCGAACCTCGAGCGTCTTCTCGAGGCGCTCGGGCCTCGTCCGGCCGCCGCGCTCGAACGGATCGGCGACTTCGGGGAGTTTGCGGAGGAAGCCCTCGGAGGGTTCCGGCACCGGTTCCATGGCGCGGCCGACGCGGCGGTCCTCCTTTTTGTGATCGCCCACGCCCGCGGGGAAGCGGGTTCGCTGCGCGCCTTCTTCGAAACCGAGCTGCGTCCGGAAGATTCCGACGTCGGGCCGCTCCTCTCCCGCGTCGTCCGGAAGATCCGAGCCTTCGACTACCGGCCCGCGATCGGTCGCCGCCGGCTGCCCGAAGAGAGCCCCGCCCATTTCTTCTTTCCGGACCCGGCCGACGGCTCCGCCTGCAAGCGCTGGAACATGTACCTGCGCTGGATGGTCCGGAGCGACCGGCTCGACCTGGGGCTCTGGCCGGGCATTCCGAGGAGGCGCCTCGTGATCCCGACGGACACGCACGTCCACCTGGTGGCCCGGCGGCTCCGGCTGACCCGGAGAAACGCCGCCGACTGGCGGACGGCCCGGGAGATCACCGACCGGCTCGCGCGGTTCGATCCGGAGGACCCCGTCCGTTACGACTACGCCCTCTGCCGGTTGGGAATACTCCAGATTTGCAAGCCGCAGCGCGGGCTCTCGCTGTGCTCGGAATGCCCGGTTCGGGAACCCTGTTCCGTCGGAGGGCGCAAGACGTTCGCGCGCGCGGACTCCTCGCCCCAACGGATGGCTTCATGAAGACAAGATCCCTGCTCACCATCGCCTTCGCCGTCGGCCTGGCCGTCGTCGGCGCGGTCTTCCTGCGCTCGCTCTCCCCTCCCCAGTCTCCGACCGGGTCGCTCGCTTTGCTCTCGGCCGCCCCGGCGCTCCCGATCTACGACCGCTCCGGAAAGATCGTGGACCTGACGAAGGAGAAGGGCCATCTCGTCATCATCCACTTCTGGGCGACCTGGTGCCCGCCCTGCGTAGAGGAGGTGCCGGCGCTGTCGAAGTTCTGGGAGAAGTACCGCGGGAGAGACGATGTGATCCTCTACACGATCTCCGTGGACAAGGACTGGAAGACGATCGACGATTTCACCAAGAAGAACCCGAATACGCTTCCGGTCTACCGCGACCCCAACGCCTCGACCGCCCAGCGCTTCGGCACGACGCAGTACCCGGAGACCTACATCGCCAACAAGAACGGGCGGGTCATCTACCGGGTGCAGGGCGCGATCGAGTGGGCCGACCCCTCGGTCCAGCAGAGGATCGTGCAGCTCTTGAATTCGTAAAACGGAAAACGGGAAACGGGAAACGACCCGAAGCAGACCCCTCAGCCCTTTGTCTTCCGTTTTCCGTTTCCCGTTTCCCGGCCCTCTCTCATGAGCCACAGGAACAGAACGACCGCCGCTGCGGATATCCCGAGGCTGCCCCAGTAGAGAACGAGCGTGAAGTCCAGGCGCACGGCGCCTACGGCGCGGCGGGAGCGGAGGCCCGGCCCGCCGTCCGGCTCGACGCGCGCGTTCCACCCGCCGGCTTCGTCTCCGCGGCGGGAGGAGAGCCGGCCGGGGCGGAGCCGCCGTTGACGCCGATCGACCAGACATAGTCGCGAAGAGCCCGGGTCACGGCGTCGGGGTCGCCCAGGAACTTCCTGGCGGCGTCGTCCCCCCCGAGAAGGACCGCGAACTCGCCGCGGTCCTTCGCGAACGCCGGCGCGTCCACGAGCGCGGCCAGAGGCGAGGTGCGCTGCCCGGTGTCGCTCTTTGGGAAATTGGTCGGCATCCGCGTGCCGGGCATCCACTCGTCCGGCCGCCGGATCCAGTCGTTGATCCAGTCGTGCCGCAGCCTGCGGGAGGCCATCTGGAGGTTCGGCGCGAGGCTCGATTTGTCCACACCCGGCGCGTTCATCTCCTGCTCGCTCCTCGGATGACACTGCTTGCACTTCAAGAGCTCGAAGACCTTCTTGCCGGCCGCCCAGCGGGCCGGCTCCGTCGCGTACTCCGCCGTCAGGAAGGGATAGGCCGCGCGGTCGAGGAAGGCGAAGTACCGCGTCAGGTCGTTTAAATCCTGGTCGGTGAACCCGAAGGTCGGCATGTGGACTTCCAGCCAGGGGCGGATCTGCCCGCTCTTCGGGGCCGTGAGAAACGAGAAGAGTCAGTCGCTCTTGACCTTCGCTCCTTCTCCCTGGATGATCGGCGGAGCGAGCGAAGGGTCCGCGGCGAGCGACCGGATGGAGCCGCCGAAGCCCTCGATGACGTGGCATCCCTGGCAGTTGTGGTCCTTGACGATGCGGCGGCCGCGCTCGACCGCCGCCTCTTCGCCGTTCAACTCCTTTTTCGCGGCGGGCGAAGCGTTCAGTTTCTGGAACCCCAGTACAGCGGTCGTCACCCTGTCGAGCTCCTGGTCGGTGAAGCGGAAGTTCGGCATCTTCAACTTCTCTTCCCAGCCGCGCGCCCGGTCCCGGTCGAAGATCCGGGGATTGTGGAGCTTCATCCGGAACCAGTCCTGCCGCGTGTGCGGCAGGTGCAGGAAACCGAAGTCGAGGCGGTGGACGGCCTTCGATCCCTCCTCCGTCAGCTCCGTCCCGATCGGTTTCGCGTCCTCGAAACCGGGGATCCGATGGCAGGCGAAGCACCCGTAGTGGGCGATGAGCTTTTCGCCCGCGTACACCTCTTTGGCGTGGAGGTCCATCCGGTCCAGGTCCGCGCGCGCGTCGAAGCGGGTCTTCGTCGCCGTCTCGAAATAGAGGGCGATGTCGTCCAAGACTTTCGGGTCGGTCCTGGGGAGAACCGCCCGGTCGAAGCCCGGCGGACTCTTGAGCCCCGAGAGGTACTCGGCGATGTCGAGCGCGTCCTGCGACGAGAGGCGCAGGTTCGGCATCTTCGTCTCGGGGTTCCACTTCCTGGGGTCCAGGATCCACTGGTAGATCCAGTCGCGCGAGGCCTTCGAGCCCACGCCGGCGAGGTTCGGTCCGAACTGGCGGTACGTGCCGACGAGGTCGCGCGGGGCGTCGGGGCGAGGGTCGATCTGGTGGCAGCCGAAGCACCCGCGGAGGGCGACGAGCTTCTCGCCTTGCGCCGCGTCCCCGCGCCCGGGGGCCGCCGGGACCTCCGCCGGGCGGGATTTCTCGAAGATGTACGCCACGATCGCGTTGACCATCGCGTCGTTCTCGAGCTTTCCGCGGGCGTTCATCTCCTCCTGCGCCTTCGTGGGCTTGCGGTCTCCCGAGACGTTCACGAAGTTTTCCTGGTAGAAGAAGCTCGGCATCCTCGTGTTGGCGCGGAAGGAGGCGGGATCCATGATCCACCGGGTGGCCCACTCCTTCGAGACCTTCGCGGAGGCCTTCTCGAGCGACGGCCCGACGCGCGGGAGATTCTGCTTCTCCAGGCCTTCGATGCGGTGGCAGCCCCAGCAGCCGAGGATCTCGACCGTCCTGATGGCCGCATCGAGCGTCGGCGCTTCGCGGAAGTTGGTCTCGTCGGCGTGGCAGCGGTAGCAGCCGGCCTCGGCGTACTTCAACGGCAGGATCGGCATCTCGTTGAACTTGTCGAACTCCCACTCGTACCTGCGCTTCCACTGCTGCTGCTCCCTCGGCGTCTCCGGGGAGTGGCCGGCCGACCAGAAGGAGGATGCCCGGTCGCGGCCGCCGTGGCAGGGGGTGCACCCGAAGTCGCCGACGGGATGCGGCGACTCGCCGCCGACCATCAGGTTCAGGCGCGGATGCGTCTGGAAGACGACCCCGTCTCCGATTGCCCGCTTCAACGCGGGATAACGGGCGGTCAGCTCGTCGAGCGAGGCCTTCTCGAAGCCCTTGTGGTCCGCGGCCATGTGGCAGGTCGAGCAGCGATCCACGCGGGGGATCCGCATGAAGTTGACGTCGTTGTAATGCTCGGGCAGCTGGACCTGCTGGACCCGCAGCGAAGGGTTGACCATGTCGAGGATCGGCGAGTTGCGCAGGGAGAACAGAGTGTCCTGCTTCAGGCTCTCGACCTTCTGGCGGGCGAGCTTGTAGTCGGCGGAGAGCTTGTCGATCGAAACCTGCGTTTCGTCGCGGCGGGCGGTGATGCGCTTGATCTCGGCCTGAGTCTCCGCCTCATCCTTCTTCAAGCCCGCGAGCCTGGCATTCGCGTCGTCGAGTTTCTTCCGGAGCTTTTCCACTTCGCTCCGCGCCTTCGGAGCCGAGTCCGGACGGTTGGCCAGATCGTCCTCGTACTTGTAGCGCGCCGCGTCGAAAGAGGCCTTCAGGAACTTGGCGTCCTGGTCCGCCCCGTAGATTTTCGGGTCGAGCCCCCTCAAGCGCGCGTTCAACTTCGCCAGAGTCCGGCCGTGCGCGCGGACCTGGTTTCGGCCTTCGACGAGCTGCGCGCGCAGCTTGTCCCTCTCTTCGCCGTACGCCTTCTCCCGCGCCGCCTGCACGGCCTCCATCGTCTTGTCCCGGTCCAGGCGAAAGAAGGTCTGCTGGATGGACTTCCAATCGCGCTTGTAATCGGCCACGACCATCCACAGGAACACCGCCGTGAGGACCGCCGCCGCCCAGAAGAAGGCGCGGTTCAACCTCGGGATGTTGTAGTGATGGTCGATCGGCTCGGCCGGCGGCTTCCTGGGCATGGCGCTATGCCCGGGACTCGGGACGCGGGACACGGGACTCGAGTCCCTTCGTTGGCCCCGTCCGAGTCCCCAGTCCCGAGTCCCGAGTTCCGTCTCTCATATGTTGAACGCGAACTCGGGGATGTTGACGATGTACTTCAGGTTGAAGATCCACCGGAGGTACATCTTGATCGGGAGGGCGAGCATGATCAGCGCGAGCGTGACGCCGACCATGTAACGGGCCATCCCCATCTTCTCGAAAAAGCGCCGCAGGAGGGTCTTCGAGAGCACGAGCGGGAGCGCGACGACGTAGAAACCGACGATCGCCAGGCCGAAGATCTCGCGCCAGAGCCAGAAGTTGGGCAGACCCTTCTTCAGGACCTTGATCCAGATGATCTCCGAGAGATTGATGTTGTTCAGGGGGACGAGCTTGTTGACGTCCCAGAACTCGTAGGGGCCGAAGAAATTCCAGTTGGGGCCCCGCAAGAAGGTCCCGAGGGCGATCAGAGAGCACCAGAGCACGATGAAGCCCGCGACGAAGATCGTGATCTCCCAGCGCCGCTCCTTGAAGGTGAAGTAGCCGTTCCCCTTCGGGTTGGTGTCGATGTAGGGGATCGCCATCAGCCCCACGATGATGAGCGACGGAAAGACGACCCCCGCGAGCCACGGATCGTAGTAGACGAGCATCTCCTGGAGGCCGAGGAAGTACCAGGGCGCCTTGGCCGGGTTGGGAGAGTCCGTCGGATTGGCCGGCTCTTCGAGCGGCGCCTTCAGCGCGATCGACCAGACGATCAGGACCGCCATGACGATGACGAGGCAGATGAGCTCGACGTACACGAGGTCTGGCCACGAGAAAACCTTCTGCGCCGAGTCCTCCCCCTCCACTGTCGGGAGTCCCGCCGTGACACGCCGGTCGTTCTCGTAGGCGCGGTACATCGCGTACCAGAAGAAGAAGCCGACGAGGAAGATCATGCCGACGATCGGGACGTTGTCCGGGAGCGTCGCGACCGCGGCGAAGTTGGGATCGAGATAGGAGAGGCCGATCCCGCCTCCCAGGGCGGCGAAGAGGGCGATGCCTCCCTTCTTCGTCCAGAGCGGACGCCAGCGGATCGCCGCCAGCACTCCGATGAGCATCAGCGTCACCAGGTACTGCGGCGCCGACAGGAAGTTGACGACGGACTTGAGGAAGTGGATCAGGAACATCGCCGGCCCCGGACCCCGGACCCTGACATCAGACGGGTCCCGAGATGCCGCCGTCCTTGCGGACGCGCCAGAAGTGCACGGCCATCAGGAAGGCCGCGACGAGAGGGATGCCGACACAGTGGAGCACGTAGAAGCGCAGGAGCGCCCCGGCGCCGACGAAGCGGCCCCCGAGCAGTCCGAAGCGCGCATCGTTGGTCGAGGTGACGAGCTGGATGTCGCCGACCTTCAAGAGGCTCGTGCCCGGCCCCTGAATGCCGATGAAAGGCGTGGCCGAGGCCATGTTGGACCCGACCGTGATGGCCCAGATCGCAAGCTGGTCCCAGGGGAGCAGGTACCCGGTGAAGGAGAGGAGCAGCGTCAGGACGAGCAGGATCACGCCGATGACCCAGTTGAACTCTCGCGGCGGCTTGTAAGAGCCCGTCATGAAGACGCGGAACATGTGGATCCAGACGGAGATGACCATCGCGTGCGCGCCCCATCGGTGCACCTCCCGCATGATCCCGAAGGGAACCTGCTCGCGCAGGTCGAGGATGTCCACGAAGGCGTACTCGACCGTCGGGCGGTAGTAGAACATCAGGAGGAGTCCCGTGAACGTCAGGACCAGGAAGAGGAAGAAGGTCACGCCGCCCGCGCACCACGTGTAACGCATCTTGACGCCGGACTTCCGCGTCTTGACCGGGTGCAGATGGAGGACGACGTTGCCGAGCATCGCGAGGACGCGCTTCCGGTTCGTGTTGGGGACGCCCACCCGGAAGATGGACTTCCAGAGCTGGCTTGCGGCGATCTGCTGCTGTATCTGGCGCCAATTCATGTCAAGTCCTCAGTCCTTCGTCCCTAGTCCCTGGTCTCTGGCCCCGGTCGACAAAGGACTAAGGACCAGGGACTTCGGACTCCGGTCACGCCATCTTGATGAACGCCTTCGGATCGCTCCACTGCCCGCGCTCGTAGAGATAGCGGGTGGCCTTGTCCACGACGATCTGACCGTCGTCAGGGGAAATCGTGATCTCGGCGCGCTCCAGCGGCCGGGGCGCCGGCCCTTCGAAGTTGATGCCGGAGATGTAGTAGCCCGAGCCGTGGCAGGGGCACTTGAACTTGTTCTGGGCGGCGAGCCAGTTGGGCGTGCAGCCCAGATGCACGCAGACCGCCACGAGCGCGTAGATCGAGTCGGTCGTCCGGACGATCCAGATTCCGTACTTTTCCTTCCACCGCTCATCCACGCCGGTGCTGTAGGTCGATGGATCTCCGGCCTTGAATCGCGTGGGAGGCTCGAAGAGGACGTTTGGGAACATGAACCGCATCGTGGCCGTCAAGCCCGCGACCGTGGCGGCCGTGAAGCCGATCCACGCGACCGTCATCCACTTGAGCGTGGATCGCCGGGTGACGCCGTCCACATCGAGATCGGGCGCCGCATGAGCCTGTTCCGCCTGCTTCGGGACCGTAGCCATCGATTCTCTCCTCAGACTACCAAAACCGCGCTGCGGCGCTCAACATTGTCGAGCGGGTCGCGGAGGAGGGCCGCCGGCCGCAATTCGCGAAGCGAACGAGACTCCGGGGCTCCGCTCCGGTCTTGACTCTCTCGGCCGCCATTCGCGAAGCGAATGAGACTCCGGGGGCCCCGCTCCGGTCTTGAACTCTCTCGGCCGCCATTCGCGAAGCGAATGCCTGCGGCCGATAGCCTCGGCCGCGAGGCGCGCCGCCTCCCGCACACGCAGGTTCGGGTCCTCCCGCTCGATCTTTTCCACGAGCGCCAGGCTCTCGGCGTCGCGAAGCAGAGCGATGGCTTTCAGCGCGTTGACCATCGCGGCCTCCGATTGCTCGCCGGTCAGCGACAGCCGCGAGAGGCTCGCCCGGTCTATCATCGAGCGCAGCACCGGGAGCCCCGCGCGGTCGCCCAACTCCGCGAGAGCGATCGCCGCGTTCCAGCGCACGTCCGTGGCGGAGTCTTCGAGCAGCACCTCGAGGCGCGGGATGGCGGTCCGCGAGCCGAGCCTTCCAAGCACGTAGGCGGAGGTCTTGCGAACGCCGGCGTCCTCGGACCTGGACGCTTCGAGCACCGTGTCCAGGGCCCGGGGATCGGCGAGGGCTCCGAGCGCCCAGATGGAGTAGAGACGCGTCTCCGGGTCCGGGTCCTTCGCCGAGACGAGGAGGGCCGGCACGGCCGTCCGGTCCCCGAGCTTGCCCAGCACGAGCGCGAGGTAGCGCCGAACGGGGGCGTCTTCGGGCCGGTTGCGGGAAAGGCTCTCGAAGACTCGCAGCGTCTCGGCGGCGAGGGCATCCCGCTGCGGGCCCGGCTTGACCCTGTTGATCGAACGGGACAGCTCGAAAGCCGCCTGCCACCGGCGGTTGGGCCCGCCTCCCCGGACCTCCTGGAGGTACTCGGAGGGGCTGCGCCGGTCGAAGGTCATCAGGTTGAAGACGAGGAAGATCACGACGGCCACGCCAACCACGAGCAGCGGCAGGACGAAGAAGCGTATGGCGGATGTCTTTGGCGGCTGCTCTTCCCCTTCGGCTGTCTCGGCGGATTCCGGCGCGGGGCCCGGGTGCGTTGGGTCGGTCACAGGACGGGAAGGTACCTCTTGGCCTGCGTGATCGGGTTGGGAACGAAGATGGCGTCCTTCTCGCAGACGGTCTCGCAGAGCCGACACGACACGCAGGGCCCGGCGTCCACCTCCGCAATCTTGTGGAACGTCTCGTGGAGAGGATCGTCGATCAGGTAGATGCAGTCGAAGGGGCAGATGTCGATGCAGAACTCGCAGCCGGTGCAGAGATCGCGGTCCACGATCGCCTTGGGGATGTCGCGCGGCTTGACCTTCTCGACCAATTCCCCCTTCTGGTCCTGGATGCAGGAGACGGGGCAATACCGCGCGCAGACCGAGCAATCGATGCACCGGTCCGCATGGATGACGAACTTCTCGTTCTTGCCCCCCGTGATCGTGTGCGTGGGGCACTTGATCTCGCAGACCCCGCAGCCGATACACGTTTCGGTGATGAAATGAGGCATATCCTCCCGGCCGTCCTTGTGAAAAATATCACAAGCGGGGAGGGGTTCCCGCTGCGGGAAACGGAACATTTCGCCGCTCATTGCGTTTGAGGGAGAGGAGAGTCCACCGATGAAAGAAATCCGCGCCGTCGTCCTCGGCCTTTTCGTCGTGGTGCTGATCGCCATCGCGATCTCGGTATGGCGCCGCCCCGCCAGGGAGCTCAAGCACGTGCGCGGGTTCAAGGTCGAGATCCAGAAGGCCGAAGGAGACTCGCGCAGACGGCATGTCTCCTTTCACGTCCCGATCGCCCTGGTGGCGCGCATGGCTTCCCTCGTCCCGATGGCCGACATCGGCCGGGACTGGCGCACCGATTGGAGCGACGGCGACCTGACCGCGCAGGACATCCTGGATGCCGCCGGCCGCAGCTCTCCCGGCCAGCCGGGCGAGATCAAGCGCGATCACGCGCGGATCGAGGTGACGGCGGACGGCCCGGCTCTCGATATCGTCGTCAAAGATGAATGGGACAAGACCGTTCGCGTTCGGGTGCCGCGGGCCCTCGTCGAGAGTCTGTCTTCGGAGAAACCGATCTCTCCACGCGAGATCCTCCGACGCCTGGACGAGCTCGGCCCCGGGGACATCGTCGTCATCCGCGACCGCGACGACGAAGTCACGATCACGGCGGAGCCGCGCTAGCGCGGCTCCACCGATCGGTTCATCTGACCATCGGATCATCGGTTCAAGTGTCCAAAAAACCGTCCTTTGCGACGCGATGAACCGATGACCCGATGAACCGCTGATCCGATGATCCGATAACTCTTAACAACGAGTCCTCTCGCCGCGCCGCGATATCCTCGAAGCGATGGCGAACCGTCTTGCGGGCGAAAAGAGCCCCTACCTTCTCCAGCACAAGGACAACCCGGTGGACTGGTACCCGTGGGGCCCCGAGGCCTTCGCGCGCGCGAAAGCGGAGAACAAGCCAGTGTTCCTCTCGATCGGCTACTCCACCTGCCACTGGTGCCACGTCATGGAGCACGAGTCCTTCGAGAAGGAGAGCGTCGCGGAGGCTCTGAACCGGGACTTCGTCTCCATCAAAGTGGACCGGGAGGAGCGTCCCGACGTGGACGACATCTACATGGCCGCCGTGCAGGCGATGACGGGCTCCGGCGGCTGGCCCCTCTCTCTCTTCCTGACGCCGGACGGCAAACCCTTCTACGGCGGGACCTACTTTCCGCCGGACGGCCGCTACGGGCGGCCGGGCTTCGTCACACTCCTCCACGCGGTTTCCGAGGCCTGGAAGACCCGCCGGGAGGAGCTCGAGAGCTCCGCCGCGGATCTGCTCGCGAGTCTCAAAGCCGGCGCGGAAGGGGCCGCCGGCGGCGGGCCGGTCGGGGCCGAGATCCTCGAGGCGGCCGCGCGCTCTTTCCGGGAGCGGTTCGATCCGAGCGACGGCGGCTTCGGCGGCGCGCCGAAGTTCCCGCCGGCTATGCCGCTGGAGTTCCTGATCCGCTATTTCCTTCGCAGCGGCGAGCCCTCCGCCCGCGAGATGGTCGGGACGACTCTCGCGAAAATGGCCGCAGGCGGGATGTACGACCAGGTCGGAGGCGGATTCCACCGCTATTCGGTGGATGCCCGCTGGCTCGTGCCGCACTTCGAGAAGATGCTCTACGACAACGCGATGCTCGCGCGCGTATACCTGCTCGCCTTCCGCGCCTTCGGCGATCCCGAGAACGCGCGCGTCGCGCGCGAGACGCTCGATTACCTGCTGGCCGAGATGACCCCCGCGGAGGGGGGCGGCTTCTTCGCCGCGCAGGACGCGGATTCTGAGGGGCGAGAAGGCGCCTTCTACGTCTGGGATCCCGCGACCCTCGAGGCCGCGGTCGGAAAGGACGCCGCCCCAATCGTCGCGGCCCGCTTCGGCGTGACCGAGGCCGGCAATTTCGAAGACGGGAAGACCGTCTTGTCCCTGGCCGCGGGCCTCCCGGAGCTGGCCGCTCGTTTCAGCCGCGGGAAAGACGAGATTGCCGCGATCCTCGGGCAGGCGCGCCTCAGGATGTACGAAGCGCGCTCCCGACGGATCTGGCCGGGGCGCGACGAGAAGCTCCTGACCGACTGGACGGCTCTCGCGATCTCCGCCTTCGCGCTCGCGGCGCGCGTCCTGTCGGAGCCGCGCTACGAGCGGGCCGCGCGGGAAGCCGCGGATCGCGTCCTGGGCCGGTGCCGCCGGGGAGGCGAGCTCTACCACCGTCAAAAAGAGGGCGAAACGGGAATCTCCGGATTCGCCTCGGACTACTCCAACTTCGTGGAAGCCCTCCTCGACCTCTACGAGGCGACTTTCGAGCCCGCCTACTTCCGGGCAGCCGTCGAACTGCAGCAGGAGCAGGACGAGCGCTTCTTCGATCCCTCCGCGGGCTACTTCCTTGCAGCCGAGAGCCACGACGGCCTCGTCCTGCGCCCACGGGAGATCTTCGACGGCGCAACGCCGTCGTCCAACTCTGTCGCGGCCGGCAACCTGCTTCGCCTCTTCTCCTTCACCGGCGAGAACAGGTACCGCGACCGCGCCGAGGCCCTCTTTTCTCTCTTCTCGACCTATCTCTCGCGTGCGGGAACCTCCCTGACGCGGATGCTCTGCGCGCTCGACTACCGTTGCGGCGCCGCGATCGAGATCGTGCTGGCCGGAGAGCCGGGGCGGCGCGATTTCGAGTCGCTCAGGGAAGCCGTCTTCGCGCATCCAGGCCTGAACCGCGTCATCGCCCATGCGGACTCCCAGGAGACTCTCGCGCCTCTTTCGCCGCTCCTGCGGGGCCGCGGGTCCCGGGATGGAGCCGCTGTGGCTTACGTCTGCCGGGATTTCTCCTGCTCGAGGCCGTCCTCGAGCCCGGCAGAACTCGTGGCGGCCCTCGATGGCTGATTTGCCCGGCGGTCCGCGTGCTCACGAACGCCGCGGGCGGCGCGGGCCGGGACCCGCCGTGCTCGTCGTGCTCCTTTACGCCCTCCTGTTCGCCCTCGCTCTCTGGTTCCTCCGGACGCGGAGCCCGCTCTTTCACCGCCGGTCCGAGGTGTCGGTTTCGAGCTTCGAGTTTCGGGGTTTCGAGGCGACAATGGAGTCTCCTGGAACCCTGAGCCCGGAACCCGAAACATCGTGAAATGACCGGCCTCGTCTACGACGATCGCTTCCTGCTCCACCGGGCGCCCTACGAGCATCCGGAAAACCCGGCCAGGCTCTCGGCG
>Ga0153915_10004779_pt1 | contig 12531 bp, 9 predicted proteins | sample Opewatmetagenome_2_FD_107003 | JGI IMG/M metagenome (GOLD analysis project Ga0153915, IMG submission 107003) | Freshwater wetland microbial communities from Ohio, USA - Open water 3 Core 3 Depth 3 metaG | ecosystem: Environmental > Aquatic > Freshwater > Wetlands | place: USA: Ohio, Lake Erie... | reverse complement strand
ATCTGATCCTTCGTATAGTTGCCAGTTTCTGAGCCCAGGTTATAAACCTGACAACGGACTTTTTCGTCTGGGGCCTGTAACCCAAGAATGAAACCACGAATAGCATCGTTGATATGAACGAAGGAGCGGGAATATCCACGCTGGTAGATGAGCAGCTCGCGCTTGGTGTAAGCTTCAAGGACGAACTGGTTGATGATCAGGTCAAAACGCGTCCGGGGGGAGATGCCGTACAAAGTGGCCAGGCGGTAGATAAGAGGTGCACAAGAGGTATCACCCTGAGCGAGGAGAAAGCGTTCAGCCGCGATTTTTGTCTCTGCGTAAAGCGACTGAGGGGTGAGGGGCGAGGCCTCGGTGACAGGTTGACCATCAGCTGAGACACCATAATTACTATAGGAGGAGGCAAAAACCAGCCGGTTGACCCCCAGGGAGACGGCTTGCTCAAAGACCCGCTCGGTGGCTTCAACATTATAGCGCCAGGCAACCTGTCTACCCACTGACTGGCAAGCTGGAAACCCAACAATGGCAGCCAGATGGATAATGGCGTTGGGTTTTTCCCAATCTGAACGCAGGCTGGAGCGCAGGGCACGCGGCTCGATCACATTGGCTTTGACAAAGTGAAAGTCGGGATGTGCAAGATAGCCCAGCAGGGATTCACCACCAAAAATAAGATCGTCAATGATGGTGACCTTTATCCCTAGGCGCAGCAGCTCTCCGGTAAGTAATGAGCCGATATAGCCCGCTCCGCCGGTGATAACAACATGGTTAAGGTTAGTACCTTCCATCTGGGTTTCTCCTTTGTTTATTGCAATGATTCCATACGCAGAGTGACCTTAACCCCACGGACCACCAAGCAGGGGTCAGATGGATCCAGGCTGATTTTTATACCCTGCTCCAGGCAGGTAAGACGGCAGATATCGGCGATGTCATTGGTCTGGCTGGAGAGTTTTGGATCTTCAAGATCGACCTCGGTTTCGATGTGCACCTGATCAAAGCCAGTACGCTTGAGCTCCCCCAGAAGCTCACGTACGCGTTTACGGATGTTACGATAGAGCAAGAAGGATTGTTCTATATAATCGATCGTCAGACGAGCCCTGAAACTAATTCCTTCGGGAGTGATGATGTACCGAAGCTTACGCCGTTCGGCGCGTTTTACCTTGACATAACCTTTAGCGATCATGCGCTTGAGGTGCCAATTCACAGTGCCTACCGCAACCCCGAGCTGGGTTGCCAGGGTAGCCTGGGTAATATTTGGATCAATCTCGATTTGTTCGAGCAGGATCATTTCCCGTGTGGCTTCGTGATTTTCAGGCATTGCAATCTATCGGTCTTGAGATTATTATTTTTTCAGCAAATCAAAATTCAGTGGTTGAAATTCAACGACTGAATTATAACTCAATTTCATAAATTATGGGGAATATATCGTTGATATTCACTTTGATCGTAAAAATCACGAATTAACACACATCAAAGCTCCCTACAATACGCAGGATATCAAATCCTTCGGCAAAGGGACGCTCTGCCAGGGCACCATGGCGGATGAGTGTAGCCCGCAAGACAGCATCATCAAAGTAGTATCTATCGTTGTAGGTTGAATATTCGGAAAGTGCTTGAATTTTCCGCTCAACATCTGAAGCAGTAACTTCCACCAGGAAGTGAGGAAAGAAACCATAGCTACTGCGCAGAGCGTCAAACCCCAAGACGGTGGTTCCGCGAAAAGCGCGCAATACTTCCTCGGTGGTTTGTTGGTGGTCCTGATGAATATCGGCACGCGAGTGTGTAATGACAATATCGGGTTGATATTCGCGATTGAGCTGGTATAGGTATTCAAGGATTTCCTGCCGAAGCTCGGGGAAACGGCGAGTGGTAAAGGTACCCAGTCTAACCTGATGGCGAGGGACTCCCAGGATGGCCATACTGTGGTAGTGTTCCTCAACCAGATTGGTGAGTAATGGATTATTTTGGTTATCGGATAAGGTGGCGCAGAGGATATCCGTTTTGCCATTGATGTTGGAGATAAAGGCACCACAACCCAACTCGATATCATCGGGGTGAGCGCCAATGAAACAGACTTTTTTCCCATAGAAGAGCATCATAATCTTTCCTTCTTAGAACCGAGTTTCTTGGTAGGCGAATCCCACTTATCCCGATTGCCCTACTTGGTGGCGATAAAACCACCGACGACTTTTGTCATCACCAGCTTACCATCCAGGGCAATGCGACGTTCAGCGACGACTTTGATCTGCTCCATGACATGCTCAAACCCTCCGGATTCATCAAAAAGGCTTTTCCATAACTTGCGGTCTTCCGATAGGGAGGCGCGGGTATAAGCAATGAATGGATCGACTGTTTCGAAAATCAGTGGATTTTCAAAAATTTGGATTTCAACTTTAGAAAATAGGGCTTTTATCGACTTGTAGATCAGGCTGGAATAACGTGAGCTGCCAGGCATGGGTGGGATGGGCTTTTGAGTAGCATCAAAAATAATCTCATAAAACAGGCTTTTATTTTCAGGCATCGGACCCGTGGTAAACAAGAAACCACCTGGTTTAATCACCCGGTGCATCTCAGATATCGTAAAAGGTACATCCTGAGAATAATAAATCGCGAAGCAGGAGGTAAGTAGATCATACTGGTTATCATCTAAAGGAAATTGGTGGTTGAAATCCAGGTCGACGAATTTTATCCGGTTACCGATCTTAGCGTTCTCCAGGCGTGCTTTTTCGAGCAACTCTGGGTTGACGTCTCCACCGGTGATATCTGCCTCACCTTCCAGTGCTTTGTAGAATAGGAAGCATTGTTTGCCCGCCCCACATCCAACGTCCAGTATTTTCCAACCTTTTTGCGGATTAATGAGATGGAGCATCCATTCGTCGATATCGCGGCTGCCATATTTTTTATGGATATCGATGCGGGCAAGCAAGTCACTGGTAGTTTCCTGGTAGTCGATTTTCATTCTATTACCTCTACAATTCGTATCCGAGAAAGTTTGTGATTATATCGTTACTTGCATGGGTTAAGACGGGGGGTGTATAAGACCAGGTTAGCGGAATCTAACTTCACGGTTGGCTCGTAATAACATAATACGGGCTCGGAGACGCGCGCCACCCAAGCGTCGTTTTCCTCGCCGAAGCTATGACTCCTGCCCTGATATTGAATGACTAATGGCTCTGAGACGATCATCGCGAAGCGTTGATTGCTGATATCTGCCTGGAAAGCATCCATATAGGCGGTGTTATTCGACATTGCCATTTCCATCAGGAAGACGAGCTCATACTCGGGAATCAAGGGAACATTATGGATATCATTGAAGGTCAACAGGTGCCGTTGACTGATGAATAACACTTCACCACCACGGTTTACCACCAGCTGGGTTTCCGTGTTTAGGGCTTGTAAGGCGGCTTGTGCTGCAGGGTAATCCCGTTTGGGCAGTTGTCCACCGCTGGTCAGGGTGAAGTATACAGGGATGACCAATGCAGCCGCGATGAATATGCCTTCGCTTAATCTGAACAGTCCATTAGATGCTGAAGAAAGGCGACCCTGAGCATTTTCATCGGTTTGGGCTGGTTGGTCCGGTTTGAAACGGTCAAAGAAGATATAACTGCCAATCACGAACAGGAGCATGAGGTATGCATCCAGATTGTGAAGATTACTTCCACCCCCGATTTTGACACTGACGATTACACCACCCACAAAAAGCACCCCCAGGATGGCAGCCAGGCCCAGTACACGGATGAGATGAAATTCTCTCAAGCGGTTGATGAGACGCAGGATCATCACACCGATCAGCGGTAAAGAGACGAGCAGTGCGCTGGGCAGGATTCCTAGCGGGAAAGTGGGGTTGGGCAGCAGGCGGTACCAAAGTAGATCTGAAGTAAAGCTAGAGCCGAACCAGGCTTGTGGATTGCCCGACCAAAGCTGGTACGCTCGCTGGCTGGCAAAGGCGACGCCAGTCCCTGCCACCACCCAAATGGCAGGAGGGTAAAGGTACCTCCAAAGAGGATTGCCTTTTGCTTTGAGTTCCAATAAATAAAGAGCAGACACCAATAGACCAGGGACGGGCAGCCAGTTCACCCGACTAATCCCTGCCCACAAAGAGGTAACCAGGACAATCAGCAGTGTCCGCCAGAAACGAGTGCCGTCATAGCCCCACAAAATCAAAATCACCATAAAAAGCAGGTGGTAATAAATGGGTCCTTGAAAGAGAAACAGGAACCCCCACAACGTCATACTCAGGGATATCACTAACGGTTTGTTACGAGGGGAAAGGTCAAGCCTGCGGACCAACAACCAGCTGGTTAGGGAAGCTGTGATGACCCATAAAATCACCTGCCAGAATCGACTCAACCAAAGGGAAGAATTAGGGATTAAAAATGGAATCGACTGCAGCAGGTAGCGGCTGGGATGCAGGATGGAAGGTGGCACCGAAAGACCGTAAACCTGCTTTGATAACCAGAGCGAAGCATAATAATACCGGCTGGCTTCCGACCAGGCAAGAGAAAATGGATAAGTTGATATATCCGAGATAAAACTGGCCAGCTTGTACGCAGTCGCATAACCCAACGTGGTAAACAGAACGGCAGCTCCCCAACCCTGACGAGGCCAAATCTGCCTGAACAGGAGAGCCCCTCCTAAAGATAGAAGACAGAATATTCCCAAACGAAGAGGGATATTAGCCAGCAAGCTGATGGCAGGTGACATAACCAGCCAGGGAAACAGGGCAAATGAGATTAGGTAAAATATGCCGTAAACTTTACGGATCATAAACTATCTCGCATCAGCCCAGGCGTGGATATCGACATTAGGGTCGACAATGTAAGCCTTTGGGCTTGTTCCGGAGTAAATTGACGGAAGGGATGGTGAGAAATTCTCCATAACCATACTATTTTCTACCAGCCATGATATCCCGAATGAATAATGCTCCTGGAAGGCTGGCTATCATTTGCAGGAGGCGCATCAATAAAACCAGTGTGAGACCGGAGGATTGGGATATGCCCCCAATGGCGACATAGAAAAATGTCATGGCAAGCTCTTGCACACCCATGCCGTTAATCGAAATGGGAATCAGGGTTATGAAATATGTAGCGCTCCATAATCCCATTACCAGCCAGAATGAGATATGCTCGCCCATTCCAGCTAACAGCAATTTGACCATGGCGAAAGTGCAGAGCATATGCACCCAGGTGAAGCCGAGTGAACCCAATAGTGAGCGTGGTTTATTGATCCATACCTTTAGTGCCTGCATAAGATCTTGTAAAAAACGCCGAATCTTACCTGCCAGTGGATTAAGCCAAGGAATTGCGATGCTCGTCGCAGGTAAACGAGTGTCATATTGGATATATGCCGGAACGCCAAATGGAAGCGCCATAGCCATACCAGCCATGCCAATCAGGCGATCGACGACCAATGACGCCAGGCTGGTTGCCTGGTCAAACCCCAGACGGATTGCCCCTGCCAAACGCACAACATCGCCACCAATCGTGGTGGGTAGGAAGTTGGAAGAGAACAGCATGGCGAAGGTCAAACGGATGGATTGGCGAGGTGTAATGCCCGTTCCAGCAGAGTGCATCAACATGTGCCAACGTCCGGCCACCGCAAAACGAGAGATCATGACCAAGATCAATGCCAGAACAAAACGCCACCAGGCAATCTGCGCAGCTGCTGAGATTATCTCTGACCAACCTTGCCGGCTCAGTAGATATATGAGCAATCCAACGGCCACAACTGTACCTAACCAACGCAGCCATGAGGGACGGGTCGGTCTGGTAACACCATCCTGCCCAGGAGATGTGTCGGTTTGAGAGACCGGAGAAATCAGCTTTTTGCTCAGGTGATCTCCCCTTCGAGCCGTTTCAGATCAGCATCTACCATCATTTCTACTAATCCATCAAAATTCACTTTAGGCGCCCAGCCAAGTTTCTGAAAGACCCTGGTTGAATCTGCAACAAGCAGGTCGACCTCGGCAGGGCGGAAAAAGCGAGGATCCTGGAGCACATAATCGTGATAATCCATTCCAAGGTATGCGAAGGCTTTTTCACAAAATTCCCGGACGGAATGAGTTTCACCTGTACCCACGACGAAATCCTCTGCATGATCATTTTGCATCAAGCGCCACATGGCATCAACGTAATCACCGGCAAATCCCCAGTCGCGGCGAGCTTCGAGGTTCCCAAGGTGCAGGGCTTTTGCCAGGCCGAGCTTAATTCGAACTGCACCGTACGTAATCTTGCGGGTAACAAATTCATTACCGCGCCGGGGGCTTTCGTGATTGAAAAGAATACCTGAGACTGCAAACAGATTATATGATTCGCGATAATTAACTGTGATCCAATGACCGTATAGCTTGGCAACTCCATATGGGCTGCGGGGGTAAAACGGAGTCGTTTCCCTTTGGGGTACTTCATGCACTTTCCCAAACATTTCACTGGATGAGGCTTGATAATAACGTGTTCTTGGGCTTAGCAATCGAATAGCTTCCAACATGCGGGTAACACCCAAGGCGGTGACTTCACCTGTCAGCACGGGCTGGTTCCATGAAGTGGGAACGAAGGATTGGGCGGCAAGGTTATATACTTCGTCAGGTTTGTATTGCTCGATAAGGTCCATCAAGGAACTTTGGTCATGCAGGTCACCCTGGATGACGTCGATCTGATCCTGGATATGTAGGATGCGCTCGAATGTAACCACGCTGGAGCGACGCACCATTCCAATGACGCGATAGCCTTTCGATAGCAGTAGCTCTGCCAGGTAAGAGCCATCCTGACCTGTTATTCCAGTGATGATTGCTGTAGGCACGCTGATTCTCCTCAACTGTCAATATTCAATGATTGAATTATAAACTAGAATCCCGGGAAGACGATTTGATTTTATGTCTATGATCCCAGATAACTCCACCTACAAGGATCATCCCACAAATAATGAGGATGATCAATGTCATCAACTTGATGTCCAAATGGATGAAACCCGGATAATAGCGACCTAAATACCATTCAGTAAAAAGCCCAACGAAAACCACTTCGACAGCCAACCAACGCCAAAGCCAGGCATCGCGACGTAAGCGTGCCCATTCCCATGCCCAGGCAACCAGGATCACCTGCCAAACCAAGAGGATAGCCCGATAGCGTGGATTATCCCATTGGTCAGCCCCTGCATTTAAAGCAGCCACCATGATCCATGCCCAGTTGATGATACTGATCCAGATCAGCTGATAACGGCGGGTGTCGGTGTGACTGCGAATTACCCCTATTGCACCATAGATGAGGAAAAGGACTAATGCATACCAACCTGCAGCCCGCAGGAAACCGATGAAACGCATGATCCAGGCTGCACTTGGGTCACCGACGATGGCGGGCAGTACTGGCTGGGCAATTCCATATACCAAAATAATCAACCATCGCCACTGTTCACCAACACTCTCTAACACACTTTGAAATATTCCAGAGCTACGCTCGAGCAGGTAACTTTGAAAGGTAAAGTTGTTCTGGAACCAGGTAAGGTAGACGCTTAAAGGCCCGCTGCCCTGTAGTGAGGGCAGCTTTGCCAGGATCGAGCTCACCACCAGCATTGCAACCAGGAGAAGGCTGGCTGACAGGACGACGGTCAGGATCGTCTTTCGCTGTTTGAGAGCTTGTAAAGTGATAGGATCGAACAGCCAAATTCCTAAAAGTACAGCTAAGGAGATAAAACTCACCAGCGGCTGAACAGGAATTATGAATATCAAAGAGAGAATGATCCAGAACCAACCAAACTTATTGCGTGCCTGGACTTCGGATAATCCATAAAAAGATATGGCGGTCATCGGGATCACAATCGCCTCCCGCATTTGACTGCTGCCTAATAAAACACTTTCCGGATATAGCGCAAATAACCAAGCTGCAAGCAGGGCAGTTTTTTCCCCAAACCATGAATGTAAGGCCTTCCAAAGACATAAAACGCCCAAGGCGGAGAGGGTAGAGCCAAATATTAGGATCAGGAAAGGGCGATGGGCATCTGGGCTAAGGAAGCGATATAGGAAGGCACTCATTGCAAGCATGCCTCCATACTGGTCACCTGTGTATTGACCGGAGAAGGCTTTAGTCAATGAGTCTCCAGAGACTGCCAGGCTCCAGGCTTGATTATCGCGGATATATGCATCCGTGTATACATATCCAGCTTGATGCTCTTCATTGTTTTGGTAACCGAAAATGGGCAACAAAAGAGTCAGGGCGACGCCAATCCCCAAGCGAAGGAAAAAAGAAATCAGGGCAACCATGGTGACTTTCTGACTGGCTTTAACTGCCCTCCAAACCCCATATATACTGACTGCACCAATCCCGAGCAAGATAGTATAGGCGATCCAGCCTTGAAGCAGGTGTCCGCTTTTATCCATGAATGCCAGCAGGGCGGCGACGGCAAGAACCGCAAAGCATATCATCCAGAATTCTTTTTTAATTCGAATTTTGTTCATGTTCGTAAACCCGCAAGGTAGGCGATAAGGTTATGGCTGAGAGGAGGATGTGGATCTCGCCTGTATATGAATGACCATTTGAAGGATGAAGACAGCCACCCATAAAACTACCAGCGATTGGAGAGGCACCAGGAAGCGCGGATTATCTCCATGGTCGAGAAGAGTTTGCAGGATGGAAGCAATCCAGATGTTACCCAGCAATATCCAGGTAAAGGCATATAGGGCAGGATTGGTAAAATGGAATAGCAGCTGTGAGGGTTTGTGTCGTACGGCTGAAAAGAATTCAATCAGAGTAAATAAAAAAGAAGTCAAAATGAAGGTGAGATTGATAATAAATAACATAGCACGTTGGATTAAGATTGCCCATGTGACCCCGTTTGCCAACCAAGGAAGGCGTAAGGCATCTGCAGACCAATAGACTGAAGTCCGCCAGAACATCCACCATCCTGAGATGGCACTTTTAATAAATAGAAATGGATGATTAAGAATCAGCTGGATTGAGATGCGCGTGAGCACTCTTGAAAGGCTATAAAAACCATATCCAGATACCTTGCTCATTTCAGGTATCGCATCCCAGATCGCATTGGTTTGGGTGCCAAATTGAGCAATATGAGCATCGCGATATTTGATATATGTATCTCTCAGGGCGGCGTATTCGTCTGGAACGTATTCGAAGAAGTTACCCGTGTGCTGAACCAGGTGATAACCGGTCATCGTGGTGAGCGACCAATCACCAAATTGGTCATGGATGAAGGTGCTCCAACCCCCGAGCAATAAGGCGACTGGAATCAGAAACGCGATGCCGAAACGCAAAGGAAGATGACCATGATGGATGGGTATCTTTTCAGGACCAACAACGCCCTCGATTTCCAGCTTTCCAAGATTCTTGGACAACCTGGGTTCGAACCAAAGAAACACAAGCAAGAAGAATGGAAGATAAATGAATAACGGACGAACCAGGAGGGTCACCGAGGAAACCAATCCCAATAAAAAAGCCATCCATAGGCTGCGGACTTTTGGAGATAAAAACCAGACAAACACCCCAGCCATCGTCAAGGCCAGCAGGAAGGTGGTCAATGACTCGGTGAGAAGATTCGATTCAAAAAAGAGCTGACCCAGGTTAAGGGTATGCGCCAGGGCAATTAACCCACCAAACCAGAGTTTATCGGTCAGCTTCCAACCGATATAAAATAAGAGGAAGGTGGTCACGAACCCTAGCAGAAGCTGAATTAGCCAAACCCGTTGGTCGCTCCCCACCAAAGCCAAAAAGATCGGATAACCGGGTGTTCGGGTGCCATCATAGTTAGCAAAACCGTGTAATACAGATTCTGCCAGGCGTCGATAGCTGGGAGTATCACTATAAGTAACAGGTCGGTATAGGATAATTACCAGCAGCCGTTCAAGGAAAGCCACAACGAACACAATACCCAACCATAAAGCTGCTGCTTTTGGTTTTTTGTCAGGAATAATGGGTTTGGATTCTGTCATACGCGACATAAATTTTATTGATCAGGGATGAACCCATGAATTGCTCTTCGTGCTCGTTCCAACCAGGTGTGCTGTTGAATATCCAGCCAGGCTTGATCGGCTAATGCCTTTCGTTTTCCCTCATCATAGATCAAGTCTCCCAACGCCTGTGACCAAGCCTCAATGTCCTCTGGCGGGCAAAGAATCGCATTGGATGGATTCAATACTTCGCGTATGACGGGAATGTCGCTCGAGATGATTGCCCGTTTGCTCGCCATATACTCAAACATTTTCATTGGGCTGGCATAAGTGGTTGAATTTCCACCGCTACTCCCGGTGATCACTCTTTCGTATGGCATCAGCAGGATATCTGATGCGGCTTGAAATAAGGGAATCTGGCTGTTCTCAAGGAATCCCGTCAGAGTGATATTCCTGATGTTTTCTGAAGCCAAATGCTCGCGCCAAGCATTTACCTCTTGTTGGCGCCCACCCACCCATAAAAAGTTGATGCTTGGGAAACAGCGGGCGAGCTCCGTTAATAATGACATCCCACGCCCGGGATATAAATGTCCGGTATATCCAACTGTCAGTGTGGGTGGCATATTTAAGAGCGTCCGCGCTGCACCTGGCTCTGGTAAATTGGTGTAACGCTCCATATCCACACCATTGGGGGACATTTGCATGAGGTGCTGATCACTAAGATCTATATTGAAGCGTTGGTGCAACTGATTGGCAAGGGCATGAGTAATAGGTAGAAGGCGTTTTTTCCCCGGAATTTTCTGAAATAAGCGAAACAACAATGGACCAAACTTGCCTTCAGGTGGTCCGTGCAGCTCAATGATTACAGGCAAATGAGCCAATAGGGAAAATAGCCCTGCCTGGATAAACCAAACATAGGAGATATCTGCTTTTAATTGACGTGCCTTGTGCGCAGCCAGAAAAGCAAAATCGTAGCGATTGAGGCTCAAGCGGGAGGATAACCACTCAATCGGGAATTGCGTTTTTAGCCCATAGAAGGAGGCTAAATCAACATTTTTTTGTTGATGCTTGTATCGGGGTAGGAATAGATGCACTTCATGCCCGAGCTGGCTGATTGCCTGACAGGCTTTCATCACCTGCATGCTATTTGCGGTCGTGGAGGGTACACGGGAAGCGGAAATACAGGATACGATCATACAATAAATCCAGATATCAAACTGGCAAGTCCTTCGATGCAGGCTCAACGGAGGTTATATCTCGAGCCTCATGTTCCCGAATTTCACGCCAGCCACGCCAAGCCGTTATCCCAACCGATACTCCCAGATAACCCGCTAGAATGGCTGCCATCATTAGATAGCCATTACCAGGCACCAGCCAGATAATGAGCAAGATTTCTATCATACCGACTGCCAAAGCCACTAAAAGCGGATAAGAGGGCTTTCCGAAAGCAAGCAATAAGGGCCTGTTCCAGTTGAGGATATTGGCCGTACCGTAGCCAACCAGCAATATCAGCACAACCGGATACACCGGTGCGGTGGTAGGGCCATAAACCAATGGGATCAACCACCAACCGAACAGAGCAATTCCAGCAGTGGCTGCCAGAGTCCAGACACCCGCAATGGAGCTTACACGTTTGAGTAAGCTGCGGGTTTTTTGCCACTGGCGGAGTGCAATCGTGCGGGTAATTTCAGTATAGGTCGGCCAGGTGAATGGATCGATGGGTAGGGTGATGAAATTGATGATGGATAATCCCAACTTGAAAAAGCCGACATAACTCTGAGCAACATTCGCCGGGCTCAAGTAGGTGAGATATAAAAGGGCATTGTCACGGGTGATAAGGTTGACTGTACCATTCAGGTTCGTATTGATAGCAAATCCAAAAATATCCCGCCATGCCTTTACTTGTTTTAGAGGTGCGTTCCACCAACCACGACCCAGGGTTTGGTTCATCTGCCTGATTGCTGAGATGGAGATGGCAACTCCAGCAAAAGTTTTCCCTAAAAGGTAGGCACCGAGAACTTCGACAATCCCGCGCTTCAGGAGGAAGGCGACGAGAATTAGAACAAAGGTAATGATAGCTTGAATGGTATTGATAATTGCCAATCGATCAAAGCGTTTATGGGCTTGCAGAACGCCAGTGGAGGTCTCATAAACCAGGTTTGCGATTAACATTAACCCGTAGAATGGAAACAAAAATGCCACAGAGGGGTCTTTAGCTAATTGATGAGCTGCCCAAGAGGTCAGCAGTAGTAACACCAGGTAAGCCAGGGTCGAAGTAGCAGCTTCAACAAGACCAATACCTTTGACGATGGCAGCCGCTTGTGATTTATTGGTAGTCTCTTGAACGACACCCTCAACGGCCTGGATACGCTTATCGTCGTCTTTTTGATCCATGGCTAATGTCTGTCCAAGATATTTGACCACGACTTCGCTCATGCGGAAGGAAAGTAGACGATTGATATTCGAGGTAAAGGTTTGGACGGTAGCGACCAACCCCAAACCGTTGACACCTAAAAGGCGCGTAGCAAAAATCGAGCTGAACATTCCCAACGCGGCAGACACAGTGTTACTGCTGAAGAGGTAACTGGTGTTTTTTAGTACCCTCCTGAGGAGTTTATCCTGCCACCAGGTGCGAAGTATAT
>Ga0153915_10004778_pt1 | contig 12532 bp, 2 predicted proteins | sample Opewatmetagenome_2_FD_107003 | JGI IMG/M metagenome (GOLD analysis project Ga0153915, IMG submission 107003) | Freshwater wetland microbial communities from Ohio, USA - Open water 3 Core 3 Depth 3 metaG | ecosystem: Environmental > Aquatic > Freshwater > Wetlands | place: USA: Ohio, Lake Erie... | reverse complement strand
GCCATCGGCGGGTTCGGGCCGGGTTTCATGTACCAGGTGGTAATCACCTACCTGCTGTATTACTATCGCCCGGCACAGGCGCGGGTTGAAGCCGGGGCACTGGTATTGGCGCCAGTGGCGGCGTATGCAGCGGGCATGTTGATCGCCCGGATATTGGATGGGGTGGTGGATATACCGATCGCCGGCTGGACCGATAACATGAAAAGCCGCTGGGGACGGCGCAGACCGATGATGATGCTGGGGTTCATCCCGGCGATCATCTGCTTTGTGCTGCTGTGGTTCCCACCACTCACCGGACAGAACCTGGGTCCGGATGGTCACTGGGGGAACGCCATCTATGTAACCGTGGTCAGCTCGCTGTACTTCTTCTTCCACACGTTTATCATCGTACCTTACCTGGCAGCCCTCTCCGAAATCGTTACCGATGAGCAATCCCGGGTGCGCGTGGCGAGCTGGCAGACGGTTTTCAATACCGGCAGCTATGTGCTTGTCTTTGTGGTGGCACCGATCTTGTTCGATAGATTTGGGGTACGGGGGGCAGCGCTGATGCTCTTACCCAGTTTTATCACCTTTATCGGCCCACTTTTGGTAATCAAAGAAGATCCGACCAATATTCAAATGGCGCAGAAAGCCTCTACGGATGTACCGCTGTGGCAGAGCATCCGGATGACACTGACCAACAAGACTTTCCTGATTTACATGTCGTCGGTAGCGACCTTTTTCTTCGGTCTGCAATTCTTCCTGGGAGGCATCGCCTTTATGGCGGCGGATATGATGGGCATATCCGAGACGCAGCTTGGCCTGATGAATGCGGCAGCCTTCGCGCCGGTGCCGATCATGTTGATCATCTTCAACCTGATTTCGCGGAAGAAAGGCGCCAAGTACGCCTTCCGGGTTGCCCTGATCGTGTTTGCGGTGGCGATGCTGCTGTTCCCGTTAGGATGGACCGAGTTAGGCCTGCCGATCCCGCCACTACTGGTTGGCATCATCGCCGGGGCGATCGGCAGCTTCTCGATAGGAGCGTTCTTCACCATCCCCTATGCCTTTCCGGCGCACATCGCCGCGGTGGAAGCAGGGCAGACGGGCAAAGACCGGGCTGGCATGTACTTTGCGGTCCAGGGGTTGATAAACCAGTTTGTCGGCTCGTTAGCGGGCTCTGTGCTGGCGCTGCTGTTGGGCTGGCAGTACGGGGTCATCGCCATTGGCCCGATCGTGGCGGTGACCATGGTGCTGGCGTTCTTCTTCTTTGGGCCATACCCGTTGGGTAAACCGGCGATCCAGAAGAGCAGAGGCATAGGATAGGGATCGGTGGGTTAAACCGTGCCCACTGATAAGGTGAAGGGGGTTGTGTAAGAAACTGGGAAAGAAGCAGCGGGTATCTTTATAAGATACTCGCTGCTTGCGTGCCTTTCTCCTGGAATTGGTTTGGAGGCGTGATGAGCCTGAGAAAGTGCCCTGAGTTATTTAGTGAGGTTACGGAGTGCAGGTAAAGTGCCCGGGATTATCCGGATGCACCGGGTTCGAGTTGTCTGAAGCCTGTTCAGGATAGACAATCGCTGCCTCAGCCGCACCGGAGAGTCCTGTAGCCCCATCGGCAGCTGCCAGGTCCAGCAGGAACTGGATGAGGCTGGGAGAATGGCTGCGGGTGATGACGAACTCGCCATACGCCCCGCCACATTTGTAGTACGCATTGTACGCTCCAACCCAATCCAGCAGACGATCGCCTGGTCCAGGTCCATTCTGACCCACATCGGCTTGCATGGCATCCTGACCCCAGCCTCCGTAGATGTAGTCATACCCTTCGTAGTTATCCCCGCCAGACTCATCGGTCCCGAAGACGAACCATTCAATGCGGTCGGCAGGCATGGACATCAACTGAATCTTTTTACCGAAGGTCATCGCCAATCTCGGGCGGATATCCAGATAGTCATTTCCGTAACCGCCGTAGAGGTGGTCGTGGTCATAGCCACCCCAAACAACGTCGTCGCCATGATCACCAAACAAACGATCGTCCCCACGGTTGCCATTCAGGATGTCATTCCCGGCTCCGCCGTGCATCCAGTCACCCTGGTTGCCACCTGACAGGCGATCATCCCCACCGTTCTCCAGATACTCCAGGGTCACCTGGCGGTAAAGGGAGGCGGGGATGTCGATCTCGTCCTCGATGAAGGGCGGGCTGGGCTCGATAAATCCGGCTGCACCGTCCAAGACAATGGAAACGACCACGCCATTATCGCCGAGGATGGCATCTTCGCCGGGGCCGCCGTACAACTCATCGCCAATTACGCCGTCCACACCCAGGATGGGGGCAAGAACATCCAAGCGTTGGGTGTCGTCGTACAGCCCGTAGAGGTCGTCCTCGCCCGCTTCGCCGTAAATCAGATCGCTGCCGGCATTATCGCCGGAGAACGGGTCGATTATTCGGACAATACGCTCAGCCCGACTGACCCAGACGTCCGTTGTGAAGTGGCGCGGAGAAGTTTCACCACTGCTGTCTGCCAGGAGACGGTAGGTTTGGATTTCACCAGTGCGCTCGATAATGCCGTTATCGCCCAGGATTACATCCGAACCATCACCGCCCAGCATTTCATCCCCCAGCGGTACGAGCAGAGTTTTGGTATTGCCCAAAGGATCGCTGTAAGACAGGAGACGAGTGCGCGTGCTGGCATCCAAACGGCCCGGTGTGCCTTCAGGAGGATCGTCGTTTATCCGACCCGTCCCACCGATCAGGTCATCATCACCCGACCCGCCATAGATCAGATCGCTGTCGCCGTTGCCCTCGACAATATCATCGCCAGCGCCGCCGTACAGCTCGTCCTCACCACCCTGACCGTACAGGCGGTCATTATTCGAGTTACCCCAAATGTGATCAGCACCATAAGCGCCGGGATCCACAGCGGGACCGTAGAGGCTGGCGATATCGTAAAGCCAGGATATCCGCAGGCCTCCGGCGGAACGCCAGACCTGACCATTATCACCGAGCAGCAAATCAGGACCGCTGCCATCGGCAGTCCCATCGCCGGTATCGCTCTCACCGTACATCCAGTCGCCGCTGTCGGATCCACCGGGGACATTGTGCCCGCCGATCAAATCGTCCGCACCAAGGTCACCGTAAAGCTGGTCGGCGCCCTGACCGTCCAGGATGCGGTCGTCGCCATCATCGCCATGAATGGTATCCCAGTCGCCGCCATCCGTTAAGGCGGTGAAGATACTTTGGGGATTTTCCTTTGGCTCCAGGTTGGCATCGAACCTGGCGTGATCACCAAAGAGGATGTCATCGCCAGCGTCACCGTGTATGTCATCAGTCCCCGTGCCGCCGAAAGCCAGGTCGGCCCCATCTCCGCCGGAGATGATGTCGTTCCCACCTAACAGCGGATCCGTGGCCTCGATCACGTCGCGGGTCGCCGGATCGGCATCGTATGCCTGGGTGTTTAATTGCCCGTGATCGCCCAAGATGAGGTCATCCCCGGCATCGCCAAATAGATCGTCACCGGCTGCACCACCCATGAGGATATCAGCATCCTCATTGCCATGAATGTTGTCCACGGCGCCGAAGGCCGGATACATGGTGACGACCAGCGATGGCAGACCACTGCTCAGAATGACCTTACCGTTGTCGCCCAGAAGCACGTCGCGTCCCAGGTTGCCTTCGATCTGGTCGGCGCCAAAGCCGCCCAGGATCACATCCTCGCCGGCATCCCCGTACAGGAAGTCTTTAGCGCCCAGACCCGGATCGAGACTTTCCAAGCCATCTTGGTCAACGAGCAGGTGCCCGTTATCGCCAGCGATGTAGTCATTACCGGCATTGCCGTACATGGTATCGGTTCCATCCGACATGCCAGCCTCCCGGCTGCCGCCAAACATGCGATCGTCGCCGCTGTCGCCGAAGAGGGTATCGTCACCGGAATTGCCATACATCTCATCATCGTCTTCGCCGCCGCGCAATGTATCGTTGGCTTCATCGCCGTAGAGTAAATCTTCACCGCCGTCGCCGTACAGGGTATCCCGGTCGGCCTGACCGAAGAGGTCGTCATCGCCAGCGCCACCGTGGAGCTCATCCTCACCGCTGCCGCCTTCAGCCAGGTCGCAGCCAGCCTGCCCGTAGATCAGGTCGGCATCTCCACCACCGTACAGGCGATCGTTGCCGGGATGCTCTCCCTGCAGCTCAATAGAGCCATCCAGATCACCGGGCGTGCGGTAGATGATGCCCTCATCACCCAACAGGTAGTCGCGACCGCTGCCGCCACGCAGCTCATCGCCACCCGGCGATCCGGCGTTTTCTCCGCAAGTGGTGGAGGTGTCTGTGCCACCGAGCAGGTCATCGTTCCCGCCACCGCCGTAGAGGAGGTCATCGCCCTGGTCACCGGACAGGTAGTCATGCCCGTCGGTTTCGGCCTCGATCTGGTCATCCCCGTACAGGAGATCGTCGCCTTCATTGCCAAACAAACGGTCATCCCCAGATTGTCCGAAAAGGTGGTCGTTTCCCTTATCGCCGAGTAGGGTATCCTTATCTAAGCCTCCGTAGAGCCAGTCATCGCCTACGTCGCCTTCCAGATTGTCATCTCCCTCGTCGCCATAAATGTGATCCACCACATCGGCTGGGGTGACGCCATCTTTCCAACCGCTGAGATCGGATAGGTCGGGGACAGGCTCGGGCTCAGGACCGCCCTGGATATCATCATTCTCGCTGCCGCCGTGGAGCTCATCTGCGCCGAAGCCACCGGTGAGCTTGTCTTGGCCGCCATCCCCGTACAGGATATCGTTCCCGGCGTCGCCACCCAGGTCATCCCCCTCCGCGCCACCATACAGGATGTCATCTCCGCCATTGCCGTTCAGGCTGTCTACCCCGGCGCTGCCGCTTACGTGGCAGGTACGGGCGCCCACGGGAGAGTTGGCTGGCACGGAGCCATAATCACCCAACAGGATATCATTCCCCTCGCCGCCCGCCAGTCGGTCAGCGCCGCGTCCCCCACATAATACCGTTGGGAGGGTAAAGGGGAAGATTTCAGTGGTAATCTTGCCGTTGGCATCCTTGGTGCTGACCGCCCCTTCCGCCATGACGACGACATCCTTATCTTCACCTTTTTTGGCCGAACCGGTATCGCTGCCGGCATCGCCAAATATGGCCGAGATGCCCTCAAATTCCTTGATGAAACCAAATCCAGCCACCGAGACCTTAGCCAGCCCGTCCACGACGTGGCTGAGCTGGCGCACGGTGATCTTTTCATCGGTTTCATTCTGATCGTACTCCCGATCACCAGCCCGGGGGCCGATATTGAGCACCAGAACATGTTCTATCAACCCTGCCAGAACCGGCTCCTTGGGCGTACATAACTCGGCGGTGATGTTCTTCAAGTCCAGCAGGACGATGTTGACGATCGTCTTGCGGAAGGTCTTGGAAAAGAAGAAGAAGTCGATCTTGACGAACACCCGGATGAACGCCTCCAACCGCCCACTTACATCGAACATGCAGATGGGATTTTGGACGAAGCTGAAGATCTCGTTGATCCGCAGCTTGCCATCCAGGTCGTCCGGGTTCGGCGGGACGATCAGACCACCGTCATGCAGGTTCATGTCAATAGTAGCCTTGACGCCGCCTTCGATCCCGGCGGAAATGATAACCAAATCCACTGCTGCGCCAGCTGACAGGGTTGCGGTCAGGCGAATCTCGGGCACATCGTTGCCCTTCTCATCCAGGTCGTCAAGGAAGATACCATTGAAGACCAAGGAGATATTGCTAATGGCTTGAGCGAAATCCGAGGTAGGATCTTCGGTAAACGCTTCCACTGCCATGCGGATGCCGCGGGTATCGTATCCAACGGCGAAGTGACCCTCGATTTTGGCCGAACCGGAGATCACGATCGAGACCGGGATTGGACCGACTGCAATCGGTCCGAAGTTCTTGCTGAAGCCGAAGGAAGCCTCCAGCTTACCTGCATCCCAGCGGATGAGGGTCACGTCCTGCCCGACCAGCAGGCTGAAGATACTGCTGGGATTCTCAAAAGCCGGGAAGGAGAAACCGCTGCTCTTTTTGTTCTTCAGATCAACTTTTCCTTCGCCGACTTTTCCAAGCAGGTCGCTGTTTTCTGGATCGACAGCAGGGTTCTTGACCAGGTTGGCTTTCTGCCCGGCAGGCAAGCTCTTCTTGCTGGCCTGGCTCAGGTCAACCTCGAAGGATCCCAGGTCAATGGGGGGCACGCCGCTAACCAGGGTAGACCTGATCTGCCCCTGCACGTGCATGAGACTGGCGCTGTTAATATCGCCGATCTGGTTAATGAACGAGACCAGATCGATGATGCGCTCGATCATGGTCAGGTTGGCCCCACTGAGCTTGAACAGATCGAGCATGGTGACGGGCGGTTCCCCAACCAGGGCGGCTAATTGGGTGATGCCCGGGATGGGGGCACTGATGGTGTCGATGACCGGCTGTAACGGCTTGGTGTAGCGCTGGACCTCGCCCAGGATGGGACCGAGGAAGCCGCTAAAGAACGAACCGATATCGAGTTTCACGTCCACGAATTTGAGGGTGGGAGCATCCGGGGCCTCAGCTTGTTCGAGGTCATCCTCAAAATTCAGGATAGAACCGCCAAAATCCCAGTCGAATAGCAGGTTGGCATACACGGTGGGCAGGGCGCCCGCGCCGCCGACGCCGATGTCGGCAGTCGTCGCCAGCTCGAGGTCCAGATGGACACCACCGGTCAAAGAGACATCAAAGCCCAGTGGGTCAGATGTGGAAGCCAGGTTGCTGAAGGTCAAACGCCCACTGGTATTGGTCAGCCCGGCAGAGAGGCTCAGGCTTAAGTCCGGGCGGGTGTCGTCCTGATCCTTCAGGCTGACCCGGATGAACGCCAGGTCACCGCTGATGCCCGCCGGCAGGTCAACGGTGGCGCCAATCACTGCCAGAGGCTGATTGGTGAGTAGGTAAAAACCATCCCGTTTGCTGACGCCGATGCCGAGGTTGATGGACCAATCCACGCTGGAAGTGATATCTCCATCTGTTGCCAGGCGTAACCCAGGCAGGCCGAGGTCGAAACCAAATTTCCCTCCAAAGGCGGTCTGTCCCAGGGTAAGCTGGAACTCGGCCTCCGAGATGGAGAGAGCCGCCTCGTTCGCAAGATCGCAATTGTGGAAGTCACTACCGCAGCGCAGGGCGACGACCACGTTGGCGTCATCCACCAGACTCCCCAGCTTCCCAGTCAAGAAGGTCTCCAGCTCGGTTTTGATATCGCCAGCTTTCTTGCCAGCCACCTCCACCCCGAAATCGGCAAACGGGTCGAGGATGTTGGTGTTGAACTGGGTGAACACATTCGCTCCAGCATCGAGGGCATTGCCGAGCACCGGCAGTCGCACGCCGTATGAGCTGGCTTTGAGGGCAGACTCCAGGCTGTGGGAGACGAACTGCAAGCCCTTGAAGAACAACAACCACTGCAGCTCGCTGCTGGAGAGAGCGGTGGTTATCTCGGGTGGTACAACGACCTGCCAGGGCTGGATACCTTGGGCCAAATCACCGTCGGGTTTGGTGATATCCGGTGCGGCAAAGGTGATCACCCCCAGGGGGTTCTCGGAAGTTTCCAGGAATACCGGCAAGCGGGCGCAAGCGTGATGGTTGCCGACCACCCCGGCGCAAGTCACCGATGCGGCGGGGACGAAACTATCAGGCAACAAGCCAGTGAAGTAGGCACTCAGGGCGTCGGAGTCGCTGAGTAAGATCTTGTCCGGTTCATTGTCACTTTCCAAGTCGTTGCTCAGCTCATATTGGGCACCCAGCCGGATGACCGCTGGATTCCCGACCGCCGGGCAGCCATCATTGACGAGACCGTCGCTGTCGCTATCCACGGCATCGTCACAGGCAGCATCCGTCTCTGGTTTGGATTGGGTTGGACAACCATCGTTGGTTTTCCCATCACTATCGTCGTCGACAGCGCCGTCGCAGACCGTTTCGGCGGCGTCGCCAACAATGGGGCAACCGTCATTAACGTAGCCGTCGCCGTCATCGTCCAGATTGTTGTCGCACTGTGTTTCCGGTCCATCCACGGGGCAGCCATCGTTGACCACCCCATCCTTATCATCGTCCAAGTTATTGTTGCACTGATCGCCGCTTTCAGGACGGGGATCAGTCTCGCCAACACGAACTTCCAATGGTCCCAGGGCGGCTGAAAGCTGAGCCTGGGCGGAAAGACCGGCTTGCAGGCGCAGACGGGTGGTATCCCACAGGTATACCTCAGGTACTCCGCTAGCAGAAGGCGGCGTGAAGACCACATTACCTTCCGCATCCTGGCCGAAACTGCCCAGGGAAACTTCGGGAAGCTGGACGCCGAAGTCTACCCGCACCAGAGCCTGGTAATCTACGGCGATTTTGCCCTGAGCCTGGGCATCGATCAACCCTACCAGACCGCTGGGCAGGACATCTCCCAAACTCAGGTTGAATGGCAGCTCGAGAGGTTTTTCGAACACACATCCAGTCGGATCGGCAGCCTTGTCCGAACACACCCCCAGCCCAATGCTGAAGTTGATCGCGGCGGTGCCAGCGGTAGTATCCAACCGGATGGTGATGAAATCGGGAGCAGGGACGACACTCACCCCCAAGGCTACAGCGATCCCTTCGTTGAGGTATGTCTCCAGCTCCGCCAGTGAGTAAGCCGGGTCGTTGGCAATCTGTTCCACCTGGTCTTTGATGGATTTGACGGCGCCGATCTCACGCACCAGGTCCCGGTAACTTACCCCAACCAGGGGTAGTTTTTGAGTCAGCAGGGTATCGCCGAAGGAAGAGCCATCCAGGGATGAAGTAACCAAATCCAGGGCAGCAAGTACCTTTTCCAGCAGGTCGAGGGGGTTGGCGTGATTGTAATCAAAGGCGAGGAGCTGGTCGGAAAAGGTATCCGTTAAAGATATAACTGGGGTACCCTGAGTAATGTCCGCCCAGCTGGCAGTGATCGATCCCGCTTGAAGCGAGTCGTTCTGTCCCAGCAGTGCGGTGGCGTTGAGGGTAAAGGGGGGCACAGCAGCATTGACGACGATGGTCAGGGTCTTGCCACCACCCATATCCGCCTGATAGACGCCGTTCTGATCTGCCAGGGCGGTGATGGGCGCGTTTAGAAGCGCAAAGAATTCCTGGAAGGTGAGGGCACCGGCTGCGCCGCTGTCGATATCTACCTGCAGCATGGCGCGGTTATCCCCGGCACGACGACTGAGCAGGGGGACGGGTCCAGCAGGGTCGCTGTCTTGCAACTGAACACCCAGAAAACCAATCCGGCCTTGCATGTCGATATCCGCAGCGATCAAGGCGTTGGCCTCGAACTCCTGCCCGGAGGTCTGCAGCTTGAAACGCTCCAGGAGCAGCTTTTCAGGCGCAGGAGCCGGCGAGTCGGGAGCAAAATCGACCGACAGGCCGATTGAAACCGCATACGAAGGGGAAATCTCAGCCTGGCTGGCAGTGATCAGGCTGATCAGGCCTGCCGGGGCAAGCTGGTCGGCAAAATCCAAATCCAGGTACACCGGGTCAGGGTTTTCGTTAATTCCCAGCCCAAAGGTGAGCTGCTGGCTGGTAGGATTGTAGTTGATATCGGTGATGCCCAGGTCTGCAGGGTCATCTGCTGCGAGGCCCAGCTCATCCAATTTCCCTAAAACTTCCTGGACAGTATCGATTGGCTCCAGGCTGGTCTGGTCGATCTCGATCTTGAGCGGGTCATCGACATTCGACAAATCGTATTTCGTAAAAAACGTCAGAAGACCTTCATTGAAATCGGCGACATCGTCCATACGACCCTTGACGAAGGGCAGTGGGAAGCTGCCGGCCCGCACCTGCACGGCCTCGAGCAAGATGGCGAGCTGGGCAAACCCGGAGATGAAATCTTGCGGGGATAAATTCTTAAAGTCTTCCAGCCCGTCCAGGCTCAGAGAAGGCTGGTCCAGACCATTGGCAAGATCACTATCCGCCAGGGTGATAGCGCCGGGGCTGCCCGCCAACCCGGGCAGGTCGGTAGCCACTTCCAGGTTCAGGCTGGCGGAGGAAGCGGTGTACCCTACATCGAACAGATCCACAAAGGAGGTGGTCTCCCACTCGCGCTGGGTCAGGATGCTGCTGCTGTCGGGGTCACGCAGGTTGGCAAGCAGGGCGGCATTGGTATCAGCCGTGCCAGAGATGGTGGTTTGTAGAATACCCAGGTTGAAGGAGAAAGGCCCGCTATCCAGGGCGCCGCTGAAGGTTACCTGCAAAGTGCCAGGCGCGGAAGCGAGCGGCAGGACAAAGGCCTCGCCCGACGCGCTGCCGGGGGTGTACTCGAAGACAAAGCTGGCATTCAAGGTTAGATCAACAGCCAGCGAGCCACCGGTCACTTCCTGATCCGGATGGGTGATATATAGAGTCGCCGGGGCACCCACACGGGTGAGGGTCAGATCGTATTGGATGGTGAAGGAGGTCAGACCTGAGGTGATGGCTACATCCAGGTTCACTTCTGTATCACCAATCGGGCCGTCCACGGCGTTGCTGAGCAGGTCAGCGAGATCATCGGCTGAACCCAACCCGGCTACCGGCAGGAGCCGCAGATCGTTAAAGGCCTGCTGGGTCGTCGCGGCAACCGCCAGCCCCTGAACGTCCAGCGGGCGCAGGCCGATCCAAGGACTCTGATCATCTGCCGGGTCGAGGTGGACGATGGAGAAGGGGATGGGGTTCCCCAACTCATCCAGGTTTTGCAGACCGGCAGATAGAAAAACAAAAGAGGCGATGCCATCACGCATCGCCTCCAGATCCGCAGGGGTAGCTTGAACCGCGAGATCAGAAACCGAAGAAATCCCCAGCAAGCTGATCAACTGGCTGAGAATGACCACAGCATTGAAAAGCCGGAACATAAGACCCTCCTTAAGACGAAATACAACGGGGGTTAAGATAAATTGTAGGTTAAGAGATCAGCTTGAAGGTAATAGGGCAAGTCAACCAGGAACGGCGCCGATCTTAATTACCGTTCTTGATCGCAAAGACTTCCGTATTAATATTAACGATAGATTAGTGGCGTTGTTACGCGATCCCCAGCAATTTGAATGGGTGAAATTGCCGATAAAGGCGAAAACAACAAAGGGTAAATGGCCAATTAGAAATAGTTTACCTAAAAGGTATGGTATAGTACCTGCTTGACAACCGGGTACAGGTACGCTGCAGTTGAACCTAAGAAATCAGTCTCCAGCGCCTGTAAGAGGAACTCAGAACCCGGCTTGTGTAAACCGGAGGAACATCATGGATTTCATATTTAGAAGAAAAGACGAAGAGAACGACCTGTATACCGCAGTTGACCTGAAGCACAGGCAAATTTCAGCAGAGCAGCAACAAAAATTTGAAGGTTATGCCTCTGAAATCCTTACGGCTCTTGGCATGGATTTGAATACACCTGCCACTCGGGATACCCCTCGCCGTTATATCCAGGCCTTGTTCGATGCTACCGAGGGCTATGACGGGGATCCTAAGCTACTCAAAACTTTTGATACCGAATGTCGCGGGGAACCAGACTGCCGTCTCAGCCAGGTGATCGAAGGACCGATTCAATTCTTCTCGCTGTGCGAGCATCATGTATTCCCATTCTTCGGTGAAGCCTACGTGGGTTACATTGCTCATGAGCAAATCATTGGGATTTCCAAGCTTACCCGGCTGGTACGCCTGTTCGCCAAGCGGTTCGCAGTCCAGGAAAGGATTGGGCAGCAGATCGCAGATACCCTGGAAGCTATGCTGCACCCGCACGGGGTAGCGGTATACCTGGAAGCGCATCACCTATGCGTTGAGATGCGCGGGGTTCGGGAAATGGCCCCCTTGACCCGCACCACTGTCTGGCGCGGTTTTTATGCAGATGATCCCTCCTTACGGAATGAATTCTTCACTGTCAGCAAGGCACGCGGATAATATAATTCAATATTCGAAAAGGTATGTCTTTGAATATGTCCCTAAACGGAAAGACCATATTGATCACCGGTGGATCCCGCAGGATTGGCCGTTCGCTGGCGTTGGCTGTTGCCGACGCAGGGGCCAACGTGGTGATTCATTATCGAAAATCTCGCCCGGAAGCCGAAAGCGTCAAGGCGGAGATCGAATCGCTGGGGCGAAAAGCCAGCCTGATCGAGGCAGACCTGGCTGATCCGGCTCAGGCAGCCGGCTTGATCCCGCGGGCATTGGAATATGGACCTTTGTTTGCCCTGGTCAATAACGCAGCAGTTTTTGAGCCGTTGACCCTGGAGAACACAAGGCTGGAAGATTGGAACATGCACTTATCGGTAAACCTGACGGCGCCTTTTCTGCTCAGCCAGGCGTTCTCCCGCTCATTAAAACCGGGGGAGTCAGGGCGGATCGTCAACATGCTGGATTGGCGCGCCCTGCGTCCCGGACCTGACCACCTGCCCTATACGATCAGTAAATCCGCCCTGGCAGCGCTTACCCAATCTCTTGCCATTGCTTTAGCACCGCAAGTCATTGTCAATGGACTGGCGTTGGGCGCTATCTTGCCCCCGAGCGACGGTGCCAGCAGCGAACGTATCCTGGAAAGGGTTCCTG
>Ga0153915_10004777_pt1 | contig 12533 bp, 11 predicted proteins | sample Opewatmetagenome_2_FD_107003 | JGI IMG/M metagenome (GOLD analysis project Ga0153915, IMG submission 107003) | Freshwater wetland microbial communities from Ohio, USA - Open water 3 Core 3 Depth 3 metaG | ecosystem: Environmental > Aquatic > Freshwater > Wetlands | place: USA: Ohio, Lake Erie... | reverse complement strand
TTCAACTATGCCGGACGTCCAAGTGCAAGTGCGGCAATTGCGACTTACGCATCGCGCCCCGCATGGCCACGCTGTCGCGCAACCACATGACCTCGCTCCCACAAATCTTCCTCAATCGCGGATTCAAGCACACCTTCGAACACCTCCGGATCCACTCCGATCCGCACGCACACGTCCCATTCGTCGCCACCGAGCAACAGATCATGATAGGCATCTTCCAACACCCGCACTGCAACTCTCCGCATTGCCATTCTGTGGACGGGTGTGACCTCGCCGGCAAGCCTTTCCTTGAGAACCATTTCAACATCCCTCCTGATGCCACCGGCATCCAGCATACGCCCCGTGCACCCTTGTATCCAGGGTACTCACCAGAATATACGGCGCACGCAGGCTCGAAGCACCACCCACCTGAATGGATTGCGGACTAGCTTCAAGGAGAGGTTATTTCCCAGCTTTGTGACCAGGTACAGACTTACCCTCAAACCGACCGTCACACGGGAATGCGCAACAGGTTCAAGGCATTGTCTGCGAAGATCTTCTTCTTTTCTTCTTCAGGGATGCTCATTGCCTCGATGGCATTGATCGTCTGCCGGTAGCTTCTGAAGCCAAAGTAGTGATCGCCCAAGGGCATGTCCGCACCAAATACGATCCTCTCAGCGCCAAAGAAGTCGTAGGCAAGCATCAGGGCTGGGGTGTTTCCGTGGATAGCCGTGTCGTTATAGAACATCTTGTAGTAGTCGACCGGGTTCTTTCTCAATGTGCGGATGAAGTCGGGACGGCGTTGCTGCTGTGACATCTGTTGCTGTCCATAATGCTGGTGTATCCTCTGAGCATAGTAAGGTACCATGCCGCCGCAGTGATGCGTGACCACCTTGAGGTTTGGGAACCTCTCAAGGATGCCGCTGAATACGAGACGGCTCATCGCCACGGTCGTCTCGTAAGGCCATCCAAAAGTGCCGGCGATGTTGTACTTGGACATCTTCTCTGTGGTGTAGTCGGCAAAATCGTTCGGGCGCCATGGGTGAATGTAGATTGGGAGGTCATACCCCGACATCTTCTCGAAAAACGGCAGGAATTCCGGCGAGTCGAGAGGTTTGCCGTTGATATTGCTGTGCACATAGATGCCTCTGAAGCCAAGATCGTTGACAGCACGATCTGCCTCTTTGAGAGCAGCCTCAACATTGTTCATGGGCAGGAGGGCGATAGCAGCCACGAATTTGTCGCGGTACTTCATCACAAGCTCAGCCATCTCGTCGTTAGCCATTTTGGCGAGCTCGACCGCCTGCTCAGGGGAGGCAAACGCCTCAAGGGGCGGGACCGGCCCCACGGTGAGGACCTGTACTACCTGGGGATAATTCTCCATTATCCGGAATCTGTAGTCGAGATCAAACAACGGGGCAGAGTTGCCCAATATCTGGTTATAGAAACCGGAATGGTCTTTCCTCAACTTCTCTGTGTACCTCGGAGGAGAAATGTGGGAGTAGGCATCAACTATTATGGAATATGAGCTAGGCACGTGTGCCCTCCTTTCTCTTTCTTGACCGCCGGCTGACCGAGTCCTGGCGCCAGTCCCAACTCTAGTGTTTCTTCCCTTTGTCCGATTCGAAGAATGGTTCTCTGGTACCACCCTCCCCGACAAGCATGATCTCTATCTGGATAATCGGCCTGTCCACGCGGGTAACTTCCAGGGGGCAGTGGGGAAACCCGGGCGGCAGCGAGACAATTGTGGGGCGAGTGAAGACATGCTTTTCGAGCTCTTCACCGAGATAGAGAACAACTTCCGCTCCGAAGTCGTCCGGGTCGCGTGGATTTCCTCCGTACCACGCCAAGAATTCCTGGAAGTTGTGGGTGTGAGTAGGATTGTTCGACACGAACGGCTTGGTCACAAATTGGTGTCCCAACGTCATGTTATACCCAAGGTTCGTATGCCGCACCATCAGTCCATCAAAAACGACTCTCCCATCAGACTCCGCCTTTATCTGCATGTGTGGTGGATTAACAATGTACTTGTCATATCTGCCTGGTGACATCTTGGCTTATCCCTCCTTGCCGACGAGAATGTGGTACAACCAGGTCACAATCAAATAGCCCTTGTGGTGTGGGAAGCGGCTTGTTAGGCAGCGATGACGACCGGGCTCTTCCCCGGAGTGATCAACCTCTGCAACACCGGCTCGTTCAAATCCACGCCGAGTCCCGGTCCATCCGGCACATAGAGGCATCCCCCCTCATACCTCGGCACATTTGCGGACAAATCATCGTCAATGCGCGGGCTGACTGTGTTGAACGTGTTGTGTATCAACATGGGGCCAAGGTTTTCCTGTTCGAATCTGCCCATCCACGCGCTTGCCGCCAGGAAATGTCCCTGGTGGGCGGCCTCAAACCCGGAACCGCCCATGCAGCCACACATCACAGGCAGGTCAGCCGCTTGCGCAATGGCCACCCATTTCAGAGCTTTGGCAATGCCGCCAACCTTTGCCAGCTTAATGAAAAGCATGTCAGCGGCATTCTTGTGTATTATGTCAATCAAATGACTCAGTTCTGTCGCTGATTCGTCTGCGCATATGGGAGTCCCAACTTTCTGTCTCAGCCTCGCCATCCCGTCTATGTCCCACCACGGGAGCGGCTGCTCGGCCATTAACAGACCGTACTTCTCCATCTTCTTGAGAGCGTCGAGCGCCTCAAAATAGTCCCAGCCGCCGTTGGCGTCAACCGCGAGGCGAGCCTCATAGCCAACGGCCTCTCGAATAGCTTTGATGTTCTCGATATCCTGTGCAACCGTGGTCCTGGACATGTGTCCGACCTTCAGCTTCACACTCTTGAATCCGGTCTTCAACGCTTCCACCGCACGCTGAGCCAGCTGTTGAGGCGTACCACCTGAAATGACCAGGCTGAGCGGGATCTTCGCATTAGACCGCCCACCTATGAGCTTATAGATGCGGACGCCGAGCTTCTTCCCCATGATATCCCAGAGGGCAGAATCCACAACATCAATGGCTTGATTGTTGTTCTTAGTTTCGAGGTCCATCTTCGCCACGATTCTTTCAATATTGAACGGGTCTTCGCCTATCAGAATCCTAGGGGCAAAGACGTTCGCAATGATGCCAACGTTAGATTCTTGAGTGCTGCCAATATAGTCGGCCGCTATGTGTCCCGTTTCTCCCATCCCCACGATCCCTTCGTCCGTATGGATTTTGACAAACAGGCTGGGCATGCCAACCTGGCCTTTCTGCGCTTCGACACCAGGTACACGACGGGGAAAGGAAATAGGAAAGCACTCAACTCTGGTTATCTTCATGGTTCCTCCTTTTGGAACGAAATCCGAAGCACGAAATCCGCCAAATAGTCAGTTACTAGATACAAGACCCAAACAAATTTCAATGCTCAATGGCCAATAAACCGAACAGTCCCCGGATCCGGGACAACAGCCTCGAGGCCGTATTTGGTCAAATGAAGTCTGTCCATTGGTCATTGTGCCTTGGTTATTCACCCCGTCCCTCCCCCTCACATCACCGAGCCGCCGGACACATGAAAGACCTGTCCGGTTACGTAGCTCGTGACATCAGAAGCTAGAAAAGCAGTGGCAAAGGCCACGTCGGCAGCAGTGCCGATTCGTCCCAGCGGCATTGTTCTCGCCATGGCTTCTCTTCTCGCCTTCATTTGCTCCTCGGTCTGGGGCGGCATGCCCTCGCGGAGCACAGCGCCGAAGTTGGTGGGGGCCGGACCCGGTGCGACGCAGTTGACACGTATCCCGTTTTTGGCCTCCGCCATGGCGAGTTGCTTCGTGAATACGTCGATCGCGGCTTTCGATATAGCATAGGTCCCAACACCCATGGCGTATTGGTGGGTGCTGCCCGAGCCTATGTTGACGACGACACCATATTTCTTCGCTCTCATGTGAGGCACCACTGCGCGCGTGACCCGCATGGTCCCGAGTAGGTTAAGATCGATCTGCCTGCTCCAGACTTCGGTGTCCTGAGCTTCCAGTGGCATGTTGTCCTTGTGCAGGATGGCGCCAGCTACGTTGCAGAGGATGTCTATCTTTCCATATTCTGCAACGATCTTCTTCACCAACGACTCTATCTCTTTCTCGGAGGTGATGTCCGCCCTCACCGCGATAGAACGACTACCCACCGCCCTGACCGCTTCCGCCGTCTTCTCCGCGTCATCGAGATTAATGTCAGTGACGGCGACGGCACAGCAACCTTCTCTCGCCAGAAGCAGAGCTACCTCTTTCCCAAATCCGATCTGGCTGCCCGCGCCGGTGACCAACGCCACTTTATCCTCAAGCCGCAGGTCCAATCCGTCCTCCTATCCGAAGCAGTCTGTCACGGCCAGAGCTGTCTGGCGACCTCTTCCAATCCAAGCTGAAGTAGCTTTCTCTTGCTTGGTTTAGTTGTCTCCTGGTCCCAGTCCATTGCGGTCAGAAATTCGCGGTCCAACGTCTGCTCATCTACAGTGATGCCCTTAGTAGGGCCGGCGGCCTTCGGTGGAATGCCAACAATCCGGCCCGGCATGTTGTACTTGAGCGGATTCAACCCTTCTCTGACATTGAAAGCCTGCCGCACATTGGCGATCCGCTCTCCGATCTCGACCATTTCATCAACGGTGATGTCCCAGCCGGAAACTGCATGTATCATTTCCATCAAAGACTCGATGCCGGGCAGGGCACCGAGACCGAACATGCACATCCCGGTGGCACTTACCGCGTGGTGCCAAGAGCTACCTATCCGCCGCGCCTGTCCACGGCCGCTCCACGAATTCCGATCAAAGCTCGGCTGGGGAGGGTTAGCCGGACCCATCCCACCCTCACCACCCTGCGTATGCCTGGCCGGAGTAGCATCCATCCGGTAGGTTGTTCCCCATTGTCTGCCCGCTTTCGGATCGTGCGCCGGAATCTCTTGCCCCTGAATGTGCATGGCGAATTCGCTCGCACCTTTCCCGATCCGCTGCGCTGCGAGTCTCACGCCATCGGCCAGAACATCGCCGAAGCCCTGTCTCTGTGCCAGCATCTCGGTCATCGCGACAATGGACCGGTGATTGCCCCAGGTCATTTCGATTCCATTTGTGTCGGACTTGGTTATTATCCCGTTCTCATAGCATTCTATGGCAAGCGCTACCGACGCTCCGGCCGATATCGTGTCGAGTCCGGCACGGTTGCAAACGTCATTCGCTTTTATGATCGAGGCAAGATTTGCATTTAGGCAATTGCTGCCAAACATCGCCAGGGTCTCGTACTCTGGCTTATGAGCGCCAGCCTCATATTCATAGTCGGCTGACCCGGCCTTCATGTGACCGCCACATGCAATGGGACAACGCCAGCATCCCCATGGCCGGTCTTGCTCAGCTTTCACGGCCCCGGCAGCGATAAGCTTGACATCGCGGAAATCGGTGGAAATTCCGCCCCAATTCCTTACGGGGGCATCCCCAACAAGAAGGCATCTCTCCATTATGGTCGGTGTGCCAAATTCTCTGAGCGACGTAACGTGACCGGTCAGTTCGCCAAGCGTCTTTCGCCTCAGTTGGTTAGCTTTCGACTCGTCGTAGAGGGGCACGCGAAGGTCCCCTTTTGCCACCACGGCTTTCAGCCTCTTCGAGCCCATCACCGCACCCAACCCCGAGCGGCCCGCGGCTCTTCCCCGGTTGTTCATCACGGCTGCGATCAAAGACATCTTCTCGCCTGACGGGCCGATGCAGGCCAACTCCACGTCTCCTCCCAGCTCGGATTTCAGGATATCCTCAGTGTCGAAGGTGTCCTTTCCCCAGAGGTAACCGGCGTCGCGAAGCTCCGGCTTCCCGTTGTCAATCAACAGATAGACGGGCCCAGAAGATATCCCCCTGAAAAAAACGGCATCGTAACCGGCAAACTTGAGATGAGGTCCGAAGTAACCTCCCGAATTGGCGTCGCCCCAACCCAGGGTAAGGGGTGACTTGGCGACAGCGACATATCGGTTGCCGGTGACGGCGGGTGTTCCCGTCAGCATCCCCGTTACGAACCCGAAGATGTTGTCGGGACCAAGTGGATCAACTCCGGGTCTCTGACGTTCGAAAAGGACAGAAGCTCCGAGGCCATAGCCACCAAGGAACTTGCGACATAGGTCTTCGGGCAGCTCCTCAGCGCGGGTTTCACCAGTGGTGAGGTCGACCCACAGGGTTTTACCTGCAAAGCCCCTTGCCATGCTCTTGCCCCGGCCATTCTTACACAGAGTTAGAGTGGCGATTGGTTTGGGCTATTCTAACACAAAACAAATGGCGATGCAGGGTCTTGTCAGGAGGCTTTGACACCGTTTGCCGATACCGTTAGACTGACTCCGTCGACCTCCTCTCCACCACCGTTGACAATCATGGCCAGCACGACCGCGCAGCGATGCGCCTGATAGGGAGATGGAAGATGGGCATCTACGACCGCTACATCTGCACTGAGCTCAAGAAACGGCACCTTCTGCCTGGTCCAACCCCAGAAGAACGCGACAGACTGCAAGCAGACGGCTTTCGGATCCGTATGGAGCATGTCCTCTGGATCGACAGTGAAGTGATTCCCGGGGCATATTACGGCGAATCCACCTGGATTTGGCCTCAATCATACCGAAACCAGATAACTCCTGAGGAACTGGCCAAGCGGACGACAGCGACAAACCCGATGTTTCCCCATGTACACGATTTTCCTGAATTGCTGTCCTGGTGGGGAACAGACCCGGACCATCCCGAGGATACCAGCGCCATGGGAATGCTAATCGGTGACGAAGACATACCGCTGGAAAGGAGCTGGGTAGCCTATATTCCTCCCGGCGTGAAGCACATGCCCACCAGAAGAGCCGGATCCAGAGTATCAGACAAGCCCGTTTGCCACTGGACATCGGGCCCGGGTTTCTACAATCGCGATGAAGGGCAATCGCCTAGCGGCCGCTCACGGGACAGCGACGAATCTAAAGCCCCCCATGACGAAGGGTCGACCAACGCCAGGTTCATCGTTCACGGCTATCCGGCCAAGCTCAGGAAACCGGGGTATATGCGCGAAATCGACCCGAGGTACGTGCGGCCCATGGCCTACGTCGACGAGAACATCATTCCCGGAGCCGAGTTTGGTTGTGACACGATGTGGCTGCTGCCGGGCGACAGATCCAGATCAGGCATGCTGATCATGGATGCTCACGTTCTGCCCCACGGTACTTCGATCGTTCTGAACGCGATGAACTATGACGATATTACCGACCTTTGCGCGGAAGCCGAGTTGTGGATCGGAGGGGAGAGGCACATCATCAACCAGAGTTTTGGCGCCTACGTCCCACCCAACGTGCAGCAGGGCCCTTTGATCATCCGCAACATCACCAAACAGATATTCTTCATGATGTCCCATCCAGTCGGCGAAGGCATCCAGAAATATCCAGGCTCGTAGAGAAGGGCTGCGCTCAGCCTATCCGCTCATGGCGGGTTCGGGATGCAGAGCCTCTGCAGGTGACTAACGATACACGAAACGAGTAGAGAGGCTGAGCCACCGCGTCATCGGTCGCATACCGTTTCCACAGAGCACACCGAAAAGGCTATTTCGGCAGATGAACTGCCCTCACGAGGCGACGAGTCATGGACGACATCATGACGAGTCCGAATTGGACCAAGGATTCGGGCATCGCCGCGACAGCACTCAGTACCAGCCGTATTTCTTGACCGAGTCCACCATCGCCTTGACATTCGCCGGTTTGGCACAGTCTATCGCGCTTCCTGCGCCAAGGATAAACCCTCCGCCTTTGCCGACATCTTTAATGAGCCTCCTACAGTGCTCCTCGACATCCTGTGGAGAGCCAGCTTGAAGAAGTGTTGGCGGAACACCGCCCTGGATACACATGTGCCCACCCAGAAAGCGCTTCGCCCTGAACACGTCGGTCTTTTCGCAATAGAAGACCACCTTTCCTTTCGGCAGATCGAGAAGGTACTCGAGACGGTCATCCCAAATGCCTTCGAAGAACGGTACCACCGTATACCCGAGTCCTACCTTTACCTCAATCGCCTTCTTCAGAGTAGGCCAGTAGAACTTCTCGAAGTCCCTGGTTGACATGAAGCCATCGGAGCCACGGTGCAATGGCATGCCTGACCTGACAGGGTTACCCCTGGCGTCCGGTCTTGCGGGAGTTGCCACGCTCATCTCCCATTCAAGTATCTTGTCGCACGCCGCGAGGAGCCTGTCCGGACAGCGAAACATGTCGAGCATGGTACCTCGCATGCCGCGCAGACGGTCTGAGATTGTATCGAAGGGGGCAAAAGTGCTTCCGCTGCCCATGCCTGCTCCAGCGGAGGGAAAGCCGAGCCCCTCCATTTGGGTGTTGAAAGCGACTGATTCCGCGGCTAGCCGGCGCTGCTCTTCATCCACCTTGTGCAGCAAGCTAACGACTCGTCCAAGCCCAGCGGGGCTCAGCTTGTCCAGGATGCCTGCGAGTACACTGAACTCCGGCCTGAATAGCATGCCTATGACAGCAGCTAACTCCTTGCTGCCGATGGACTGTCTGAACGAAGGTAGTTTCGCTAGTGGGCCCAGCGCGCCGTAGGCGCGAGGCAAGAAAGTGCGGACGATAAAGCCAGAAGGATCGCCAAGAAGGCGATCATATTCGTCGGCTCTCATGTACTCCCCTTCTACAAACTGATAGGTCCCGTCAGCAGCGAGAGTTCCTCCGGGCCAGCGGTACTGCTTCGAGTCGAGAAGGTCCAGGACGATGCCGGAACTGCCAATGCCCGTCGGTCCGCTGTCCGGCTCGAGATCGAGCAGCATCTTTCTGCTCGCTTCACGATAGGCGGTGTGGTCATAATACATGGCGGAGGCAGTGAGCCCGCCGTATCTCGCCGCGAACACGCCGGTCCCCACGTTGACCGGGACCCTGTCCGGTACCTTCAACTCGGTCGCATCTCTGACACGCTTTTCTCTCTCGACTCGAAGCTGCTCAACCGTCTTGCCGTGCTTCTTCTCTATCGCTTCTGTTTCTTTCTTATCCCGGTCACCAGCTTCTCGTTGATATGAGTGCGTTTCCAATTGAGTCCTCCCGAGGTTTCCGCTCCGTTGATTCTAGCTGATTCCAGATCAGCGTACCACCCGTTTCCGCTTCGCTGTGCTTAATATCGTTGCTGCGGGAACCCGGGTGCACGAGCGCTGCATCCATTGTGATGGTCGTCACTCCGGCAGTAACGCTCTTCTTGTTGTCCACCAGAGTTCGTCCATACTCACGCGTCCCGGGATTCAAACCCCGACGCGAGGCAAGTCGCGACCAGCGCTCAGACGCATATATATCCCGGCGGCATGACTCGTAGAGCAAACACAGGTTGCCCCTGCCAGTTGGCAGGGGCAACCAAGACACTTCCAGAAGGGAAATCCTATCTCCAGGCGTCGACGCTGTAAACCGGGGAAAACGCGCCCCAACCACCCCTCGGCCCACCGGTCATCTGGACACAGACCTCTTCGTCTGAACCGCAGACGATGATACAGTTCTGGTTGGGCCTAGCTCCGGCGACCGAGACCATGTAGTCGTCGGGTAGGTCCTTCCACGGTTTGCCCGAGATCGGTTCTTTGCCCATCCATCCGTTGGTGGTCAAATCAACCCAGGACCGCTTCCGATATTCGCTGAGGGGCTCCAAGCCCTTTTTCCAGATGTACTCATACACCTCGTCCTTGGACTTGAAGCCCAATTCGTATAGATGCCTGGCCATCTCGTGCACCATGATGAAAGTACGCGCTCCTTCTCTGCCACCAGCCCAGACACCCGGCAGAACGTAGTCGAGGAAATTGTGAGGGCCGGGCTGGCCTTTGACCCCGAGCCGCCGAGCTATGCCACCGTGTCCGCTCTTCTGGAGAGCGCGATATCCACCGGGAGAGAACTGAGCACCGTCCATGCCACCTTCCGTGCCCATGACCATTACGACGCTATCGGTCTTGTTATAGCCATGTTCCTCATTCAGGCCTTTCCAGCCCGGAGGTAGACCCTCCTCGTACTCTGCAAAGCACATGCCGCCCCTGTTTACAGGACTGCCGATGCTGCTCATACGGTTGATGCCGGGCACGGCACCACCCAGATTGACTGCCATCAATTGATAGGCACGGCCGATGGTGGAGTTGGCGGGGTTGCCCGGACCGAGCATCCCGCAGCCTGCGTTCATGCCGATCTCCTTGACGATAGGCCCACTGGCGCACATCCACTGGTTGTTGTAGACCGTGGTGCCCGTCGGACAGCCCGACTCCGCAATCGCCAGGACGACTGGCAAGTATTCAGGGCGGCAGCCAGACATCACAGCGATGGTAGCAACCTTCTCAACCGTCGCCGTGCGCTTCAAAGGCTGAAATCTGACCAGGTCTCGCTTTTTTACCTCACCGCCAAAGCCGACCACCCGGTCCGACTGGTAAGTTATCATCTCCTCCGGACGATGACTGGTGCCTTTGAGCATCGCTGCCACCCGTTCCTCGGTGGGCAGGACGATAGGTAGGCCATCGGTATATACGGATACTGGAGCGTAAAGAGGCCTCGGTACGTACTGGGTCCTGGAAAAGAACTCGTGGGCCTCATCGTAGGTCCCCTCGAAGATCACTCTGGGCTGGGGTGGATAGTACTCTCCAGCCTTCTTCTCATCAGGTGTCAATGGCCTCACCAGGCCGTCGATGATGTCCTTCAGGATGCGGTCGACGTCCGCGGGGCCAGGGATGGTCCGCGAGGCGTGGACATACCGCACGTGCGGCATGCCATTGACCAAGGCTTCCTGTTTGACCATCGATTCCTGGTCTTCAAAGTCGACAAGTACGGTTGGGATGCCGGCCTTTTCAAGATCGGCTATGTAGGGCAACTGCCCCCACACGGCACCGCTTCACCAGCAGATCCCCTGGATCAGGCCGTCGGCAGTCTTCATTTCCTCGTCTGTCAGCGGGTCCTGGACGAACCAGTAGGTCTTCTTGACCTTCCAGTTTACGTTCGGGTAGTCCATTTTGAGGCGTCTTTCAAGGGGGATAGTGAAGTCCGGCTCACCGGTGATGCTGATCCAGATCTCCTTACCGTCGAGCCTGTCCAGGCGGGGGGCGAGGGGGAACGTCTTGACCGGCATATACGTGCCAACAGGGTTGAGAAACTTGTATTTCTTGTCTTCTGCCACTCTTTTCCTCCTGAGCGATATCGCGCTCGTCCGCCAACGCGGTCGCGTAACTGCTGATTATACGACAAGAGCGTCGACGTTGCCCGAGCCACAAGGTGGACACCGCCTGGCAGGCAGGCGCTCATGCTCTTCGTCTTCGTCCCACCACCGGCAGCACCTCACATAACAAAAAAGGGGAAAACTTACAGCCTCCCCTTCTTTGTTCACTAGTCACGAGACTAGTCTGAGACCATTCTATTTGAGCATTTCTCTCAGGGCAGCGACGGCAGCGTTTCTGTCGTAGCCGTACTTGGCCCGCTGCTCGGGTCCGCTGCCAAAGCCGGCGTACACCTGCGGAATACCCAGGCGCTTGAACTTCTTTGGCTGGATGCCGGTATCAACGAACAAATCTGCAATCGAGCTGGCGAGACCGCCTTCCATCAGGTGATCCTCCCAGACGAGGATATTCCCGGTCTCTTTCACAGACTTCAGGACAAGCTCCTTGTCCAACGGATCGATCGAGTACATGTCGACGACACGAATATCCTTGCCTTCCGCGGCAAGAGTCTTTGCCACTTCAAGGCCTTCGAAGACCATCTCGCCGTGGGCGATTATGGTAGCATCCTTACCTTCGCGCGCCACGAGTCCCTGTCCGATCTTGAACTGCTTGGTGCCGGGCTCGTAGAGCATGCGGTCAGCCTTGCCCTGGGCAAGCCGGATAAACATCGGGTGCGGGTAATTCATACTCAGGATGAGGATGTCCCTGATCATGTTCGGGTCGCCGATGGAGAGGACGGTCATGTTGACCATCGACTTCATGATTGCGATGTCTTCCATGGCGTTGTGAGTGGAGCCGCCGCCCGAGGTGAGGCCGCCACCCGTGCCGATCATGCGTACCGGCAAGTCCTGATAGCATATCTCGGTGCGCACCTGTTCACAGGCACGCATAGTCATGAACGGGATCATTCCCGAGATGAACGGAATGTTGCCTTCCAGAGCTAGCCCCGCGGCAATGCCGGCACAGTTCTGCTCCGCGATACCTACATCGATGAACCTATCGGGAAATTCATGACTGAATGCGCTCAAAGCTCCGCCCGTGTCGGCGGCAAGAGCCCAGACGTTGTCGTGCTGCTTGCCCAGCTCATGAATCGTGCTGCCTACGACAGATCTCGCAGACCTCATGCTGCCAAAGTTGAAAGTCTGTTTCAGTGTCATTTGGCTGCGCTCCTTTCCTTAGCATAATTGGCCTCAACATCAGCGATTGCCTTTTCCATGTCTACTTTGCTGAGTGAGCCTGCGTGCCAGCCGATCTGCTTCTCCATGAAGGACACGCCCTTGCCCTTGATCGTGTTAGCGATGATCACGGTCGGCTTCTGGTGGGTAATTGGAGGAAGCTTGTCAAGAGCATCGACGATCTGGTTCATGTCATGCCCGTCGAT
>Ga0153915_10004776_pt1 | contig 12534 bp, 14 predicted proteins | sample Opewatmetagenome_2_FD_107003 | JGI IMG/M metagenome (GOLD analysis project Ga0153915, IMG submission 107003) | Freshwater wetland microbial communities from Ohio, USA - Open water 3 Core 3 Depth 3 metaG | ecosystem: Environmental > Aquatic > Freshwater > Wetlands | place: USA: Ohio, Lake Erie... | reverse complement strand
GCCTTTATCATAATACAAATTTTCAAAATTTACAAATTGGATGTTATAATTTATTTTATGGACGTAAAACAAATTATTATTCACCTCAAGAAAAATTCTAATCGCAAAGACAGATTGGGAATGGCGCGTTTTGGCATTGATGTAAAATACGCTCTGGGTGTGAAAATTCCGGTTTTGAGGGACTTGGCGAAGAAACTGGGCAAGAATCATAAATTAGCCGCAGATTTATGGAAGACCAAAATTCACGAAGCAAGAATTCTGGCTTCGATGGTTGATGAACCGGAAAAAGTAACCGATATGCAAATGGAAGAATGGGCAAAATGTTTCAATTCCTGGGATATCTGCGACCAGGTGTGCATGAATCTGTTCGATAAGACCAATTTTGCCTGGAAAAAAACCGAAGAATGGCCAAAAAGAAAAGAAGAATTCACAAAAAGAGCGGGATTTTCTCTGATGGCATGTCTTGCCTGGCACGATAAGAAATCTAAGGATGCGGAATTCATCAAATTTTTTCCGATAATCAAAAAATATTCCGATGATGAAAGAAATTTTGTGAAAAAAGCAGTAAATTGGGCATTGCGCCAGACCGGAAAGAAAAATGCCAATTTAAAAGAGCACGCGATTAAAATTGCCGAAGAAATTTTAAAAATTAACAACAAGACAGCGCAATGGATTGCAAAAGACGCGCTGCGCGAACTGAAAAACCGGTAATTTATTTGACCGAAATTTATATCGGCGTTAAAATTAAATTATAATCAGTAAAAATCAATTATGGTTAACAAAGAACTCATCGATTACATCGAACAATGCCGAAAGCTCGGCCAATCGGATTCGCAAATCCGAAACAGTCTCTTGAAAGAAGGATGGACCGAAGCCGATATTCTGGAGGCGATGTTTAAATATACCAAACCCAAAAATCCACGCAACAAGATTTTCATTTTTGGATTTATTTTGGCGGGTTTATTGGTTATTTTGACCATCGGCGGAGCGATTTTTATGCTCAATGACATCCAGAATACATCCGCGGAAATCGCCAATCTGACCCGGGACATTCATACAAAACAAGAAAAAGACGTAAACGAAACTTACCGCAACGAAACTTTGGGTTTCGAGGTGAAATATCCCACTGACGTTTTCACGCTTGATGCCGCAAACGCGACGCTTACTCATACCTTGAAAACTTTTCATAAATTCAGCTTGAAAGACGGCTCGGATTTGGGGCTGGCTCAGGACATTAAGATTGTTTTCAAAAAAGATATCAGCGAATGTGATAATGCTGACAGCGTACTGGCCGGTAGTGGCACAGTATTCCAAGCGGGAGAGTTGAGCGGATTGAAATACGAAATGGGGGCCGAAGGCGAAGGTATAGTTCTTTATTGCGCAAGAGATAGTCAGGGTAAAAATATATTTGTTGTAGAGAGATATTTTTTGAGCGAAGCATGGTCAACCGACTTGCCCAATCAAGCAGATTTCATTCCCTCTGCGCAGCAGGAACAAATCGTCAATCAGGTTCTGAATAGTTTCAGATTCAATAAATGAATTTTATGAAAAAACTCATTTTGGCGGAATTTATCATTCTTTTGGCGGGAACTTTGTTCGCCTGGACAAACTTCATCATCGAATTGACCGACTGGATGAATAAAAAAGCATGTACTTTGGGTTGCGCCGCGGGCCTGAAAAATCCTTTTTTGACTCCATGTTTTTACGGCGCGATTTGTTTTACGATTGCTTTCATTATCAGTGCGATTATCCTCAAAAAATCCAAAAAAACATAAAACTACAAAAAATCAGAACCGTTTTTGTATTTACGGTTTTTTTATTTTTCTAAATTTCTGCTAAAATAAAATTGTAACCACGATTAAACAAATAACATATGAAAATTTTGATTTTAACCAGGAACATCAGCGATATTTCCACTAACAGCTCAAAACAGGGAAACGGAAGGACCAACGCCTATGCCCGGGGAAACATTAATGACGCACTGGGAATTAAGAAAGCACTTGGCACTGCTCACGATGTAAAAATTTATCCTTTGAGCGATGATGCCTATTACCAGATTCGCGCGGAAAAGCCGGATGTGGTTTTCAATCTTTGCGACACGGGTTTTCGTGACGATTACAATCTTGAGCCGCATGTTGCTGCAATGTTCGATATACTGGATATTTCGTATACGGGAAATAATTATTTTACTTTGGCGCTTTGCCAAAACAAAGCCAGAGCAAAGGACATTTTGACCTACAACGGGGTTTTGACACCAAAGTTTCAGGTTTTTACTTCCGCGGAAAGAAAACTGGATTCGGAATTGAAATTTCCCATGATTGTGAAGCCGATTCGTGAAGACGGAAGCGTGGGAATCAGGGAACGTTCGGTGGTGAATAACGAAGAACAGCTTAAGGAAGAAGTTGACCATATTGTTAATCTGCACAAGCAGGAAGCATTGGTTGAAGAATTTATCGATGGCAGAGAATTTACCGTTTCTTTAATTGGAAACAGAAGGCCGATTGTTCTGCCGGTTGCGGAAATCGATTTTTCTGGAATGCCAGAACATCTGCCGAAAATCGTTAGCTATCGCGCAAAATGGATAAAACAAAGCCTTGCCTACAAACACAGTCCGATAATTTGTCCCGACAATATTGACGAAAAAATGGCGAAAATCATCGAAGAGGCAGCAAGAAAATGTTACAAGATTTTCGGCTGTAGGGGATATGCGCGTATTGATTTTCGTTATGACGAAAAAGACAAAAAGCTTTATGTTTTGGAAATCAATCCCAATCCCGATATTTCCGAGGAATTCGAAACCGCAAAAGCGGCCTTTGCCGCGGGCATGACTTATGCGGATTTGGTTATGAAAATTATCTGTTTTGCTTTGGAAAAATAGCATGGAGTCCGAAATCGTAAAAATATTGAAAAACGGGGGAGTGGGAATTATGCCCACGGATACGATTTACGGCTTGGTCGGCAGCGCAACCTCGAGAAAAACCGTATTCAGAATATACAAGCTAAGAAAAAGAAATCCGCAAAAGCCATTTATTGTTTTAATCAGTTCCTTGAAAGATTTGAAATTGTTCGGGATTAAAGTTGACGAGTTTTCCCGAAAATTATTGAGTAGATTTTGGCCGGGTGCGGTAAGCGTAATTTTGCCTTGTGTAAGAAAAAAATTCTTTTATCTCCACCGAGGAAAAAAAACTCTGGCTTTCCGTCTACCCGAAAACAGAATCCTGAGAAATCTTTTGAAACAAACCGGACCCCTTATTGCTCCGAGTGCGAATCCCGAAGGGCTCGGACCTGCGCAAAATATCGAACGGGCAAAAAAATATTTCGGGGATGGAGTTGATTTTTATGCGGGCACAAAAGAGTTGAAAGGGCTACCCTCGACTTTAATCGAAATAAAAAATGGGAAAGTTATAATTATCAGGAAAGGAGAGGTTAAAATCGATATCAAGAAAATTGTAAAATAGTCGTATCGAAGATAATATAATCCTATGAAAAGAATTTTAATCATCGTTGTTCTGGTATTGATTGTGGTTTCCGCCACGATTATTTTGGTTAAAGAAAGTTCGACGAAAAACGATTTCACGATTGTTAAGGTTTTTTTCAACAACAACAAAATGGATCCGGAATTTTCCTGTAATAAGGTTTTCCCTGTTGAGAGGAGCGTTTTAAAATCCGGAGAATTAGAAAGAGAAGCGCTTGCCGAGCTTTTAATTGGTCCGACCCAAAACGAAGTAATGGAAGGTTTTTTCACATCCATCAATTCGGGAGTTAAAATCAATAATATTTCCATAAACGGACAGACAATAAGAGTTGATTTTGACGAACGCCTTGAAGAGGCCACGGGCGGGTCCTGCAGGGTTGCGGCGATTCGGGCGCAAATTACCCAAACATTGAAACAGTTTTCCGGTATAAAAAATGTGATAATTTCCATAGACGGCCGCACAGAAGACATTCTCCAGCCGTAATCTGAAAATAAATACCGAACAAAAAACCCCCGCCATGACGGGGGTTTTTAGATTCTATTCTTGTTTAAATTTTTCCCGGTTCTGATTTTAATACACCTTCTATCGCCTTGATTATATTGTTGTTGTCGAAATATGCGGAAAGCTGTTTTTTCCAATTTGTGTCTTCGATGTTTATTACGGGCTCTACGCCGTTTTCTTCTATCGGTAGCATGTCGTCACGTATTGTCAGGTGGTTTACCAGAAAAACCGAATATTTTTCGCTATCGTTAATTTGGTTTTTCAGCTCATAAACTTTTTCTATTGTGCCCCACCCTTTTGTTTTCGTTCCCACCAACACACCGACATTATACTCTTTCAAGGCGGTTGCCATTACCTCTGCCGATGATTGCGTTTTTCCGTCTATCAAAACCGCCACCTTTTTGTATCTGACCATGCCAGGAAGCCATCCGAATTTAGTTTTGAACGGGTCGTAATTTCCTTGTTGGAAGATTTCGAAAGCGTATCTGTTTGGCCCGATGAACGGACCGAGCAGGTATTGTAGCATGTCGAGCGAGCCGCCGATATTTCCCCTTAAATCAAGGATAAGGGTATTCAAATTTTCTCCTGCGTCGAACTTATCCGTTTCCCGTTTTAGGTCCTCGAGAGTAGTCGGTGAAATTTTGGATATATTAAGATAAAGAATTTCCGGGCTCATCAGCTTTCCCGAAACCGTGGGTTCACTTTTGGTTTCGTCATATATTTCTTTGCTTTGTGCGTCGGATAATACGCGGTAGGCGTATTGTATTTTTTCCAGCTGGTCTTTGGCTTCAGTGGAAGTGTTCTGCTGCGGTTCGAGTTCATTGATTTTTTCCTGGTATGCTTTATCCAGTTCTTCCTGCGAGGCGCCTTCGCCTATGCCCAGGGTTTTGTATAAATCGCTTTCCGGGTTGATGTTTTTGACTTTTTCCGTTAGTTGTTGTTCCAATTGCTCTTTTTTCAATGCGCTACGGCCGAAAGGTTGAAGATTTACCAGTACCAGATTTGCAATTTGCGCGGAAAATTCTTTTTTCTTGGCCTCGTCCATATTTTTGGTTATTTCTTCCACCATTTGCGCCAGTCCGTTTTTATCATTCGACGGCAGGTTCTGTTCTTGTCCCAGCAGTTTTTGTGCAGCCAGCTTGTAAAGACTGGTCAGTTGTTCGTCGCTGATTTTATTCCAGTAATTTTGCTGAATGGTATCGTATACCTCGAGAAGAAAATCGGCATAAATATTTTTTGTTTGGCTTGCGGTTTCTTTTTCGAGGTTTTTCTGTTGATGAGATTTGACAAGAGAATATACGATACCGCTTACCAAAATAATTATCAAAATCAAGATGCCTGAAACAATTAGGTATCTTGATTTATGTTTAGGGATGTTCTTTTTGGTTCTCTTAAAGAATTTTGCCAGAAATTTCAACATAAATTTAATTATAGACCAAAAATAAAATAAAAACAAAACAAAGGAGAGGAGGTTTGACCCTTCACCTTTTGAAGAAATTAATTGATTCCGAAACAATCTTATTGAATTTATCGATATAAAATATTTTTATAAAAATATATCGGGTAAAGGTGAATGGGTTGACAAAATATGTCAGTATGGTATAATTAAAGTATTGAAAGGAGGTATTAAAATGGACAATATTAACGGAGTGGGTTTTGTTCTCATCGTGTTGTTCCTTGGTCTTCTGGGGTTGTTGGCTTTTTTGGCCTGGAAAAGTGCGAGACTTTCTCGCGCAGGCAAGGTACTTATCATCATTTTTGTCCTGCTTATGTTCTTATTGACATTGGCAGGAGTCACAAGGACGACCAAAAAGAACCTTCAGCAGCAAATTCATACCCAAACAGTCCACGCGCTCAAATAGCCCGTGGACTTTTTATTGGACAAGAAAATAAAAATAGATTAGTATTTTTAAATATGGAAGAAACAATCAATCAGGAACCGAATAAACCGACCAAGAGAAATATCTGGTATCTAGTCGTACCGATTGTTATTGCGATTATTGCCGGGGGCATTCTTTTTTATTTGGATTATAAAAGGAATCCTTCTCCTGCAAATTCGGAAAATACGCCAATCGCGGAATACAAGCCGCAGCCGGTATCTCCGGAAAATAATCCAAGAAGGGCGGAGCAATTGCCTACTGATCTTTCCGGTTACGGTTGTGCGGGCCTGGGACAGTTGAACTTACAAACGTTGAAGCAACCAGATGTTCTGTGGGAACTTAAAAAGGACGGGAGTACGACCACCGTCAGTTTGGGAAAGTACAGAATCAATGCGCCAAAAAATACGGTTTTCGACATCAATAAATTCTGGCTTTATTTTTTCAGTGAGAAACTGGGCAGGGAAGATGACCAGCTTTACGGCTTGCAGTCATCTTATATCTCGAAAATCAGATTAGTGGTCAATGATTTTGAAAGTGAAGTAAAACTCGGTGGCGACAGTTATATGTTTCTGGAGCTTGACTATCCGTTGGGAGATTTATATCCCTACGATAAGGCGGCAATTTTGGATTATGAAATTCTTATTGATTTGAAGTGCAAAAACATTCAAAATGGCAATTGCTTGGATAACAGCGGAAAACCACTTGATTATATCAACGGTGCGGATATCATTTCCTTAATGCGTATTTTTGCCACCGGTTGTCAGGATTTCACTAAAGATTTCGAATTTCCGGCGAATTTCAAATATTAATCACGAGATATAAACACCCCGTTGTTAGAACGGGGTGTTTTTTTATTTTATAATCAGATATAATTAGAATATGGGAAAGATTTTGGTCTATGATTCTTATCTGAAAATGATAAAAAATTCCGTGGGAACAAAGATGTTCCGTAATCTTTATCTCAAAAAAGGTGATAGAAAAATTGACGCAACCGAGGACGGTGAACTTTCCTGCGCATATTTTGTTTCCAATGTTCTGCTGATTTGGGGCTTGATTTCGAAGGGGCATGCTACAATCAAAGGCACAAGAAAAGATATGGAAAACAATGGTTGGGAAAGGGTTTCCGAAAAAGAAATCAAGCCGGGCGATGTGGTGGTTTGGGAAGACAAGAAATCCACAAAAGGAAGGATTTACTCCCATATCGGTTTTTATGTCGGAAGCGAAGAAACTATTAGTCATTCCGACGGCGTTAAGGCAATAAGTGCGCATCACTGGACATATAACAATCAAAGGAGGATTATCGCCGCTTATAGATATCCCAAGTTTTAATAAATGAAAAGATTTTTGAAAACAATAATCCTGATTCTGGTATTTGCCGTTTTGGCATTGTTTGTCTTTCTTTTTGTCGGGAAATCCAAACCCGCGGAAAAAGTGGAATGGGGGGTGACTTTCAGTAAGAGGGCGGTTGAGGGTTTTGGAACGGATTGGAAAACGGTTTTTTTGGCGATACTCGATGACCTGAAAGTCAAAAGATTGAGATTGGCTGCATACTGGAATGAAATCGAAAAAGAAGAGGGGAAATACGATTTTTCCGAAGTGGATTGGCAGATTAAAGAAGCGGGTAAAAGACAAGGAGAAATAATTTTAGTTATCGGTAGAAGGCAACCACGTTGGCCAGAATGCTTCGAACCGGACTGGATTAAATCTTTTTCGGAGGAGAAAAAACAGGACAAAGTTTTGGCCCTGCTTTCGGAGCTGGTTAACCATTATAAGGATAACAAAAGCATAAAAATTTGGCAGGTTGAAAATGAGCCATTTTTAAGAACTTTCGGCGAATGCCCACGTCTGGATAAGAAATTTTTCGACAGGGAAATTGCCCTAGTAAGAAGCATTGATTCGACGAGGCCGATATTGGTAACCGAAAGCGGTGAATTCAGTACATGGATAGGTGGGGCGAAAAGAGCGGACATTATCGGCACTTCGCTTTATCGGAAAATACACGGAAAGTTGGGTTACGTACAATATCCCATTCCGCCAGTTTTTTACCAGAGAAAAACCAATTTGATAAAATCGCTTTTCGATATCAAAGAAATTATTGCCGTCGAGGTTCAGGCCGAGCCCTGGGGAGATAAGCCCAATCAGGCACTAAGCACAGAGGAGCAGGATATCACCATGAGTTTTGAACGCTTTAATGATGTTTTGGAGTATACCCGCCAGGCGGGTTTCGAAAAGGCGTATTTATGGGGTGTGGAATGGTGGTATTGGAGGAAAATTAACGGCGATGACAGGTTTTGGAATCGCGCAAAGGAGTTATTTTAGTTTACGGCTCGGATTTATTTTACAAAAAACTGGCTCAGATTATTTATACAAAGACACGCGTCGGCGCCCCAGCGAGTCGCCGCGCTCCGTCTCGGCCTCGTTCTGACCGTGCGCTCGGCCTGCGAAGGGTCTTTTTAATAAATAATCTTCGCCATCCTTATTAATTGGAAATTATTTAGAAATTAGAAATTTAAAATTATGACTATTGGTCTTGATATTGGGGGAACGAATATAAAGGGGGTTTTAATGAACGGTTTTAAAGTAATTGCCAAAATTAAAACCGGGACCAAATCGAAAAATGACAGGAATGTGTTGCTTGCACAGATTTTTAATTGTATTAATAATTTGAGAAAGGGCAGAAAATTAGAAAAAATCGGGATCGGAGTGGCTGGACCAGTTGATTTCAAAAAGCAGATGATTCTGAATCCGCCGAATCTTCCAGCTTTGAAGAATTTAAGACTAGGAAAAATAATTGCGGAAAAATTCAAAACAAAGGCCGTTATCGAACATGACGTAAATTGTTTCGTTCTGGCCGAGGCGATTTTGGGCGCGGGCAGAAATTACAAATCGGTTTTCGGCATTACCATGGGGACGGGCGTAGGCGGCGGATTGGTGATCGATAAAAAAATTTATCGCGGTGGCTACAGCTCGGCTGGCGAAATCGGCCACACAACTATAGAAAAAAACGGAAGACAGTGTAGGTGCGGGAACAGGGGGTGTCTTGAAGCATATATCAACGACAGAGGAATAAAAGAAACTGCGCAAGAAATTTTTAAAAAACGAATCGATAAAATGCGAACTTTCGATGATTTGGCGAAAAAGAAAGATAGGCGGGCAATAAAACTTTATGAGATTGTCGGTAAATACCTGGGTATTGGGTTGGCGAATTTGGTGGATATGCTCAGTCCTGATATAATTATTGTCGGAGGGGGAATTATGCGTGCGGGAAAATTTATCCTGGGGCCGGCAAGAAAGGAAATGAAGAAAAATATTCTCTCTTCCGGCGCAAAAAAAACAAAATTATTAAAATCGAAAATCGGCAGATTTGCCGGAGCTATTGGTGCATCATTATTAATCTCTTGGAATAAAAAATGAAAAAACCCAGTACACAAACTATAATTATCGTAATTTTGGCCTTGATTGTACTTTTATTTGCCTATAATGAATGGGGAAGCGGAATTTTATCGAGCATCAAATACAAGTTTAGCGGACAGAGTACGAAAAATATGCTTCAAATCGGGAGTGCAACCGCGAAAGTCGAAATTATCGAATACTATAGCTATACCTGCGAATATTGCAGAGCTTTTGAAATAGACCCCAAGCCGCAAATCATCAAAAACTACATTTCTTCCGGCGAAGCAAGATTGATTTTCCGTCCCGTTGACCAGGATTTGGGCGACGCTGCTCTGTGTGCCAATGAGCAGGGAAAGTTTTTGGAATATCATGAGTCTCTTTTCAGAAACGCTCCGAATATTTCTAAGGCCGAAGACCTGAAGGTTCTTGCCAAAAATGTTGGTATGGATGAAGAAAAATTTTGGCAATGTTACTCTTCTGGCAAGTACAGAACATTGGTACAGGGATGGTATGATGAATTAACGTCCGATTTCATAAAATACAAGATTTCCGAAGACCAACAGGGAACTCCTTCTTTTATCATCGGCAAAAACATGATTACCGGCGTACAGTCTTATGATGTGTTCGCCGAAGCAATCGATAAGGCGCTGGGGAAATAAGGAATTTTGGAAAATACAGCTTTCTTCACTGAGCTATTACGGCTTAGTGTTTTATTTTTATCGCCCAAATTCCTTTATTTTAAGAGAGAAAAAAAGTATAATAAGGTTATGGATAAAAAACAGGCAAAAGAGCGGATTGAGAAGCTGAAGAAAGAGATAAATTCTCATCGTTATCTTTATCATGTTTTGGATCGTCCCGACATATCCGATTCCGCTTTTGATGCGTTGAAAAACGAACTTGAAGAACTGGAATATAAATTTCCCGACCTGATAACTCCTGACTCGCCCACACAGAGAGTCGGCGGTGAGCCGCTGGATAAATTTAGTAAGTTTATACATCCTGCACCGATGTTGTCCTTTAACGACGCTTTCGGTTCGGAAGAGATGCGTGAGTGGATTGAAAGAAACGACAGAATCGTAAAAGATTGGGATAAAAACGGATATTATTGCGAGTTAAAAATAGACGGATTGGCCATCGAATTGATTTACGACAACGACATATTGAAAGTCGGAGCGACAAGAGGTGATGGAAAAACGGGCGAGGATGTCACGAGCAACCTGAAAACCGTCGACGTTATCCCTTTAAGATTACTGGAAAAAGAGCATGTCTTAAAGAATCTAAAAAAGGAAGGACTGATGCATATTGTGAAAAGAGTTTCCAAATCCTGGCCGAAAAAGTTGGTTATCAGGGGTGAGGTGTTTTTAAGTAAAAAAGAATTCGAAAGGATTAATAGGGAGCTTGAAAATAAAGGAGAAAAGATTTATGCCAATCCGAGAAATTTGGCCGCAGGCTCAATAAGACAGCTTGACCCGAAAATTACCGCCAGCCGCCACTTGGATTCTTTTGCCTATGCTTTGGTTACCGATCTCGGACAAAAAGTTCACGAAGAAGAACATAAAATTCTGAAGGCGTTCGGATTTAAAATAAATCCGCACAATAAATTCTGTAAAGACCTTGGAGAAGTAGACAAACTCAAGAATCACTGGGAAAAAGAAAGAGAAAAACTTGATTACGAAATTGACGGCATCGTGGTAATTTTGAGTGAAAATGCCACATTCAAAAAATTGGGCGTTATCGGCAAAGCTCCACGCGGCGCGATTGCCTATAAATTTTCACCCAAAGAAGCGACGACAATTGTTGAGGATGTAATCTGGCAAGTGGGAAGAACCGGAGTTTTGACGCCAGTGGCAGTACTCAACCCCGTGGAAATCGGAGGCACGACAATAACTCATGCCACTTTACATAATTTCGACGAGATCCAGAGATTGGGAGTGAAAATCGGCGATACGGTTATTGTAGGCAGGGCAGGAGACGTGATTCCCGATATCATCGAAACATTGAAAAATTTAAGAACGGGCAGAGAAAAAGAAATCAAAGTGCCGAAAAAATGTCCCGAATGCGGTTCGAAAATAATCAAAATAGAGGGCGAGGTCGCTTATCGTTGTTCGGACAAAAATTGCGGAGCGATATTGCGTGAAAGAATTTATCATTTTGTTTCCAAAAACGCTTTCGATATCGTGGGCGTGGGGCCGAAAATCGTTGACAGGTTTTTGGACGAGGGTTTAATCAAGGATGCGGCGGATTTATTTTCTTTGAAAGAGGAAGACATTCAACATTTGGAAAGATTTGCGGAAAAATCCGCATCAAATATCATTAAATCAATCCAATCCCGCAAAAATATCGGCCTGGAAAAATTTCTTTTTGCCCTGGGGATTCCGCAGGTCGGGGAAGAAACCGCAATTGATTTGGCAAAACATTTTAGGAATTTGGAAGAAATAAAAAAAGCCTCGCTTGAGGACCTGGAAAAGATTATCGATATCGGGCCGAAGGTTGCGGATTCGATTTTTAATTGGTTTCGCGATAAAAAGCATTTGGAATTTTTGGAGAAATTAAAAAAAGCTGGTATAGTGATAAAAGCTCAAATTTCAAAACCTAAAGTCCAAAAGCTTCTGAATAAGATATTTGTTTTGACCGGAGAAATGGAAAGCATGACGCGCGACGAAGCAAAAGAAAAAATCCGTGAATTGGGTGGCGATGTAACGGGTTCGGTTTCCAAAAATACGGATTTTGTGGTGGCTGGTTCGGAACCCGGTTCGAAATACGACAAAGCACAAAAGCTGGGAGTAAAGATTTTATCAGAGCAGGAATTTTTAAAATTGATAAAATAGTATGATTTCCAAGGAACAAGTCGAACATATTGCCAAATTAGCGAGAATCGAGCTGACGGAAAAAGAAAAGGAAAAATTCTCCATGGAACTTTCCTCGATTTTGGATTATATCGATAAGCTGAACAAAGTTGATACTTCGAAAGTCAAGGCGATTTCGCAAATCACGGGCATGGAAAACATTTATCGCGAAGACGAAATTAGGGCTAAAGATATAGATATCAAGGATAAAATCCTTAAAAATGCGCCGTCGAAAAAGGGGGATTATTTCAAAGTGCCGAAAATATTGGAATAATATGGATTTAAAAAATCTGACAATTGAATCTTTGCACAAAGGCTTGGTAAAAAAAGAATTTTCCTGCGTCGAGATGACCCGGGATTGTTTGGACAAAGCCAAGAAAGAAACCAAAGAACTGAACAATTTTCTGGAAATTACCGAAAAACTGGCCTTGGAGCAGG
>Ga0153915_10004775_pt1 | contig 12535 bp, 9 predicted proteins | sample Opewatmetagenome_2_FD_107003 | JGI IMG/M metagenome (GOLD analysis project Ga0153915, IMG submission 107003) | Freshwater wetland microbial communities from Ohio, USA - Open water 3 Core 3 Depth 3 metaG | ecosystem: Environmental > Aquatic > Freshwater > Wetlands | place: USA: Ohio, Lake Erie... | reverse complement strand
TGGATCTGCATCGACAGATCGGCGGCACCGAGATCCATGACGACGAGCCCGAACGCTCCCGAGCGCAACAGCCGCTCGGCCGCGCGCGCCGCGACGAGTGCGTCGCGCGCGTTCGGGGTCCGGATCACGACGAGCGCCGCGAGATCGACGCCGCTGTCGGCGACATCGGGTGGATAGAACGTGCCGGCCACCGGCGCGATCCAGGCGACCGGCTCGCTCTGCGTCTGCGCCTCGACGACGAGCTCGATCGCGGCGGTCAGCGTGGCGGTCGCGCCGCGCGCCGACAGCTCGACGAGCCGGCCGCGCAGCGTGTTCAGATCCCAGCGCCCGGCCGTCGCGTTCTGGTGGAGCTGATCGAGGCGGACGATCTTCGCCGTCGCCGCGCTGCCGCGGGCGTTGGCCAGGAACCGCTCGAGATCGTCCGCCATGTACATCTGTTCAGTACCAGATGCATCTGACACGCGGGCCACTCCGGATCGTGCCCGGGATCGGCCCGGCTACTTCTCGGTGATCGTGATGGTCAGCGGCCGGCCGCGCCGCGCGAGCTCGATCACGAACGAGTGCGCGACCTTGAGCTTCGCGTAGCTGTCGAGCGCCTTCGACAGATCGCCGAGATCGTTGCCGTTGATGGTCTGGATCGTGTCGCCGTTCTGCAGCCCGATGTGCGCGAACACCGAGCTCGGCCGGATCGCGTACAGCTTGAGCCCATCGGGGTGGCCGTTCTTCATCGCGGGAACGACGCGCGCGGTGGTGACGAACTTCGCCGGCGCGGCCAGCACCGCGGCGAGCGTCGCCGTCGGCACCGTGTAGTGCGTGTCGTCGACCTTCTCGATCGTGTCGAGCAGCGGATCGGAGGCCACCGCGCTGGGCAGGGTCGGATAGCCACCGAGTCCCGCGTACGACGGCGGGATCGCGTAGCGCGCGGTGCGCAGATCGCCGTCGAGCTGCCAGCGCACGATCCGGCGATCGGCGAGCTCCACGTAGAGGGTGGTCGCCTTCATCATCGACGTGTTGAAGATGACCTCGTGGACATCGAACTGCCGCGACACCGGGCGTCCCGAGATCGACGCGATCAGATCGTCCACCGTCAACCCGAGCTGCTTCGCGAGCTCGGGATCCTTGATCCGCACGCCGCCGGCGGCCGGCACCAGCATGTCGTCGTTGTCGAGCCGCACGACATCCGCCGCGGCGACGCGCCGATCGATCGGCGCCAAGGCCGGCTCGACCGTCTTCGCCGCCGCGATCTCGGTCGTGCCGCGATTCATCACGACCACGACCGCGATCAGCACCACGACCAGCGCGACCACCGAGAATCCCATCGCGATGATCGGGACTCGCTTGGCCGCCTGCTCCGACATCCCCGGAGCATGGCACGACGGCATCGGCGTTGCTGTAAGCTCGTGGGATGGCGTACGCCGACGCCGTCGCCGCCCTGTATCAGGTTCCACTCGCGCAGTTCGTCGCCGAGCGCAAGCGGCTCGCCGACGAGCTCCGCGCCGCCGGCGATCGCAAGGGCGGCGCGAAGCTGCGCCAGCTCCCGCGCCCGTCGGTCTCGGCGTGGGTGACCAACCAGCTCTACTGGCACGCGCGCGACGTGTTCGGCTCGATGCTCGCGACCGCCGAGCGCCTGCGCGACGGCGACATGACCGCCAACGCCGAGCATCGCGACGCGATCGCGCAGCTGCGCCAGCGCGCGACCGCCATGCTCACCGACGCCGGTCACGCCGCGAGCTCGGCGGTGCTCCACAAGGTCGCCACGAACCTCGCCGCGATCTCCGCGCTCGGCAGCTTCTTCCCCGACGGACCCGGCGAGATGGTCGTCGATCGCGATCCGCCCGGGTTCGAGGCGATGAAGTAGTCAGCGCTTGCCGCGCGGCAGGCCGAACGTCGCGGTCGCGGTCTCGGTCTTGCCGCCGCGCACGTAGACGACCTTGGTCTCGGTGCCGGGTTTCGCGGCCTGGAGCACGAACATCAGGTCGTTGATGCCGCGGATGTCGACGCCGGCGACCTTGATGATGCGATCGCCGCCCTTGAGGCCGGCCTTGGCGGCGGGTCCGTCGGGGACGACGTCGGAGAGCACGACGCCGGGTGGCTGGTTCGGATCCTCGCTGTACGACGGCACGGTGCCGAGCGACGCGCCGACGTGACGGACGTCGCCGAACGTGTGCTCGGGCGGCGCCTTGACGTAGCTCAAGAGGCTGCTGCGATTGGCGACGGCCTTCGCGACGTCGGCGGCGACCATGGCGACGCGCGCGCCACCGGCGGCGTTGATCTTGTCGGAGTCATCGGTGGCGGTGTGATAGTCGAGGTGGTTGCCGGTGAACAGGAACAGCACCGGGACGCCCGTGATGTAGAACGGCATGTGATCGGACGGGCCGTAGCCGGAGCCGCCGATCGTGCACACGAGCCGCGCCGACGCGCACGCCGGCTCGACGAGCTCCTTCCACTCCTTCGCGGTCTCGCCGCCGTTGACGCTCAGGTGGTTGCCGCGCATGCGGCCGACCATGTCCATGTTGATCATCGCGACGATGGGATCCTTGAACGGCAGGTGCTTGACGAGATAGTCGGAGCCGAGATCGCCCGCCTCCTCGCCGGAGAACGCGATCACGTAGACATCGCGCTGGAGCTCGCCGTTCTTCGCGCCGAGCCGCGTGGCGACCTCGAGCAGCGCGGCCACGCCGGACGCGTTGTCGTCGGCGCCGTTGTGGACGGCGTGGACCTTCGGATCGAGCGCGTTCGAGCCGCCGCCCATGCCGAGGTGATCGAGGTGGGCGCCGACCACGACGACGCCGGCCTGCTTGTTCGGCGAGCCGGCGCGGATCACGCCGATGACGTCGTCGGTCGGCGAGCGCACGGTCTCGAGCGCGACGGTGATCGCGGCCTTGTGGGTGCTCTTGGCCAGCACCGCGGCGGCCTCGCGCTTCATGACCACGACGGGCATCCCGGCATCGCCGGAGCCGCCGATCACCGGATCGCCGAGCCCGCCCGGCACCAGCGCCGGCAACGGGGCTTCATCCAGCTTGAGGTCGCCGTCGTCGACGACCAGCATCCCGATCGCGCCGTGCTGGCGCGCGATGAACGCCTTCTTGCGCAGATCGCCCTTCGCCGCGGCGGCGACCGGATCCTTGTCATCGTGTGGCGCGAAGCGATGGACGAGCACGATCGCGTTCTTGACCTGCTTGCCCTTGTAGTCGGCGTCGTCGATGCCCCAGTCGACGGCGACGATCGGCCCGGTGACGGGCTTCGTCGACGAGTACGGCATCGGCGCGAACGCATCGACCGCGATCGGCTTGCCGTCGACCGCGAGCGAGGTCTTGTCGCCGCGCTTGATCTCGGTGGTGACGTCGAACGTCATCCGCCACTTGCCGGCGTTGCCGGGCTCGGCCCCGGCCTTCTCGAGCTGCGCCTGGACCATGTCGGCGGCGTCGGCGAGGCCCTTGGTGCCGATGCCGCGACCTTCGCGCGCGTCGTCGGCGAGGTTCGTGACGTTCGCGGCGTAGCGATCCGCGGCCGCGGTCTCCGGCGCCGCCGCGGTCGGCGGCGCGTCGACCCACTGCGCGACGAACACGTTCGTGTCGTGCTCGCCGGCGGGCCCGCCGGTCATGCGATAGACGTCGCCCTTGTCGGTCTTGACCACGTCGCGGCGGTTCGACGACATCGACAGCGTCTTGCCGTCGGGCGAGAACACCGGGAAGCCATCGAAGCCATCGGCGTACGTGATGCGCTCGAGGTGCGAGCCGTCGATATCGATCGCGAACAGATCGAACTCCGGCCCGCGCGGCTGGAGGTAGTTCGACGCGAAGATCACGCGCTTGCCGTTCGGGAAGAAGTACGGCGCGAACGACGCGCCCGGCAGGTACGTCACCTGGTGCGCCTCGGTGCCATCGGAGTTCGCGACCCAGATGTCCATCTTCGTCGGCTTGACGAGCTTCTGGGCGAGCAGCGCCTTGTAGTCCTCGAGCTCCTTGCCCTCGGGCCGCGACGCGCGCCACACGATCTTCGAGCAGTCGGGCGAGAAGAACGCACCGCCGTCGTAGCCGGGCAGGTTCGTGAGCTGGAGGAGGTTCTTGCCGTCGGCATCCATCTTCCACAGCTCGAGATCGCCGGAGCGCATCGACGTGAAGATGATCGAGCCGTCCTTCGGGCACACCGTGGCCTCGGCGTCGTAGCCCGACGTGTCGGTGAGCTTGCGGAGGTTGGAGCCGTCGGCGTTCGCCTTGTAGATGTCGTACTCGAACAGGCCCCAGTAGTAGCCCTTCGACATGTCGGGCGGCGTCGGGCAGTCCGGCGACACTTCGTGGGTCGACGCGTAGATGATCTCCTTGTCGCCCTTCAGGAAGTACGAGCACGTGGTGCGGCCCTTGCCGGTCGACACGCGCGTCGCCTCGCCGCCGTTCGACGGCATCACCTCGATCTGATCGCACTTGTACGGCTTGTGGTTGGTCTGGAAGATCAACCGGTCGCCGCCGAACGACCAGTACGCCTCGGCGTTGTCACCACCGAACGTGATCTGGTGGAGGTTCTTGAGGTGGTGCTCCTCGGGTGTCGCGAGATCGCGAACCTCGGGGGCCTTCGAAGGAGCGGTCGACACGACGGGCTTGGCCGCCTCGGTCGGGCAACAGGCAGCAACTGCGACGAGCACAAAACGCCTCATGACGTGAGAGTAGCGAAGCTCCGCACCGTGCACACCGTTGTGGACCCGCGATTACACGCTCGTGCTACGTAGTCGGCATGCATTCGGTCGAAGACGCCATGGCCGCGGTCTCCGCGCGCATGGCTCGGCTGTCGACCGAGGCCATCGCGTTGCGTGACGCGCGCGGGCGCGTGATCGCGGCCGACGTGGTGGCGCCGCGATCGTTGCCCGGGTTCGATAACTCGGCGATGGACGGCTACGCGGTGCGCGCCGCCGAGCTGCCGAGCGCGCTGCCCGTGCACTCGACCGTCGCGGCCGGTGCGGCGGTCGACGACACACCGATTCCCGAACGCGTCGCGGTGCGGATCTTCACCGGCGCGCCGATGCCCGCCGGGCTCGACACCGTCGTCATCCAGGAGGACGTCACGGTCGATGCCGAGACCGGCCTCGTGACGCTGCCGAGCGCGCCCGTCGGCGACAACATCCGGCGCGTCGGCGAGGACATCGCGACCGGCGAGGTCGCGGTCACCGCCGGCGCACACCTCGGCGCCGGCGAGCTCGGCCTGCTCGCCGCGCTCGGCATCACCACCGTCGAGGTCGTGAGGCGGCCGCGCGTCGCGGTGATCGCCACCGGCGACGAGCTCGTCGATGTCGCGGCCACGCCGGGGCCCGGCCAGATCGTCGACTCGTCGGCCCACGCGCTCGGCGCGATGATCGCGGATGCCGGCGCCATCGCGACGTACATCGGCATCGCGAAGGACGACCCGGTCGCGATGGCGGCGCTGATCGCGAGCGCCATGGATCACGACGTGGTCCTCACGACCGGCGGCGTCTCGGTCGGCGACCGCGATCACGTGCGCGCCGCGCTCGCCTCGGCCGGCGTCGAGCTCGAGCTCTACAAGGTCGCGATGAAGCCGGGCAAGCCGTTCTCGTTCGGCATGAACGACCGCGTCCCGGTGTTCGGGCTGCCGGGGAACCCGGTGTCGACGTTCGTCGCGTTCGAGCTGTTCGTGCGCCCGGCCCTGCTCGCGCTGCAAGGCGCGGCCGTGACCGCACGCCCGCGTGCGCCGGTGTCGCTCGTGCGCGGCTATCGCAAGCAGCCCGGCCGCACGCACTTCATCCGCGCGCGGATCGTGCGCAACGGCGAGCACCTGGTCGCGCATCCACACCCGAAGCAAGGCTCCGCGATGCTGTCGTCGCTCGTGGGCTGCAACGCCCTCGTCGAGCTCGCGGCGGACGCGACCGAGTTCTTGCCGAACAGCATCGTGCCCGCGATCCTGCTGGAGTCCGTATGAAGATCACCGTCGAGGCTAGAGACGAAGGCCGCGTCGACAAGGCGCTGGCGCGACACTTCCCGGAGGCCGGCCGGCGCCAGCTCGCGGAGCTGTTCGACGCCGGTGACGTCAAGGTCGGTGGCAAGAAGGCCAAGAAGGGCGATCGCGTCGCCGCCGGTGACGTGATCGAGCTGGCGCGCACGCCGGTGTCGGGCGACGCACTGCGCCCGCAGCCGGATCCGTCGATCGTCCTCGACGTGTTGCTCGAGCGCCCCGATCTCGTCGCGGTCGCGAAGCCGGCCGGCATCCCGTCGCAGCCGCTGCGTGCCGGCGAGCTCGGTACGATCGCGAACGGCCTCGTAGCCCGCTATCCCGAGTGCGCGATGATCGGCAACGATCCGCGCGACGGCGGGCTCGTGCACCGGCTCGATATCGGGACCTCCGGCGTGCTCGTCGCGGCGCGCACGACCGAGGCGTATCTCGCGCTGCGCGATGCGTTCGGCGGCGGTCAGGTCACGAAGGACTACCTCGCGCTCGTCGACGATCGCCCGGTCTCGCGCGACTGCGATGCCCCACTCGCGCAGCGCGGCGATCACGTCGCGGTCGATCACACCGACGGGCTCGCCGCGCACACCGCGTTCACCGTCGAGCGCGCCACCGCGACGCACGCGCTCGTGCGGTGCATCGCGCACACCGGGCGCATGCACCAGGTGCGCGCGCACCTCGCGCACGTCGGCTCGCCGATCGCGGGCGACACGCGGTACGGCGGCAAGCCGATCGCCGGCCACGACGGCTTCTTTTTGCACGCCGCGAAGCTGGTCGCCACGGTCGGTGGCGAGACGATCGCGATCGAGGCGCCGCTCCCGGCCCGGTTTGCCGCGGCGCTCGCCGCCTGCGGGCTCTAGTACTTCTCGTCGGCGCCGATGTCCGCGCGGGCACCGTGCGGGCGCACCTCGCTATCGTAGTCAACACCCGCGGGCGTCGCGGGATCCGCGACGTCGATCGCCGGCGAGCCTGCAGCGAGGTGATAGTCGGTGCCGCTGACGAAGCCCGGCGCCGCCTGGATGTTGCCGGTGCCGGTCGCCGCGGTGTCGCTGAACAGCGAGTACGTCGCGGTGCACGTCGCCGCGATCTGCGGCGCCGTGCCGTTGTTCGAGAAGATCGTGTTCCGCATCGGGATGGTCGCGCTGCACGTCGCGCCCGCGGTGGCCGCCGCGGTGTTGTCGGCGATCGTGTCGAGCTCGATCTTCGCCATGGCCGGGATGCTGCCCTGCTGCACGAACCCACCGAGGTTGGCGTTCGCGACGATGAACGAGTTCTCGATGTCGAACTTCGCGCCGTTCGAGACCCGGACCCCACCGCCGGCATTGTGATCGATCGACGACCGCAGGATCGTGATCGTGCCGCCGCTCACGTTGATCGCGGCCTCGGTGCCCATGCCACCGGTGATCTTCGACTCCAGGATCGAGACCGTGGCGCTCGAGATGTCGACATTGCCGTTCGCGCTGTTGCTCACCTCGCAGCGCCACAGCGTGAGCGTCGCGCCGCCCTGCGCCCGGATGTCCTCCTGAACCGCCGCCTCCGAGAACGTCAGGCCCTCGACGAGGACCGTGCCGCCCTGGACCTCGAGCACGTGATCCTGAGCGGCCACCCCGGTCTTGAAGTTGATCCGCGCGCCGAACTTGGTGTTGCCCTCGCCGGACAGCAGATAGCTGGGGGTGGTGGTGAGGATCGCATCGGTGTACGTGCCGTCGGCGACCTTGATCGTCGCGCGGGTCGAATCGAGGAGGCTGGCCGCGCGCGAGATCGACGCGCACGGCGCCGCCTTCGTGCACTGACCACCATCGTTGCCGTTCGTCGCGACGTAGAGCGCGGCTGCCGCCTCGACGCAGTGGCCGGTCGATTCGCTGCACACGTTGCTCGAGCACTCGCTGTCCTTCTGGCACGGGCGGCACAGCTTCGTGCTGGTATCGCAGAACGGCGTGTCGAACGCGCACACGCCGCACACGCTCGGCGGCGCGTCGATCATCACGTCCACGTTCGAATCGACCGGCGTGATCGTCGCGACGCAGGTCGGCGGCACGCGCTGGGTGTCGCACATCTCGCCGACCGGGCACTGCAGCCCAGCGCTACACGGCTGATCCGATGCGACCGACGGGTGGTAGCAACCCGCGATCACGACCACCACCAGGTACCCGAGACCCCGCACCAGACCACGGTATCACGCCGGGCGGGCGAGATCGCAGGCTTCGAGCAGGCACAGCATGCGGCCGATCTTGAGCTGCTCGGCGCGTTCCTGATTGGATTCCACGACATCGCCGACCGAGCGTTTGCCATCGAGCGACTCGAACAGCTCGACGAGGCCTTTCACCTCGAAGCGCTCGGGTCCGACGCGTCGCGTCCGCGAGGCACGTAGCTTCAGGCTGCCGTTCTTCGCGACCCAGCTGTCGGTGACGTCATCCGACAGCGCCATCGCGCCGGCCCCGAGGATCTCGAACGCGTTGAAGTCGAGCGGGAACGCCTCGCGCGGGTTCTCGCGACCGGCGTACCAGGCGAAGCCGCCCTTGTTCCACGTGCACACGTCGATGATCTTCGTGCGGACCTGCCGCGTCAGGTGACGGAACACCTCGAGCGGCTTGAGCAGCCCGAGCCCGACGAGCGTGTCGCCGAGCTTGCCGCCGTAGTGCGGCATCATCGCGAGCGCCATCGCGAGCTCGCCGTCGGAGAGCACGCCCTTCGTCACGAGGTAGTTGCCGAACAGCTCGCTCGCGACGTTCGACGACACGTACTCGGGCTGGCCATCGCGGACGTAGATCTCCTTCTTGATCCCGCCGACCGCGACGACGAGCAGCCCCGTCGCGCGCGCCGTCATCAAGCGGAACAATACGCGCAGCGGCGTGGTCAGCGAGAAGTCGCCGGCGTCGTCGGGCGCTTCGGGAATGTCGGCGAGCGCCGGTGGGGTCGGCGGCTTCTTGCGCGCGAGCTCCTCGGCCGTCGGCATCTGCAGGTCGCGCGACCGGGTCTGCACCGGCTCCTCGGTGAGATCGTCGAACGAGCGCAGGCCCGAGTCCTCGCGCTCCTGGGCGCGACCGTCATCGGGCACGACGATCGCCTCGACCGCGGCGCTGATCGTATCGCCGATCGGGATCTCGATGACCCCGCTCGACTCCGCCGGCGGCGTGCTGCCGATCGGGGTGCGTGGCAGCGGCTTGATCTCCCGGTGCGTCGACACCCGGCCGACGCGCTCGTGGATCGGGGCCATCTTCGCCGGGATCTGCACGACGTGCGGCTTGGCGGCGACCGTCTCGGCGCGCGCCGACGCGGCCAGCACCTCGGGCGCCATGCTCGAGCGGACCGGCTGCTTGCCCTCGTCTTCGTAGGACAGCGAGATGACCGGCATGCTGACGTCGTCGCCCTCGGTCTCGATCGAGATCACCGGGCCGCCGTCGGCATCGCTCGGCGGGCGCGGCCCCGGCAGCCCGAGATCATCGAGCACGGCCGTCGTGGCCGCCTCGTTGACGCCGCCGCCCATGCGATGCCGGCGGTCGAGCACGGCGTCGCGCAACTCGGCGACGACGTCGGCGACCTGCTTGTTCGTGCTGCGATGGCGATGCTCGTACAGCCACTCCGACAGCGCATCGCGGAACGCGGCCGCGTTCGCGTATCGCTCGTCGACGGACTTCTTCAGCGCCTTGCGCACGATGGTCTGCAGTCCGGCTTCGATCTCGGAGCCGTACTTGTCGAACCGCGCGAGCTTCGCGTCACGCACCATGAGCAGCACGTCGAGCTCGTTGGCCGCGGCGAACAACCGCCGCCCGGTGAGCAGCTCGGCGAGCACGACGCCGACGGAGAACACGTCGCTGCGCCCGTCGAGTGGCATCTCGATCACCTGCTCGGGTGACATGTAGCCGTACTTGCCCTTGAGCGTGCCGGTCTTGCTCTTGTGCGCGCGTTCCGGATCCTTCGCGCGCGCGATGCCGAAGTCGACGAGCTTGACGTCGCCGCGCACGCTCAGCAGCACGTTCGACGGCGAGATGTCGCGGTGGACGATGCCGTACGTGCGACCGCTGTCGTCGGTGAGGTTGTGCGCGTAGTCGAGCGCGTCGAGGACCTCGTGCGCGATCCACGCGGCGAGCTGCGGCTCGACCTTGCGCCGCAGCGTCGCGTACTCGCGCAACAGCGCGAGCACGTCGATGCCTTCGACGTACTCCATCGAGATGTAGAGGTCGTCGTCGACCCTACCGAGCTCGAACGTCTGCGCGATCTTGGGATGGACGAGCCGAGCGGTGAGCTTGGCCTCGTCGATGAACATCGCCTTGTACGTGTCGTCGGCGCCGAGGTGCGGCAGGAGCCGCTTGATCACGACGCGCTTCTGGAACCCGTGCTCACCTGGTGAGGTTGCAACAAACAGTTCCGCCATCCCGCCCATCGCGAGACGCTCGACGAGCTGATAACGACCGAAGCCGACGGGAAAATCCGCCACCGGAGCCCTCAGGGTATCACGATGCCCAGATCGGACATGGCTCCCGCGACCGCGTTAGCTCCGGCGCATCAATAAGTGGCCGGCGCGCTCGAGCGAATGTGCGACAGCGCTATCGAGGTGGTCGAAGTGCTGGAATGACAGCCCGGTCTCGACCGTGAGCGTACCGGCAAGCTCGCGCAGCGGGCGGCGCGCGCTCGACAGCAAGACTTGAAGGGCGCTGCCCTCGGCCTGCGCCAAGAACGCCCGGTAGCCCTTCTCGAAGTTGCGCTCGCCACCGACGGAGAGCCCACCGCAATCGATGATGAGGCAGGGAGCTCCGGTGCCCACGGCGAGCATCCAGGCACGCGCCAGGAGATTGTCGATCGTGTTGGCATTGGGCGCGCCGACGAGCAGCACGGCCGGCACCTTGGGGAGTAACTCGCAGATCGGCGTTCCCGAGTCGAGCTGCTCGCTCATCTGCTCGCGGAGCGACTGGAGGCCGGATGCCGCAAATCCATCCAGCGCGACCACGGTCAGCCATTCGAACAACCGGGTGAGTGGAGCTGCATCCTCCGCCGACGTCATCCCACCTACGACCTCGCGAAGCTCGAGTAGCAGGGCCGCGACGTCGAAGCCGGTCGCCCCTTCACTCGCGAACTGAGCGCCCATGAAGGCCGAGCTCCGCTCGAGCTCGCGGGTCGCATCGGATCCCGGCTGGAGCTCCTGGGCGCCCCCGCTCGCGGCCTCGGTCAACGTCTCCAAAAGGTTCGCAACCTGGGCCGTGTGGGTGGCCGCCTTGGTCGCGCGACGAAACCGCAGCGGCGATCGTTCGAAGCGAACGATCCACGCCGCCAAGATCTCGCTCGATCGCTCGCGCAAGACAGCCGCGAGCTGCTCCCCGTCACTCACGAGGTCAGCGTAGCAAGCAAAACCCAGATTCACCATGTTACGATGCCGACGGGTGCGACGTTGAAGCTGCTCTCGGTGGCTCGAACGGATATCGGGCGGAAGCGTCAGATCAACGAGGACGCGTTCTTCCGCGATGATGCGCGCGGTTTCTACGTCGTCGCCGACGGTGTCGGTGGCCACAACAAGGGCGAGATCGCCAGTCGCGAAGCCGTCGATGCCCTCACGTCCTGGGTCTACGGCGCCACGCGGGACCTCGATCGCCTGGTCGAGCGGGTGATGTTCGGAGACGCCGAGTGCGTCTGGGAAATTCGCAGGCTGCTCGAGAGCGGCGTCAAGAACGCCTGCTACATGGTCTACGGCATGGCCGAGCTCGATCCCGAGAAGAAGGGCATGTCGACCACGCTCTCGGCCCTGCTCGTCCGCGCGAATCTCGCGTTTGCCGCCCACGTCGGTGACTCCCGCGTCTATCGCGTGCGCGGCAACACGGTCCTGCAGCTCACCGAGGACCACACGCTGATCAACTACAAGGTGAAGCACGGGATGATGACGAAGGCCGAGGCCGAGAAGGCCAGCGGCAAGAACGTCATCACGCGCGCGGTCGGCCACAAGGATTACGTCCAGGTCGATACGGCGGACATCGACACGGCGGCTAGTGATCGCTTCTTGCTGTGTAGTGACGGCCTGCACGGGTATTTCAACACGGAGGCCGAGGTCGCCCAGCTGTGCGGCGACGGCGCGCTCGAGGAGTGCGCCGAGGCCGCGGTCGCGCTCGCGAACCAGCGTGGCGGCAAGGACAACATCACCGCCGTGGTCGTCGAAGTCCTGGCGTAGTGCGCTGGCAGCTCGCCGCGGCCCTCGCCATCTCGTGCACGAGCAAGCACGAGGCCGCGCCCGCGCCCACGCGCGTCACGCCGCCCGCCCCGACCCAGCGCGTTCCCGGCCGCGTCACGATCTCCGGCCACGTGCTCGACGCGCGCGACCAGGCGGCAGTCGGCGGCGCGCACGTCGTGCTGCGCGGGCCTTCCGGCGAGGTCGAGACCACCACGAGCGTCGATGGCTCGTACGCGATCACGCTCCCCCCTGCCACGTATCACCTCTACATCCGCGACGACCGCATGATGTCGATCGGCATCCCCGACCGCGTGCGCATCGATCCCGGCCCGCGCGCGGCGCTCGCGAACCATCCCGACGAGACGATGATGCCGATCCTCGCGGCGACCGAGGACGCCCGCGACGTCGACCTCGAGGTCGTGCGCG
>Ga0153915_10004774_pt1 | contig 12538 bp, 9 predicted proteins | sample Opewatmetagenome_2_FD_107003 | JGI IMG/M metagenome (GOLD analysis project Ga0153915, IMG submission 107003) | Freshwater wetland microbial communities from Ohio, USA - Open water 3 Core 3 Depth 3 metaG | ecosystem: Environmental > Aquatic > Freshwater > Wetlands | place: USA: Ohio, Lake Erie... | reverse complement strand
GTGGCGCCTCCTATGGATGGGATGGCATTGATGGAAGCGGTTCCAGCCCATTAGGCGGAGCCATGGTAAGAGCACCCATTGAAGTAGAGGAATGGTATATACCCTACAGATGGAAAACCCTTGAATTCATAATCGACTCCTGCGGGGCAGGACAGTGGAGGGGCGGACTGGGTACTCATGTTGAATCTCGGAATGTGTACGATCGCAAGGTTTGGCAGCCGTTGGACTGTCTTACCATGACCGGCAATGCCGATGGCGAGAAATTCGGATCGGTTGGACTGATGGGTGGTTTAGGAGGAACTTTAACCAAACTGGAGATACTCAGAGGTGATGAACATATTCCTTATCGCACCTTCGATATGAAATACCTGGAGCCCGGCGACGCCCTGGTGTCTTATTCAGGAGGCGGCGGTGGTTATGGAAATCCGCTGGATAGAGAGATAGAAAAGGTTCAGCTAGATGTTCACAATGAATATGTTTCAATCAAGGCCGCGAAAGATATCTATGGAGTAGTATTCAAACAGGGTACTTATGACGTGGATATTAAAGAGACTACGGCTTTAAGAGCCAGGATGAAAAAAGCCAAAGCCATCAAACCATAAATTGAGGTATTAAAAAAATACATAAAGAAAACTTGGGAGAGAAGAATAATGGACGAGATGTATCTCAAATGTCATAGATTAGAGAATAAGGTGGCCATTGTCACCGGGGGTAACATAGGCATCGGCCGGGCGATTTCCCTGCGTCTGGCAGCGGAGGGAGCGGATGTGGTTATCACCGGTCGCGGCGTAGAAGACTGTAAAAAAACGGCTTCCGAGGTGGAAGCCATGGGACGCAAGGCCTTACCTATACAGATGGATGTATCCATCTACGCAGATGCTGAGCGTATGTTTAAACAAACAATGGACAAATTTGGCAAGGTGGATATCCTGTGCAATGTGGCCGGCGGACCGGCCAATGAACAGAAGCCATTTTGGGAGAAATCAGAGGAAACCTGGAAACGTGTTATAGAAGTCAACCTTTTCGGACAATTTAACTGTACCCACGTTGTTCTCAAGTATATGATCGAAAGACATTATGGCAAAATTATGAACATGTCTTCTACATCAGCTCACATGGGAATGGCTAACACTTCTGACTATTCCGCTTCCAAAGGGGGTATTATCGGTTTTACAACGGCTCTAGCCAAAGAGGTTGCACCACATAATATCTGTGTTAATGCTATTTGCCCTGGCACTACTATGACCCGTGGATTGGAAATGTTTCCTGAGAGATGGGAAGAATTCAACAAATGGTCGCGCCTGGGCCGTGTTGGCAAACCTGAGGAAATCGCGGCTTTAGCGGCTTACCTGGTATCAGATGAATCTGCCTTTGTTACCGGACAACACTACTATATCTGCGGACTATATAATTTAGGTTACGCGTAGAGATGAGATGGAAATAAGAAAGATAGGTGTAATCGGGTGCGGGATAATGGGCTCTGAATATGTTCAGGTCTGTGCGCAAGCCGGTTATCAGGTCCTGGTCCTGGAATTAAGTGAAGCTATTCTACAAAAGAGAATAGCGACAATTAATTCCAGACTGGATGAAAGTCCCGGTCAAGATAAGCTTTCAAAGAACGAAAAAGCTTCAATAATGGCTCGCATTAAAGGCACTGTTGATATCAATGAATTTTCAGATTGCGACCTGATCGAAGAATGCGCACCAGAAAACATGGAGGTAAAGAAGAAGTTATTCGGCGACCTGGATAAAATTTGCCCCGAACATACAATTCTGGCGACCAACGCCTCTGCCTTGTCGATAATTGATCTGGCAAGGCAGACCACCAGGCCGGAGAAAGTAATTGGCATCCACGGGGCGCCTTTAGCGGTATCTATCTCAGAAATTGTAAAAACGGTTAAAACCAGCAGCGAGACGTTGGAAATCTGTAAGAAACTCCTCACATCTTTAGGTTTGACTTATATTATTGTTCCGGATGTTCCCGGCTTTATGACCAACCGTGTACAAATGCCTTTTATGCTAAGTGCGGTCCGCGCTCTGGAAGCCGGGATTTCTTCCCGGGATGATATAGATAACTTTTTTACCAAAGGTTTGGGATATCCGATTGGGCCCCTGGCAGCGATTGACCGGGGAGGTCTGGATACAGTTTTATTTTTAAATGCTGCCATTTATGAAGAAACCAAGGATCCAACCTATGCTCCCCCTGTCCTACTGAAAAAGATGGTAGCGGCCGGCTGGCTTGGACAAAAAACCGGGAAAGGATTTTATGATTATCAATAAGCTTCCTTCATCTTGAAAGAGGAGAAACATTAATGTATGGATGGATGGGTAAGATTTTACAAGTCAACTTAAGCAATGCCAGAATTACCCGATTCCCTACACAGCCTTATGCTGAACGATTTCTCGGGGGACGCGGGATTGGTATGCGGCTTTATTGGGAGGCTGTTAAACCTGAAACCCAAGCCTTTGAACCTGACAACCGGCTCATCTTCATGACCGGTCCGTTAGTTGGCACCGGGGCACAGGGAGCAACTCAATTATCGGTAGTTGGAAAATCTCCCATGACTTATCCCGAAGGGTATTGTTATGGCAGTCTGGGCGGTCATGTCGGCGCAGAGCTGAAGAAAGCTGGATTCGACGGAATTGTGATAGATGGACGTTCAGATAAACCGGTTTATCTCTGGATTCACGATGGAGAAGCCGAACTTAGGGATGCTTCTGCACTTTGGGGGCAAAATGCTTTTCACAGCGGAGAGATGCTCCAAAAATACCATGGTGAAAAATCACGATTTATTACAATAGGCGCAGCTGCAGAAAGAATGGTCAGGACAGCGACCGCTTTAGCCTCGAATCGAAGCACTTTAGCGGCAGGTTTCGGAGCCGTCCTTGGGTCTAAAAACCTCAAGGGCATAGCAATATTGGGTACCGGCAAGATTCAAGCAGCAGATCCAGGCAAGCTTCAGGAGCTTGTTAAGCTTAACCTGCAGATTGCCAGGGGAACTAATTATTCCCTGCCGTCTCATAGAGTACTGGCAAACGCGGATCAGAGCTTTTCTCTAGAACGATTCACTAAAGGCGGCTGCTACCTGTGCGGCATGGAATGCCTTAAAGGGATGTATCGCTATAACGGACAGTTGGAGGGTTACCGCAAATGCCAGTCTTTTGATTACTATCTGCCCTGGAATTATGGAAGAAAAGCTGAGCCGTTAGAAACCGTTTTTCAGCCTCCGGACCTCGTGGATGACTACTCTCTGGAGTCATGGGAATTGATGTCTATAACCAACTGGCTGTTCGCAGGTTACAAAGCAGGATTGATAACCGAGGAAGAAACGGGTCTGCCCCTTTCAAAAATAGGTACATTGGAATATATACAAAAGCTGATACACGCCATAGCTTACCGTGAAGGTTACGGCAATATACTGGCGGAAGGGTTGGCCAGGCTGCGGGAAAAATTACCGGCCGATTTGCAGGCCCTATATCCTTATGATTTTGCGCCTATACAGCTAACAGATTTTAATCCTCCCAGGGCTTTCTTTATGAACGCTATACTTTATGCCCAGGAACCCAGGGTGCATCACATTTACCTTCATGAGGTAGCCTTTATCAACGCCGCCTGGAACATAAACCTGGCTGTGCCGGGAAGCACACCGGTAACCACACGAGTAGTACACGATGTGGCAAAGGCCTTTTGGGGCAGCGCAGAAGCCGGTGATTTCTCTACCTATGAAGGAAAAGCCCTAGCCGCACAGAAAATTTCAAACCGGACTTACCTTAAAGAAAGCCTGGGTTTGTGTGATTTCGCTTATCCGATCACGTTCTCTAAAAATACGCCTGACCACGTGGGCGATCCTGACCTGGGAAGCAAAATGTACCAGGCGGTGACCGGTCATGACGGAAGTGAGCTGGATAAGTACGCAGAACGCATAGCCAACATACAAAGACTTATTCTGCTGCGCGAAGGGAAAAAAGTTCCTGAATCAGATTATCCTCCCGAATACAACTTTACCGAGCCTTTATTGAGGATGCACATGGTGCAAGGTACGATGATTCCCGGCCCCAGCGATGAAGCGGTTTCTTTTAAAGGCAATAGATTAGACAGGAACAAATTTAAAAATATGCTTCAGGAATACTATCGATTGAGGGGCTGGGATGAAGAGACCGGCAGACCTCTAATAACGACCTTAGATAAACTAGATCTGCTTGCAGAAATAAAAGAACATAAAGGAAGTAATTATTATGAATAAACCTGAAATTATTGCGTATATGCAAAGTTGTCCCATTTGTTATCTGGCCACAGTAGAAGGGAACGCACCGCGTGTGCGCGCTATTATGATATATAAAGTCAATGAAAGAGAGATTATCATTCAGACCAATGAACAAAAAGAAGTTAGCCTGCAGATGTTGAAAAACCCTAATATCGAGCTGCTATTTTACAATGCGCAGAAACCGGAAATGATGCAGATCAGGGTCAGGGGTACTGCAGAACCCGTAACGGATGCTCTTGTGATAAAACAAGTGATGGAAGAGCGGCCCTTCTTAAAAGAAGCCAAAGCCCAGGGCAACGGACCCTCCATTTATCGTGTAAGGAAGCCCCGTGCCTGTGTGTGGACTATGCTAACCAATAATGATCCTAAGACTTTTGTAGAGTTATAGGCCAGGGTTTTTAGATTTTCAATTAAATATTAACAGCAATTTGATCCAGAATCTTTTTTAACACATTGGCGCCCTTATCCAGTCTCTGAGGAAAAGGAGGTTATAATGTAATTTGAAGTAAATAGTTACCCTATCCGGTAGAAAAACAGAAAAGGAGTTTAAAATGAGGCGTTTTTTTATGGTAGCATTACCGGTAATAGTCTTATTAACTTTCCTTTTTACTTCATGTACACCCGCGGCGACACCCTCCGCATCTGCGGCAACATCCGCAGCTCCGGCTTCTTCTACAGCCCCAGCGGCCACATCTGCGACTCAGGCTATAACTACAGTTCCGGCACAAACACAGACATCTACCGCGCCGGCCACCAATAAAACTCTAAAAGTAGGTGTAATAACTACATTAGGGTTGCCGATGGGAATGGATATGCAAAACTCACTGGCAGTCATAGCTGATATGGAGAATAGTAATGGCGGGCTGCTGATTGGCCAGGACCGATATAACGTGCAGTTTATTACATATGACACCCAAAACTTACAATCCATGGAAGTATCCGCGGCAAACAGGCTTATTTTCCAGGATAACGTAAAGTACATACTGGGAGCTGAAGGGTTTGAAGATGCTTTGCTCTCTATTACAGAACCAAATAAAATCTTGTATCTGGCCAGGAGTCCAAGTCCCGCGTTATTAAGTACAAACTTACATTATACTTTTCAGGCGGGCTTTATTAATGAAATGACCGCGGCCTTCTTTGGTTGGTTTTCTAATAAATATCCTGACAAGAAGACTGTTATTATGGCGTTTCCTGATAACCAGTTAGGTCATCTGGTAGGGGATATGTTCCCGCCGATTGCCCAGGTTTATGGGGTGACACTCACTGATATTTTCTACCCGCCTACCGCGACAGACCTGAGTTCAGTAGGCACCAAAGTAAAAGTGGCAAACCCGGATGCTTTTATGGCATCTTGTGGAAATGACCCGCTGGCTTATAAGGCAGCCTATGAAGCAGGATACCGGGGAATGCTATGCAATGGTTCCACGATGACAGCATCCACATTATTATCAATAATGCCAGCTGATGAGGCAGAAGGATTTTTTAACTCCGCATGGCCTGTCGAATTTGATACACAACCCACCCAGTTGTCCAAGGACTTTAAAGCGGCTTACATCGCTAAATATGGAAAATGGGAGAGTCCTGAGATAGTTAACACTGCCATGTGGTATTGCTTAAAGGCTGCCTTGCAAAAATCCGGGAGTCTTGAAACTGATAAATTAGCGGATGTTATCAGCAATGGTCTTAAATTTGAGGGTCCAACCGGTCCTGCCCAGATGGTTAGCCGCCCGGACATAGGCAACAACCGGACTATTGATTCTGTAGTTGGCCTCTTCATTAAACAAATCGTGGGAGGCAAGGTAACATCTATGGATACTGTTTCCCTGGAAAACGCTGTTAGCTATTTCAATCAATACCTGAGCGCTCAATCGGCATCAAATGCGTCAGCCAAGTAAGATATTGAGGTGATAGCAGAGTTCTTTTATTAGAAGATATCGAGGATTAATCTATTTTGATGTTTTGTCGTAAGGATACAAGATAAATTGAAAGTAGCTAATAAAGTTATCGATTAATAGCTACTACCAGGTTTTTCTTTTCCCTCCTTGAGAGAGTGGGTTTAATTTACCCACTCTCTCTCTAATAATTACTTTGGAATCGTCCGGTAAAATGCAGAAATTTTCGCTCAGCGCCCTGAACGCGGATTCTCAGCTTAATTATCCAAGTAATTTTATGTACTGACGGATCAAATACGATTAGATAATGGAAGGTTGTTTAGTCTTAAAGTAATAGCCGGTTATGTCTGGTACCGGCCATAAATTTTAATGATATAATAAGCATCAAGGTGAAATTATGCCGATAACACAGAAATGGTAATAAAGATACTGAAAGAAGGGTGGTATTCAACTATAACTGCTGCAAATAAAAGAGAGCTGGCTGTCCGGGGCATATCTCTAGTTATCTTATTCTGCTTGATAATTACACTAACCGGCTGCAGTCAAGAAGCGCCTGCGGGAACTTACAGCCCTAAAACATCTATTTCCAAGGTACCGGTTAAAACTACGTCATCGGCGACGCCTACAGTCAGTCAATCCATTGTCAAAGCCCCGGAAGTTTTTCCCATAAAAATAAAAACCAGTCTTATCTCCAGCGGTTTAAACCTGAATGTTCAAGCCATGCTGTTTAATGCCAATTCCGCGCCGGTCGAGTTAGATAATATTACCGCAGTTATCAAAGAAGCCAATGGAGATGTTTGTATACAAGGCAGCTATCCGGGGGGCGTAATGGAGGCTACCAACAGCCATACTTTTAGCTTTACGATGGTATTACCTCGGCAATATTTGACTGAAGACACACTAAATCTGGAAATAGCTAGTCAAACCATTAACGCAGATACGACGTTTCCGATAAAATCAAGCACTAAGATAAACGTACCTGAGATCTTAAAAAAGGCTATAGTTTGCCCGAAAATCAATTTACAGGCTAATATCACAAAAATCGCCAATATTGCCAATAAAAATCAATTGATAACACAGGTTGAAGGGAGCCTGATTAATACCAATCCGGTGGATTTTACTTTCTCGATGGTGGACGTTCAGATCAAGAATAAAGAAGGAGTACTGCAAGATTGGATTATTCCCGGCAATACTCTTCCGGCTAAGGAGAACATGACATTTAGCCATACCTTTTTAATACCGATTGAGATACTGAATCAAACCGACCTGAAAGCATATGCGTATTCCAATGTGCAATTTCCCAATTACATACAATCGATCAATTTTACTAAGGAAATCTCGATTCCAAAACTAATAGACCTGATAATCCTGCCGCAAATGACGTTTACGGTCGATGAAGAATGGAAAACAGACGATCTTTATCGTGTGACAGTTAAAGGTATTATGAACAATGATAATGAATTCGATTTGACTACTGTGGATTTTAAACTGAAAATGTATGATAATTCTACCGGCAGATTGAAAGAATCGGATACAATGTCCCCTATAATAATAAAAGGAATTCCGGCCGGGGGTACTCGCTCGGTGATTTTTAAATACGAATATCTTAAAACAGACATAAACAAGGGTTTTGAAGCCCTAATTACCGGAGATACCCAAATAGGGCTGGAAGGCATAAAGGAAACACTGCCGGTAAGCGGCAAGCTTATATACAAACTGGAGCCATTAGAACATTAAATCCGCAAACTGATTCACAATCTAATCGAATCAGCTAATTAGACTGCCGGAACCGACCAACGCAATCCACAGACGGCTTTTCGCTATATTTATACCGGAAAGCCGGACATTGTAAGAAGGATATTCTAAAATTTTACAGACTGCCGTATTATCCGGCAGTTTTTTTTTATTTCAGGGCGATTGATATCAACCAGTCGCCTACAGAAGCTTGTGAAATCTATTTGAATCTGAATTTGCATCAATCATTTCAGAACAACCCTGATACGTTATATGCCTTACCCATTCAGGAGAAATATGTTACAGTTATGATCATAAAAAATCGGGAGTCTTTTATAAATAATAAAAAAGTCAATATCTAAGGAGGTATTGGATGAGTAAATATGATTTTGATGTGATCGTGGTCGGAGGAGGACCCAGCGGTTCTTCAGCAGCCAGAGCAGCCGCTGAGCAGGGCATGAAAACTCTGTTAATTGAAGAACATTCACAAATTGGAATGCCAGAGCATTGCTGTGGAATGCTGGGCGGAACCAAAACCGGATACGTCGAAAATATCGTCTTAACTGAAATGGACAAGCGGGCACTGGTGGCGCCGGTCAAAGCTGAGCATGTGTACGCACCTAATGGAAAAATGTTGAATATCTCAACAGTTGGTTGGGGCGCTTTAACCGTAGAACGATGTATATTCGATTTCGAGCTGTCCCGACTGGCAGCCAAGGCCGGGGCTGAAATGATGATACATACCAGGGTGTCAAGTCTGATACACGATGAAAAGGGCAATATAAAAGGCGTAAAAACCGAGTCAGAAAATATCCCTGAGATAACCAGCAAGATCGTGATCGGCTGCGATGGTCTGGGAGCTACCACCAGGGGTATTGCCAAATGGGAAGGTCTAAACACACCGCCGGATGTGATGCGTGTAGGTATTTTATTTCACTTATCCGGTGTTACGGACATTGAACCGGGGGTACTGGATTTTCATATGGGCTGTTTTGGCAACCAGCGCGGTGACATCACCTTGATTCCCCGTTATGATGATTACTGTGTCTGTGATATTCCCAGCCTTAAATCATACGAGACTATAAAGGCTGGAAATTGGCCGCTTTCTAAGAAACTTAAGAATTCCAAGGTGTTGAGAATGCAGGGATGGTCTCATCCTTTATATCTGAGACCCTGGCTGCCGGATAATGTCGTGAAAAACGGGTTAATGCTGGCCGGAGACGGCGCCCTGGGAATCGGAGGCATTGACTTTGCCATTCATTGCGGCAGACTGGCCGGCAAGGTTGCCAGCGAAGCTATTAAAAAGGACGACTTTACCGCAGATGGATTGAGCAGTTATAACGGTCTCTTAAAAGACCTCAGGATACAAAGAACAGGTTACAGAGTGAGATTCGATATGCTGGCCACCTATTGCCGAGGTCTTTCGGACGCAGAACTGCAAAAGAAGTTCGATGAACTCGGCCCTAAAATTATCGGGGTGGAATATTAGTTTTAATTCCAACTTGGCAGAGAGGGAATATATCAAACTAATCCATAATTAATTGACTTACGGGTCAATAATTGAACAAAAAGAGCTTGTGTGGCAATTTACATAAGCTCTTTTTGTTTGGATAATTAACAGGCGCCGCAACTTTCTAAAATTCTTCAATCGATAATTGAGAGATAAAAAGTCGCGGGCGGCCTGATATGGAAAAATTTTAAATTTCAGGGAGCCGGACTGGCTGAAACCATATCAATTCTACTGCCGGTAGAATTGATAAAATATTTCTCTACAACAATAAAAACAGGAATAGAGCAGACATATATAGATTAGAGTGACTGCATGAGTGGTTTTGTTGTATGGTGGTAATAAACCCCAGTGAGAATAGAGGATTAACAATACGCAAAATATTTTAAAAGGATAATAACAGGATATGGATGAATATGTATTAACCTGCTGCTCTACCGCAGACATGAAGGATACTTTTTTTAAAGAAAAAAACGTATATTATGTTTCCTTTCATTATATGATGGACGGGAAGATGTATCTGGATGATCTGGGGAAGTCAATGCCCTTCGAGGAATTTTACAAGAAAATGAGCGCAGGATCAGAAGTCAAGACTTCTCAGGTAAATACAGAAGAATTTAAAAATTTCTTTGAGTCTTTTTTAAAGCAGGGGAAAGACATCATACATGTCACTTTATCAACCGGCATTTCAGGCGCGCACAGCTCTGCTCAAATGGCCCGACTCGATCTTTTACAGCAATATCCGGACCGCAAAATCAAAATTGTGGATTCACGCGGGGCATCTTCAGGATATGGACTTTTTATGGATATGTTGTCAGAAAAGCGTGATTCAGGGGCCTCTTTTGAGGAGTTAGGAAAATGGGCAGATGAAAACAAACTATTTGTGCACCATTGGTTTTTTTCAACGGATCTGACGTTTTATATAAAAGGGGGCAGAATTTCTAAAGCGGCAGGTCTATTCGGCACGATTTTAAATATCTGTCCTCTTCTTAACATGGATGCTGAGGGGCACCTGGTTCCCCGTCATAAGATTCGGTCAAAAAAGAAGGTAATCATCGAAATTGTAAATAAGATGGTCGAACATGCCAGGGATGGTTTAAGCTACAGCGGGAAATGTTATATCTCTCATTCAGCCTGCTTTCAGGATGCCAGGGAGGTAGCAGATCTGGTAGAGAGAACCTTTGCCAATCTTAAAGGCAAAGTCCTGATAAATAATGTAGGGACCGCTATAGGCTCGCATACCGGCCCAGGTACGGTAGCCCTATTCTTTGTCGGGGATATGAGGCACTGATCATTGTATGTGTCGAATCTATTTTCCGTTTGATTTCTGCATCGCGAGAAGTGTAAAAAACCTGGGGAATAACGGTATTTCTTTTATGATTGCCCTTTCATCTTTTTATAAAATGTGGACTGTGGTTCCGATTGCATTTTCTGATCTTTCAGCCCTATGGAGAGCGGCAGATCTCCAATTAGCCTATAACTTCAGCCCTTCCTGCGAAATTAAAACTTCCTTCGTATCACATGTAAATTCTTAGAAAATTAAAACGCATGGTGAATACGAGTCCAGGTTATGATGAGTGAGATTATAACCTTTAGTGGACATCAAAGTTTGAACCATTGAATCTAAACCCGGGATAATATTTTGCTAAATTGCTGGAATCTCTTTTAGTTCAGAGTTATATTTTATAGCTAAGCCCTCTTTATCTTTAAGTATATTTTACTTAAGTCCAGAGTGTAACTTAATTTGATCAAGTAGGGAGTGAGGAAAGTGGTGATAGCGGCAGCTACACCAACAATGGGAAAGAGGAAAGAACTTATGGCGTTTAAATCCTGGCCAGCCTTAATCACGATAAAAGCAAACTCTCCGATTTGACTCATACCCAATCCTACTTTCAGAGAGACCGATGAATCGAATTTGAAGGCCTTAGTGCCGAAGCCGCAGCCTAATATTTTGCCGATAATCATCAAAAGTGTCACAAGGACGGCAGGCAATATAAACACACGGAATTGTGTGATATCAATAAGCGCTCCCATTGAAACGAAAAAGACCGCGGCAAACATATCCCTGACCGGCGAGATTAAAACGAAAATGCTTTCGGCTGATTTGGCGCTGGACACCACTACTCCCATAAGGAAGGCGCCGATGGCCATAGAAAAACCCAGAACATTGGCAATCATAGATAGTCCAAAACAGAGGCCAAGTACTAATAGCACCAATACTTCGTTGTTTTTCAATTTAGCTATCCTATCGATAAGCTGGGGTATTATGAGTAAACCTAATATCAGACTACCTAAAACAAAAGCTAAAATTTTAACGGCTAATAAAGATAAATCACTGAAATCTATGGATCCTGAACCTATTACCGATGTGATAGCAGCCAGTAAGCCGACTACGATTAAATCTTCAATGACCAGTACTCCCAACATTACCATAGTAGAGGTTTCCTTAAGTTTGCCCATATCTCCCAGTACTTTGGCTATAATAGTAGTACTACTGCTGGCTAAAGCAGTCCCCCAAAAAAGAGAATCTATTAGATTCCAGCCTAACAGCCAGCCTATCCCGAAACTCAGGAGAAGCATCACAGTGATTTCAATGGCTGCCACCCCAGCCGATACTTTACCAACGGCTCTGAGTTTGGTAAGTGGAAAGTGCAACCCGATGCCAAATAGCAGGAGAATAACTCCCCAGTCTGCCATAGCTCCAATGACTTCCAGGTTTGAGACCAGGCTGAAAGGGGGACTATAAGGGCCGATGATAATGCCAGCAATTAAATATCCAACAATTGTCGGTTGTTTTAATTTATAGAAAATCAAAAAGACTATGGCTGCAACTGTTAAAATAATGGCGAAGTCAGCCACAACTGATGAAGAAAACGACATCCCTGTCTCCCTGATATAATCTTTGCCTACATAAAATCCTGGCAAAAATTTATTTTACTAGTAAACACGTTCATAATATAGAAACGGCTTTGCCAAATTAGTAATTCTTTTGAAAGTCTGCTAAGCCGTATGATCAGAAGTAAATCTGCTTTTAACAATTTACAGCTATCTGTGCTGATTGGCTTTGCAATCCAGACATAAACTAGCCTGCGGGATAGCGTTTAGCCTTTCTGCCGCAATGGATTCCCCACAATCATCAC
>Ga0153915_10004773_pt1 | contig 12540 bp, 8 predicted proteins | sample Opewatmetagenome_2_FD_107003 | JGI IMG/M metagenome (GOLD analysis project Ga0153915, IMG submission 107003) | Freshwater wetland microbial communities from Ohio, USA - Open water 3 Core 3 Depth 3 metaG | ecosystem: Environmental > Aquatic > Freshwater > Wetlands | place: USA: Ohio, Lake Erie... | reverse complement strand
CTGGGCGCCTACCTCCCCGAGTTCGCCCGCCTGACCTGCCTGGTGCAGTACGACTTCTATCATAAGTACACCGTGGACGAGCATACCTTCATCGCCTTCGACCATCTGGAGAAGTTGCTGCAGACCCCCCCGAAGGAGCCGACTGAGTTCTACAATATTGCCAAGGAGCTGGAAAGGCCCGAGCTCTTCAAGCTCGCCCTTCTCCTCCACGATGTGGGCAAAGCAGAGGGCAAAGATCATGTGAGCAAAGGGGCCCGGATCGTATCCTCCATCCTGTCTCGATTCCCCTTGCGGGGGGAGGAGAAGGAGATCGTTCTTTTCCTGGTTTCCCGTCACCTCACCATGGCCCATATTGCAGAACGGAGGGACCTGGATGACGAACGCGTCATCGTGGAATTTGCCAAAGTCGTGAAGGACCTGCCCCGGCTGAAGATGCTCTATCTGCACACCCATTTGGACGTGGCCGCCGTCAGCCCTGAGGCCTGGACCGAATGGAAGGCAACCCTCCTGTGGGAGCTTTATGTCAAGACCCATACGATACTAACGCGGGGCGTCCCCGAGGAGAAGGAAGACTTGCTGAAGGCGGAGAAGATCCGAGCGCAACTCCTGAAGGATTTGGGCAAGGAGATGGAGGAGGTTTTCATACGCGCTCATCTGGATCGAATGCCGGCGCGGTACATCCTTGCTACGCCAGGGGCCAAAATCGCCTCTCATCTGCGCCTGGTGCAGCGTCTCAACGGCAGGCCTTTGACCACCGAATGCCAACACTTCCCCCAGATTGGCTGCTCCGAGTTCACCGTCTGTACCACCTCCCAACCAGGCCAGTTTGCAAATATCGTGGGCGTTTTGACTGCCCATAGCATCAATATTCTCTCGGCCCAGATCTACACCCGCGCCGATGGGCTTGTCATCGATACCTTCCAGGTGAATAACCTGCAGGGGATGGCGGTCTCGAATGACTCCTTGTGGCAAAGGGTGGAAAGTGAACTCATCGCTGTCAAGGGGGGACGCCTCCAGGTGGAGGATCTGGTCTCCGCCAATAGGAAGCGGTACGGCGATCGCTTCGGGAAAAAGGCCCCACACCTTCCACCCCATGTGGATTTCGATAATTACATCTCCGACTTCTATACGGTGATCGACGTGCGAGCCGGGGACCGATTAGGCCTCCTCTACCTGATCTCCAAGACGATCTCCTCCCTGGGACTGGATATCGCCTTCGCGAAGATCACCACCGAGGTCGACCAGGCGATGGACGTTTTCTATGTAACCGAGGGGGGCGGAGGTAAGGTGATCAATGAGGGCCGCTTGGCCAGGATCAAGACCACCCTGGAAGAGGTCCTTTCCCAGCCCAAGAAAGGGTGAGGAGATGATTGGGGGCAGCACCAAGGTCTGCCTGATCCTCGGCTATCCCTTGAAGCACACCCGCTCCCCTCTCATGCACAATGCGGCCTTCGCTGCCCTTGCCATGGACTATGCCTACATCCCCCTGGAGGTAAAGCCAGAAGGGTTATCCGCTGTCATACAGGCTCTCCGGGGAATGGAGAATTTCGGGGGCGCCAACGTCACGGTGCCTCACAAGGTTCAAGTCATGGAATACCTTGACGGCTGGAGCCAGGAAGCAGAAGCGATCGGGGCGGTCAATACCCTCTACAAGATCGGCGGAGAGCTCTGGGGAGAGAACACGGACGGAAGAGGATTTATCGCCTCTCTTCGGGAAGAGGTCGATTTCTTGCCCCAGGGAAAGCGGGTCATGCTTTTGGGGGCAGGGGGAGCAGCCCGCGCCGTGATCCAGGGTTTGGTTTGGGAAGGGGCCGAAAAGATTTACCTGGTCAATCGCACCTTACAGAAGGCCCAGGGATTGGCCTCCTCCTTGCGCAAAAAGACCGGTCGTCCCTCTCTGGTGCCCATGGGCTTTGATGATCCCCTTTTTCCGGCTCGCCTGCAGGAATGTCACCTTCTGGTCAATTCCACCTCTGTGGGCCTATCCGGGGATGACCCCCCACTGTTTGACTATCGCCTGCTACCCTCCAGGCTGCTGGTATACGACCTGATTTACGATCCGGAGCTGACTCCTCTTCTGAGAACAGCCCAGGAGCGGGGGTGCAGCACATTCAATGGCCTGGGTATGCTCGTTTATCAAGGCGCCTTCTCTTTTGAGATCTGGACCCAAAGGCCCCCTCCAGTGGAAAAGATGCGGGAAGCGGTAAAGGCTATAGTATAATTTACTTGACAGTGCTGGGGCAGATAAATATAGTAATTTGTCAGCTGATTTCAAAGGCAGTTGGCCCCCTAAGTTCGTCTGGAATCCGACAGGACGGGATGCCAAAATGTCCGTAAGCACAGCGAGGTTGGGAGATTTACTGGTCAAGGCCAATCTCATCACCGAGGAACAGCTGAGGAAGGCCTTGCAACAACAGGATTCTTCCGGTGGAAGGTTGGGCTCCAATCTCGTCAAATTGGGGTATGTGAGCGAAGATGACATCACTTCCTTCCTGAGCAAACAATACGGCGTTCCCTCCATTAACCTCTCCCATTTCGAAATTGATCCCACCGTCATTAAGTTGGTCCCCGCAGAGGTGGCGCAAAAGCATCAGGTGATTCCCCTGAATCGAACCGGCGCGGTCCTGACGGTGGCCATGGCGGATCCCTCCAATATCTTCGCCATAGATGATATCAAATTCATGACGGGCTTTAAGGTAGAGACCGTAGTCGCCTCCGAGACCTCCATCAAGAATTCCATCAACCGGTATTATGATTCGGCGGGCCTCGTGCAGGACATCATAAAGGATTTCGATGACAAGCAGGTCCAAGCTGGGGACGTGGAGGAGGAAGACATCAATGTAGCCGAGCTGCAGCAGGCTACCGAAGATGCTCCGGTGGTAAAGCTGGTCAATCTCATCCTGACCGAGGCCATCAAGAAGGGGGCCTCCGATATCCACATCGAACCCTACGAAAAGGCGTTCCGGGTTCGATACCGGATCGATGGGGTCCTCTATGAGGTGATGACGCCTCCGATGAAACTGCGGGCCGCACTTACCTCCCGAGTCAAGATCATGGCCCAGTTGGATATCTCGGAACGCAGGCTTCCCCAGGATGGGCGGATCAAGATCAAGGTAAGTGGAAAGGAGATGGATTATCGGGTTTCCTCCCTGCCCACGCTCTTTGGGGAAAAGGTGGTACTCCGGCTCCTGGACAAGTCCAATCTGCAATTGGACATGACCAAACTCGGTTTCGAGCCGAAGGGGCTGGCGGACTTCGAGCAGGCCATTACGGCTCCCTATGGGATGATCCTGGTGACAGGACCTACGGGGTCGGGCAAGACCACTACCCTCTACTCGGCTCTCAATCGAATCAACAGTCCTGAGACCAACATCATGACCGCAGAGGATCCGGTGGAGATCAATCTTCCCGGTGTCAATCAGGTCCAAATGAAGGCGGAGATCGGCCTCAACTTCGCGGCCGCGTTGAGATCCTTCTTGCGGCAAGACCCTGACATCATCATGGTAGGGGAAATCCGAGATTATGAGACGGCGGAAATTGCGATCAAAGCGGCCTTAACAGGCCACCTGGTCTTTTCGACCTTGCACACCAACGATGCTCCCAGCACCGTCTCCCGCCTCCTCAACATGGGCGTCGAGCCCTTCCTGGTCTCGGCCTCCACGAACCTCATATTAGCGCAAAGGCTCGTGCGGAAAGTTTGTAAGGATTGCAGGGAAAAGGTTCAGGTTCCGGGCTCCGTGCTGGTCAATCTCGGCTTCACGCCCGAGGAGGCAAAAGAGATTGTCTGCTACCACGGTAAGGGTTGCAATAATTGTAGTGAAACCGGCTATAAAGGGCGGCTGGCCCTCTACGAAGTGATGGTGGTCAATGAGGAGATCAAGAAGATGGTTTTGGATGGGGCTTCCACCATGGAGCTGAGGGAGGCGGGGCGCAGGAACGGGATGTTAACCCTACGGGAGAGTGGCCTACAGAAGCTGCGTGAGGGTACCACTTCCCTTGAAGAAATCATGAGAGTAACGACGGGGTCATGAGAAATGGTGAACCTCCAGGATTTGCTTAAGAACCTGATTGAGAAGGGCGCTTCGGATCTTCACCTTACTACCGGAGTGCCTCCCGTCTTGCGCCTCCACGGGCGACTGATTCCCATGGAGACCCCGCCGTTAGTCCCGGCGGAGACCAAGTCTTTAGCCTACAGTATCCTGACGGACGCACAGAAACATAAGTTCGAAGAGGAGAAAGAGTTGGACTTCTCCTTCGGGGTGAAAGGGTTGAGTCGCTTTCGAGCCAATGTCTTCCTGCAGCGCGGAGCGGTGGCAGTCGCCATCCGTACCATCCCTTATACTATCCTGAGCTTTCAGGAACTGGGCCTTCCCAAGGTGGTGGCCGATCTGTGCGAGAGGCCCAAGGGATTGCTCCTGGTGACCGGCCCCACGGGTAGTGGAAAATCGACCACCCTGGCCTCCATGATCAACAAGATCAACAGCGAGCACCAGGAACATATCGTCACCATCGAGGACCCGATCGAATATGTCCATCAGCACAAGCGGTGTATAGTGAACCAGAGGGAAATGAACGCCGATACGTATTCCTTCAAGGCGGCCCTGAAATCCGTCTTGCGTCAGGATCCGGATAAAGTGCTTATCGGCGAGATGCGCGATCTGGAGACCATCGAGGCGGCCTTGATCATCGCGGAAACGGGACATCTCACCTTCGCAACGTTGCACACCAATTCCGCGGTGCAAACCATCAACCGAATTATCGATGTCTTCCCACCCCATCAGCAGCCCCAGATCCGGGCACAGCTCTCCTTCGTTTTGGAAGGGGTGCTCTGCCAGATGCTCATCCCCAAGACCAACGGCACGGGGAGGGTCCTGGCCCTCGAGATCATGATCCCCAACCCGGCCATTCGGAACTTGATCCGGGAAGAGAAGGTCCACCAGATCTATTCTGCGATGCAGACCGGGCAGGATAAGTATGCGATGCAGACCATGAACCAGTCGCTGCTGAATCACGTTTTGGCGCGCAATATCACCTCCGAGGAGGCGATGAGTCGCTCCGCCATGCCCGAGGAGTTGGCCCAAATGATGCAGAGGGTTCAGGTTGCCCAGGGGGCCAGAAGGTAGGGAAAAACAGGAGGGCTGAGCCATGCCGGTTTTCGCCTATTCAGGAAGGACCCGTCAAGGACAATCGGTGAACGGAGAGATGGAGGCTTCCAACGCCGAGGCGGTGGTTGCCACCCTGCGGAAGCAGCAGATCATCACTACCTCGGTCAGGCCCAAGCCCAAGGATATCGAGATCACCATTCCGGGCTTTGGGGGCAAGGTATCGGAAAAGGATGTGGCGATTTTCACCCGCCAGTTTTCTACCATGATAGATGCCGGGCTTCCCCTCGTGCAATGCCTGGAGATCCTGGCCAGCCAACAAGACAATAAGACCTTCCAGAAGGTCCTGATTCGGATCCGCCAGGATGTGGAAGGAGGAGCTACCCTGGCTGCCGCCCTCAAGAAGGAGACCAAGACCTTCAGCGAGCTCTATGCCAACATGGTGGAAGCCGGGGAGACAGGCGGCATTCTGGATACCATCCTCAACCGCCTGGCTGCCTATATCGAGAAATCCATCACCCTGAAAAAGAGGGTCAAGTCGGCCATGATCTATCCTTCCACCATTGTAGCGGTGGCGCTGGTGGTCGTGGTCTTTCTGCTCCTATTCGTCATCCCCACCTTCAAGTCCATGTTCGAGGGTTTTGGAGCCACCCTCCCCCTTCCCACCCGCATCGTCTTGGGATTGAGCAATTTGGTGCGGCAATACTTCATCTTTGGTGTAGCGGGGATGATCGGTGCGGTCGTGGGCCTGCGCTACTATTACAAGACCCCGGCGGGAAGGAAGCGGATCGATACGCTTCTGCTCAAGGCGCCTGTCTTCGGGATCCTGTTGCGCAAGGTTGCGGTCGCAAAATTTACCCGAACTCTCGGGACTCTGATCTCCAGTGGGGTTGCGATCCTGGATGGTTTGGAGATCACCGCACGCACTGCCGGCAATAAGGTGGTGGAAGAGGCAATCATGAAGACCCGAGTGAGCATCGCGGCAGGGAAGACGATTGCCGCGCCCCTGAAAGAGACGACCGTCTTTCCTCCTATGGTGGTCCAGATGATTGCTGTGGGCGAGCAGACCGGCGCCCTGGATTCCATGTTGGCCAAAATTGCGGACTTTTATGATGAAGAAGTGGATACGGCGGTGGCCAATCTCACGTCACTTCTCGAACCTCTCTTGATGGTCTTCCTGGGAGTGATCATTGGAGGGGTGGTCATCGCCATGTACTTGCCTATCTTCAAGCTCGTAACCGTGGTTGGAAAATAGCGGGATAGGCCCATCTCTACATGCTCCAGATGGGGAGGAAATAGGCGGCTTAGGGCCGCCTTTCTTCTTGGCACATGATGAAGGAAACCCCGGTACCAGATAGCCAGGGGATGGTTCGCCGCATCAGATGGCTCATGGGTCTGAGGTTGGTGGTGGTGATCATCTTCCTCGGGTCGGCCACCTTCATCCAGATCAAGGAAGAGCCTCCCTTCTCGATGGCCCCCCTCTACACCCTGATCTTCCTAACCTTCTTCTTCAGTTTGATCTTCTCCCTCCTCCTCAACCGCGTGCGCCGACTGGAGCTTTTCTGCTACGTCCAGATCGCCTGCGACCTGTTCCTCGAAACGGGCTTGATCCATTATACCGGTGGCCTCGAGAGTGGATTCTCCTTCATCTATATCTTCTCCATCATCGCGGGGGCCAGCCTGCTTCAACGGCGAGGGAGCCTCCTGGTCGCTTCCGTCAGCAGCATCCTCTTCGGTGGCCTCGTGAATTTGGAGTTTTACCAAATCCTTCCCCATGTCAGGTTGTTTGACTCCAAGTGGCCCTATCAGCCGGGATACGCCTTCTTCCTGGTCTTTGTGAACATCGCCGCCTACTTCCTGGTTGCCCTCCTTTCCAGTCACCTGGCGGAGCGGTTGCGCGAGGCCGGAGCGAAATTGGAACAAAGGTCGGCGGATCTCTATGACTTACAGAGCCTCTATCGGGATGTGGTGGCAAACATCTCCTCGGGACTGATGACCCTGGATCGAAATGGCCAAATTACGTCGTTCAATCAGGCAGCCCACGATATGACTGGATATACGGGAGAGGAGATGATCGGCAAGTCCTGGAGGGAATCTCCCTTTTCTCAGTCCAAATACATTCTTGCCTTTTTCCAAGATGGCGCCTCCTTTCCCTCCGGGATCTCCTCGGAGATGCAGATCCGAAGGAAGGACGGCCAGTGGGTGCCGATCGGGATCGGCCTCTCCGCATTGCGGGATGGAGAGGGGAACACGGTGGGGTTGATCGGCATCTTTCGCGACCTCACGGATGTCAAGAAGATGGAGGCTCAACTCAGAAGGGCCGATCGTCTGGCAGCCATTGGACAGCTGGCCGCCGGTCTTGCCCACGAGATCCGCAATCCTTTGGCGGCTATCAGCGGCTCACTGCAGCTCCTCAGAGAGGAGGGGACCTTTTCACGCGGTGACCGGAGGCTCCTGGATATTGTCCTCCGGGAGGCAGAACGGCTCAAGCTAATCAGCGGCCAGTTCCTGGATTTCGTTCGGCCCAAATTCCCTTCCTCTCGAAGCCTGGAGCTCAATTCCCTGTTGGAGGAGACGGCTTTCCTTCTGGAGAAGAGTTCCGGCCATGCCTCTCGCAGCCGGATTAGCTTGGAGAGAAGTCCTTCCCCGGTATATCTCGAGGCAGATCCGGATCAAATCAAGCAGATGACCTGGAATATCTCCCTCAATGCCCTCGAGGCAATGCCGCAGGGGGGGGAGTTGAACATCCGGTTGAAAGATCAGAGGGATACGGACAGATCGATCTTACTGGAATTCCGCGATCAGGGGGAAGGAATCGCCCCCGACCAGATGGAGCACATCTTCGATCCCTTTTATACCACCAAGGACGGGGGTACCGGTTTGGGGCTCTCCATCGCCCAAAAGATCGTGGATTCTCTCGGAGGAAGGATCGAGGTGGAAAGCCGGCTCGGCGAGGGCACGACCTTTCGAGTCTTCTTGAGGCTAAATCGCGGTGCGAGAACATAAAGCAGGAATCTGAAGATGTCTCACATTCTGGTAGTCGACGATAAAGAGGGCATGCGCGAGTTTTTCCAGATCTTCCTGACCAAGGAGGGACACCAGGTCGATACGGCCGCGGCGGGGGACGAAGCGCTCGATCTGGCGAGGAAGAGCCGTTTCGACCTGGCAATCGCCGACATCAAGATGCCGGGGATGGACGGGATCCAGGTACTGAAAGGCCTGCGCGAACTCGACCCTCAAATCCCCGTAATCATGATCACCGCCTATCCCACCATCGAGTCCTCCATTGAGGCGATGAAGTTAGGGGCTTACGATTATATCATCAAGCCCTTCAGCAACGACGAGATCAAAATCAAGATCGCCAAGGCGATCGAGGCCTCAGCCCTGCGGCGTGAGAATATCCATCTGAAAGAGGGGCTTCGGGAGAAGTATCGCTTCGAGGGGATTGTCGGCAAGAGCTCCAAGATGGCCGAGTTGTATGAGCTGATGGAGAAGGTCTCCCAGATCTCCAGCACCATTCTCGTCGAAGGGGAAAGCGGTACCGGCAAAGAGCTGGTAGCGAAGGCGATCCATTACAATGGCCCCCGGGCCGAGGGCCCCTTCGTGGCGATAAACTGCGCGGCGATTCCAGATCAACTCCTCGAGAGCGAACTCTTTGGACACGTGAAAGGCTCATTCACCGGGGCCGTTAGCCACAAGGAGGGCCTTTTTGAAGTGGCCGACCAGGGTTCCATCTTTCTGGACGAGGTGGCGGAACTGAGTCTCCCCTTGCAGGTGAAGCTGCTGCGTGTGCTCGCGGATCGAAGCTTTCGTAGGGTGGGCGGGGTGGAGGATATCCAGGTCGATGTGCGGGTCATTGCCGCTTCGAACAGGAGCCTGGAAGAGGCGGTCTCCAAAGGTACCTTTCGGGAGGACCTCTATTACCGGCTCAAGGTGATCGGCATCACCGTACCCCCTCTGCGGGAAAGGAAAGAGGATATCCCCCTCCTTTGTCAGCATTTCTTGGAGAAGTTCGCCAAACAATCGAATCGGCCCCTTCCTCAAATTCGAGAAGACGCCATGGAGATCCTGCAATCTTATCCTTGGCCCGGGAACGTCAGGGAGTTAGAGAACGTCATGGAGAGAGCGGTCGCCTTGGAGGCCTCGTCTCAGATCACCCCCCAGAGCCTGCCCTTTGACCCTGGGCTCCTGCGGGAGGTGCAGGTAGATGTCGGCGTGTCCCAATTCGATTTCCTGGTAGGGGGAGGCGACCTTTCCACCTTGGATGAATTAGAGAAAAGGTACATAGAATACGCCCTGGGGAGACTCTCCGGAAACTATACGAGGACGGCCCAAGCCCTTGGCATATCCCTTTCGACCCTGAAACGCAAGGTGAGACTCTACGGCCTTCATGCCGAATCAAAATCAACTGCTGATCCCAAATGACCTATTCAAAATGGACCAGTCGGATGACCCAGTGCAATGCGAGGAAACGGGAATAATGCTGTAACTTATTATAAGGAATGGATTTCCCTGGCGATGAATCGTGGGGTGGATGGTTCGGCATGGATTATGCACGGATAAAAGGGCGAACGGAACGCCATTGCAAAGGAGGTGAAAATTCATGCTGAGATACTTCCACAAGAACGCCAAGGGTTTCACCCTCATCGAGCTCCTGATCGTGGTAGCCATCATCGGGATCCTGGCGGCCATCGCCATTCCTAACCTGCTCAATGCGCAGAGGAGGGCGAAGATCTCTCGCGCCGCGGCGGACACCAAGACGATCGTGACCCAGACCCAACTATACTATAACGATAAAAACGCCTTTCCGACGACCTTGGGTGCGGGTGTCACGGGCTTGCAGGGTGCTGGCTACGTTTCTTCGATTAACGATCCCTTCACCACCCCGGTCGCTGCCTACCAGTATACGTTGAATGGCGCGGCCTTCGCGGGGCAGACCAACGCGAACATGACCGATGACATCCGTGCCTGGAGCGTTGGCCCGGATGCCGCCACTGGCACGGCTGACGATGTAGGCTATTCGACCGCAAGTGGAGCCTACGGCTCGTAATTCAGGCTCTCTTTGCAGAAGATGCAGGTGGGCCTCGGAAGCTCGCCTGCATCTTCTGCATCCTCCCTTGCCTAATTTGGGGGGATCAATCGCAACGACTTTTTGCTTCAGCTCTTACCCCCCGCAGGAGAACTTCGGTGGAAAGAGACGGTATCGATTCCCGCAGAAAAGACTTGGGCTTTACGCTGGTGGAGCTCCTGATCGTGCTCGCCATCATCGGGATCCTGGCCGCCATTGCCATCCCCAACCTCCTCGAGGCGTCCAAACGGGCGAAGATCTCGCGGGCGCAGGCGGACACCAATAAGATCGTGGCGCAGACCCAACTCTATTGTAACGACATGAGCCTTTACCCCGGTCCCGGGAACGGCGGATTGCTCAATCTGAGAAATAGGGGCTACATTGCACCCTCTCCCGATCCCTTTGCTAAGCCGAATGAGTATCAATATCTGACCCCGCCGATCGCGGCGCCGATGAGCATGACGGATTTGATCGCGGCCTGGTCGCTGGGCCCAGGCCAAAATGGGACCTTCGGCGCGGGCGGGCCGGGGGGCACTGCCGTCGGTTATTCCAACCAAACTGGCTCCTTCAACTTGGGAGGCTAAAGCTGGGGGATTCCCATGATCCCATGAAAACGAGCTCTACCTGGCCGTCGCGCATCTTCTTTCTCCTCTGTTGGCTCTCCCTCACTCCCTTAATCTTTTATCCCTATCATTACAGCGCCTATCAATACCCAAAGGTTTTTCACCTGTCCTTATTGCTCTTCCTCCTCCTTCTCTTCTGGGCCCTTGATTCCCTCTTAGGAGAAGGAGGGCAATGTGCCTGGGACCCTCTTACTCTCTCTCTTCTCGCCTTCATCCTGTGGGCAGCTATTCGTTATCCCTGGCTCTCCGCCTCCCATGCCAATCTAAAAGCTCCATTCCTCTGGGGAAATCTGGGCCTCATCTACCTTCTGGCAAGGCAGTATGGGGCGGAGGAAAGGAAGGCGCGTTTTCTGGTGCAACTCTGCGGCCTGGTAGCTCTCCTCATCTGCCTCTACGGCCTTCTTCAATTTTTCGGGATCGATCTGTCCATTTATAAACCTGGCCGCTCGGTTTTCGCCTCGATGCGCCCGGAAGGCAGATGGGGGAGGCCCTTTTCCACCTTGGGCAACCCGAACTTCTTGGGTGAGTATCTGGTAGCCATCCTCCCTCTGCTCCTGGTCCTCTATCTGTACGCGACCAGTTGGGCTCTCAAGCTGCTTGGGGCTGCCTCCACCCTTGCCGCGCTCTTCCTCCTTGTCCTCTCTGGGGCACGGGGAGCCATTCTGGCCGGCTTGGTAAGCCTTCCCCTTTTCGTTTTCTTGGAGAGGGGCAAAGGGCATTTCCGCAAGCTCCTTTGGCTCGCCCTGGCGGCTTTGGTCCTCATCGCTACTCTATTCTCCTGGGAAGGCAGCCGGTCGGGATTTTACCGTACCTGGCAGAAGGTGGCCATGGCCCCTTCCCTGGGCGAAGGGTCAGTTGGAGCTCGACTGCTATGGTGGCGAATTAGCCTGGAGATGCTAAAGGATCGGCCGATTTCAGGGGTAGGGACCGGCAGATTTCGGGAGGCCTATCCGGATTTCCAGAGGAAGTTTTTCCAGGACCCCGCCTCCGCCTCCTGGGTTCCAAGAGTTGTGGTTGCCTGGAAAGGCAACTATAACGCCACTGTGGAAGCCCCGCACAATGAGTACTTGCAGATTGCGGCCGAGATGGGATTCACGGGATTCATCCTCTTTTCCGCCTTTGTTCTGCTTCTCCTCGTCAGGGCGATCCGAGGAAGCGGGACTGCCTCCCCCTCCTGGAGAAACGGGTGTATTGCGGGATGCGTCGCTATTTTGGTCGCCTCGCTCTTTGGTCTTCCCCTGCATACGCCGGCGACGGGATTCCTATTTTTCCTCCTGGCCGGTTTGCTCGGTCCCCCAGGACGTCCCTCCCCGGACAGGGATGGGGGCCGAAGTGCGGGAGATGCGCTTTTTGGTACTCTCCTGGTATTGCTCGCCGCCCTGGTCTTATCGCAATTGATTCAACACGGAAAGGTCTTGGTGAGTGGCGGATATCTATATCGGGCCGTCGGTTATCACCTGTCAGGCAGGACCGACCGAGCCGTAACCGATCTGTGGGAGGCCAAAAGGCTCAATCCCAAGGATCCGGAGATCGATTACTGGCTCGGTATTATGAAACTCTCTCGCAGATCCCTGGATTCGGCAAGCTCCAGCCTGGAGAGGGCAAAGCCTTCCTTCAATTCCCCCCTCCTCTATCTCACCCTGGCGGGGATTCATTCCGATCTCAAACAGGCCAATGTCGCGGAAGCGGTCTATCAGGAGGGAATTGCGACCTATCCGGGTCTGGCTCCTCTGCACGCCGGCTTGGG
>Ga0153915_10004772_pt1 | contig 12542 bp, 9 predicted proteins | sample Opewatmetagenome_2_FD_107003 | JGI IMG/M metagenome (GOLD analysis project Ga0153915, IMG submission 107003) | Freshwater wetland microbial communities from Ohio, USA - Open water 3 Core 3 Depth 3 metaG | ecosystem: Environmental > Aquatic > Freshwater > Wetlands | place: USA: Ohio, Lake Erie... | reverse complement strand
TGTTCTGCCATTGTCTCAACCTTTCAAAACGTTTCCGTGTTTTGACGGCCGGCCGGCTGGTTAAAGCTTCGTTTCTTCGGTGGTCTTCTTGACCGAAGCGATGGTCTTCTGGAGCAGGGCGTTTTCCTCTGCGGTCAGCTTGATCTCGTAGATTTTTTCAAGACCCTTGGCGCTGATCAAACAGGGTACCCCGATGAAGAGGCCGTTGATCCCATACTCGCCTTGGCAGAGAGCCGCGCAGGCGATAATGCGCTTTTTATCCTTAAGATAGGATTCGGCCATGGTGGCCGCGCTCCAGGCCGGGCTGAAGAAAGCCGAGCCCTTGCCGAAAAATTTCACGATTTCCGTGCCCGCTTCGCGTGTCCGAAGGGCCAGCTTGTCGATCTGCTCTTTGGTGGCGATTTCAGCCAGAGGCACGCCGCCGACCGTGGTCAGCCGGGGCAGGGGAACCATGTCGGGCCCGTGCCCGCCGAGAACCGTGCCGGCCACATCGGCGACCGATACGCCGAGCTCCATGGCGATGAAGGCGCGCCAACGAGCCGTATCCAACGCACCGGCCATACCGACGACCTGGTGTCTGGGGAAACCGGTCAGCTTGTAGAATGCGTAGACCATCGCGTCGAGGGGATTGGTCAGGATGATGCAGAACGCCTTGGGCGCATACTGTTTCACGCCGTTGGCCACGTCTGTGATGATCTTGAGGTTGACGGCGAGCAGGTCCTCGCGGGTCATGCCTGCTTCGCGGGGTTTGCCGGCCGTGACGATCACGACATCTGCGCCTTCGATGTCTTTATAATTCGACGTGCCGATGATATTGGCGTCGTAGTCGCCGTGGGGAGCCATTTCCATCAGGTCGAGGGCCTTGCCTTTGACCGGATTCTCATAAGCAGGAATATCGAGGATCACGATGTCTCCCAGCTCTTTCTGGGAAACGATCATAGCCAGGATCTGGCCGATCTGGCCGCCGCCGATGAGTGCGATTTTCTTTCTCTGAAAACCCATTAAGACCTCCTGTCCAAGAATATTAAAAATCGTCGGAGCCTCGGGGCTCCGTCAATTTTATAACGCTGCTTGAGAACTCAGCGTCCCATTCCTCTTATTCGCCATTCGACCGGGCCCGGCCGCGGTCGAAGCCAGAATATAATGAATTTCTTCGAGCGAGTCAAGGCGGAGGACAACGATGGATTAAATCTTAAGGAAAGCTTCCCAGCGAGTTTTAAGCTTCGGGTCCTGGAGGGTTTCCATGAGATAATCGGTGAAAGCCGTTCCCGTAGCGCCGGTCGATCGTCCAGTGATGACGAGTTTCTTTTCGTACTGGCCGCAGATGTCGAGCGCCATCTCCAGGCTCTTGCCTTTTTCCGGAAATCCGATATGATTGAGAAGCATGGCCGCGGCCCGGATCATGGAAGCCGGATCGGCGAACTGGGCGCGCCCCTCTTTGACCATGCGAGGCGCCGAGCCGTGAATGGCTTCGAACATAGCGTATTGTTTTCCGATGTTGGCGCTCCCCGCCGTGCCGACGCCGCCCTGGAACTCGGCGGCTTCGTCCGTCAGAATGTCCCCGTAAAGGTTGGGCAGCACCATGACCTGGAAGTCGCGGCGCCGTTTTTCGTCGACCAGCTTGGCCGTCATGATGTCGATATACCAGTCATCCACCTGAATATTGGGATAGTCTTTGGCGATGCGATAAAAGTTTTCGAGAAAGCGGCCGTCGGTTGTCTTGACGACGTTGGCCTTCGTGATACAGGTCACGCGCGTCCGGCCGTTCGTCTTGGCGTGCTCAAAGGCCAATCGGCAGATGCGGTCCGCGCCGGGCGCGGAGATCAAACGGAAGTCTATGGCGATGTCTTTATCGACTTCGATGCCGTAGGGACCGAGGGCATAGAGGTCCTCGGTGTTCTCTCTGAAGAAGATCCAGTCGATGCCCTGCTTGGGGACCCGAACCGGCCGGACATTGGCGAACAGGTCCAATTCCTTGCGCAGCGCGACGTTGCAGCTCTCGATGTTCGGCCAGGGATCGCCTTTGCGCGGAGTGGTCGTAGGGCCTTTGAGAGTGACATGATATTTTTTGATATCGGCGAGGACATCATCCGGAATGGGCTTGTTGCAGGCGGCCCGGTTTTCGATCGTCAAGCCTTCGATATCTTGGATAATGATCTTGCCATTAGCAATTTCGTTTTTGAGAAGGAAGTGCAAAACGCGCTTGGCTTCTTTGGCTATATAGGGACCGATACCGTCCCCGCCGATCAAGCCCAGCTTGATCGACTTGATTTTGCCGTAGTCGATCCAGTCCGGAGCGGACTTTACGCGCTCCATCCGATTCATCTGGTTCTCGAGGATTTTGCCGAAATGTTCTTTAGCTCTTTCGATGGCGGCCTTATCCATAATGTGTCCTCCCTTCAAAAATTTCTATGTTAGGAAAATTTTGAAAAGCCATTCTATAATGATTGCCGGGGAAAATCAACATGGGCATCCTTGGAAGGAAACCCTTCGGCTGCAAAGTTTTGAAAAGGTGCTCCTAGTGGTGCGTCTCACAAGTAACTTTACTTTAGGACGGTCTATAAAGACGCACCACCGCGGGGGAGTTTGAGGGGGACGGCATCGTTCCCCTTAGGGGGTCAGGGGAGCGGAGCGAAGCGCCGAGGGGGGAGCTCGACTCCCCCCTGGAAGTGTCCCGTCTTTGCAGGGGACTTTGGAAACATATTTACGAGACGGGACACTAGAGTATCCGGGGCCACGAATAACCAGTTCATCTGCCCGTCAAAAGCAAGGGATTTTATTGACAATGAACTATAAAACATTTTATACACTAGGTGAGTCATCGTTAACAGGAATCGTGGAGAGTGACAGCCATGCTCGACAATTATTTTAAGCAAGAGAATGAGCGAAAAGCCCTGGGGATTCCGCCCTTGCCCTTGAACCCTGACGAAACAGCCGAGGTTTGCCGGCTTCTGGAGAACCCGCCCAAAGACCAGGCAGAGATGCTGGTGGGCCTGCTCAAAAACCGGGTGGCCCCGGGCGTGGATCCGGCTGCCAAGGTCAAAGCCGCTTGGCTGGCGAAAGTGGGGAAAGGGGAGATCTCTTCGCCTGTCGTCTCTCGAATAGATGCGATTTTTCTGCTGGGGACGATGCTCGGCGGATATAACGTCGGGCCGCTCGTCGAATTTTTGGAAAATCCCAAGCTGGCCAAAAACGCCGCCGAAGCCCTTAAGCCGATCATCCTGGTTTACGGCGCTTTTGAGACAATCGCCAAACTAGCCAAGACGAATCCTCACGCTAACGAAGTCCTGAAATCGTGGGCCGAAGGGGACTGGTTCCTGACCAGGCCCGCTCTTCCCGAGGTTCTGAGGCTGAAGGTCTTTAAAGTGGACGGGGAGATCAACACGGATGACTTTTCTCCGGCTAAACACGCTTCCAGCCGTCCCGATATTCCTCTTCACGCCTTGGCCATGGGCGAGACCAGGTTTCCGGGCGGATTAAAAACCATCGGCCAATTTCGTTCCGACGGACAGCGGGTTGTTTTTGTCGGCGATGTCGTGGGGACGGGCTCCTCACGCAAATCGGCCTGCAATTCCTTGATGTGGCACATCGGCGAGGATATTCCTTATGTCCCCAATAAGCGGCGGGGGGGAGTTGTCGTCGGAAGCTTAATCGCACCAATCTTTTTTAACACGACCGAAGATTCCGGCGGTCTGCCCATCATGGCAGACGTCTCGAAACTCAAAACCGGGGATATCGTCATCCTGGATGCCAAAGCGGGGGCCATCAAGAATCCCGCCGGAGAGATTTTAGCCAAGTTCGAATTCAAGCCGGCGACTATTAAAGACGAGTTCCGGGCCGGAGGACGGCTGAACCTGATCGTCGGCCGGGCGCTGACAAGCAGAGCCCGGGCCGCCCTGGGCTTGCCCGAAGCGGAATTTTTCACCACGATCGAAAACCCAAAGCCCAAGCCGGGCCAGGGCTTCAGCCAGGCCCAAAAAATCGTAGGAAAAGCCTGCGGCGTCTCCGGGATTCTGCCCGGTTCTGCCTGCGAGCCCAAGATGACCACAGTCGGTTCCCAGGATACGACGGGCCCGATGACCGTCGATGAGCTGAAAGAACTGGCCTGTCTCGAATTCCAGGCCGACCTGTTCATGCAATCGTTCTGTCACACGGCCGCTTATCCCAAACCGGCCGACGTCAAGATGCACAAGACCTTGCCCAAGTTCATCGTCGAGCGGAAAGGCGTCTCGCTGAAGCCGGGCGACGGAGTCATTCATTCCTGGATCAACCGGCTTATTTTGCCGGACACCATGGGGACGGGCGGTGATTCCCATACACGTTTCCCGATCGGCCTAAGCTTCCCGGCCGGCTCCGGACTCGTCGCTTTTGCCGGGGCCTTGGGGTTCATGCCGCTCGACATGCCGGAATCGGTGCTCGTCCGTTTCAAAGGCAAACTCAATCCCGGGATCACGCTGCGGGACGCAGTGAACGCCGTACCCTACTATGCGATTCAACAAGGATTGTTGACGGTCGCTAAGAAAGGGAAAAAGAATATCTTTAACGGCCGATTGATCGAGATGGAAGGGCTGCCAGACCTGACGGTAGACGAAGCCTATGAGTTGACGGATGCAACGGCCGAGCGGTCGGCGGCGGGCGGGGTCATCGCTCTGGGCCCGGACCGGGTAGCCCAATATCTGAAAAGCAACATCGCCCTGATGGAAAAAATGATCGAGCAGGGCTATCAGGATGCTCGGACGCTGCGTCGGAGGATTGATGATTGTAAAGCCTGGCTGAAGAAGCCGGTTCTTGTCCAAAGCGACAAAAATGCCGAGTATGCCGCCGTGATAGAGATTAACCTGGCCGAAATCAAAGAGCCCATTCTAGCCTGCCCCAATGACCCGGACGACGTGAAGCCTCTGTCCGAAGTCGCCGGCGACAAGATCGATGAGGTGTTTATCGGGTCCTGCATGACCAACATCGGACACTTCCGGGCCGCCGGCAGAATTTTTGATAAAGCCGGCTATCTCAAGACGCGCATCTGGCTTACGCCTCCGACACGCATGGACGCCAACCAGCTGAAGAAAGAGGGATTTTATGCGATTTATTCGGGTGTCGGAGCGAGGATCGAGATTCCGGGCTGCTCGCTCTGCATGGGGAATCAGGCCAGGGTCATGCCGGGCGCGACGATTATTTCCACCTCGACGCGGAACTTTGATGACCGCATGGGCGACGGCGCCCGCGTCTACCTCGGATCGGCCGAACTGGCCGCGATCGCCTCGCTGGAAGGGAAGCTGCCCACGGTCGAAAAATATTTTTCAGTCATGAAGGAAAAGATCGCGGCTAAGGCAAACGAGGTCTACCGCTATCACCAATTTGACGAGGCGGCTGATTTTTCCTTGCGCTATGCCGGGTAGGAAAAGAATTTGTTAATCCCTCGACTTCCTTTCGTCATGACGAGGAAAGTGATCTAGAGAAAATCGGTATTAAAATCGGGGTCAATGCCGTGCATGGGGTAAAGATGCATAGGTGGAAACGTTCCACGGAGCAGGACTTTAGCGCCTCATGCGAGCGGTCGGATGTGTTGTTTTAACCCCGGAGGAGCAAGAATTCGATGATTTCTTTAGAAGGCCGGACAACACTCATCACGGGCGGATCTCGCGGCATCGGCCGGGCTACGGCGCTTTTATTCGCCGAGGCCGGGAGCGACGTGGCTTTCAGTTATCAATGCCATGAAAAAGCGGCCCTCCAAGTAAGAACGGAAATTGAGAAGCTAGGAAGAAAATGCCTTGTCTACAAGGCTGAGATTTCTCAAGAGAAGGATGTCCAGAGGCTGGTCCAGGATGTCATCCGGTCTTGGGGCCATATCGATGTCCTGGTCAATAATGCCGGGATCTGGACGTATGGCGAAATGGGCAGCATGGATAAAAAAGTTTGGAAGGAGACCATGGAGGTCAACCTTGACAACGTCTTTTATTTCACCAACGCCGTGGTTCCCCATATGAGAAAGGAGAAACGCGGATGGATCATCAATGTCGCTTCGACCGCGGCCGTCCGGGGAGAAGCCCTTCATTCTCACTACGCCGCGAGCAAAGGCGCCCTGCTAGCCCTCACAAAATCTTTGGCCGTGGAGCTCGCGCCGTTTAATATCCGGGTAAATTGCGTGGCCCCGGGATGGGTCGATACGGATATGTGCGCGGAGGTCTTTAGCGATCCGGACTTCAAAGAAAGTGTTCGTCAGTCGATCCCTCTGAAACGGATCCCGCCGCCGGAGGATATTGCCGGGCCGATCTTGTTTCTCGCTTCGGACCTTGCCCGCCATGTCACCGGCGCCGTCATCAACGTCAACGGCGGCTCGGTGCTCTGCGGATCTTGAGCGGTGCCGGTCCCGTCCGGCTTGTCAAATTTCGTCAAATCTGCTATTTTGGGAACAGGCACTGATGCCGGATCGCGAATCGTCAAACTGAAGAGAACGGTCTCCTTTTATGGAAGGAGGGAGGCCTCATTGAAAAAAGATCTAAAAACCTGGAAAAAAGAAAAATACGACAAGGCGCTGCACGATTATCCATGCGATGCTCCTGAATTTACAACGGTCTCGGGCAGAAAAATCGAAGAGCTCTACACTCCCCAGGACCTACCGGATTTAGAGTATAACCGCGACCTTGGCTTTCCGGGCGAATATCCCTACACCAGGGGAGTCCACCCTACGATGTACAGGGGCCGCCTCTGGACGATGAGGCAGTTCTCGGGCTTCGGCACGGCCGAGGATACGAATAAAAGATATAAATATCTTCTGGCCCAAGGCCAGACAGGGCTGAGCGTCGCCTTCCACCTGCCGACCTTGATGGGCATGGACTCCGATCATCCCATGGCCCGAGGCGAAGTCGGAAAATGCGGTGTCGCCATCGATTCCCTGGCCGATATGGAAGTCCTCTTTAACGGCATTCCTCTCGACAAGATCACGACGTCCATGACCATCAACCCGCCCGCCGCCGTTCTCTGGGCTATGTACATCGCCGTCGCGGAAAAAGAGGGCGTCTCGCCCAAGGTCATTTCCGGCACGATCCAAAACGATATGCTCAAGGAGTTTATTGCCCAAAAGACGTTCATCTTTCCGCCGCGGCCGTCGATGAAGCTCATCGTCGACACTTTTGAATACGGGACCAAGGAGGTCCCGCGGTGGAACACGATCTCTATCTCCGGCTACCATATCCGGGAAGCGGGCGCCACCGCCATCCAGGAGTTAGCCTTCACCCTCCGCGACGGCATCGAGTATGTCGACTGGGCCTTGGAGCGGGGCCTGGACGTGGACGAATTTGCGCCCCGTCTTTCCTTTTTCTTCAACGCCCACAACGACTTCTTCGAAGAAATCGCCAAGTTCCGGGCGGCCCGTAAGATCTGGGCCGAGGTCATGAGAAAAAGGTTCAAGGCCAAAAATCCCAGGTCATGGTGGCTGAGGTTTCATACTCAGACCTCCGGCGTTTCTCTGATGTCCCAGCAGCCCTATAACAACGTCATCCGCGTCGCCCTCCAGGGGCTGGCGGCCGTTCTCGGGGGAACCCAATCCCTCCACACGAATTCCCTGGACGAGACATACGCCCTTCCTTCCGAAGGGGCGGTGACCATCGCCCTCCGCACCCAGCAGATCATCGCCCACGAAAGCGGCGTCATCAACACCATTGATCCTCTGGGAGGATCGTATTTCATCGAGAGGCTGACCAAGGACATGGAACGGGAAGCCTGGGCGATGATTAAAAAAATCGACGATATGGGCGGCATGGTCAAGGCGATCGAACTCGGCTTCCCGCAAAAAGAAATCGGGGACAGCGCCTACTGGTACCAGAAGGCGGTCGAGGCAAAGGAAAAGATTATTGTCGGGGTCAACGCCTTCGCTATGGACCACGAGCCAATTTCCATCCTGGAGATCGATGAAAGCGTCGCCAGGCACCAGTTGGCCCGGTTGAGAGCGATTAAAAAAACGAGAAACGCCGGGCGCGTCAGGGCCGGCCTGAGGGATCTTGGGCGGGCCGCAGCCGATGAGGAAAACCTCATGCCTTATCTCATCCGCTGTGTCAAAACGTATGCGACGCTGGGTGAAATCATCGATGCCCTCAAAGAGATCTACGGCGAATACCAGGAACCGATCTCGTACTAGCATGTTTTTCGGGAGGATCATATGCCGGGCAAAAAAATACGCGTGTTAATCGCCAAACCGGGCCTGGACGGCCATGATCGGGGGGCCAAAGTAATCTGCCGGGCTTTGAGGGACGCCGGCATGGAAGTCATCTATTCCGGCCTTCGCCGGACTCCCGAAGAGATTGTCCAGGCGGCCATCCAGGAGGACGTTGATATCATCGGTCTCAGCATCTTGTCCGGGGCCCATACCGTCCTTTTCCCCAAAATCATCCGCCTCCTGAAGGAACACGAGGCCGGGGACATTGTCGTCATGGCCGGCGGCATCATTCCCGAAAAGGACATCCCGAAAATGAAAAAAGTCGGTATCGCCGAGATCTTTCTGCCGGGTTCGTCCACCCAGGACATCGTCCGCTGGATCGAGTCCCGAATCGGCCAGAATAAATCGGGGGGAAGAAATAACAAAATAAAGAGCTTGACAGCGAAAATTGGAATGTGGTAATCATGACTGGTAGAATCAGAAGACTTTCACCATGGGAAAGAAGTTTTTATCTCTGATCATCGTTCCCCACAGTAAGTCCAGCTACCGGACGATTTCGTTCTCCAAGAAAACGGCTAAGCTCTTTGTGTGGGGCTCGTTCGTTCTCGGAATCCTCTTGGCCGCCGTGACGGTGGATTATTTGCGAATCCAGGTCTCGAGAAAGACCTACCGAGCGATGCTCGCTGAAAACCTGAAGCAGAAGGAAAGCCTGGCCCAATACCAAGCTTCGATCGGGACGCTCAATAAGAAAATCGACAGCTTAGAGTCCTATGTCAAGAAGCTCAATGTCATCGCCGGCATAAAATCCCAGGACGTATTAAAGGAAGTCGGGATCGGCCCCGTCAGCGTCCCGGACGGCGATGCACAGATCGTCGCGGCCCCCCCCGCACAGATTCCGGCCGGGAACATCCAATCGATCAACAAGAAGGCCGACGATATCCAAAAAAATTTTGATACGCTCCTGAACCTATTTGAAACGAAGAGGGCCGAGCTGGCCACCATGCCGACGATCTCGCCGACGGTCGGCTGGCAAACAGGTTCCTTCGAATGGCGGACGGATCCCTTTACCCAAATGCAGCAATTTCACAGAGGGATCGATATCGCGGGGAACATCGGCAATCCCGTCGTGGCGACGGCGGACGGAATCGTTGTCAAGACGCGTCAGGACAAGATCTTTGGACGCCACATTCTCATCAGCCACGGCGGAGGCTTGACGACGTTTTACGGCCATCTCAATAAGTTCCTGGTTAAGGAAGGACAGAAAGTCAAGCGGGGCGATATTATCGGCGAGCTTGGCAATTCCGGAAAAGCGACGGGGCCTCATGTCCACTATGAAGTCCACCTCAACGATAAGGCCGTCAACCCCTATTTTTATATTCTCGAAGAAGAATAGTCCTTTCCTGTCTCTCCTCAACCCAGAACATCCGAAGCCTTGATGTTCCCTCCCAACGAAAAGGAAAACGCGCCCATCGATTTTTTATTCTCGGGCTGAAGGGTTTGGATCAGGTAGAGGCTTCTGTTTCGGCAGCAGACGAGGAGGCCGTATTTTTCGATCGCGGAGATCCTGCCCGGAGAATCGTGGTCGGCTGTTTCGAACGAGGGCTGCCCCTCTTGAATGATGAGTCTTCGGCCACGAAGAAAAGTGTAGGCGGACGGCCAGGGCGTCATCGCCCGCACCTTTCGATCCACGGTTTCAGCGTCTTGGTTCCAGTCGATCTGGCCATCCTCTTTCTTGAGCTTGGGGGCATACGTAGCCAGAGTGTGGTCTTGCGGGACCGGCCGGATTCGATCGAGGGATGCCAGCGTGCGATGGAGGAGCTCGGCGCCGATGTGGGAGAGCCGGGTTTCCAAGTTGATGGCATTTTCGCGCGGCAAAATCGAGACGGCTTCGGAAGCCAAGAGATCGCCCTCGTCCATTTTTTCGTTCAGCCTGAAGATGGTAACGCCCGTTTTCTCTTCTCCGTTGAGGACCGCCCACTGGACGGGAGAAGCTCCCCGGTATTTGGGCAAAAGGGAAAAATGGACGTTGATGGATTTGTGCTTGGGGAGATCGATGATCGAAGCCGGGATGATCTGGCCGTAGGCAACGACGACGATAATATCCGGATCGGCGGCACGAATCTTTTCAAGAGCGACGGGATCCTTCCGGATCCTTTCCGGCTCATAGCAGGCGAGCCCCTTGGCCACGGCAAAGGCCTTGACCGGGCAGGGCTTGAGTTTTTTCCCTCGGCCAGCCGGTTTGTCCGGTTGGCAGACAACGAGCTCGACGCGGTGGCCTCCTTTGAGAAGCTTGGCCAGAGAAGGGAGGGCGGTGGCGGGGCTGCCGAAAAAGATGATGCGCATTAGCTCTTCGAAGACTCGGCCTTCTTTTTGAACCGCTTTTTGATCAAGCTCCTTTTCAGGGAGGATAATCCATCGATAAACAGTTTTCCGTTGAGGTGATCGACTTCGTGACATAAAACCCTGGCCAGAAGGTCGGTCGCCTCGATCTGCTTTTCTTGTCCTTCGAGGTCGAGGCCTTTGATCACAATTTTCTGGGGCCTGGCGATCTTTTCGTAGACCTCGGGGATGGACAGACAACCCTCCTCGCGGACAACCTTACCCTCTTGGTGAACGAGCTCGGGATTGACGAGGACGATCAGGTCCTCCTTCTTTTCGCCGAGCGAAAGGTCCACGGTGATGAGGCGCTTGCTGACATCCACCTGCGGCGCGGAAAGACCCAAGCCCGGCGCGGCATGCAAGGTCTCGACCATGTTGCGGGCGAGTTCGACAATCTCTTCGTCGATGCGCTGGATGAGGGCCGCTTTTTTGGACAGCGTCGGGTGCCCGAGTTTGATGATTTCAAGAACGGCCATCTGCAATCTCCAAAAATTATTCTACCATAAAAAGGGCCCCGTCACATCAGTCTCTCGTTCTAAGGAGTATCTTTTTTTCTGCAAGGTATTTACGAAACGCGCGACTATCCAAATCTGTATATCGGGCGGGCTTTGATCTACCAATAAATCTTTGAGCTGCTTCGAGAACTCGTCGGAAAGCAATTTCTCGAAGAAGTACAGGGAACGGAGCGATCGTGGGCAGGAAACCCGCGCCTAGGATTCCCGCTGAGGCTGTCGGAGTGGTTCGGCGGCAGCCGCCCTTCCATTTCTTTGATTAAATGACGGCCGAGGGCGGCGGCGGTTCGTCCGCAGCGCCCTTGTGTTTCAGCGGAAACGCGATCAGGTAAATGGCGATGAGGACGAGCACAACTAGGCCGCCGATGTAGAGGTCGATTCCGCCGAAATAGCTCGGACCTTTAAAAATCTCCGGGATATCTTTTTTAAGGATGTGTTGTAGAAAGAAGAATTTCCAGGCCGCCCGGACAAGGGCGGTCAGTCCCTCACCGGCGATGAGGCCGGCCGCCAGAAGGATGCCGATATTATCCGCCCTGGCCTTCTGGGCGGCGTTCAGTTTTCGCCTGGCCGAAAGCTTATCCATGATTCCTTTGATCATCCCGCCGCAAAAGATGGCGAATGTGGTTTCCAGCGGCAGATACATCCCGACGGCGACGAGCATCGGAGAGCGAACCTGGATCAGGATAAAAGCGAAACCCATCAGCATCCCGACAATCACGAGAGGCCAGGCCATCTCACCCCCGACAATGCCTTGAGCGAGGGCGGCCATGAGTCCCGCTTGAGGGGCCGAAAGATCCCTGCTGCCCAGCTTGTAAGTGCCGATCAGAAGCATGAGCGGGAAGTAAAGCACCAACGAGGCGATCAGGATGCCGAAGATATTGCCGACCTGCATTTTCCAGGGGGTGCCTCCGAGAATGTGTCCGACCTTGAGGTCCTGGAGCATCTCGCCCGCTACCGCGGAGGAAACACAGACGACGGAAGCGACGCCAAGGACGGCCGTAACTCCCGGCATTCCCGTCGCGCCGATGAGGACCATAAACAGAGCGGCAATGATGAGCGTGGAGAGGGTTAAGCCGGAGATGGGATTATTGGATGAGCCGATGGTTCCGACCAGGTTGCCGGAAACTGCGGCGAAAAAGAACCCGGCCACAGCCATTACCCCGGCGGCCAGGATGGCCGGAGGATAGGTGCCGATAAAAATTCTATAGACAAAGATCATGAGGAGGAAGGTGATGGCCAGCCCGGCGAGCACAAGCTTGATGTTCAGGTCTTTTTCGATCCTGGATGTGATTCCGGTTTGTTGGCTGGCGGCCTTCTTGACGTCGCCCATGGATCTTTTAATACCTGCCCCAAGATTCTTCCTCATCTTAAAGAGCGTATAGCCGGCGCCGACAAGCATGCCGCCGACGGCGATCGGCCGGATGATGGACAACCAGACATTGGTCACGATGTCTCCCCACCCGACCTGGGCCATAGCCACTCCGGGTCCATAGAACTTC
>Ga0153915_10004771_pt1 | contig 12543 bp, 8 predicted proteins | sample Opewatmetagenome_2_FD_107003 | JGI IMG/M metagenome (GOLD analysis project Ga0153915, IMG submission 107003) | Freshwater wetland microbial communities from Ohio, USA - Open water 3 Core 3 Depth 3 metaG | ecosystem: Environmental > Aquatic > Freshwater > Wetlands | place: USA: Ohio, Lake Erie... | reverse complement strand
TCCACGCGCTCTGCGAGCGGATCAACACCGAGAAAGACCCCAACCATATCCTGACGCTGATGACCGCGGTAAAGACCGGGACAGAAGCGCTGGAAATCTTGTGCCGGCTGTAGAACCGGGTAGTTTTTCTAACATCTTTTTTCCGCCAGACAGATTGCCGGGACCTGCCGTTTCGTACTTTTGACCTGCAACGGCTCCGACCCTGCGCGTATGCTCCGGGTAATGCATCATAAACCGGGCCCAAGGATCACGGCGACCGTTTACCTTTTCCCTGTCAGACCCCCAACAGGTTGTTAAGGGCATTACGGGATCGGATTTCCTGATGTTTTACATCGGAAAATCCGTAAAATTTTCTGAAGTTTTTTTGTAAAATCTACTTTGAAGTAAGGGGGGTCGGATGGGGAATTTTGTGCAGCGGCCTGTATCCTGGCTCTCAAATACCTGACCGGCCGAAAGGAGAAATTGTAACAATTTTATATCATAAAACTTGGTATAATTTGATTAGAGTAACCTGCCGCTGTATCTCTTCTACCCACATACACTTTTCCCCATCCTACCCCCATTATCGCCACCAAGGATTTATCGGACCCGGTCGATCTTCTCTGTAGCAACTCCCGAATAGCGGGGGCGGATCTGTACAAACAGCCGGCACCAGATAGAACAGACCAAAGGATACACACCATGGCACACTTCAAACCAAAACCGGGAACCATGAGCGCATCCCGGATCCTGAAACAACCGATTGCAGACATCGGGGAATTCAACGGGATTATCCAGTCCCTCGTCTTGAAAAACCCGTTGGGCTGCACCTCGTACATTTCCGGACGGAAAAACCATCTCCCGGTCCAGAAGGTGCGGGAGATGTACACTGCAAAGTTCGTGTACCTGAATGACACGAAGAAACGGATTGGCGCTGCCATCGAAATGTATGATTCGGTCGAGGGATACCAGACGGGGATTGCTGCGGTCATCTCGAATGTGGCAAACAACCTCTCCCACCGGGGGACAGTCCGCCATATGCCTGAGGCAGACCTCTTCTCGGTCCTCTTAAAGTGCCACGATCCCAGCGGCGAGTTTTATTTTGTAAGTCTTGCCCGGAACAGGATTACGGTCTCGTCCTATACGGATGACAGGATCCGGAAACGGGTGGAGGCGTGGGCGGATACGGAGCCGGGGCTGGCGTGACTATTATTCATAAAAGCAGGCCGGGTTTTTCCTCTATCGAACGATGGCTCCCCGCCTCAGGGCCCCTCTCGGGGCACGGCGGGGCAGATTACCAGATTGAGGATTGGGAAAGGAAGGTAATTGAGGCCGCCGCGGGGCGCCCTTTTAGGTTGGCGGCAGGGCAACGCCATTTTTCAGATGTACAGACGGTTTGCGGGACATCCCAGTAAGGGTAAACAAGGACTCCTTAAAAAAAGATTTCCGCTAGTTACCCGTACTTCCTCCGGCACAGCTCGAAGATCTTCCCGCCGGTCTTCTCCCCGATACCTCTGACCGCCACCAGTTCCTCCAATGAAGCATTCGCAATCCCCTGAATGGAACCGAAATGTGCGAGCAGCAACCGGGCGTTCTTCATCCCGATCTCAGGGAATGCAGAGATGATATACTCCTGCTCCTCTTTTGCAGACCGGAACGATTTGTGGGGATGGTACTTGCGCTCGCCCCGTTCGCCTTCCTCCCGCCGTGCGATCACAAAGAGCATCTGGGCAGTCTCCTGCTCGTCCCGGGTAAAGAGGAGCGTAATTCCCATATCGATGGTGAGCGCCGCGAGAACGCCCCGCAGCGCATTCGGGTTCATGTCCCGTTGCGTGTAAATATCGCCGCCTTCGACAATCATGACGGGGCGGGGAACGGCATCGGCGAGCGCCTTTGCCTGCCCGAGCAGGTCGCGGTTGATGAGGGTGTCGACAAAGTCCCGGGCGGTCTTCCTTTCGACCACGATCCGGTCGCCAATCGCATAGTCTCCTACCGGCAGGCGTTCGAGACGGATCGCGGCGCCCATACCGGAGATAAGTTCGACCACCTTTGACGAGGTCTCCCGGTCGTCGATTAAAATCGACGGTCCCTGCGGGGCAAACTCCCCGATACATGCCTGATCGGCAGCCACCGGTTTTGGGGGTTCGACGGAATGGCCGGCGAGCTCCCGCATGCTCTTTTGCATCTGGCGTTCCTTGGACTGGCTCACGTACCGGAAGACCTCGTCGGAGGTTCCCTGCGTAACAAGCACGACAACCCTCCCGGCGGCGGACCGGCCGGTCCGCCCTTTCCGCTGGATGGACCGGATCTCGGAGGGGACTGCCTCGTAGAAGATGACAAGGTCGGTCGAGGGGACATCGAGGCCCTCCTCACCAACAGAGGTTGCGACCAAGACCTTGAACTCCCCGGCCCGGAACCGGGTGAGGGCGGCGATCTGTTTCTTCTGCGAAAGCCCTTTCTCCGCATCTTTTGTGGCCTGACCGACAAACCGCTCGCAGGCAATCCCGTTTGCGTTCAGGTAATCGACAAGGAGCTGCACGGTGTCCCGGAACGTGGCAAAGACGATGATCCGGCTGTCGGGATGCGTTCCGAGCTGCTCACGGACCAGGTCAAGGACGACTGCCTGCTTGGGGTGCAGTTCGGCCTTCCAGGTAAGGGTCTGGTCGAAGAGTTCCCGGAAGACCGGATCCCTGCTCAGCCGCTGGCTCGCCTTGCTCCCTCCGGCGCCAGAGCCCTCGGCGACAAGCTTTGCCACGTAACCCTTGAACACCTCGCTCCCCTGAGATTCGGCGAGGGTTGTGGCATGCCGGAGCTTCATGAGCTCCGCGTAGACCGAGGCTGCGGTATATCCCGACTGGTCCCGGTTCTGGATCCGCTGCTGGATCTGGGCGTTGATGCCGGCGAGTTCCCGCATGGAGAGTTTTTCGCGTTTCGGGACGGTAAACCCGACCGATGCAAGGAGCGCGAGCCGGTTCTCGATTAAGGAATTGATCGCGTGGATGGCACCTTTGAGCTCGTCCGGGAGCGCGAGGCTGATGACTTCGATCTCCCGCTCGTGGACATAGGGTCGGACGTCCGGGTCGTTTTCCGTCCGGTTCTCGACTTGCGTGATGCCGAGGTTTATACAGACCTCTTGGACCTTTGCCTGCGCCCCGCCGGGCGACGCCGTCATGGCAAGGATAAGAGGCTTGTCCGCGGTTGCCATATACCGCTGGGCTAAAAAAACGTAGGCATAGTTTCCCACCGCCCGGTGGCATTCGTCCACTATCATAAGCGTGACGTCTTTTAAGGTGTACCGTCCTGCGATGAGGTCATTTTTTATGACCTGCGGCGTCGCAAAGATTACCTGCGAGCGCTCCCAGTCGGAGGTCCGCTCGTCCGGCAGGGCTTCTCCGGTAAACATCGCAAACGGGGAAGCGTCGGACCCGGCCGGGCTCGTAGCCACAAGGAACTTCTCGAAAAAGCGGAGGTGCTGCTCCACGAGGGGTTTTGTGGGGGCAAGCATCAGGACCCGGCCTTTCTCGTTGTAGAGCCGCGAGGCCGCAACGATGAGGGCGACCGCGGTCTTCCCAAGCCCCGTGGGCAGGATCACCATCGTGTTTGCGTCCAACGCCTTCATCGCAACCGCGAGCTGGTACTCCCGGGACTCGATACTCTCGGGCCGGATGAGGGGATGGCTGATGCAAGACATATGTTCGGATAGAGGATTTGATCCCGCCGGGTAATATAGGGAATTGTGGGAGGGGATTATTAATAGGGAGAACTCCCTGGACCCTTTCTTTCATCGTAACGATGGCTCCCCGCCTCAGGGCCCCTCACGGGGCATGGCGGGGCAGATTACCTTTTTTCTGAGGGAGTGGACAGGTAATTGAAGCCGCCGCGGGGGCGGCGGCAGGCATCGTTTTTCCAGAGAGAGAGGATCAACTGAATCGGAGAGAAAAAAAATTGAAAACGGAGATGTTATCCCAGTTCCGCGAACTTCTTCTCGCCACGGACGAGCGCACCCAGCGTCTCCGGGATCGCATCGATGGCAATCCGGACCTGCTTCATGCTGTCCCGGTCCCTGAGGGTGACCGTGTGCTGCTCCTTTGAATCGTAGTCGACCGTGATCGCAAACGGTGTCCCGATCTCGTCCTGCCTGCGGTACCTGCGGCCGATGGCACCGGAGTCATCGTATTCGGCAAGGATGCCGCGCTTCTGGAGCGTTGTTGTGATCTCCTCTGCGATAGTATCGAGGTCGTCCCGGGCCATGAGCGGGAAGACCGCGACCTGCACAGGAGCGACCTGCGGGGAGAAACGGAGTACCGTGCGTTTCTCGCCGTCCGCGGTGTCCTCGTCGTAGGCCTGTTCAAGCACGGCATAGCACATCCGGTCGATCCCGTACGAGGGCTCGATCACGTGGGGCACGACCTCCTCGCCCCGGACATCAATGACCTCATCCCGGACCTCGAAGAGATCTGCGGGGATGTGGATGATCTCGCCGTCAACAGTCACGTCGGCGCCTTCGGGTGTCGGGGTCGCCGTCTCAAGGGCAGCAAAGATCGCCTTTGCCTTCTGACGGTACTGCTTGCCGAGCACCCCCATGTTCGGGATGATCCGTCGGCGTTCCACCTTCTTTGGCGTGTCGTACTGGATGAAGACCGTCATCGAGGTACCGCTCTGCTTTGCGTGGGCGTTGAGGTCGTAGTTGGTCCGGTCGGCGATACCGACGGTCTCGACCCAGCCGAAGCGTTCCGAATAGACCTCGGCATCCCAGCAGTCGGTCGCATAGTGCGCCCGCTCGTCGGGGAGGTGCTGGCGGAACCGGAGCCGGTCCGGTTTTATGCCGACAGTTACGAGCAGTTCGTGGGTGAGGGCCACGTAATAAGCGACGTATTCGTTTGCGATGATGCCCTTATCCACTGCCTCCCGCATCGACATCTCGACTGCCGGCTCGCACTTCTGCTGGTGAGTATAGGTGAGAAGCGGCATCCGGTAATCGGTGTACCGCCTGAAGGCCGGGTGATGGTTCTTCTCGTTCGGGTGGACGAAGATCTCGGCCTCTGCCTGGGTGAACTCCCGGAGCCGGATCATGCCCTGCCGGGGCGAGATCTCGTTCCGGTAGGACTTCCCTATCTGCACAGCCCCGAAGGGCAGCTTGTCCCGGTAGAACCGCAGGAGCCGGGCAAAATCCACGAACATCCCCTGCGCCGTCTCGGGGCGGAGGTAGCCGACCCGCTGCGAACCGGGGCCGATCGTGGTCTGGAACATGAGGTTGAAGTTGTAGACCTCGACATTCCCGAGCACTTCCCCGCATGCAGGGCATTTGCATGTGGAAATCGCGGCAGCAAGGGTTGCATTGTCCATCGTTGCTGCACCGTATACCCCCCCGCCATCAGCAACATGATCTGCCCGCAGGTATTCATTGCAGTGCGGGCACTGGCACATCTTGTCCGAGAAGCCTTTCACGTGGCCGGATGCAATAAAAACGGCCTCCTGCGCGATCGTCGGGCACTCGATCTCGTAATAACCCTCCTGGACTACATAAAAATGCCGCCAGATATTCTCGATCCGCCGCTTCATCATGGCGCCAAGGGGGCCGTAATCGATAAAGCCGGCCACAGCCCCGTAACATTCAGACGTAGGCCAGATAAAGCCCCGGCGCTTGGCAAGATCCATGACGTTCTCAAAAACATCGCTCATAGTCATCACTGGATATATGTCGTATACACGTTTGTACGACTCCCGACAAAAAGGCTCGTGTCCGAATAGGATATGCCAGGATCATACATACGATCCGTGCGATCACCTGCCGGTTAACAGGATTTGATCCGGGACACAGGCCCTTTTTTGCTGAAAACCGATGGGTCGATAAATGACAATCCAGACCCAAATAAAAGGTTTCTGGTCAAAAGAACAGTAAAGATAGGATTAAATAGTACACCGGGTATTGTATATCCTAATCCCAAGACGGGGAATGCAATGACGGAAGACAAACGGAAAACACAGCTGCTGGAACTCTTCAGCACCATGTCCGGCAAGACAAAGATTGTCGAGCCGATGAAAAACATTCATGGCACCCTCAGGGATAGCGATGCAATCGAACGCGAGGTCGCGCTGGTGATGCGGGAGATCATCGAGCAGGGGATATTCAAGACTTCGCTCAAGCCAATCCAGCTCGCAAAGCTTGTCACTTCATTCTACGCTGGCAAGAACGACACAGAGATCGCCCGCGAACTTGGGGACGAGAAACTGAGCAAGACCGTCGCCCGTGCACGCGTCCGGCTTAAGCTCTTCCGGGAACTCGACTTCAAGATGCCCTTTGACAAGGCACAGATGGAAGATCTTGTCGCATCCGGGAAGACGATGAAGGAAGTTTCCGATGAACTCGGGGTCAGCCCGTCGACACTCCGGGAATACCGGCATGTCATCGATGAGCAGGAAGACCCGACCATCGATCCGTACATTGCCCGCATCCGCGACGTGATGGAAGACCGGGACCTCTCCGAGCAGATGACCCGGAGCGCCACGGCTGACAGCCTGGGCGAGTCCATCGATATTACCGAAGCGGAACTTATCGACGTGACCTGATACAGCGTCACGCCCTCCCGCGTGTTCCTTTTTTTTATCCCTGATTTACTTTTATGATCCTGTCGCGTTCCCGGGGAACGGTATTTATCCGGGAGATGGCGGCCTCTGTACCCGGAAAAGGTGACCGTTTCCTTTATCCATAAAAAATTTTATCACCCGCACCCTTTATCTCCATATATGCATCTTACCTGGCTCGGACATGCCTGCGTCCTGCTCTCCGGTTCAAAAAACGTGCTGGTGGACCCCTTTATCCGCGACGGCAGCGTTGCCGGGGTCAACCCGGATATCGTCGCAGTCACCCACGGGCATTCGGATCACCTTGGCGAGACGGTCGCATTAAAAAGGAAGACCGTTGCCGTCGGGGAAGTCGCCTACTATCTCAGGACAAAAGGGGTACCGGCCGAGAGTATGAACATCGGCGGGACCCTTGAACTTGAGGGTGTCTCTTTTACGATGACGCCGGCCGTCCACTCATCACGGATCGAGGATGATGCCGGATCGTTTGACGGGGGTGCTGCGGCAGGTTTTATCATCAGGATGGACGGTGTCTGTGTATACCACGCCGGGGATACCGCGCTCTTCTCCGACATGAAACTAATCGGGGAACTGTACCACCCCGACATCGCGCTCCTCCCGATAGGCGGGCGGTACACCATGGGGCCGGCCGAGGCGATGATGGCGGCGCAGTTTGTCGGCGCAAAAACCGTCGTCCCGATCCATTATAACACCTGGGACCGGATCGCCGTTGACCCGCTCCCCTTCAAAACCGCCCTCGAACTGACCGCAGACATCACGGTCAGGATCCTTTCGCCCGGCGAGAGTATGGACTGTACTCCGCCAGCGTGACTGGGTGCGGGATCCGGTCCTTTTCTCCGCCCTATGTGTACCCTTACGGGAAACGGCAAAACGATAAGAAAACCTTTTTTTTTAGAGGGATACAATGAGGATATCCCCGGCACACAATTGAGGAAGTATTTAACGTTTCAGGGCAAGATCCCTCCCTGCTGAAATGAAGACGCACCGCACTCAGTCCCGCGGGGGGCATACCCACGACCATTCTCCCCGCCATGTCCGCGACATCAACCTGAAAACCATTGCCTGGCATGCAATGGAAAAATATGGTTTCCAGCCACGGTTCCCGCCGGCCGTGATGGACCAGGTCAACCTGATGAAGGAACAGGAGTTCCCGATAGTCCCGGAGAACACCGCGGACCTGCGCGGCCTCCTGTGGTCTTCGATCGATAATGACGATTCCCGGGATCTCGACCAGCTGGAATACTGCGAGCGTAATGCCGACGACACGATCCGGGTGCGGGTCGCCATTGCCGATGTCGATTCGTATGTCCGTAAACAGACGCCGACCGACGAATATGCGGGCCATAACGGGACGACAATCTATACCGGTGTCCTCACGTTTCCCATGCTCCCGGAGAAGCTCTCCTACGGGATCACGTCCCTGCTGCCGGGGAAAGACCGGATGGCAGTCATTATTGAGTTTACGGTCATGCCTGACGGGAGCTTCACCCCCGGGGAGGTGTCCCGGGCGCTGGTCTGCAACAAGGCAAAACTCGCGTATAACGAGGTGGGAGGCTGGCTGGAGGGTACCGGCCCCCTCCCGAAAGGTGCGCAGGAGGTCGCCGGGCTCGAAGAACAACTCAATCTCCAGAACGATGCAGCGCAGCGCTTAAGGAAATACCGCCGCGACCAGGGTGCACTTGAGCTCGAAACCGTAGAGCCGGAAGTGGTCATGGAAAACGGCGAGATCCGCGGGCTGGTCACCCTGAAAACGAATCCGGCCCGGGCCTTAATCGAGGAGTTCATGGTCGCGGCAAACGGGACGATGGTCGCCCGGCTGGGTGCTGCCGGCGTTCCGATGATCCAGAGGGTTGTAAAGACCCCCCGGAACTGGGCCGGGATTATCCTTGCCGCTGCCACCCTCGGAGAAACCCTGCCGGAGAAACCGGATGCAAAAGCGCTTGCAAAATTCCTTTTAAAGGAAAAAGCGGTCGATCCCCTTCATTTCCCCGACCTGTCCCTTGCCGTGGTAAAACTGCTGGGGCCAGGCGAGTACATGATGCTCGAACCGGGTGCCACACCGGTTGGCCATTTTGCCCTTGCCGTCATCGATTACACCCATGCAACGGCACCGAACCGGCGCTACGTGGATATCATCAACCAGCGTCTGGCAAAAGCGATCCTGACGGGAACAACATGCCCGTATTCTCCTGCGGATCTTGCAGACCGGGCCCTGTGGCTGACCGACCGGGAAAAGGCGTCAAAGAAGGTCAAACGGTTCATGCGAAAGTCGGTCGCCGCCAAGCTGCTCCAGGACAGCATCGGCAAAAGTTTCGATGCTCTCGTCACCGGAGCTGCGGAGAAAGGGACCTATGTCCGGCTCCTCGATCCTCCCGCAGAGGGCCGTGTGACCCAGGGCGAGAAAGGCCTTTTTGTCGGCCAGAAAGTACGGGTCCGGCTCCTGAAAACCGATCCCTATAATGGCTTTATCGATTTTGCGTGTATAGGACAACAAAAAGGGATTTAATTTTGGTCATTAGGTAAAGTCCACCACTAACTTATGGGTAGTATGGTGGCAGTTCAGGATTTTTTTACAAGATCTGTACTCTGTAGAAAATTTATGAAAATGTGGGCCCCCCTCACGCCAGCCCTGCCCCCCAAGGGGGGCGGGGGCGTATGCGATAGTATGAATATTACCTGTAATCCTGTACGTTCCCTAAAAACAATCAGCATACAGGTAATACACCATCATCGTAATGGGGGGATGCCACAAGCGTGCGAGGGCTTTAGCCCCCAAGAGCGGCAATAAAATTCACTTTCAGTTTAATCGAACTTTTGGTGGATGTTACACAATCACTAAAAATTAATATCCGGGCCCATAACGCCCAAATAAATCCTTCGGGTAAAACGCTAAACTTTTCAATTAAGTAAACAACTAATAATTATTCGGATAGAGGGGAAACAATCCCCGTCTTTGGGGCTGTATTCCAACACCAGTTTCACCTTGAAATATCGGAAATTCAAGGGAGCATTTTTCTCATGCGATGCAGTTATTGCGAACGGGCCTGCGATATCCAGGAAGGACAGAACGGGTACTGCCGGATGTACCGGAACAGCATGGGAGCAGTTGTGGAGAACTACCCGGACCGGTACCTCAACATCTACCCGGTCTCTGCCGAGTCTATCCCGATGATCCACTTCTGCCCGAACGGGATTTTTTTACTGATCAGCACCCTGGGCTGCAACTTTGCCTGTGACGGCTGCATCTCGGAGTTCCAGACCACCCGGCCCGGTAACCTCCAGGAGGTTCTCGTCCCGCACACACCCGAAGAGATTCTCGCAACGGCCCGGGAGTATTCCTGCCGGGGCATCACCTTCTGCCTCAACGAACCCGCGGTCTCGTTTCCCACGTTCCTTCGTGTGGCAAAAGCAGCAAAAGAGGCCGGGTTCCTTGTCGGGTGCTCAAGCAACGGGTACATGACACAAAAAACGCTTCAGGCACTGATCCCGTACCTGGATTTTATAAACATCGGCCTCAAGGGCTCTTCCGATGAGCGGTACCGGGAATGCGGCGCCGGATCTGCCACCCCGGTGTACCGGAACCTCAAAATCCTGTACGAAAACGGTGTGGCGGTCGAGGTCTCGGTCATGTACATCAACGGGAGGGAACAGGAAGTGATCGGAGCAGCGGAACGCGTCCGTGCGATCTCGCCGTCCATCCCCTTCCAGGTCATGCGCTTTATGGCAACTCACGAAGACCTCGAACCCATGGCCCCGACCCGGGCACAGGGCGAGGCGCTCTGTAGTACCCTGCGGAAATACGTCAATCACGTGTACCTGTTCAATACCCCGGGGACAACGGAACTCGACTCCCGGTGCCCGGCCTGCAGCAACGTCATCATCCACCGGGTCTTCTTCGGGCCCATGGCGGCCCGGACGCTTACCTGCCCGCCGGACGGTGCGTGCAGCTGCGGGTACCGGTTCCCGTGCCGGGGCACCATCGACCCGGTCTTTGAAGGAGAGGTCCAGATGCTCGGGGGCTACCGTTCCATCATGGGGGCGCAGGTGGTAAGCGGTATCCTTGCCACGCTCGGCGTTACCGATGAAAAGGCGATCGACCGGGTAGCAAATACGCTGATCATAAACGGGTACCTCACCGATTTCTCTGCGCATGCCGGCAGCATCGGGGCTTGGCTTGACATGGTCCGGTACCTGGCCACCCTGGTTCACCAGGAAGATCAGGCAGACCGGATCTGCCGGTATGTCCTTGGCGTCAGGGACGAGGTGCAGAAAAAAACGCCGGCAACCGGGAGGCCCCGGGTCTATACGGCATTCGGCCACCCGCTCTTTCCCGTGTACGCAACAAAACCGATAAACGAGCTCGTTGAGATCGCCGGCGGGATAAGCATCAACCGCGAAGAAAATTTCACGGAAAGCAAAAATGCCGAGTATACCGTAGCAGAGCTCAACCGGCTCGACCCGGAGGTGATCCTCGTCTCCGGGATGTTCAATCCCACGGATTCGGATTTTATTGCCACCTGCAAAAACCTCGGGATCCGGTGCCGGGCCCTCGATACCGGCCGGGTGTACATCCTCACTGGCGGTCACGGGGACGGTACCGTAAGCTGGGCTCTCGGGCTCATGGACGTGGCAAACTGCCTCCACCCGGAGTACTTCCACTACTCGCTTGCCGGTGAAAAGGAGAGGTATATGCGTGCGACAGCGGGTCTGTTATCATGATTCAGCTCATCCGGTCGTTTTCTCATGACAGCGTCAACCGATGAATGACCGGGGGAAGAGACGATGCAACCACACAGGGATATCAGGAACTGGATCGATTGCTACAAGGCCTGGACGGGACCGGATAGCGGGATTCAGCGGATGGGGTCGGCAGGATTCTGGAACAAGGCATGGAAGGAGCGTACCGGCAGCAGGGCGACAAAACCGGATCCGGGCCAGAGGAAAGGACAGAAACGGGCCGAAGCCGTTTTCGGCCTGCTGGAGGAGGCAGGATTTTGTGCCGGCGGTGCCCGCGTCCTTGACATCGGGTGCGGGCCGGGACCGCTGGCCCTCCCCCTGGCCCGGGCCGGCGCACGGGTAACGGCGCTGGACATCTCGGCCGAAGCCCTCGGGCACGTACGCGGGAAAGCAAAGCGTGACGGCTGTGAGATCGAGACCATCGAATGTTCCTGGTGGAACGCAGACATCGACGACCTGGGGCTCCGGAACAGGTTCGACCTGGTGATCGCATCCATGACCCCGTCGATCAGGGATGTGAAGACGTTCGACCGGATGGCTGCATGTTCCCGGAACCTCTGCTATTACAGCGGGTCCCTCCCGGGCGGCAAAAACCGGGCCCTGCAGGAGATCTACACAACTATCCTCGGGCCGGATTTTCCCCGCCACCGTGAAGGAAGGCCCTTGTTTCTTTACTATTTCATGTACCTGTACCTGAACGGCTACCGACCGTTCGTACGGATCCATCACCACCGGGAGAGGAGCGCTGTTGACTGGGAGAAGGCAGCGGACCAGGCGATCAGGTTTGTTGAGCGTGCGAAACCGTGCACGAACGAGGCGGAACAAAAAATCCGAAACTATTACCGTAAATCATCGGTGGAGGGAAAATACCCGGTCCGGTCCGACGGGTATACCGGGATGATGGTGTGGGACGTGAACCGGGGCCCTGGGGCGACACGGCAGGATGCAGAAAAGGTGAAATGACGGCTGCCCGCTTTTGCGAATACGTTCCTTTCTGCGTATCCCGGGTGTGTTCCCTTCATTAAGCACGTTTTACCGACCTTCCCGCGTGTTCCTGGACAGTTCCGGCACTAACGATGAAAATGACGATTGCAATAAAACTCCAGACGGGTCTGAACGCCGGAGCTGTATCCTCTCCTGTCATAGCAGGGATGTTTTACCCTTGGCTCATTTGAAGAGAGTTCAATCATTCTACTTAATAAATACCAAAATTAATACAAG
>Ga0153915_10004770_pt1 | contig 12544 bp, 11 predicted proteins | sample Opewatmetagenome_2_FD_107003 | JGI IMG/M metagenome (GOLD analysis project Ga0153915, IMG submission 107003) | Freshwater wetland microbial communities from Ohio, USA - Open water 3 Core 3 Depth 3 metaG | ecosystem: Environmental > Aquatic > Freshwater > Wetlands | place: USA: Ohio, Lake Erie... | reverse complement strand
CGCCTACATTGGAATTCTGCCCTGGTTGAATGAGCACTCTGACCATACATTCTGGATATACATGGCTGATCTGGCTCCGCAGGTCCTGTTGGGGTTCGAATTATACAAAAAAGATGGAATGTTGAAAGAAAAGGTTCAATTCGGAGGAAGGAAGCATAGCGACTACTTAATCCTACTCATCCGTCAAGGTTTCTTTAACGAAGAGATGTGGAGGTATTATAAGCACAGCGAGCCCGTTTTTTCGGTTAAGCTCTCCAACGCCCCTCTGGTCAATGTTTATGATTTGAAGGAATTTAGGGCTAAGAAATAAATGGAGGAAACCAGAAGCTGAAAAAAGAGAGAGATGGTTTATTATGAGTGAACTTACAGGACAGAATTATGCACGAGCGCGGGATAATAAAGAAGCGCCGTGGAAATTGATCTTAGAACGGTCCATACAGGGGTAAGATCGTTGACTGAAAGGACATTCAATTTTATCAAGATTACAACCCTCTACAGCGGATTCTATCTCTTTTCCGTTTTGATATTTTCAAGAAATCTGGCCGATAATGACCTGTGGGGTTATCTCTCCTTCGGCAGAATTTTCTGGGAGGATGGCTATTTCCCTTTTCGTGACGTCTTCTCCTACACACCGACAAAACCGGTCTGGGTCTACCACGAATGGCTGACAGGTGTTTTCTTCTATTTCATTTACAAATATTCAGGCCCTGCCGGACTCCAACTTCTTAACTATGTCATTATTTTACTGACCATCTGTCTGATGTATCTAACGGCACTCAGAAAGGGAGGAAGTTCGATATCCGCCTCTGTGGCCCTTATTCCGGCAATGCTTCTCATCTCTTTCGGCTATGTCCCTGTCAGAGCGCAGATTTTCACGTATCTCTTTTTCATCCTGACCCTCTATATTCTGGAGAGCGCAAATAAGATCCAGAAATGGTCCGTCCTCTGGTGGCTACTGCCTATCCAGGTTCTCTGGTGTAGTCTTCATGGGGGGTTTGTTGCCGGTCTCGGCCTGATCTTTCTCTATGCGCTGGGAGAGGGGTTTTCGGGGAGAAAGGCCGTTCCATATATAAAGATCGGCATCCCGGCCGCCCTTGTGACATTGATCAATCCCTACGGCATTCAATATTGGGTATATACGCTCCATGCCATCCTGATGCCGCGTCCCGAGATAGACGAATGGATGTCGATCGTGGCAGCTTTGAAATATCATGTCCAGGATGTACCCGTATTGATATTTGTTTTCCTAAGTCTTCTCTGCTCAGTTTCTTTAATTTTCCTCCGAAAACGGAACCTTACTGACCTTTTGGTCATTGGCGTGACAATCTATTTGGGATGTAAAAGTATCAGGCACGGCGTTCTTTTCGGCCTGGTGTTCGGCTCACATCTACCCGTCGTGCTTTCCGAATATTGGGAAGCCTGGAGGGCGAAACGCATTTTTTTTACCGTTCCGTCTTGGGTTCCCCAGTCCATTCCTGTCGCTCTCTTGCTTTTCCTTTACATATTGATTAACCCTTCTCTATCTCTAAGAGCCATTCCCAGCTTTGCTATTTGGGCACCGTCCCCCCATTTCCCTGTGGGAGCCATCAATTGGATAAAGGAAAACCGGGTGCAGGGAAATATCCTACCTCACTTTGACTGGGGAGAATTCGTAATCTGGACGTGTTATCCCGCCTGTCGCGTCGCCATGGACGGTCGTTACGAGACGGTATATGAGGCACAGGTATACAAGGAGTATTTTGATTTCTTGCATGGCCGGGATAAATGGGATATTTTTTTGCGAAAATATCCCCATGAGATAGTGCTCATTAAACCGAACACGAGGACTCACCTGCTGATGCTTAAAGAGCCCTCCTGGCGATTGGCATATGTGGATCAGGGATGTGTTCTGTTTCTCAACAAAAAGCTAGGGGATTTTGGGGGCTCATAAAAAAAAATGTATTAGATTGGATTTGACCCTTCAGACAGCGTCCTTTTATCTCTGATCTTCTCTTTCACCTGTTCAGTCCAGGAAGGTTCGGATTGCTGCGGATTACCGAGGGGAATGTTCATAAAGATGTCGCACGTTTTTCTACCGGAATTGACTCAGCGTTTCTTTAAATATGTGATGGTATAGATCATATTTATATTGATGAAAGGTAGAAAAAAAAGCGGGAAGACATTCCTTCTATCCACTTTGAAAAAGCCAGAGCACGTCGAGAGCACCTTCCTCAAGGTATTACAGTGGGCGACTTTCATAACTTTCAAATAATCAACACCGTATTTCTCTGAGTAGCGTCTGCACATGATTAACTTCCGTCCCCAGTTCCAGATCAGACTTCCTTCAGTTGGCAGAACAACATAGAATCTGCCGCAGGCTTCCGACATGGTCCTTCTGACCTCGCTTAACGCTTCTTCGAGATAATATATGTGCTCAAGGTTGTGGATAGAATATATCTTGTCAAAGACGTTGTCCTTGAATGGGAGCTGCGTTCCGTCGCCTTGGATAGCGAAGACTCTGGGAAATCTCTTGCGTACCACTTTCAGCGGGCCGGCCAGTATGTCCAGTGCGATAACCTTGGAATGGTTGTCGACGTAATTCAAATGCTCGCCCTCCCCGCATCCCAGATCAAGTGACCAGCCCTCGGATTTCTGCTCGTCGCTGAAGCGTTTAACGACTTTATGTCCGTAATGGTGTATCCAATGAAACATCTTGCTCTGCTCAGCGAAGACCATTGATAAGCCTTCCGCTTCGTAACATTTCATGAATTTGACGTAATCAGGGTCTTTATATATCGCCGGTTCCGGCAAGCCCTTCTTAGGTATCATATACAGGATTTCATTTTCGAGAAGCGGATAAACTCTGCCACATTCTCCACAGGATAGATGCGGCCCACCATCCTCTACCTTTAGCCTGTCGAAGCCGCAGTCCACACATTTAAGAATTGGCAGAATCTGGTGAAGCAGTTTTAGTTGTCCTGCTACTTCTGTTCCTACTACAGCGGATTCCATGAAATCTTCCTCAAATCATCAACCTGACATTTTTTCCATGACCATCCTAGACCATTTCAGTCTGATAGAACCTCTTAGATATTTTCCCTTATTATGGCAGTTCATTACATGGATCGGCAAAAAAAGCGTGTTACTAAACCGAAGTGATGATTTTCGGAACTATCTAATTTCGTCGCTTACGAATTGAAAGGTACATCCTTTGACAATTTATGTCAACTGAAGAGTTCAGGAAAAAATTGTGAGTTCGTCAGACAATGTCTGTTGGGTCAAATCTAAGCCATCACATATAAAGCTTTTCCCCCATCATTCCTACCCCTAACGAAAAAGACAACCCGAGGCCTTCCTCAAAAGATAAAAGGACTTCTGAAGTCCTGAAATTAAGCCCAAAGCAGGCGGCCCTAAGTCAGTGGGTCGGCGATCTTGTCTGAAACAAGGGACGAGAGGAATACGACGAGGCGAACTTATTATCCGATTGCCTTTCCGCTTTTGATTTTTTGCAGGTGTTTTTTTGTTTTAGGGTTTTCTGGATTTAGGGAAAAGGCCCTCTCAAATAAGGGCAAAGCTCTTGCCGTCTCTCCCTTCAGCTCATATAAAAGCCCCAGATTTAGGTACCCCTGATCGATTTGCGGGGATAACTTAATGACCTTCTGAAAATATTCTTCCGCCTGTCCGTAATCATTCAAAACGGCGTAAGACATCCCCAGCCGGTTATAGGCCGGAGCAAAGTTCGGCTCCAGGGCAATGGCTTTTCGGTATTCCACAATGGCTTCCCGATAGAGGCCTTTTTTATAAAACAAATTTCCTCCCAGGCTGTAATGAATTCTGGTAGCTCTCTGCCATCGGTCAAGGGTTTCGACCTCCTTCTGGAGAAGGAAATGGATGCCCACAAAGAGACAAACCACCAATCCGGAACAAACCAGGAATTGTTTCACGCGCTTCTCGCGCAATTGCGAGAAGAGAGAAGCGAGGGTAAAGGCTGCAAAGATTGAAAGAAAAGGTGCAGCCGGCAGCCGATAGCGAGAGGCCGCGAAAAAAACTATCACAGACACAAGATATACTAAAACCATGGAATAGAGGAGGAATGCCTGGCAGAATTTTTTCAGCGAGAGCCACATTCCTACGATTCCCAGTGCGGAAATGATCCCAAAAGGAAGGAGAGGCCAAGATTGAATCGACCGATAGTTTTTGTAGACCGAATCAATATCGTGAACTTCATAGTTACCCCAAAAGTAGAAGAATTTTTTGATATCCAGTACCATAGCCGAGTAGGGGTGTGCCTGAATGTAATCAAGGGTATAGGAGAACCAGAAACGGGCACATTCCGAGGGCTTCAGGGGGAGCCCAGTAAGAGCCCTCGCTGTCTTTCTAAAGAGAGCATGCGCGTAGTCCGGTTCTGAATACCCCTCTTCGGCAAAACCTTGGTCGGGGAGATCTGCCCGTTCCATGCCGGTGCTTTCCGGACCGTTGCCATGAAAAAAGACTTTGCCGCTATCCGCCGTTAGAAGAATGAAATCCTTGAATTTTAGGTAATTCCTTAGGGTAATGGGAGAAACTACAAGGATAAGTCCCAAGAGGAGGAAGAGAGTTGCTTTAAATTTAAGGGACCGATGAAAAGTCCCTCCCCAAACCCAGAGAAGCGCCAAGGGCAAGAAAAGGAGGGCATTGGGTTTGGTGATAACAGACAAACCAATGAATAAACCAGGAAGCAGCCATCTCCAGGGACTTTTTCCAAGGACAGATTCCTCTCGGGCTGAAATTAAAAAGAGGACAATGAGGGAATTGAAAAATAAAACAAATATTTCGGGCTCAAGAGTCAGTTCAATCAGGGTCAAGTTTCCATAAAGTAACAAGATGAGAGCGGCGATGAGCCCCACGGCTCTACAAAAAATTTTTTCGCCGATGAAGCAGATGAAAAGGCAGTTTAGGCTTCCTAAAAAGATTTGGAAAATAGCCATGACTTCCCAATTTTTTCCGTAAATCTTGTAGAACAAGGCACTCATGTATAAGTATAAGGGACTCAGGTCGAGAATTCTCTCTCCGATATCAATCCCCTCACTGACCCGTTCGGCAAAATAGGGATATTTGTAAAAGACCATCGGGTCGGTTGCCAGGAAAAAGATTAGCAGTTTTAAAGAAAAGGCAGAGATAAAAATGGCCAGGAGGATAAGGGATCTGTATTTGGCAAAATTCAAGAAAGTTCCCGGTGCCATGCTGAAGGAGATTGTATAACGAATTCCCCAAAATGCAACAGAAATTCCCTTTTTATTCCGAAAATCATCCCTCCTTGTGTCAAAAATTGCCTCCCAATATTTCCCCTTCGGCCGGTAAGGTTTATAAAGCAGGGATTTCTCAAAGTTATTGACACGGCCTGATCCTCTATATTAGAGTTGTTCATAATTTCAGTACAGCTGGTAGGCGATAAGGTTAAAGGAACAAACATGATGGTGACCCACGGATCCATCGCCGTCCCCATTTTTTTATTGAGTTGTTGCATAGGCAGCTTTCTGAACGTGTGTATTTATCGCCTGCCCCTAAGTCTTTCCATAGTTTCTCCCCGCTCTTTCTGCCCCCATTGCCAGGCCGCCATCCGAGCTTACGATAACATCCCTTTGTTAAGCTATCTTCTGCTGGGGGGGAAATGCCGGAATTGCGGGGCCAAGATCCCCTGGCGTTACCCCCTGGTTGAAGCCTTGACTGGCGGGGTTGGTTTAGCCCTCTTTTCAAAATTCGGTTTCACCTTCGCCTTTTTCTCCTCCTTTGGATTATCTGCGGCTCTGATCGTGATCGCCTTCATTGACCTGGACCATCGGATTATCCCGGATGTAATCTCTCTTCCGGGGATTGCCATCGGTTTCTTGATGGCTATATTCGGGCCATCGGTGACCGTAAAGGAGTCATTGATCGGGATCGTCGCTGGCGGAGGGTCCTTGTATGTAGTGGCTCTAGTCTATGAAACCATCACCAAGCGGGAGGGCATGGGCGGGGGGGATGTCAAGCTATTAGCGATGATCGGCGCCTGGCTTGGTTGGAAAGCCATCCTTTTCACCCTTTTCTTTGCCTCTCTTTCTGGGACGTTGATCGGTGGCGGGGTTATGTTAATCCATAAGCAGGGGAGGCATTACGCCATCCCCTTCGGCCCCTTTTTAGCCTTTTCCGCTCTGGCTTATGTTTTTTTTGGTCCGGAATTGATTGATTGGTACTTGAACTGGGGAAGATTCTGAAGGAATTCATAACGTGTCTTGGAATTTTCGGCCGGGAATTCGCACCGAGATCGTTTTCACCCTGACCGTGTTGATGGTCGGGATTGTGGCCCTGGTGGGAATCCTATTCCTCAAAGTCGAAGAGCGAAGCCTGCTGCAGCAGAAGGTCAAAGGTGGAAAACAAATGATGGCCTCTCTCCAACGGTTTCTCCAGGATCGGAAACCTGAAGACTTGAGAATCTCCGGGGATCAAAATCCCACCGAAAATTTGCAGCAAGTCGTGGCCCTCTTTGTTCAGAGCCAGTTCCTATCCAATTTGTCGGTGGTAAATCAAGAGTATCGGGTGGTCGCGGATTCGCGGCCCGAGCTTGTGGGTAGAATTTTGCGGGATAAAAATTTGGAAAATGCTTTGGCCACGGGGAAAATCTTGGCGCACGGCGTCGCGGAAGGCGAATCCTTTTCGTTGATGAAAAAGGGTCCACTTCTTCTATCCGCCCCTCTGGTCATTCAGGGGAAAACTCTGGGGGTGCTCCGTGGGGAGCTTTCTTTGGATGATCTTCGAGAAACCCTCTCCCGCTCTCAGGCCACGATTTTCCTCTACATCCTGTTCGATGCTTTTTTGCTGGTTGCATTGGGAAGCTTCCTGCTCTCGCGGGTGATCGTGAATCCGCTCAAAAAATTGGTGCAGATGTCCGAGAAGATCGCTGAAGGAAATTTAGATTCCACGAACGAGCCCTCCGGCGGGGATGAGGTGGGCAAACTATTTTCTTCTTTTAACCGCATGGCCTCCCGGCTGCGGGAGCACCGGGCAAAAATGGAAGAATACATCCGCTCCCTGGAACAGGTTAACCTTGAATTGCGCCGGGTTCAGAATGAGGTAATCCGCTCGGAGAAGTTAGCCTCCATCGGCCGTCTAGCCGCAGGGGTTGCTCATGAGGTAGGAAATCCGACGGGAGCCATCCTGGGTTACTTGGATTTGCTTGCCAAAGGCAGCTTGCCGGAGGGGGAGACAAGGGAGGTACTCAAGCGAGCGGAAAACGAGGCCGAGCGCATCCGGCGAATCATCCGTGAACTTCTGGATTTCGCCCGTCCCTCCCGCGGGGCAGAAGAGGAAGTGGATGTAAACGCCGTGATCGGAAACGCCCTGTCGCTCCTCTCACATCAGAAGATAGTCTGGGAACAGGTGAGGGTAATAAAAGAATTGCAGCCGGATCTGCCCAAATGGAAAGGGGACCCCCATCAGCTCCAGCAGGTGATGATCAACCTTTTCCTGAACGCCGCCGATGCCATGACTTCTTCTGATTCTGTGGGGGTGGTCAAGGAACACAGGCTTTGCGTAAGCACAAGGGCCTTGCAGCCCGAAGAAGTCCCAGAATTCACAGAAGCTCTCCCCCGGCGGAGGAAAGAGGATTCTCCGATAGTAGATTACTCCCTGTTACGGGCTCGAGGAGTTCCACCCGCGCCTCTCTCGGGGGGAATACTTTCATTGGTGCGAGTGGAAGTGGAGGATACGGGTCCGGGAATTCCGAAAGAGGCCATCGGGAGAATCTTCGACCCCTTCTATTCCACCAAACCCCCAGGCGAAGGGACAGGCCTCGGCTTGGCCATCTGCCTCAGGATTTTGGAATCTTACGGGGGCCGCATCCACGTTCAAAGCAAAGAGGGAGAAGGGGCTACCTTTACGGTTCTGCTGCCTATTTTTGGGGTAAAACATGGAACGGAAAAAAATATTGGTCGTTGATGACGAAGAATCCATGCGCCACATGCTCACGCTGATCCTGAAGCGTGAAGGCTATGAAGTGCAGGCTGTGGGAAAGGGGAGTGAAGCCCTGAAGTTTGCAGAGTCCGAGTCATTCGATTTCATTCTCTCGGACGTGGTCATGCCGGAGATGGACGGACTGGCTCTCCTTCAAGCCCTGAAGCAAAAGAAGGTCGAGGCTTCCGTGATCATGATGTCGGCCTACGGAAACCTGGACACGGCTGTGGAAGCCATGAAGCGGGGGGCTTACGACTACGTCAACAAACCTTTCAAGCCCGACGAGATTCTCCTTACCCTGCGTAAGGCTGAGGAACGGGAAAATTTGCGACAAGAGAATCAGCGTCTCCGCCAAGAAGTGCGCCGAGATTATGCTTTTGGGAATATCGTCGGCAAAAGCCCGAAAATGATGCAGGTTTTCGACACCATTAAAAAAATCTCCGACTACAAAGCCTCTGTGCTGCTCATGGGAGAAAGCGGGACTGGAAAAGAGATGGTGGCCAAGTGTATTCATTATAATAGCCCGCGAAGCAATGAACCTTTCGTAGCCGTAAATTGCGGGGCGATTCCCGAAACCCTCCTGGAGAGTGAGCTTTTTGGGCACGAACGAGGGGCGTTTACAGATGCCAAGAAGGAGAAGCGGGGAAGCTTTGAAATGGCTCACCTGGGGACTCTTTTTTTAGACGAGATCGGAGAGGCGAGCCTCTCTGCTCAGGTAAAACTTCTCCGGGCTCTGCAGGAAGGAGAGGTGAAACGGTTGGGTAGCGAGCGGCCTCTGGCCGTGGATGTGCGCATCATCGCCGCTACAATTCGAGACCTCTCCAAGGCCGTGGCCGAAGGAAAATTCCGGGAAGATCTCTTCTATCGCTTAAATGTCCTTCCCTTGCATCTTCCTCCGCTGCGCGAAAGAAAAGAGGATATTCCCCTCCTGGTAGATCACTTCATTTGCAAGTACAATGAACGGCACCGGCTGAACACTGAAGGCATTTCGGAAGATGCCCTGGCGCGCTTATTGGAATATCCCTGGCCTGGAAACGTACGCGAGCTTGAGAATGCCGTTGAGCGCGCTATGATCTTGGTTCAGGGCAAAAGGATCGGCCCTGATTGTCTCCCCTCGGAGGTTTTAGGAGGGCGCGCGCCCTTGAAAAGGGAACTTTTGGGTGAGGAATTTTCTATCAAGAAAGCAAGTCGGGTTTTGGAAGAAGAATTGATCCGCAAAGCTTTGAGGAAGACCAAGGGAAATCGCTCTCAAGCTTCAAAGCTATTAGAAATCAGTCATCCATCCCTGCTGAGCAAGATGAAAGAGTTCGGCATCGAAGAATAGCAGCATTAAAACATTTTATGGTCTTTTAAAAACATTACCTACAGAGGTAGAGAAGAGCACTTTAAAGCCAGAAGGGAGAAAGATTCAGGACAGTGCCCCCAGATATAATTACAAGGCTATGAAATTATTAATTATTTTTGAAAGACTCTTTATTTCAATGTTCGATACTCCTTGCTATTGATTCTCAGCCTCTATTTAGTTAAGATTTGACTCCGGCGGAAGCCGGCTTTGAAAAGGTAACAGGCCAAAATACTCCCTGATTTTTTGGTTATGATTCGAAGAGGCAATAAAACAGGCGGCAACATGAGGTCTCAGCAAGGGTTTACCCTTATCGAGTGCGTGATAGCCATTACCATCATTTCAATCGTGATCGCCATAGCAATTCCATCCTTTCAAAAATATGCTATAAATGGGAATCTTAAAGCTGCGACCAGGGACATTACATCTGATTTTTCGAGCCTGAAAGGAAGAGCCATCGCTGAAAACACAACGTTTTCAATAACCTTTAATGTCGCAACCAACAATTACCTAGTTCAGCAAGGCGGTGTAACGATTCAAACGAAAACCCCCGCATACTTTGCGAGGGATATAAGGATTACAGGTGTAACCTTCCCAGGTTCGACCATTACATTTCAAACCAGGGGAACAGCATCAGCGGGAACTTTGAATCTAATCAATAGCCGAAATTCCACGGCTGCGATCACCACGAACATTACTGGGAGGACAAATGTTCAATTCAATATGCAATAACAAAGGCATAAGCTTGGTCGAGGTGAGTATCGCCCTTTTTCTGCTGAGTATTGGCATCCTGGCCCTGGTCTCATTACAGCCATTGGCATGGAGATTGGCCGGACGCTCTGATTATTTGGGTAGGGCTTCGGGGATATTACAAACGCAACTCCAGATCAATGAGGCACGCATCATGAATCCCAACACAGTAGTTTCCGCGGGCACGACAACCGGCACTGTCTATCCCGGTGGTCAAAGCACGCCAAAGTTGGGAGATGCGCCCTTCTCGGTACAAACTACCACCACGAGCTTGGGGGGCAATTCCTGGCTCGTAACGGTAAACGTTACCTGGCCTGGGAACGCAACAGGGATCTCAGAAAGCCTGAGGGTAATCAGACAGGAGTATTTTAGGCAGTAATGAGCATAAAAAATTTCAGCAAGGCCAAAGGATTTACCTTAATAGAGATTATCTTTGCCCTTTTCATCGGCGCTCTGCTAATGTCGGCCATCTATCTTACAATGATATCAGGGCAAAGGTCATCCATGGGCGTCGAAAGAAAAGTAGCTGCACAGCAGGATGTGCGGGGTGCCTTAGAGATTATGGCGATGGAGATTGGCATGGCGTCTTATAATCCAAATTTTGCACCGACAGGAATCTGGCGTAACCCTCCAACTGTTAGCCCACCCTGTACAGGTGTATCGGCGAATCAAGGAGGGAAAGGAATTCAGGAAGCTACCCCGACTTCTCTCACCGTGGAGATGGATATTGGAGAAAGCAGTAACATTGGAGACAACGCGAATGAAATCATCCGGTATGCTTATAATGTGGGGAATCAATTTATCAGCCGCAACACAAACTGCGGGGGAGGGCAACCCTTTTTGGGGGCCAATCCAACTACAGCGCCACCAGGAACAAGAACCGTAAGGGTTATCAATAATACGCTGGGGATAAATAATGGGGTGGGAGTTCCGGCCATATTCCGATATTACGATGCCCGAAGCCCAGCCATTGAGCTATACCCAGATACGAACCCAAATCAGATACCCGATATAAGAAGGATTGACATAACCCTGGCAGTCGAGACGGATGAGGTAGATCCCAGTACCCAACAAAGAAGAAAGATGATTTATTCAACCAGTGTTTTGCTGAGGAACCATGCAATCGATTAACCAAAATAAGAGTATAGTCTTGCAGAAAGGGAAAGAGCAGGCCGAAAGGGGTTTTGCCCTGATCGCTGCGCTTATGGCTATTTGGATCCTTACTGCCTTGGGGCTTCTTGTTTTTACCGTAACCACTCAGGATGTAAGAATCAGCTCCCGGACGGTCGGTGAAAAGAAGGCCTTTTACGCGGCGGAGAGCGGAATCTCTTGGCTAACCCAGAATTTTAACCCTATAGACTTGGGCGCTTCCGCGGTCAGCAATGTGGTGGTGGACATGGCCACTGACCCCGATACCCAATATTCCATCCCCGCTCCATCGATCCCCACCAGCGGCCCCGCCGCCGTCCCCTACCCAGGATTCAGCATGGGGGGAGGGGAAATGTGGGGACAATCAAGGTTTGTGGGAAACGTTAGCGGAACGAACGCAAGGTATAGCAGCAACGTTCAGGTCGGTATAGGGGTCGGTTATGGACCTGTTGATGTTTCAACGGTATACCGATAAGGTGAATGGGTATGGCTAAGATGAAGAGATTCTTAGGCGGATTGGTCATCTGCCATTTTTTATTTGGCTTCAGTATCTGTTATGGAGACGAATCTGAAATTTTCCAATATGCGGTCGATCCAGATGCCTTGATCGTCTTAGATTTGACGGGAAGTATGAACTGGGATCTCGCGGGAAACGACTGTTCCACGCCCGGCTGCAAGCGCCTGGATATGGCTAAGGAGGCGATTCGGCGGATCCTCGACGATGATAATAATGGGACGATTAATACTGCTGATGAAAATAGCCTCGGAGTGAGAATTGGGTATATGAAATTCTACAATTGCTCTGCGGATGATACAGGGGGAAACTATTCCAGCGATTGCAATTCCTTAGGAAAAGCGATCGGCACCAGCTACTCGGAAATATGGACAGCCGTGAATGGGGAGTCGGCAATGGGTGGAACTCCCTTAGTTGCGGCCTTGAGTGAAGCCAAGTTGTACCTGGACGCGCACAAAGCCTCAGACAGCGCGAAGGACTGTCGGCAAAAGTTCGTCATCCTGATTACAGATGGGTCAGATACTTATGCTTGCGGTGGAAATGGCGGCGAAGGCCAAGCGGATCAATATAAAAGGAGAAAGGCGACTCTATACAGAGCAAAACTCCTGAAAGACGCAGGATATAAGGTCTTTGTGGTAGGCTTCGGGGCAGGGATGCCTGATGATCTCAAAAATACCCTCAACTGGGTGGCCTATTTTGGGGGGACTGATAATCCAGCAGCGGTCAATTCCGGGAATACCACTGCGATTACAACCACATCGAATGCTTGTAGTGAGGGCAGCTCCAATGATCCTGGGGTTAATTATCTCTCGGGCTATGCCTTTCTGGCGACAAACGCCGAT
>Ga0153915_10004769_pt1 | contig 12545 bp, 11 predicted proteins | sample Opewatmetagenome_2_FD_107003 | JGI IMG/M metagenome (GOLD analysis project Ga0153915, IMG submission 107003) | Freshwater wetland microbial communities from Ohio, USA - Open water 3 Core 3 Depth 3 metaG | ecosystem: Environmental > Aquatic > Freshwater > Wetlands | place: USA: Ohio, Lake Erie... | reverse complement strand
CCGGCTGCGCGAAGCCGATCGGGCCGCGCGACCTGCGGCACACCTGGTTCCGCCGCCCCATCGCGACCGAGGACCAGCCCTATATCGATCAGACCTACCGCTTCGGCTCGACCATGGGCGGCAACTTCCAACCGCATCAGGGCGTCGAGTTCAACAACCCCGACGGCACGCCGGTCCATGCGATTGGCGACGGGGTGGTGGTGTACTCCGGTCCCGCCGAAGCCGGCGCCAATACGATCGCGATCCGGCACGATCGCAAGCTCAAGGGGAAGTACGTCTTCTCCGTGTACTACCACAACACACGGCTGCTCGCGGGCGTGGGGCAACGGGTGAAGGAAGGCGACGTCATCGCCCAAGTGGGCAATACCGGCCGAGCGACGAACGACCATCTCCATCTCGAAGTCCACGTCGCCCCCACTCCCGATTCGAGCAAGATCGTGGACGGCGCCGTCCGCTACCCGCCGTTCAACACCAACCCCGAGCTGTGGATCGAGCCGTTGCCCGGCACCGGTGTGGTAGCGGGGCGCGTGTGGGACGGCCGGGGGCAGCCCGTGCTGCAGGCGCGCATCCACGGTCTCGCGAAGCCCGAGCCGCAGGAGACGCCGTTCTCCTACATCGAGACCTACGGGCCACGCAACCACGCCGATCCCGTCTATCAGGAGCACTTCGCGATCGGGGATGTGCCGGCAGGTGAGTACCAGCTCGGCGTCGAAATCGATGGGCGGCGGGTATATCGGCGGGTGCAGGTCGCGGCGGGAAGACTGACCTGGGTCGAGTTCCGTCCGTAGGAACCACTCCCACAACCCACTCCCCACGCCTGCCGTTTCCATGCACATCGAGCTGACCGAGATGCTGCGCTGTCCCGAGGATCACCGCGAGGAGTACTTGGTGCTCTCGACCTCGGAAATGAACGGCCGCATGGTCATGCTTGGCGTGGTCGGGTGCCCGGTGTGCCACCGGGAGTTCGAGATCATCGACGGCGTGGTGGACTTTACCGAGGTCGTCACCGGGGAGCGGCAGCTGCGGGCGGTGCGCCGCACGCCGGCGTCGCCGTCTCCCGTGGTCATCGATGCGCAGTCGCTCCAGGCCCTGCTTGATCTGGGCGGACCGGGCGGCTACGTGATCCTCCTGGGATCAGCCGCGCGCCACGCGGAAGGGCTGGCGAGTCTGATGGGCGGCGTGCATTTCGTGGGCATCAACGCGCCTCCCGATGTAGAGGAGCTGCCGATTCTCAGCCTGCTGCAGTCGGACCGGGTGATCCCGTTGCGGCAGAGAATGGCGCGCGGCGTCGTGGTGGGGGCGGAGCTGGCGGCGACGCCGTGGAGCGCGGACGGGGTGCGCGTCCTGCTGCCGGGACGGCGGCTGGTGGTTGAATCCGAACAGCCGGCCCTGCCCGAGGGAGTGACCAACTTGGCGACCGGACAGGGGCTCTGGGTGGGAGAAAAGCGCTGAGGCTCAGCCCTCCACGCTCGCGGTGAGCGCGTCGCCCTCCGCGTAGGTCGCGTCGATGATCGGCGCGTAGTTCTTCTCCACCACGCGGCGCTTCACCTTCAGCGTCGGCGTCAGCTCGCCCGATTCGATCGTGAAGTCCTGGTCCAGCAGCACGACCTTCTTCGGTCGCTCGAACCTGGCCAGATCGCCGAGCATACCGTCGACTTCCGTTTCCATCTTCTGGCGGACCGCCGGCAGGGCGACCAGCTCACGGCGCGACCCGTACCGCAGCCCCTCCGCGGTGGCCCACGGTTCCAGCGCTTCGAAATTCGGCACCACGAGAATGATCGAGAACTTCCGTTTGTCGCCCAGCAGCACGGCGTTGGCGACGAATTTGTTGAGCTTGACCTGATTCTCGATCGGCTGCGGCGCGATGTACTTCCCGCCGGCCGTCTTGATCAGGTCCTTCTTGCGGTCGGTGATCTTGAGATAGCCGTCCCGATCCAACTCGCCGATGTCGCCCGTGTGGAACCACCCGTCGGCATCGATCGCTTCCGCGGTCGCCTCGGGCTTGTTCCAGTACCCCTGCATGACGTTGGGTCCCTTGGCCAGGATCTCGCCGTCCGCGGCGATCTTCAGCTGCACCCCCGGGACCACCGGACCCACGCTGCCGATTCTGGGCCGGGTGAGCGGATTGAGCGTGAGGACCGGCGAGGTCTCCGTCAGCCCGTACCCTTCCAGGACCGGCAGTCCGGCGCTGAAGAAGAACTTCGCGATTTCGGGCGACAACGGCGCGCTGCCCGAAATGAAGAAGCGGATCCGTCCCCCGGTGCGGGCGCGCAGTTTCGCAAACACGAGCCGGTCCGCGATCGCATGGCGGAACGCGAGCCCGCCGGGAATCGGTCGCTGATCGAGCTTGAGCGTCGCCCAGTCGTCGCCCACCCGGCGCGCCCAGAAGAAGATCTTCCGCTTCACCGCGCTCCCCGAGAGCGCGTTCTCCAGCACCCGGGCGTACACCTTCTCGTACAGGCGCGGCACGCTGAGCACGATGGACGGCCGCACCTCCCCGAGGTTCGCGGCGACCTTGTCGAACGACTCGGCGTAGTTGATGATGACGCCCGCCCGCATCAGCGTGTAATCCACCATCCGCTCGTACACGTGGCTGAGCGGCAGCATCGCCAGGCACTCGTCATCCGCGTTGAGCGGCATCACCTCCAGCGCCGCCTGCACGTTCGACCAGATGTTGTTGTGCGTGAGGATCACGCCCTTGGGGTCGCCGGTCGTCCCGGACGTGTAGATCAGCGTGGCGATCGCGTCGGGGGAGATCGCCAGCGCTTCCTCGCGGAGGCGCGGATGTTGGGCGGCGACGGCCCGCCCCTTGGCCTCGAGCTCGGCGAACGTCATCACGCCGTCCCGCTTGGCGCCCGCGTCGAACGCGATCACGTGCCGCAGCGCCGGGAGGCTGCTCCGGATCTCGGCCACCTTGGCGACCTGCTCGGCTGTGGAGCAGAACACGCCGACGGCGCCCGAGTCCTTGAGGATGTACTCGGTCTGCCGCGGGGTGAGCGTCGGATAGATGGGGACGTCCGCCGCGCGGGCGCACAGGCAGGCATAGTCCGCGATGGCCCACTCGGGGCGGGTCTCCGAGAGGATCGAGACCCGGTCGCCCGGGACGATACCGAGCTCGCGCAGCCCGAGCGAGACCGCGACCACGCGATCGGCCAGCTCCCGGTGCGTGATCGCCTGCCAGGTGCCGCCCAGCTTGGCGCGCATCGCGGCCGGTCGATTGCCCTGATAGCGGTCGACGCTGGTGAAGAACAGTTCGGTCAGGGTGCCAGTGGTCACGGCTGGAACTCCACCACGAAAGTGACGGGGGATCCCGCAACCGCCGTACCGTCGGCGTGTCGCGCGCTCGCCGTCACGACGGCCGAGTCCGGCCTGGTGCCGGTGAGCCGCACTTGGAACAGCGCGATTCCGGTTCCGCTCGTGCGCACCGTGTCCCCCGGAACCAATGTGAGCCCGGCCGGCCCCGGAGGGAAGGCGGCGACGCTCAAAGCGATCTTCACACTGGCCGTCGACCCCGGGGGACCGAAGGCGCGGACCTGCAGGCTGTCGGAGAGAGAATCCGGGGCGGAGACATGAACGGTGTCGCGAGTCTGCCCCACCACCGCGATCGAATCGATCGGGGGCCGCACGGTGATGGGCACGGCGTTGGACCGGAGGGCCCCCGCGCGAGCCACGAGCCGACCACTTCCGACGAAGCGGCCCAGCGTCGCCCCGCTGAGCGAATCCACAACCTGCAGCGTGGTATCGAGCGCGCTCCACAGGAACGTCGCCGCGGTCGAGTCGCCGCGCCCGTTCAGGGCCCGCGCCCGCGGGTGCAGGGTGTCGCCCAGCTCGAGACGGCCGCTGTCGGGAACGATGACCTCGATGGCGACGATCGCGTCGAAATCGGGAGTGAGCGCCTTGCACCCCGCGGCGGCAGCGGCGGCCAGCATGGTGCCGACTGCGGCGCGAGCGATCCGCCTCAGGGCGCCTCCGCCGAGAGTGGGGGCGGCGGGGCGGCGGCGGGCGGCGCGGCGCCCAGCTCGCGCAACGCCCGGGTGGCATGCTCGACCCAACGTTCGGCGTCCGGGCCGCGGGGCGGTTGGGCGAGGAACGCGCGCAGATGCTGGGCGGCGCCGTCGGGATCGCCCCGCTTCAAGAGGAGAAAGGCGAGGCCGTAGTGCGCGCCGGCGAGCGCCTCATCGAGCTCCAGCGCCCGCCGATAGTGGCGAATCGCTTCGTCGAGCCGGGCGGTCTTGGTGAACGCGATCGCCATGTTCTGCAGGATGCGCGCGTCGTTGGGGTGATCGCGCAGCGCGAGGCGGTAGGAGGTGAGGGCCGCCTCGTAATCGCCCTGCCGCTCGAGCGCGAGGGCCTCGTTGAGGTAGTCGAGCCGCTGGGGGTGAAGATCGTCGGTCGAACCGCCGAACAAGCGGCGCCAGAAACCCATGTCGCGAAAATAGCTTGCGGCCGCTGCGTTCGGCAATGTAGCTTCTCGCCCATGTCGTCCGGCTCGCCGTACTCCGCGCCCACGCCGCGTCGCACCCGCGGCGGCCGGCTCCCGCCCATGGGCGTGCTCCAGGTCGATTGGCCGTTCTTCGGAGAGCTGTGCCGGGCGCTCGCCCTGAAGGTGTATCACGCCTACGATCCCGACCTCGTCCTCGGCATCGCGAAAGCGGGTGTGATCCCCGGCGCCGTGGTCGCGAGTATCCTGCAACAGGATTTCGCCTCGATGGCGATCAGCCGCACCGAGAGCGGCGCGCGTCCCGTGGTGATCGCGGGGCCCCCCAAGCTCCTCACCGGGCGGCGCGTGCTGATCGTGGACGAGACCTGCGACTCGGGGGACACGATGAAGCTGGCATTGGCCGCCGTCCGCGAGCTGAAGCCCGCCGCCGTGAAGACCGCCGTCAGCTTCCGCACCGGGCCCTACGCCCCCGATTTCGCCGCGCTGGAAACCGAAAGCTTCATCATCCTTCCCTGGGACCGCGAGATCATCGTGGATGGGGAGCTCGTGGTGCGGCCCGACTACGCCGAGAAGCTGCGGGCCCTCGGGGAGTGAAGGACCGCCTCGCCGCGGCGCTGAAGACGTCCCGCGCCGACTACACCGAAATCCGCGTCGAACATACCTGGAGCGCCGCCGTGAGTTTCCGGGGCGCGCGCCTGGAATCCGCGACGGCCGGTGAAGACCGGGGCGGGTTCGTGCGGGCGCTGCACGACGGCTGCGGCTGGGGCATCGCCGCCTTCACCTCGCTCGACGAGCTCCCGGCGATGGTGCGGCGCGCCACGGAGCTGTCCCGCGCGGTACGGCTCGAGCGGCCCATTCGGCTCGCGCCGGTGGCGCCGGTCACAGCCGAGGCGCTGCTCGACCTGGACGGGGACGTGCGCGGCGTGCCGCTCGCCGAGAAGAAGCGACTGATCGAGGGCTACAACGGCGAGATGCTGGCCGTCCCGGGGGTCGTGGACACGCAGGCCACCTATCGCGACGAGGTGACCGAGTACTGGTTCGCGAATTCCGAGGGGACTTCGCTGCACGAGCTGCGTCCGGAGATCACGCTGTCGGGCACCGCCATCGCCCGCCGCAACGGCACGATCGAGAAGGGGCTCGAATCGATCGGGCTGCGGCGGGGCTGGCGCGGGGCCCAGGGGCAGGCGGCGGGGTTCGGCGACGCCGCCCGGCGGGCCGCGGCGCTGCTCGATGCGCCCAGCGTGAAGGGCGGGGCGTACCCCGTCGTTCTCGACAACGAGCTGGCGGGCGTCTTCATCCACGAAGCGTTCGGACACCTGTCCGAAGCGGACTTCGTCTACGAGAACCCGCAGGCGCGCGAGATGATGACGCTGGGACGCCGCTTCGGTCGCCCGGTGCTCAACGTGGGCGACAACGGCGCGGCGCCGGGGCTCCGCGGGACGCTGCCCTACGACGACGAGGGCACGCCCACCCAGGACACGCCGCTCATCCGTGACGGGATCCTCGTGGGGCGACTGCATTCGCGCGAGACGGCCGCGACCCTGGGCGAGCGCCCTACCGGCAACGCCCGGGCGGTCTCGTTCCGCCATGCCCCGATCGTCCGCATGACCAATACCTACATCGGGAACGGATCGGGGACCTTCGCCGACCTGATCCGGGACATCAAGCTCGGCGTATACGCCTGCTCGGCGTTCGGCGGGCAGACGCTGCTCGAGAACTTCTCGTTCACCGCCGCCTACGGCCACATGATCCGCGACGGGGCGGTGGCGGAGCTCGTGAAGGACGTGGTGCTCGCGGGGAGCCTGTTCCAGACGTTGGACCGCATCGAGCGGCTCGCCGGAGATTTCCGCTGGAACCAGATGGGGGGCGGCTGCGGCAAGGGCGGGCAGTTCCCCCTCCCGGTGACGGAAGGGGCACCGCACGTGCGCATCGAAGAGGCGCTGATCGGCGGCGACGTCCCCGCGTGATCGAGCGAGCGATCGCGCTGGTCCGCGCCCGTGCCGCGACGGGCGATGCGCTCTGGCGCCGCGCCGAGCGCACGTCGGTCACGTTCGAATCGGGACGCCTCAAGTCGTGCGCCGCCACCGAGGAGACCGGGGTCAACCTGCGGGTGCTGGTGGACGGCCGGGTGGGCGTCGCCGGCACGACGGCCGACGACGCGGACGACCTCGTGGCGCGCGCGGTGGCGTCGGCCGCGCTGGGCGAAACGGTGCCCATCAGGTTCCCGGCCGCTGCTCTCCTTCCGGACGTCTCCACGTTCGTGGCGCCCGTGGCCGAAGCGCCGCTGGAGCGGCTCACCGCGATCGGCGCCGAGCTCGTCAGCCGCGTGACGCGCGAGGGGTGTCAAGTCAACGTCACCATCGAGCGCGAGGTCGCGCAGACCCGGGTGGTGAACACGGCGGGGACGGACGCCGGCTACCGAACCTCGACGGTGGTGGTGGGCTTGGACCTGGCCCGTTTCGCCGGCGACGATGTGCTATTCGTCTCCGAGCAGTACGCCGGCGCCGGGCTCCCGGCCGCGGCCGACCTCGACGCCCTGGTGCGCTCGATCGACGACCGCTACACCCCCGCGCTGCGCGTCGTCACCCCGCCCGACGGCGCCCTCCCGGTGGTGTTCACGCCGAGCGGGCTCTCGGCGATTCTGCTGCCGCTCGAGCAGGCCCTGTCGGGCAAAACGGTGTTGCAGGGGATCTCGCCGCTCGGGGCGAAGGTCGGCGAGCGGGTGTTCGACGAGCGCTTCTCGCTGTTCGACGATCCGCTGGCGCCCGGCCGGCCGGCCTCGCGGCCGTGCGACGACGAGGGCACGCCGTCGCGCCGTCTCCCGCTCGTCGAGCGCGGCGTCGTGCGCGGGTTCGTGTACGATCTCGAGACCGCGGCCCGTGCCCAGGCCGCGAGCACCGGACACGGGGCGCGCGGCACTTTCGGCAAGCCGCACGTCGACTACTCGAACCTGATTCTGGGGAAGAGGGGCGAGGGACGCGGGAGGGGTGGGTTGGGTGGAGGGCTGTTGGACGGGATCACCGACGGGTTGCTCATCGACGACCTGATCGGCGTCGGGCAGGGCAACGTGATCGGCGGCGCGTTCAGCCATCCCGTGGCGCTCGCCTACCGGATTGAGCGCGGAGCGATCACGGGTCGCGTAAAGGACGCGGCCGTGGCGGGGAACGTGTACGACCTGCTGAAGAAGATCGGGGGATTCGGGGACGACGGGCGGTGGCTGTCGAACCGGTGGTCGGCGTCGCTGCTGCTGGAAGGCGTGTCAGTCGCGCGCCGCTGAGGCGCTAGCCCTGCAGCGCCTCCGCGTAGCTCATGCCCGCGGTCATCTTCTCGTACACTTCCTGCAGCGTCGTGGGGGACGCCGACAGGAAGCGGCAGATCGAATCCCCGCGGCTGCGACACTCCACCTCCATGACGGCGACCGTCTCGCCCGAGACGCGACCCATCAGGTCGGCGAGCATGCCGGACGAGAAGAAGCACATCGGCATCTGCGCGCTGCCGGGCTCGGCCTCCGCCCAGTCGGACGAATCGAGCGCCAGCGCGGCACCTCCGACCGGCGCCACGGTCACGTGGCCCCACCCCGACGACGCGAAGAAGTCGGACAGGGCGCCGCTGAAGTTCGCGGCGTCCAGCTCCTCGGGGTGCTCCGTACCGGCGTGCGTGCCGAGCCAGCCGCACAGCGCTTGGTACACGCCTTCGCCCGAAGCGTAGCCCGCTTCCTGAAGGATCGTGATGGCGGCATCGGGCGTGTGGTGCGCCAGGCTGCGGTGCAGCTGGCGCAGGCCGCCCGAGCCGATGGTGAGGCCGACCGTGGTCATGGCGGACGCCAACTTACTGCTTGGAGGAGGCGCGGCGCAACACTGGCGCTCGCCGTCAGGGCGTCCTGATCGCCTCGCGCCAGAGGCTGTCCGGGGTGAGGCGGAACCCGTGCTGTTCGTCCCCGGTGATACGGTAGCGTGCGCGGATCGTGCCGGCGGTGGGACAGCACTCCGGGTCGCCCCGACCCATGATCCACTCCTGGAACTCGATACGGTCGTCGGCGAACGTGAAGCGGCCCCCGATTTGACTTTCTCCCGGTCGCAGCAGCGCCTTGAAACGTTGGTCTGCGTTGTCGGTCTCGACCTCGACGAGGCGGCCGGAGGCGTCGAGCGTGAGGATGTGGTCCTGGACCTCCGCGCCGGTGCCGTAGAACATCTCGGCGATGCGCAGGAATTTGCGGCTGCCGTAACGAAACGCGTAGGCGGTGTCGATGAACGACAGCGTGTTCCAGTAGGGCCCGTTCGGCGTGTTCTCCGTCTCCCAGTAGCCGGCAGGTTCGATCACCTGGAGGACCTGGTAAGTGCCCGCGCGTTGCACCGCGACGACCTCGCGGTCCGCGGAATACCCCTGGCTCCCCGGGAGGGAATCAGCGCCGCGGTGCACCACCACCAGAACGGCCCGTCCCGCGAGCGTATCGTCGAAGGCAAGCTGGAGGCGGCGGGCGAACGGGTGGGCGGAGTCCGGCGGCAGGGGCGCGAGCAGCGCCGCGCGCGAGAAGGTCTGTCCCTGCTCGATCTGCGCGGCGAGCAGCGCCGCCAACAGCAGCCCCGTCATCACTCCCTCCTCTGCGCGCGTCGTTGCAGCTCGGCCTCGTCGATGACTTCGATGCCGAGCGTCCTCGCCTTGTCCAGTTTCGAGCCGGGGCTCTCTCCCGCCACCACTGCGGTCGTCTGCTTCGAGACGCTGTCGGTCACATGACCGCCGGCCTCCTCGATCAGTCGCGACGCCGCCTCGCGCGACAGCTCGGGCAGGGTGCCCGTGATGACGTAGGTCTGGCCCGCCAGGGGTCCGCCCCCCTCCTGCGCGGCCGCGCGCGGCTCGGTCATGGTCAGCCCGAGCTTCGTGAGCCGCTCGATCAGTTTCCGGTTGCGCGGCTCGGCGAAGAACCCGGCCACCGCCTCGGCGATGGTCGGCCCCACGCCGCGCACGTCGCCGATCTCCTCGGCGCTCGCCTTCGCAAGCCGGGTCATCGTGCCGAAATGCCGTGCGAGCACCCGGGCTCCCTGGGCGCCCACGTGGCGGATGCCCAGCCCGAAGAGCAGCGTGGAGAGCGGCCGTTGCCTGGACGCGTCGATCGCATCGAGCAGCTGTTGCGCCGACTTCTCGGCGAAGCCTTCCAGCGTGAGCAGTCCGAGCAGGCTGACCTTCTTGCGGTCGTAGAGATCGGCGACGTCCGCGATGAGCTTGGCGTCGAGCAGTGCCTTCACGCGCTCGTAGCCCAGGCCGCGGATGTCCATCGCGCCGCGCGAAGCGAAATGCACGATCCCTTCGTAGGTCCGTCCCGGGCACGACACGTTGGGGCAATACGTCATCACCTCGTCCTGCGGCCGCTCGACCTTCGACCGGCACACGGGACAGCGGTCCGGCATCCGGAATTTCTTTTCCTTGCCGGTGCGCCTGGCGCGCACCGGGCCGAGCACCTGGGGAATCACCTCGCCGGCGCGCGTCACCTCTACCCAATCACCGATGCGGATGTCTTTGGCGGCGATCAGATCGGCGTTGTGGAGGGTGGCGGTGGAGACGGTGACGCCACCGACTTCCACCGGCTCGAGCACCGCGTACGGATTCAGGGCCCCGGTGCGTCCCACATTGATGCGGATCTCGAGCAATTTCGTCACGGCGACTTCGGGCGCGAACTTGCGGGCGATGGCCCAGCGTGGCTCTCGATCGCCCACCGTGCCGAGCTCGGCGTGCAACGCCAGCCGGTTCACCTTCACCACCACCCCGTCGGCCCCGTAGTCGAGCTTCGGGAGCCGCTGCTCCAGCTTGCCGATCGCCTTGTGGGCGGTCGCGAGATCCGGCACCAGCTGGTGGTGCGGCTCCACCGGGAATCCCCAGGCGGAGAGCTGCTGCAGCAGGGCGTGCTGCGTATCGAAGGGCAGCTTCTGGCGCTGGGCTTCGACGTGGAAACAGAAGACGCGCAGGCCCCGGGCGCGCGTGATCTTCGGATCCAGCTGGCGCAACGCGCCGGCGGCGGCGTTGCGCGGGTTGGCGAACAACGGCTCGTCCGCCTTGGCGCGCTCCTTGTTGACGCGCTCGAACTGGGTCTTCGAGAGATAGACCTCGCCGCGGACCTCCATCCGCGCCGGCCATCCCGTGCCCTGGAGTCGCAGCGGCAGGTCGAGGACCGTCTTCAGATTGGGGGTCACGTCTTCGCCTTCCACGCCGTTGCCGCGCGTGGCGCCGGTGACGAGGGCGCCGTCGACATAGGTGAGACTGACGGCGGCGCCGTCGATCTTCACCTCGAGGGTGTAACCGCCCTCGGCCACCTCGGCGACCAGGCGCGCATTCCGCTCTTCCCACGCCGTGAGTTGTGCTTCGTCGAACGCGTTGGCGAGCGACAGCATCGGCACGAGGTGACGGTGTTTCTTGAAAGCGGCGGAAGGCGCGGCGCCGATACGGTGGGTGGGGGAGTCGGCGGTGTGGAGCTCGGGGTGCGCCGCCTCGAGCGCCTGCAGCTCCTGGAACAGCCGATCGTACTCGGCGTCCGACATCTCGGGGCGATCGAGTACGTAGTACGCATAGTTCGCCCGCTCGAGCAGCCGCCGGAGCTCGGCGGCGCGCGCCGCGGGAGTCACTGGCCGCGGGCTTCTTCTTGGATCACCGCGAGGGCGACCCCCACCAGCCGGTCCAGCTCCTCGGCGCTCGCCTTGGGCAGGAGCCCTTCACCCCATGCCCCGTCCTGGCGCCCGAACGTCTCCATCAGACGCCGGAGGAACGACAGCAACGCGGTGCGCTCGAGCTCCATGCGCCGCATCACCTCACCCGTCTCCGCCTGGCGCTGCGCCAGGCGCTCGTAGCGGTGGGCGTTACGCAACGCCTGGGCCGTGAGGGACGCCACCACCTGCACGAACCGCACGTCGGCGTCGGAGAAGGTCGGGCCGTCGCGGAAGGTGCGCAGGAAAATCGCCCCGATCGCCACCCCGCGCCAATTGATCGGGACCACCGTGATCGATTTGACCCGCCGGCTGGACAGCTCGTTCTTCACGTGCTTCAGGGTAGGATCGGTCATCGCGTCCGGAATGAACACCGTTTCGCCGTGATGGATCGCGCGCTTCAGCTCCGGATAGCGCTCGAGATCCACGAGGTGATTGCGGATCGTCGGGTCCTCGTAGGACGCGACCAGGCGCACGTGCGTCCCGCCGCGCTCGGACAGGAAGATGGAGCAGCGGTCCAGCCCGAACGACTCACCCAGTTTCCGTGCGATCGATTGCAGGATGTCGATGAAATGCAGGGAACCCGAGATCTCCTTCAGAATCTCGATGACGGCGAGCAGGTGCTTGCGCTCGTGCTCCAGCTCGGCGATGCGCGCGGCCAGACGCTCGGCTTCGGCGTGGGTGAGGGCCGATGAGATGGTCATGCCGCATACAATGGCGACCGCGCGCGCCGTGCGTCAAGTTGCCGGGGGTTTCCGGCCGCGGTAGCTTCGTCGCCATGCGCGTTCTCGCCCTCCTCTGCGTCGCGGCCCATGTCCTCGGCGCGCAGGACCGCCCGGGCCCAGCCCTGTCGGCCGGCCCGCTGGGCTCCTGGCGTGTGGTCCCCGGCCTGCCCGGAATGGGCCGGTCGATCGACACGACCGCCACCGCGGCGCGCCGCCACGCCCTCCTGAGCCGGATCGGGCGCGGCGTGGTGCTGATTCCGGCGGCGCACGAGCGCGACCTGGAAACCGACTACGTCCAGGACAACGACTTCCGCCAGCACAACACCTTCTTCTATTTCACCGAGCTCGAGGCGGAGGATGCCTGGCTGCTCCTGAGCGCCCGCGGCCCGGACTCGACCGATGCGATCCTCTTCCTGCCGGCGCGCAACCCGGCGCAGGAGCGTTGGACCGGGGTGCGCCTCGGCCCGGACAGCACCGCGGCCCGGCTTACCGGCATCGGCACCGTCCTGCCGACGGATTCGCTCGAGCGGCGCCTCCGGCTCGCCCAGGTCCGCGCGCGCGGCGCGCTCTACATCCCGCTCGACGTCACGACGAAAGACGAGCGCCGCCTGCTCGACCTGGCCACCACCGGCCGGGACGTCCGCAACCTCCGGCCGATCGTGGACTCGCTGCGCCTCGTCAAGGATG
>Ga0153915_10004768_pt1 | contig 12546 bp, 10 predicted proteins | sample Opewatmetagenome_2_FD_107003 | JGI IMG/M metagenome (GOLD analysis project Ga0153915, IMG submission 107003) | Freshwater wetland microbial communities from Ohio, USA - Open water 3 Core 3 Depth 3 metaG | ecosystem: Environmental > Aquatic > Freshwater > Wetlands | place: USA: Ohio, Lake Erie... | reverse complement strand
ATGCGGCGAAGGACGACTGTAAATTGAAGGCAGGGAAGTATTGCGCGCTGAGGTATGCCGTGCTGGCAGCGGTGTTTATCGCGCGCGCCGGCTCGCCCGACGAGATCAAGTCAGCTCCCACGGAAACGACCGTGGGGGGCGGAACGGCGGTGCTTGAAAAGAAGTCAGAAGAAAAAAAGCCTGACACGATTGAGCCTCTGTTCGTGAGACCGCTCACGAAGATCGAGGCCGGGCGGAATGACTCGAACCCGACCTGGTCTCCGCTCAACACGCTGATCGCGTTCGAGCGGAGCAGAGGGGACAAAAAAGAGATCATCATCATGTTCCCAGACGGGACGCCGGTGCAGACCGTTTACTTAAAGCTGTCCGAAATCAGCAAAGAGATGCAGTTTTTTTTCCCCGGTGTATATGAAGAGGTGAGTTACAACGCCGGTATCAGTTGGTCGCCTGCCGGAGATCGCTTCGTATTCATGAGCAACGGGGGTGAGGGAAACTATGACCTCTACATGCAGGAGGTCGGAGGAAGGACTGCTGAGAGGCTGACGGACCATAAGGAGAAGGACGGCCAGGCGCACTACTCTCCCTCAGCCAATACTCTGGTGTTCGTATCAGGCAGGACGGGCTCCGGAGATATCTATCTCATGGACATCTCCACGCATGCCCTCACGCGGCTGACACGAGGCAGGAAGGAATATCTCTATCCCCAATGGTCACCGGACGGGAAAAAGATCGTGATGATGCAAGGCAGCAATGAGAACCATGACATTGTCCTGATCACCGACGTAACAAGGCCCATGGATTCGCAGAAGGCACTGACGACGTGGCCCTTTGACGATCTGCGCCCCGTGTGGTCACCGGATGGGGGAAAAATAGCCTTTTACTCGAACTATAACCCTGCAGGGGACCCGAAGATATGGTCGATTATCGTGATTGCGGCGGATGGTTCGGACCCGACGCAGGGAGATGGCCTTGCCGCAAAGGTGGTGGCCATGGACATTATTCCGGACGTGGAGTCGGGACCTGCCTGGATGCCTGACAGCAACAGGATTGTGTACGTGAAGAACGATCGGCAGGAGTATAATCCGATTTACATCGCCGATATCAGGGGGAAAACCTCCATGCTCCTGAAGACAGATACGAAAATGAACCATGATCTTTCCTGTTCCCCGGACGGAACGATCGCGTTTCGCGCCCAAGTCGATCAATGGGATCAGATTTATCTTGCGCGTCTGAAGAATTAAGAACCAAGAAGTCAGTTGATAGAAGTTAGAGTGCTGACAAGAGTCAAAAGAAGACAAAAAAGGGAATAGTCGATTCGTTATCACTCTTGTATCGAGGATCAGCAGAGGGTTCAGCTATAGGGATTTTTATGAAGAAATTCATCTTTTTCTTTTTGTTATGTATTCTTCCAGCCGTATCGGCGCATTCAGCAGATGATGCCGCATCAAGAGCGATGAAACTTTTCGAAAGACGGCACTATTCCGAAGCCGTCGTTGCGCTTCGTGCCGACCTTCCTTCAGTAGAGCAGGGCAGGCAGGGCGCTGCATTTCTGACCCTCGGCATGATCTATCTCAAGAACGCCGAACTCCACCGTGAGCTGTACCGGGAGTCGCTTTCCGTACATCTGGATTACCTCAAAAAAATTGCCGCAGCCCAGAGTAAGGATAGGAGCCGGTTCGTTGATCTCTATATGGGTGAAGCGCTCCTGGAAGCGGGGAAAATCAAGGCTGCGCTGACCCATTTAGAGAAATTCGCCGCTGATAAAAGCGTGCAACAGAAATACAGAGCCATCGCCAGTGCGTCCATCGGGCTTGGCCATTTTCTTCAGAATGACAAACAAAAGGCGGAAGAGATCTGGGCGGGTCTGGACACGTCGGATCCCGAGATAAAGATGTCTCTTGCAGCAGTGTACTCGAAAGCAGGGCTTGAGGACAAGAAACCCCTTGCATTGGCTGATGAGGGCCTATCAGATCTGAGAAAGTCCGGTTCAGCACCGACCATGAGGGATATCAAGAATGTCATCACGGTCTATGCAACAACGGGACTCTCAGACAAGGGGCTTGATCTGATCAAGCGCGCTGACTTAAAAGCATTTTCCTTCCGGGAGTCCCTGGGCAGGACCAAAGTGATCAATTTCTACGACCCGTCCCTGCTCAATGACCTCTCCGGCCTCTACCTTCAGGCGAGCATCGCGTCCCTTGAGAAGGCGGCCGAGGATGCGAAACTCAGGGATACAGCGAACTATTACCTCGGAGAAGCTTATGCGCTTTCCGGCAGTATCGATCAGTCCGGGCGAGCCACGGCAGCGTTTATATCATCCCCGCAAATGCCTCAGCACTACCGAGACAAGGCCGCTGCACGCCAGGCCGCTAACCAGTATCAGAAAGGCCGCCAGTCCGACGCGATCGGCGCCTGGAACGATCTGGCGAAGAAGCAGCCCGGAGACCCCGACCTGCTCGCGGAGATACTCCTCGCGTGCGACAGGCTCAAGGTTGATTGTCCCACGATGGTCGAGAAAGCCGTCGCTTCCGTTGAAGCGGGAGAAGGAAAACGGTTCTCCACGCTGAATATTGCTGTCGGCAGGTACTATCTCGGGAGAAAAGATTATGCTAAGGCAGTCTCGTATATCGAAGCCGGGCGTGACAAAGGCAACAAGAACAAAATTGAGTCCAACGATCCTCTCATGCTTGTGAGCCTGGCCGATGCATACTACCGGACGAAAAAATTCTCCGAGGCGCTTGAAATATATTTTGAGATGAGCAAACAGTTCCCGGAAGTCCGTCAGATTCAAGAGGCTCTTCAGGGCATCTACGCCATGGAGCACAAAAGCGCAGGAGACGTGAAGATATTCTAAATAAATGATTGCAGATTTCAGATTAGGGAGTCCGGATTTCGAAATCGTTTGAGGAGGCGCATATGAAAAGAACATTACTAGTGCTGCTGTCACTCGTTGTCATGACGTTCGCGATGACATTCTCTGCCGGGGCGGGTCCCAAGAAAGATGGCAGGCCGGACGGCGGTTCGCTGAGCTACGGCGAATACGGCCGACCTGCGACTCTCGACCCGATCACGAGCAACGAGATGATTTCGCTTAGGCTCACCGAACTCATCTTCAACGGTCTTGTCGGGATCAACGAGAAACAGGAGATCGTACCCGAGCTGGCCGAAAAATGGGAGTACTCGCCCGACGGCCGTACCTACACATTTTATCTGCGGAAGGGCGTAACTTGGCATCCAAGGGAGGGGGAGGATCCGAAACCGTTCACAGCCGAGGATGTCATTTTTACATACAAGATCATGATGCACCCCAGGACAATTACCCCACTCAAGGTACGCTATGAATTCATCGAAAAAGCGGAGAAGGTCGATGACTATACAGTTAAATTCACGCTCAAACGGCCGATCCTGAACGCGCTCGCCAAATTTAGCTTCAAGATAATCCCGAAGCACGGCCCGACCAATCCGCTCTACCTTACGCGGGATGATCAGTTTGTGCAGAACCCCATCGGCACCGGCCCCTATATATTGAAGAACATCACGGCCGAGCGAGAGATCATCCTCGCAGCAAATGAAAACTATTTCAAGGGGAGGCCGCACATCGACAGGTTCATTGCAAAGCCCTTTGCCGACCAGAACATCATGACGCAGGCGCTCATGTTCAATGCCATTGACATGATAGTGCTCGTGAACCCGCGCGATATCCCCGAGATCCAGGGCGACAAGCGCTTCATCCTCCAGCCGTACAACGCACTCTCCTATTCATTCTTCGGCTATAATGTCCGCAATCCGTTTCTGGCCGACAAGCGCGTCCGAAAGGCATTCACCTATGCTGTGAACCGGCAGGAAATGCTCGATTCGTTCTTCAACGGCCAGGGGACCATTATTTCCGGCCCCTTCGCGCCCGGGAGTTGGGCCTATAACCTTGATGTACAGCCACTGCCCTTCGACCCGCAAAAAGCGATAGCTCTCCTTCAGGAAGCGGGATTCGCGAAGGCTGCGGACGGGTTCATGCAGAAGGATGGCAAGATGCTCGCGCTCTCGCTTAAGGTGCCGATCGAGAAAGAGAGTGAGGCCGTGAAGCGTGTGGTGCTCGCGTTCAAGAACTATCTCAAAAACATCGGCGTTGATGTCAAGGTGGAGTTCAAGGAGTGGCAAGCGTGGAAGGAGGATGTCTTCCTCGATCACGACTTTGATATTATCTTTGCTTCATGGGTCTTCGACGATTCGGCGGACATCTCTTCCCTGTTCCATTCCGGTGAGATCGGCCCGTGGAAGAACAATTTTGGTGGCTATTCCAACCCGGAAGTGGACGGTCTAATCAACGAAAGCAAGCTCACGCTCGATCACGAGAAGCGGAGGACCATCAATCGCAAGCTCCACGCGATCCTTGCTGATGAGAACCCGTACACCTTCCTCTGGACGCTCACGAACTACACAGCGTACAATAAGAAAGAGAGACGCGTAGCCATCCATCCCTACAAGTTCTTCTCGTATGCCGATGAGTGGTTTATAGAGGAGAAAGACCAGAAGTAAGGCCTGTTGGATGTTTCCCTCCCCCTCATGGGGGAGGTTAGGAGCGGTTGAAATTTTACGACGTTAGCCCTCCTCTTGATCCCCTCCCCTCAAGGGAGGGGAAATGTTTTTTTACGTACTTATTCACGGTGCGAGATACGCTGTGCAGACAGGGGAAAATCAATCATGAAGCACTCGGCCATACGGCCCATAGCCCTCATGCTGTCCAGAGAACTTACGATCACGGCGCTCCTGCTGCTCGGCGTGAGCTTCGTGGTTTTCATTATCCTTTACCTGTCGCCCGGAGATCCTTTCAGTGTCTTACTCGAAGGACAGATGTCTACCGCTGAGGCGCGGGCCGGACTGCGCGAATTAATGGGTGTTCCCAAGGCGTGGCATGCACAATACCTATCCTGGCTTACCGGCATGCTTCAGGGGAACTTCGGCACGTCCATTCGCACGGGTTTGCCGGTCCTGAAAGAGGTTCTTCGGGTGGGACTAAATACTCTTGTCCTCACAATTGGCTCCATGCTCGTAACGCTCGCTATCGCTGTACCTATCGCCCTCTATTCCGCGGTACGCGGCACGAACAGGGTCTCCTGGCCGCTCACCATGTTCTCCTATGTGGTTTCCGCACTCCCCGTGTTTTGGCTCGGGTACCTCGTCATCTATTTTTTTACGCACAAGCTCGGCCTGTTCCCCCTTGTCTTCGGATATTCAAGCTCTGTGCAGAAGTTCGGATGGCTGTATCCGATGCTGCCGATTCTCGTGCTCGGCATCGGGAACGGCACGATCAGCGAGGTCATCCGTTATCTGCGCGACGAGATGGGAAGGGTCATGTCTGAGGACTACATCCGGACCGCCCGCGCCAAGGGCGCCTCGGTCTGGAAACATGCGTTCAAGGAGGGCTTCCTGATCCCGGTGACAGAAATCATCGCATCCAAGATTCCCTTTATTCTCGGCGGTGCCGTGATCGTGGAGCAGGTGTTCAACTGGCCGGGTATGGGCAGAATGGCGTGGCAGGCGGCACAGGACCGTGACTACCCGGTCATTATGGGCATCGCGATTATCTCCGCGGTCTTCGTGCGTCTTGGCAGCTTATTCCAGAGTGTTGTGTATGTGGCAGTGAACCCGCGGGCATCAAAGGAGTAATAAGTTCAAGGGACAAGGATCCGAAAAAGGGCTTATTACTTTTTTCCCAGCCCTCCGGTTCCTGAATCCTGGACCAATATTCAAGTATGAAATCATATATCCAAATATCAGGTGAGATAGGGGAGCTCTCTGAGCTGTCTTTCTGGAAAAAAACAGACATCGTAGACCTTGCGTATGTGGGCTATGGCCTGTTCATCGTTACGCTCGTGGTGATTTCCTACATTCTTGGTTCGTTTAATCTTCTCCCGCAGGACCCGCAGGACATCAACCTCGATCTCATGATTGCGCCGCCTGGGACCGCTGGGCACCTGCTTGGGACGGACTTCATGGGTCGGGACATCCTTTCGCGGCTGATTGTGGGAATCCAGGCATACTTTTTGCCAGGCCTCCTCGCCGTTTTTATCGCCCTCTTTTTCGGTACAGTGCTCGGCGTACTCGCGGGTTACCGCGGCGGAAGATTCGAAACAGCAATCACCTATTTCACAAATCTGGTTGATTCCTTCCCGCGGCTCGTGCTCATCCTGCTCGTAATCGCGGCATTCAAGCCGAACATCTATTACATCATGATCGTGGTTGGCCTGACGAACGTGCCGGTCGTGTCGTCGCACATCAAAGGCAAAATCCACTTTCTCAAGCAGAAGAATTTTGTCGAAGCCGGCGTTTCTCTCGGTCTGCCGACGCGTACAATCATCTTGAAGCACATTCTGTGGCACAACTGCCGGTCGCTCCTCATCATCCAGGCTACCATCGGCATGGCAGAGGCTATCCTTATGGAAACGTCGTTGAGCTACCTGGGTTTCGGCGTGCAGGAACCAACACCTTCATGGGGGAATATGGTGCAAGCCGGCGCCAACTATTTCATGCAGGGGAAGTTCTGGCTTTCCACTGCGCCGGCACTCTCGATCCTGTTTACGATCCTCGGCTTCCATCTGCTCGGCGACGGACTGAATAATATTCTCGAAGGCAAGAGGGGCAAATGACGACGGGATCGCTCTTGAAGATAGAGGATCTTCGCACATATTTCTATTCTCGCAGCAAGCAGGCATTCATTCGTTCCGTGGACGGCGTAAGCCTCGAGATCAAGGGGGGCGAGACCCTCGGCATCGTGGGAGAGAGCGGTAGCGGAAAGAGTATCACCGCCCTCTCGGTCATGGGACTCATCAACGCCGGACCGGGCGTGATCAGCGGCAAGATCGGTTTCAAGTCCTCGCGGATGCAGAAGAACCTGCTTCAGGACCTCGACGACTATATTAGGCTCACGATAAAGGACGGAAAGATCATGCAGCTGAGCAAGGACTTCGTCGGGTGGGAGAAGAATACCGAACGCATAATGTGCAAGGTGCGGGGCAAGGAGATCGCTATGATCTTCCAGAACCCCAAATCCTCGCTCAATCCCTTCACCACCATCGGAAAGCAGATAACCGAAGCCATTCAGCTCCATACTTCGATCAAAAATGAACAGAAGGCCAAAGAGCGTGCTATCACATGGCTCGATCGTGTGAAAATCGACTCGCCCCGGCTTCGTTTCGACAACTACCCGCACGGTCTTTCAGGCGGCATGTGTCAGCGGGCAATGATCGCCATGGCGCTCGCTTGTGAGCCGTCGCTCCTGATCGCTGACGAGCCGACCACGGGGCTCTACGCCACCATACAGTCAAAGATCGTTGAGCTGCTCGCGGAACTCAAGTCAGAGCTTGGTATCACGACCATGCTAATCAGTCACGACATCAGCATCATCTCGCGGCTCTCGGATAGCGTTGCCGTGATGTATGGGGGTACGGTGGTCGAGTATGGCCTGGCAAGTGACATCCTGGCAACAGACTTCGCCTTCAAGCATCCGTATACGACCGCGCTGCTTGCGTCCATCCCGAGCGATCGGAATATCAGTGAAAAGGGCTATCTCCAGGCCATTGAGGGTGATGTGCTGGACACCATCAACATTCCGGCCGGATGCCGGTTCTACGGCCGATGCAACCGGGTAACGGCAGGGATTCGGGACAAATGCGCATTCAAGGAGCCGGATCTGCGGGAGATCGCTTCCGGCCATAAGGTGAGATGCTGGCTGTATTTTGATTAGATCCTTAAAGGAAAGACGTGTAGCCACCGATGGACACGGATGAATTCGGATATCTCAAAGAACGAGTTTTAAGCGTTATTAAATAAATCCGCATTTATACTCGTAAATCGGTATTCAGTGTTTTTTTCTGCGTTAATCTGCGTCACCTGGAGGCGCCTCCTTTTGGTTATCTCTGGTTGCGTATAAAGGATTTATGCCTAGGACCATACTCGAAGTCACAGATCTCAAAAAACACTTTACCCATCGTAAAGGGGTTTTCTCGGCCTTCAAGGATAAGGCACAAGCGATCCCCGCGGTGGACGGTGTGAGTTTTTCCCTCAAAGAGAACGAGACCATGGGGCTTGTGGGTGAGTCAGGTTGCGGCAAGACAACAATCGGCAGGACCATCCTCAGGCTCACACCGGCAACATCGGGGAGTATATTTTTCGACGGCAAAGACATCATTTCTATGCCGGCCGAAGAACTTCGGCAGCTGCGCAGCCAGATGCAGATGATCTTCCAGGACTTGGACGCCGCCCTCAATCCCAAGATGCGCATACGGGACATTCTCAGGGAGTCCATCACGGTGCACCACAACATAAGCGACGCAGAGGTCGATCAGAAGATCGGCGAACTGCTCGAGCAGGTGAATCTCAAGAAGAATAAGCTCTCCCATTTTCCGCACGAGCTCTCGGGTGGGGAGAAACGACGGGTCGGCGTGGCGCGCGTGCTTTCGGTCGGAGCACGGTTTATCGTGGCAGACGAGCCGACGAGCGCTCTCGACGTGTCTATCCAGGCACAGGTCGTGAACCTTCTTCGAGACCTGCAAAAACAGCTCGGGCTCTCGTATCTTTTCATTTCGCACGATCTGCGGGTCGTGGAACTCATCAGCCACCAGGTGGCAGTGATGTACCTAGGCAAGATAGTCGAGATGGGCCTTTCAGGGCGCATTGCGAACAGGGCGAGCCATCCGTATACGCATATCCTCTGGTCCTCTCTGGTTGAGAAGCAGAGCAGGGAATCGTCACAGGCATCCAAATACGTTCAGGCTGGGCGGTGGGGGGTTTTCGATTTCGAGCGACCGGTCTCCGGCTGCCGCTTTGCCCCGCGGTGTCCCGTGTATGAGTCCAAGAGCAAGCCCGCTGTCTGCGTCGATCCCACCACTGAGCCCCGTCTCAGGGACATCGGCGGCGGCCACCAGGTGGCGTGCCATTTCCCGCTGTGATCACGCTTTACCTTCAATGGATTGGATGTCGACAGGGTAGACGCTGCGATGAGAGTTGCATCGTCTTCTCAGTTTGACTTTTTTGTGTGTACAGTTATAATATATCATGTTTTTCATCCAACTTGTCCTGCTTGCCGTTCTGGCACTTTTCATTTCATCACCATCTCTTTTCGCAGGATCCCCGGCTCCGCTTATCTTTGAACATGGTCCGCGAAGCAGTTCGAAGATAGCACTCACCTTCGATGCCTGCCCAACGGGGACGTCTAGTGGATATGATGAGAAGGTGATTGAGGTTCTGCTCGCAGAGAAGGTTCCCGCAACGCTCTTCATGAGCGGCCGTTGGGTGGAAAAAAATCCTGAAAAAACAAAGCTCCTCTCATCCAAGCCGCAGTTCGAGATTGCGGCACACAGCTATTATCACCCACATATGATGGAGAAGTCTGACGACCGTGACATGCGTGAGTTGAAAAGAACGCAAGCGCTGATAAAAAAAGTGTCCGGGAAAACGCCCCGATATTTCCGGCCACCTTACGGCGAAGCGGATGAACGCGTTGTGAAGCTTGCAGCGCAGGCGGGGCTCGTGACCGTACAATACGACATTGCGTCCGGTGATCCCGATCCGACGCTGTCGGCGGCCAGGATCGTCCGCGTAGTGCTGAGAGAAGCGAAAGGGGGGAGTATTATCGTGTTTCATATGAACGGGAACGGCGTGCATACCGCGGAAGCCCTGCCGCAAATCATCGAGGGTCTGAGGAGTAAGGGGTTTACACTGGTGACCGTGGGGGAACTACTGAAGGAAGACAAACCGAAAGGGACAACCACGGATACACGGAGACACGGGGAAAGCTCACAAAAAAACGTAGAGGATTAGAGATGAAGGACAAATTTATCTCATAGTCTCAGCCGGTTGGACCTATTTCTTACGCAATCCTTTCTTGTTTTGTCGGCGTTGCTGGGCATTCCTGGTTCATGGGCTTTGTGTTTATTTCTTCGCCGATTCTTTCCTGAAGCTGTCGAGCCACCTGATGTGGCTCTTCTCTTCATTGATGACCTCGTCCACGACCTCTTTCTCCTTCACGATCGAGCGAAGCTCCATGAAATAGAGCAACGTTTCCTTTTCGAAGCCGAGCGCGAATTTTACGACCTCCTGTACCGTTTTCAGATGATCCATGGTCGGGAGGGACTTGCCCCTGCCGAGGAAAAACTCGGATTCAACAAACGCCCTCATGTAATTGGTCACCTCTTCCCACTGTACCGGCTCGGTGCCGTGTTTCGCAACCATGTCTTTCAGATTGGTAAAGGTCTTCTCGTGCACTCTTTCTTTGGAAGCGAGCGTGGTGAAGAGCTTGACCAGCCCGTCGTCTTTCTTAAATTTTTCCGACATACCGGTGTAGAACTGATACCCCAGCTTTTCCGTCTGGATCGCCATCTCCATGATTTCGTCGATAGAATACTTGTTCATTTTTTCTCCCTTTATTATGATATTCTATGATTCCAGCATCCAGATAAGAGGCTTATTCAGGTGAAATAATAGCGTGTTACGCCATGGGTGTCAATCGAATTTTGAGCAGCATGGGACAGAATTCTCTGAAAGGACGTCTGACAGTTTCGAGCTTTTCTTGCTGTCCCCTGAAACAGCAGAGACATTTACCCGGTGAATGGGCAAATGACGCGCCTGTCTCTGGGTGAGTGCCTTGTGATGATCGCAACGCCATTTTTTCTGTTGATTGGCGGCTTCATGGATATAAACAGGTGCTATTTCGGGTTGACAACTTTAGCTTGTTTTGCTACAGTTGCGCCGTATCTGACGGCATTGAAATAAGATCGAAAGTTTGAAGTACAGGAGGGAGCAATGGGAGAAAAGCTTGCGGTGGTTATCGGCGGGGGCCCAGCCCCTGGGATCAATGGCGTGATCAGTGCGGTCACCTTTGAAGCTGTGAAGCAGGGCTTGGAGGTGATCGGGATCTATGACGGTTTCAAGTGGCTAGCCAAGGGAGACACGTCGCAAACCATACGTCTTGATAATGGGGAAATAACGCGCATCCACCTCCGCGGCGGATCGATCCTGCGCACGTCACGCGATAATCCAACCAAGAGCCCGGAGAAGATGGCTAATGTTGTCAGGGCCTTGAGCGGCCTCGGCATCAAATATCTCGTAACCATAGGCGGCGACGATACGGCCTATACCGCGACCCGCGTTGAGCAGGAGGCAGGCGGTGCGATCGCCGTCTGCCATGTGCCGAAGACCATCGATAACGACCTTCCTCTCCCGCATGGAATCCCGACTTTCGGGTTTGAAACCGCGCGCCAGCTTGGCACACAGCTAGTCGAGAACATCATGGAGGATGCCCGCACTGCGGGAAGGTGGTATTTCGTGATTGCAATGGGCCGCTCGGCCGGGCACCTCGCACTGGGTATGGGTATGGGTGCGGGCGCCACGCTCACGCTCATTCCCGAAGAACTGGGCAACAAGATATCGCTGAACAAGGTCGTTTCCATCCTCGAGGGCGCCATAATCAAGCGCCTTGCCTACGGCAGAAACCACGGCGTCGCTGTGATCGCCGAAGGCGTGGCCACGCGTCTTGATCCCGAGGAATTGACGTTTCTCAAGGACGTGCCGCGGGACGACCACGGCAATATCCGCCTGGCCGAGATACCGATCGGCGATATGCTGAAGAAGAAGGTGGCCGATGACCTCGATGCACTCGGACTCAAGACAACCATCATCGCCAAAGACATCGGCTACGAGCTGCGCTGCCAGCCTCCGATCTCTTATGACCGGGAATATACGAGGTACCTTGGGTACAGCGCGGTGAAGTTTCTGGTCGCGGGCGGCACAGGAGCCATGATCATGCTCAAGGACGGCCAAAGCCTGCCGATAAAATTCACTGACCTTCTCGATCCCAAGACAGGAAAGACCCGTATCCGCACCGTGGACATCAAGGCCGATGACTACCTGATGGCGAGGAGGTATATGATCCGTCTAGAGAAGGATGACATGGATGGCGAGGCGCTCAAGAAGCTCTCGACCGCGGTGAAGATGAGCGCAGAGGATTTCAAAAAGAGGTTTTCTGTGGCAGTCGGATAGACCAATGTACCGTATTGATGAGACGGGACAGGAGAGTGGATAGCCTACATAACAGGCTATCCATTTTTTTTTACAGTGGGATCCTTTTTTCCCGTGCGATGTTTCTCAGGATGATCATGGCGTTGTGCAGGCGCTGGAGCTTCAGGTTCCTTGTCCTGAGCGACGGCTGATCGCTCAAGACTACCTTCTCGTTTCTCGTGCCCGTCAGCGCCTTGTTAAGATTATCGTACAGGTCCTTGATCATGTCTTTGTCGAATTTCTTTAGAAAGAGCGGGTTCACCGAAACATACCCTTCCGCCACATCGGTGGCGACCGCCTTCATGCTCTTTCCTTTAAATCCGCTAAATCCGCTTTCGGCCATTATGAATTGTCCCTAAATTTTCCAGCAGGACTTGATCGCTGTATCCAGCAGTTCCTGTTTTTTGCGCACGTCCTCGAGCTGTTTTTGTATTTCAGCACTGTCTGCGCCCTGCCGTATCTTTTCCTGGAGTGCCTGAATGTCTTCGAACAGAT
>Ga0153915_10004767_pt1 | contig 12546 bp, 8 predicted proteins | sample Opewatmetagenome_2_FD_107003 | JGI IMG/M metagenome (GOLD analysis project Ga0153915, IMG submission 107003) | Freshwater wetland microbial communities from Ohio, USA - Open water 3 Core 3 Depth 3 metaG | ecosystem: Environmental > Aquatic > Freshwater > Wetlands | place: USA: Ohio, Lake Erie... | reverse complement strand
TCTACCTGACGAACCTCCTGCGCGGACCGCTCCTCGCAGGTGCGCCGTCCCGGGTGGTGAACGTGGCCTCGACCGCGCAACGAGGGGGCCGCGTGGACTTCGACGATCTCCAGAAGGCACGTGCGTACAGCGGCTTCCGCGCATACACGGACTCCAAATTCGCACTCGTCCTCCTGTCGTACGAGCAGGCGAGGCGGTGGCAAGGAACAGGTATCTCGGTGAACGCGCTCCACCCCGGCCGTGTCCGGACCAACCCGGGAAAGGGCGAGTACCCCACCGGGGCAGGGCTGTTCAAGCTCCTATTCTTTAGGAGCCCGGAGAGGGGCGCGGAGACGCCTCTCTACGTGGCAACGTCCCCCGAACTCAACGAGACGACTGGGAAGTACTACTCGGGGAAGCGGGCCGTCCCGTCGGATCCGGGGACATACGACGAAGCGGTGGCGAGACGTCTCTGGGATGAAAGCGCCAAGCTTGTCGGCCTCGCGACCTAGGGGCCTTTCGCGGCGGGGCTGAAAGCGCGCCAGATTCCGATTGCCCTCTGGATTGCGGTCAGGTTGGCGAGGACCGCAAACAGCACCATGATCCACTCGAGGGGGCCGAAGCTCACCGTCCCGACGCCCCAGAGCACGCCGCCGGAAGGCGCCACGATGAGCTGGACCAAACCGCCGAGTAACAGCAGGACGAGGCGATCCGCGCGGCCCAGGAGGCCGCCGTAGTGGCGGCGCTGGCCGACCGCCTGGGCCTGGGTCCCCATGTACGAGGTGAGGAGGACCCCGATAATCGCGAGGGTACCGATCGAGAGGCGGCAGTACGCGGCATTGAACGCAATCCCCGAGAGGAGGAACACGTCTCCGTAGCGATCAAAGACATGGTCGAGAAAGTCCCCGCGAGGGGACGTCTTCCCGAACATCTTCGCGACCTTGCCGTCGAGGGCATCGGAGTAGGCGCTGACGAGCATCATGAGCAGGGCAAGGAGAAGGAACCCGGCACCGCCGACGTAGAACGACAGGCCGGCGAGGCCGGCGGCGACGAGCCCAATCCACGAAATCGCGTTGGGATTCACCTTCCCCATCCGTGCTGCGACGGGTACCAGGATCCCGTCCGCAAGAGGGCGGAACCGGTCTAGTACCACGAGAGGACCTCCTCGCTCCAGTCCACGGAACCCGGTTCGTGACCCTTCGTCCGCCCCTGGAGGATCCCGAGGATGGCGTCCGCGGTCTGTTCCGCGTTCCGAGAGGTGGTGTCCACCTCGTACACAACGGGGAGGCGCTCGACGGCCTCCTGGGTGATCACGTCGATGGCCTCTGCCTCCACATTCTCCTTTACCTTGGCGGGCGGCCAGCCCCGGGCCTCGAGCCGTGTCCGCAGGACGGACGGAGCGCAGCGCAGGACCACGACCAGGTCGACCGCCATCCGGTGCGCGTAATGGGATCGGAGGAAGGCGATCTTCGCAGGGACGCGGAGGTTCTCCCGCAAGGCGTCCACGTCCACCTCGTCGCTCCCGCGGACCTCGTCGCGACCCACGATGAAGCCGCCGCGGCGCGCGACGTCGTCCAAGTCCACAACCGCGTAGCCGCGGCGGGCGAGGACGTCGCACGCGGAGGTCTTCCCGGTCCCTGGGGTCCCCGTGACCGCGACGAGCATGGGGGCCACGATGGGCGGGCGCGTTAAATCACTTGCGATTCCGGACCCACGAGGGCGGAAGGTCGTGCCGGTACCGCAGCAGGACGTACTCCCGCAGGCCGATCCCGGCGGTCCCGAACACGAGGTTCGTCAGGAACCCCAGGAGGAGGAACGGGAAGCCGAAGTGGACCATGTAAAACGGGATGTCTACTGCACCCGCGAGGACGACGCCCGTCAGCGCAGGGGACATGAGCATGGCGGTGGCCACGGCCCCGCCGAGGAGGACGCCCAAGAGGTCCTGGACAATCCCCATGGCGAGCCGCTCCGTCGCCAGACCGGCCAGGGTGGCCGACATGGCCAGGATGAGCAGGAGGTAGCCGAAGGACGGCTCGGGCCCGGCCGGAACGCTCAGGGTGGGATAGATTCCGTAGAACACGACGTAGCCCAGGGCAAGCCCCAGGAATCCGCTGAGCAGCGCCGTGTTCCGGAGGTTGCGGTTCCGGTCCGCGCGCTCACGTTCCAAGGTCCTGCCCCCATGTGAGGATGACTCGATTCAGGTTGAGCTCGTACGTCCCCGCGCTCGCCACGGGGTCCGGGATCCCCTCGACCCGCAGCGTGATGAGCACGTACAGGTTCCAGGGGATGCCCGAGGCGGTCCCCGTCGCGTTGGCCACGGCGGACTGGATGCTTTGCACCGCCCCGAACTGCATGGGGTGCGAGGTCCGGTCCAGCGTGAAGTTGAGGCTGAGCGTCCCGCTCCCCCGGGCCGCGATCGGCGCGGGCGGCGAGGGCAGCGTGTTGACGTCGAAGGTCGGGAGGAAGACCAGGTAGAGTCCGGTCGGAGTCGTCGCGTTGCCTATCCACGCCTTCACGATGATGGTCTGGAAGTCCAGGACCACCGGGCTGGGGTTCGTGGCCACGAGGGTGAGCCCGAGGCGGACGGACCCGTTGTCGAGGAGGACACCCCGGGGATCCGTGCCTCGGAACGTGATGGAGTACGCGGGGACGAAGTAGGCGTTCGCGTGGGCCTGGGTCACCGCAGCGTACTGGCCCGCGGAGGCTACGACCAGCGCGAGCAGGATGGCCGTCGCGGCCAGGATGAGGTACCAGGGCACGCGCTCCGGCGGCACGCGGCGCGGACCGGATGGAGTCGCCGTCATCCGGGCCCCGCCGGCATTGCGGGAGCCGGGGGCGGGAGATCCTCCGGCGCGGCCTTGCCGGCTGCCGGTGGCTCGACGAGGCGGCCGTCGTAGATGTCCTGGGCGAAGTGGCACTCCGCGATGTGCCCCGGGGCCACCTCGATCCGCGGAGGCGCGACCAGCTTGCAAATCTCCTCGGCAAAGAGGCAGCGGGTCCGGAAGCGGCAGCCGCTCGGCATGTCAATCGGGCTCGGCAGCTCACCCCTGATGGGGACGTCGGAGTACACGTGCTCCGGGTCCGGGATGGGGACCGCGGAGAGGAGTGCGCGGGTGTACGGATGGGTCGGGTGGCCGATGATCGCCTCGGCCGGGGCGTCCTCCACGATCCGCCCGAGGTACATCACGCAGATCCGGTCGGACATGTACCGCGCCACGGCGATGTCGTGCGTGATGAACAGGTAGGGGATCTGGTACTTCTCCCGGAGATCGAGCATGAGGTTCATGACGCCGGCGCGGATGGACACGTCGAGCATGGAAACGGGCTCGTCCGCGATGACGACCTTCGGATTCAGGACGATGGCACGCGCAACCGCGGCACGCTGCCGCTGCCCGCCGGACATCTCGTGGGGGAAACGGTCCAGGAAGTCCTGTCCCGGTCGGAGCCCGGCGTCCTCCAGCGCGCGGATGACCATCTCTTCCCGCTGCTCCCGCGTCGACGCGACCCGGTGGATGAGGAGGGGTTCCGAGACGGCCCGGAAGACCGAGTGGCGGGGGTTCAGGGACTCGTAGGGATCCTGGAAGATCATCTGGAGCTCGCGGCGGAAGTGAAAGAGGTCCGTCGCGTCGAGGGACGCGATATCGACGCCCTGGAACAGGATGCGGCCTTCCGTGGGGTCCTCGAGGCGGGAGATCAGCCGACCCGTGGTCGTCTTCCCGCAGCCGCTCTCGCCGACCAGGCCCAGGATCTCGCCCGGCTTCAGATTGAAGTCAATCCCGTCCACCGCATGGACGAGGATCTCCTCGCCCCGCAGGGAGGCCATGAAGCCCCGCTTCAGACCGAAGTACTTCTTCAGGGATTGGACCTGCAGGACGTAGCCGTCCTCCGCGACCGGGGGCATCTCGACGGGAGCCTCGGGCATCGCCTCGGTCATGTCCGGGTCAGTCCCCCCTGGTTGTAGAAGTCCTGGGAGAAGTGACACATCGCGCGGTGGCCCGGCTCCGGCGCGATGTAGGGCGGCTGGGTCGTCTTGCAGATGTCCTTCGCGTAGCTGCAGCGGGGATGGAAGCGGCAGCCCGTCGGCGGCGTCACGAGGCTCGGCGGGCTCCCGGGGATCGCCTCGAGGCGGCGCTTGGCGCCCTTGACGCTGGGGAAGGCTCCGAGGAGCCCCTGGGTGTACGGATGCAGGGTCCGGGTGAAGATCCGCTTGGAGGGGCCCTCCTCGGCGAGCTGGCCTGCGTACATGACGCAGATCCGGTCCGCGACCTTGGCGACCGTGGACACATCGTGGGAGATGATGATCAGGGTCATCTCCAGCTCCTTCTGGATCCGGAGGACCTCGTCCATGATCTTGGACGCGGTGATCACGTCGAGGGCCGTCGTGGGCTCGTCCATGATCACGAGCTTGGGGTTCAAGGCGAGCGCCATGGCGATCATCGCGCGCTGCTTCATGCCGCCGCTGTACTCGTGGGGAAAGTTGTCGATCCGGTCCACGGGGATTCCGACGAGCCGGTAGAGCTCCGCGACGCGCTTGCGCGCCTGCTCGTCGTCCACTTCCTCGTGGGCCTGAATCGCCTCGACGATCTGGTCGCCGACCGTGTACACGGGGTTGAGGGCGTTCATGGCCCCCTGGAACACGAGGGAGATCTCCTTCCACCGGATCGCGTTGAGCTTGGGGTGGTATTCCCGCAGGGACCCGTCTTTTCGGCGGGTGATGTCGATCAGGTCGCCCTCCTGCTTCGCGGCCCCCAGGCGCTGCTGAGCCTCCAGGAACTGACGCCGGACGCTCTTGTCCCCCGTCGCCCACCGCTGGCCCAGGTCGTCCACCTGCTTCTCCAGAGCGTTGATCTCGGGCTGGAGGTACTTGCGGTACGTCGTGGACAGCGGATGGTCAAGCGTGACGAGGGCTCGCTCCAGTTTGTCCCGCTCCTCCGATTCCTTGGTCCCGCCGGGGTCTGCGGGCATCGATCCGAGCTGGGCCCGGAGCGGGTCTGCATCCTTCGTGATGCGCTCCTGTGCGGTCTGCCAGTAGGGGCGCCGATAGTCCAAGACGACGCCCTTCGGGTCGAAGAGGATCTGTCCGCCGAAGACGAACGCGTTGGAAGGCAGCAGCTGGGTGATCGCGTAGGCGAGGGTCGTCTTGCCGCAACCGCTCTCGCCCACGAGCCCGACGGTCTCTCCCTCGTCGATGTTCAGGTCGACGCCGTCCACGGCCTTGACCCAGCCCTGCCGGACCCTGAAGTACACACGCAGGTTGCGAACGACCAGAAGGGGCATGCTCAGCGCCTCCGCAGGCGGGGGTTGATGATCTCGTCGAACCCGCGGCCGAGCAGGTAGAAGCCCAGGGAAAGGAACGTGATGCAGAGACCGGGCGGGATGAGCCACCACCAGTACGTGAGGGCGCCGCCCTGGGTCAGGACGCTGGACAGGATGCCGCCCCAGGAAATCACGTAGGGATCGCCGAGACCCAGGAAGCTCAGGATGGCCTCCGTGATGATTGCGCCCGACACGGTGAGGCTCATGTACAGGAAACTGAACGGAAGGACGTTGGGTGCGATGTGGAGGAACACGAGGCGGAGGTCGGAGGCCCCGGACACGCGCGCCGCGTCGACGAAGGGGCGCTCCTTCAGGGTGAGGGCCTGGGACCGCACGACCCGCGCGATTCCCGGCCATCCGAGGATCGCCAGGATAATCACGATGACCCAGATGCTCGGCCGCATGATCTGCTCGAGGACCAGGACCACGGGGAGGAACGGCAGGACCAGGAAGACGTCGGTCGTCCGCATGAGGAGCGTGTCAATCAGCTTCCCGAAGTACCCCGCAAGCAGGCCGACCAGCGTGCCGATGCCGACGGCGAAGAGGGCGGCCAGGAGGCCCACGATGAAGGCGACCTGGGAGCCGTAGAACAGGAGGGTCACGATGTCGGCCCCGTTGAAGTCTGTCCCGAGGAGGTACGTGTTGCCCGAGGGGTAGGTGCCCGGAGCCAGCGGGGTGCGGATCGTGCCGAGCAACTGGAAGACCACGGTCTGGCCGTGGATGCCGTCGAGCCAGACGCCGTTGAGCTCCTGGGGCGTGAGACCGCCGCCGTACAGGGTGCCGCCGAACGAGCCGGCGTAAAATACCTGCGGCACTCCCGGGGGCGGAGCGAGAGGGAACTCCTGCGGCACTACGGCGGTCGGCCCGAAGGTGGTCACCATGGTGTAGAGCTTGCCGCCCTCCGTGTAGATGAACACCGTGGAGAGGGCGTCGGGCGGTGCTTCGAAGAAGCTGCGCACGCGGCCGGCGAACACCCAGTCAAACTGGGCGTTCGGGGTCACGTTCCCGCTCGTCGCGTTGAGGAAGAGCCCGAAGACGTGCGTCGAGTTCGAGCTCTGGTTGTAGAACCCGTAGAAGAGGTTCTGGCCCCGGTACGCCACGGGGGCGCCCAGGGGGACCAGAGCGGGGTCCGGGAAGCTGTGCTGACCCTTGAGCTCTTGGGAGTTCAGGTCGAGGATCGCGACCCCCGAGGCGGTCGCCGACCGGAGGGGGAGGAAGATGAACAGGGGATACGTCGACCGCACGTAGCCCATGGGGCCGTCCACGACCGCGGGCTGTCCGTCCAAGGTCAGCGGGATCCAGGCGCGGATGTTTCCCGTGACGTTGGCCACCGCAAGCGTGTGGTTCGTCAGCGGGAGGAGGAAGGCCTGCCCGGGCCCCTCGCGGTACGGGTACGGGGAATTCAACGGCTGCGTCACCACGCTTTCCTGGTTGTAGTAGACCAGGGGCGGGGCGGAGAGGCTCAAGTTGAACGAGGCCGCCAGCCGGCCTGAGGGCGCGGCCACGGGGAACCCCGCGCTCCCGCAGTAGCCCGCGTGGCAGTACGAGATCTCGAAGAGAACCGTCCGGTTACCGTCCGAGGCGTAGAGATAGCGGAAGGGCCCCACACCGACCCCGACAATTCCCACCTGTGCGAGACGCATGGTCGGCGCGACACTCATCTCCCCCGCCGAGGCAGGATCCTCTCCGGTCCATAACGGGGTGAAGGGGAGGGTGTAGTTGTACACCGCCTTCCGCGTGAAGGGGTCGCCCACGACGAACGTCTGGCCCGAGAACGCCGCAATCAGGCCGTTCTCTGCGGAGGGCCCGAAGGTGACGGGGACGCCGCCGGAGGTGACGTTCTTCCCGGGCACGATGTAGTACACCGCCTGGAGGGGCGTGCCGGGCACGGGAGTGATTCCGAACGCCTGGGTGATATCAAGGGTCACGGAGAGGTTGCCGACCCGGTACGGACTCGTGTTCGTGCCCAGGCTGTACTGGAGGAAGTCCATGTAGATGATGCCTTGCCGGTTCGAGTTGATCTCCCAGATGCCGCCGAGCTTGTCCGCGGATAGGGGCGTCGTCGGGCCCAAGATGGGTGGGTTGTAGTCAGGATTGTCCGGGAGCGACCGGTTGTAGTCATGGACGACGAACCGGTCCGACGTGGGAGCCTCGAAGTTCCGCGGGTAGGGAGAAATGACCGGGGCCAGAATGGCCATGAAGGCGAAGATGAGGACGATGATGAAACCTGCCATGCCCAGCCGGCTTTCCCGGAGCGTGCTCCAGGAACGCTTCGCGAACCGCCAGAGCGAGCGCCCGATAACCCGTGCTCGGGTGCTCCGCGTCTGCACCCTGCCTTCAGAGACGGACACGCGGATCGAGCACCCCGTACATGATGTCCGCGACGATGTTGCCGGCGATGACCAGGACTGAGATCAGGAACAGGTCCGCCCCGGCGAGGAAGTAGTCATGGCGCGTCACCGCCTGGAGGAAGTACCAGCCGACGCCGTAGTAGGAGAAGATCTGCTCCAGCACGATGGCCCCGCCGATGATGAAGCCCAGGCTGATCGCGAGGGACGTCACGATTGGCAGGTACGCGTTCCGGGCCGCGTGGTGGCCTCGGACGACCCGCTCCGGGAGCCCTTTGGCCCGCGCGGTGAGAATGAAGTCCTCGCCCATGACCTCGAGCATGGAGGTCTGCATGAGGAGGATGGTCCCCGCGGAGCTGATGAGGACGAGGGCGAGCATGGGCAGGAACGCGTGGACCGCGATGTCCGCGAAGTCGAACATGGAGAAGTTCCAGTTCGCCACGGCGAAGACGACGGCCCCGGCCGCAACGATTCCGCCGCCCAGGGCTTCCCGCCGCACGGACCGGGCGCGAAGCCCGAGGATGATGCCCACGACGCCGAGGAGGACGCAAACGGCCGCCAGGACCGTGGAGATCGGGATGCTGTTCAGCCCCGCGAGCCACGCGTAGTGCTGGTTCGTCCACGCGAGGTCGCTGTACCCCCGAAGGGGGAACCAGTCCACGGAGAATGCGAAGAAGTAGAGGAGGATGAGTCCGATCCAGAAGGACGGCATGTTGTAGAAGAACAGGCTCGTGACGATCGTCGCTCCCTCGCTGAATCGCCCGCGCTTCCAGGCGATGTACCGGCCGAGGAACACTCCCAGCAAGTACTCGATCAGCACGGCGCCACCGAACAGGAAGAGCGTCCGGGGCAGCGCATCGCGCAACACGTCCGCGACGGGTTTGCTTTCCAGATACGAGGGACCGAAGTTGAGCGTGAACATGTTCGTGACGAACTTGTACATCTTCACGAAGAACGGATCGTTCACGCCGAAGGTCTGGTTGAGCTGCTCGAGCCGAGCGCGGCTGAATGTCGGGTCGGCGCGGAAGTTGTCGATGATGCTCCCGGGCATCAGCTGGAAGAGAAGGAAGATGACGAGGGTCACAACAAGGATGGTGACCGCTCCCTGGATGGACCGCTTGATGATGTAGTTCAGCAGCGCCGCCACTCGGTCAACCCCCTCGTGTCCACCTATTCATCGACGGAGGCCTATAAGAAAGTTCTTGCGACCGAATAAATGCGGCCGCGTAGGCCAAATTCTGGGAAAGGTGAAAGGGGACCGGGGGTGCTGCCCCCGGTCCGTTCGCGCTCACAGTTGTTCGTCGGGTCCGAGCTCTTCTTCCGCGGCCTTGCCGGGCTCCTTGGGCTCCTCGGCCGACACGGTCGGCGGCTTGCGCCGCCGGCTCATCATCATGCCCAGGACGACGCCCAGCACGACACCGACCACGAGCAACCCACCGGCGAGCCCGTACGCGACGAGCGGGTCCACACCCGTCAAGGGCGGGGCCACGATCGACACGCTGGCCAAGCTGCTGGATCCGACCTGGACGTTGTACGTGCCCGGGTTGGCGAACGCGTAGCTGAAGCTGACCGTCGCAGTGCCGCTCGAGCTGAGGGTCACCTGCTTACTCATCACAGGTTGACCGTTCACATAGAGCCACACCGTGATCGTGCCAGATACAGGCAACGTATTCGTCACCGTGGCAGTGATCGTCGAGTTGGATCCCGCCGTGTTCGCTGTGACTGCCGGAGTCGAGTAGGTCGCCACGGGCAGGCTGGCGATGTAGCTGTACCAAGCCCTCGCCGACCCGCCGTAGTCCGTCGACGCGACCGCCAGGGTCTCTACCGTGCCGAGCTGCGTGGCGGTGACGTTGAACGTCGCCGTGCCCGTCGCATCGGTGAACACCGTGGTGTTGCCGCTCCAGACGCTCGCGCCCGCAATCGGCTGCCCCGTCAAGATGCTCCAGACCTTCACGGTCGCCGTCGTGGACTGACCCAGGGACAGCAACGCGTTGCTCGTCTGGATGGTCATGAACGCCGTCGACGTCGGGAAGTACATGTACGGGAAGTCGGCGGAGATCGAGACCTTGTTGAGCAGCGCCGTGAACGTGGGCGTGAGCCAGTAGTCGCCGAACTCCATTCCGTTCTCGCCTGCGTTGGAGCACGGTGCCGTGCATCCGGTGTACAACTGGTCGCGACCGCCACCGGCGTAGACCGGATCGGCGTCAACCCACGTGAACTCGAGGCTCTGAGACAGACTGAACGTCTGCGTGGTGTAGGTCCGGTTCAGGTAGCCGTGGTCGTTCGTCGTGAGTGCGCACGTTCCGAAGCAGTACAGCGATCCGCCGGTCCCGAAGACGCTCCGGGTTGCGCTGCCGACACCCTGCGCAAGGACGACCTGCACGGGGCCCGGATCGGCACCGTTCAGGGCGTAGAACTTGGCCACGAGGGTGACCGCCGGCTGCCGGGAGCTCCAGAAGTACGCGGGGGTGGTGCTCGGGGTGTTCGTCGGAACCGGTCCGCCGGGCGTGATGGTGGTCTTCGGCACGTACGTCTTGACCCAACCCAGCCCGAACATAGGAGCCCGCTGGCTCACGGCGCCCGAGTCGATGCGCGTGGCGTTGGCGTAGGCAAACGCGAAGTTGCAGCCGCCGCCCGTCCACAGGTCCGAGATGGCCTGGGCCGAATGCGTGTCCCACGCCTTCGAGATGTACGCGCGGACCTGGATGTCCGAGTCGAGGCGAATCGGCAGGCCGTAGAACGCGGCCGTGTACTGGCCCAACGTGTCGGTCACGCTGGTCGCGTTGAAGAAGTACCGGCCGTCGAAGCCGGCGGACCAGGTGGACGGGTCGCACGCGTCCATCGACGTGTTCGTCGCGAGGTTCGGCGCGTCGTTCTCGATCTCGAGGTCGTTGAACCAGTTCTCAACGCCGTAGGCCGCGCCCTGCCGGACGCTGCCGCCGAAGCCGAGCGGACCCGTCGAGTTCTGGAACACGCCGCCCAAGCTGCCGCCGCCGCCCGTGTTCATGTCGAGGCCGGCCGCCGAGTCGGGCGTCGAGTTGTACTCGCCGGGGAAGCACGCCGGGTCGAGCAGCCCGAAGTCGTTGAAGCACTCGCCGTTCGCGTACGAGTAGGTGTACGGGAACTGGGCGGGCACACCAAGCGGGCCGTAGTCGATCTGGAAGAACACGGGGACACCGGACTTTGGCACTCCGAGCTGGTCCCAGACCGTAACGGTGGCGCTGTTCTCCGCGAAGGCGGGCGAGTAGTGCATCGCACGGTCCGTGAAGCTCACCCGGGCCGAGTAGCCCGGGACCGTGTCTCCACCCGACACGAGCAACTGGACCTCGTCCGAGGTGGTGTTCGCGGCGTTGTGCACCTGGAAGCGGATGAACACGTTCGTGTTGTTCAGGTCGGTCGCCGCGGTGGCCTTCTCATAGACGGTGAACGAGGCCGCACCGCTGGAGTCCGTGAGGGCAGACGGGGTCATGGTGATGTTGTTCAGGGTCGTCCCGTTCAGCTCCGTCGCGATCGCGTCAACCTGGTGTCCCGCTCCCACGAGGGAACCGTCGAACCTGTGCACCTGGACATTGATCGTGGTGGTGTTCACGGTCGGCGAGACCTTGAAGCCCAGCGTATGCTCGGTCGTGTTCACGATGAACCAGTTCGGCGCAGCATCGTTCTGGATGTACATCGTCAGCTGGTACGCCTGCACCGTTCCGACGATCGTGTTCGGCACGCTCGTGTTTGCCACGATGTAGTCAACCACATGTCCGTTCGGCACGGGCCAGGTGCTGGCGGCAGGCGCGGTGTACGTGAAGGTCACGGTTCCCGCGGAGGTCGTCGTGCCCGAGGTGGGCGAGATGCTTCCGAGCATGAGCGTCCGGTCAATCCTGACCGGCACTCCCGCAATGGGAGCTCCCGTCCCGTCCGTCACACTGGCCGTGACCGTCGCCGTGGCTCCGGGACTGATGACCGGGGTCGTGGTCGACAGCATCAGGTGGCCGATGGGCATCGGCGGACCAATAGAGACCTCCATGATCTTCGTGTTGGTACCTTGGGCCGTTCCCTTGGACGCCTGCACCGCGACGATCACGTTACCTTGGATGACCGGCACAGCCCAACTCAGGTGGACATGTCCGCTTCCATCCGCGGTGTAGGTCGTCTCGTTGAACTTCGAGCCGTAGGAGATGTTCACGGCTACCGAGGCGCCTGCCGCCGGGGCCTGGTTCTGGGCCACGTAGACGTCCATGGGCACCGTCTGCCGCGCGAACACCTGGTCCGGAACGGTCAGGCCGATCTGCAGCGAACCCGCGGAACCCGACGGGGTCGGGGTGCCCGCGGGCTGCAAGGCCATCAGGGACCAGAAGTTGTAGATCCCGAGGTTACCCGAGCCGCCGCCCGACACAGGAATCCATCCCTGCCACGTGTCCGTCCGGAACGCGTTGATGTTCTTGCGGTAGTACAGGACGTTCCACGGGATGTCGTTGGTGAGGATCCCCTCGACGTGCTTGATGATCGAGACGCGCGTCGTGGTGTCGACCGTCACTGCCGCCTGGGCAAGGAGTGAGTCGACCGTCGGGTTGACGTATCCGGGCGAGTTCGAGCCGGCCGGGTTGATGTTCGGATCCTGGTTCGCGCAGAAGAAGTTGCACAGATAGGTCTCCGGGAAGTCGCCCAGGGACCAGCCCAGGATGTAGATGTCGAAGCTCACCGGCTGCGTGAACGCCTTCGTCACGATCGTGTCGAAGCTGGTCGGCGCCGCATCGAGGTCGAGGCCGATCGACTTCAGGTTGTTCGAGATCATGATCGCCGCGCTCGCGCGGACCGGGTCGTAGTCCTTGGGCGGGGACAGGATCGACGCGGCGATCGGCGCGCCCGAGGGCGTCGTCCGGAATCCGGTGGCCGGGTTGATGTGGTATCC
>Ga0153915_10004766_pt1 | contig 12548 bp, 11 predicted proteins | sample Opewatmetagenome_2_FD_107003 | JGI IMG/M metagenome (GOLD analysis project Ga0153915, IMG submission 107003) | Freshwater wetland microbial communities from Ohio, USA - Open water 3 Core 3 Depth 3 metaG | ecosystem: Environmental > Aquatic > Freshwater > Wetlands | place: USA: Ohio, Lake Erie... | reverse complement strand
GTCGGCTCTTCCCATCCTGGGGCTGAAGCAGGTCCCAAGGGTCCGGCTGTTCGCCGGTTAAAGGGGAACGCGAGCTGGGTTCAGACCGTCGTGAGACAGGTCGGTCTCTATCCGTCATGGGCGCAGGAAATTTGAGGGAGGCTTTCTCTAGTACGAGAGGATCGAGAAGGACGGACCAATGGTGTATCAGTTGTCCCGCCAGGGGCATTGCTGAGTAGCTATGTCCGGTTATGATAAGCGCTGAAAGCATCTAAGTGCGAAGCATGTCCCAAGATTAGATTTCCCATTCTGTCCGCAAGGATTAGAAGTAAGACCACAGGTAGACTACCTGTTTGATAGGCAGCGTGTGTACGCGCAGTAATGTGCTTAGCTAAGCTGTACTAATGGTCGAGGGCTTGACCTGCTTCAGAGTTGATATTAGCATCCTTGAAACTTAGCAGATCAATTAATCCGGACCTTTTCAGATTTGGGTTCGTTTTAACAACTACATAACAATAGAGGTTTTTTGATAAGCCTCCTGGTGATATAAGCGAGGTGGTACCACCCGTTCCCTTCCCGAACACGGAAGTGAAACGCCTCAGCGCAGACGATACTGAGGGCGCAGGCCCTTGTGGAAAATATGTCATTGCCAGGAGGCTTTTTCTTTTCTCTTTGAGCTTTGACCTTTGTATCTGCTTGAATTATAATGAACTTGTAGCTCCGGATATCAAATAGGACTATCTGAGGAAATAATATGGCCAGCAGATTTGAGAAATTTTCAGAAAGAGCGCGCCGGGTCCTTACCCTGGCCCAGGAAGAGGCCCAGCGTTTCAATCATCCTAATATCGGTCCAGAACATATTTTACTGGGTATTGTTGGTGAACCTGATGGCGTAGCCGCCAAGGTTCTGGTCAATATGGGCATCAGTCTAAACAAAGTCCGCTCGGCTGTAGAATTTATCATTGGACATGGTGAAGGCTCCAGCCGCGCCGAAGTCGGGCTTTCTCCCGGCGCCAAACGCGTCATTGAATTAGCAATTGATGAAGCCCGCTATATCGGGCATAACTATATTGGTACTGAACATCTTCTTTTAGGTCTTCTCAGAGAGGGCGAAGGCATTGCTGCCCGTGTTCTGGATAGTCTGGGTGTTAACCTGGAAAAAGTTCGCTCCGAGATTCAGAAAGTGCAGGAGCAGGGAGTCTCCCGTCCAAAAGCCGCGGCCGCCGGACGTTCTCCCAGCCGCACCCCGGCCCTGGACCAGCTGGGCACTGATCTTACCGCGTCTGCCCGCAGCGGCAAGCTGGATCCGGTGATCGGACGCGAAAAAGAGATCGAGCGTATAATACAGATTTTGAGCCGCCGTACTAAAAATAACCCCGCCCTTATCGGTGAGCCTGGGGTCGGTAAGACGGCCATCGTGGAGAAATTGGCTCACCGAATTGCTTCCGGCGATGTTCCTGAAACACTGGAAGGCAAGCGGCTGATCATGCTGGATATTGCTTCTCTGGTGGCCGGCACCAAATATCGCGGGGAATTTGAAGAGAGGCTGAAAAAAGTCATTGAAGAGATCAAGGCCGCAGGCAACTGCATTATCTTTATTGATGAGTTTCATACAATTGTAGGCGCAGGCGCCGCCGAAGGCGCTGTTGACGCCGCTAATATTTTAAAGCCATCTCTGGCCCGGGGTGAAATTCAAACCATCGGCGCAACCACCCTGGATGATTACCGTAAGTATATTGAAAAAGACAAAGGCCTGGAACGCCGTTTCCAGCCAGTGCTGGTGGCTGAACCTTCCACTGAAGATACCGTAGAAATCCTCAAAGGCATCAAGAAACGCTATGAGGAACATCATCGTCTGACCATTACTGACGGGGCCTTGAAAGCGGCCGTGGACCTGGCTGCCCGCTATATTCCTGATCGTTTTCTGCCGGATAAAGCTATCGATCTGATTGATGAAGCGGCTTCCCGCGTCAGAATCAGGCACTGGACTGTGCCTATCGGTTTAAAAGAAAAACGCCGTAGCGAAGATAATTTAAAGAAAGATAAAGATGCTGCGCTGGCAACTCAGCAGTATGAGTTTGCGGCTGAGCTGCGCACTAAAGAGCTTCAGACCGAAGAAGAGATCAAGAAGCTGGAGGAAGATTGGCAGGCCAAGAAAGAAACGGATAAACCGGAAGTAACTGAACGTGATATCGCGGAAGTCGTCAGCCAGTGGACCGGCGTGCCGGTCGTGCAGATGACCATGGATGAAAGCAAACGCCTGTTGGGCATGGAAGCGGCCCTCCACAAGAGAATTATCGGCCAGGATGAGGCCATTGTTACTATATCTAAAGCTGTTAGAAGAGCGCGCGCCGGCTTAAAAGATCCGCGCCATCCCATCGGCAACTTTATATTCCTGGGTCCTACCGGTGTAGGTAAGACTGAATTGGTCAGGGCTCTGGCTGAATTCATGTTTGGCAAAGAAGATTCTATGATTCGGCTGGACATGTCCGAATTTATGGAAAAACATAATGTATCCAGGTTGGTCGGCGCTCCTCCCGGCTATGTCGGTTATGATGAGGGCGGCCAGCTAACTGAGGCAGTCAGACGCAAGTCTTATTGTGTAATTTTGCTGGATGAGATCGAAAAGGCCCATGAAGATGTCTTCAATATCCTGTTGCAGGTCTTTGACGATGGCCATCTAACCGATGCTAAAGGCCGCAGGGTGGATTTCCGCAACGCTATTATTGTGATGACCAGTAACCTCGGAGCGGAAACTATTCGCAAAGGCGCGGCTATCGGTTTTGCTACCAAGACTGACGAAGCCAAGCAGCGTGAGCAGAATTACACTGCCATGAAAGAAAAGCTGATAACCGAATTGAAAAAGCGTTTTCGACCGGAGTTTTTAAACCGCATCGATGGCGTAGTTGTATTCCAGTCCCTTTCCAAGGATCAGATTCGCAAGATTGTGGATTTGATGCTGGCTGGACCTATCAAGCAGATGTTGGAAAAAGGTATTGTGCTTGAGGTTACGGATGCTGCCAAGGATTTCCTGGGCGAAAAGGGCTATGATGAGGTCTTCGGCGCCCGTCCGCTCCGCCGGGCTATTCAGGACAGAGTTGAAGATAAGCTGTCTGAAGAGCTTCTGCAAATCAACGCCGGCAATACCGAAGATACAGCGGAAGTGCAGGCTGAACGCAAGATCATTGAGAAAATCGTGGTTGACGTAGAAGCCGGTGATATTGTTCTGAGACCCTTGATAAAAACTCTGGCAGCCATAAAAAAATAAATTACAGGAATAAATGTTAAAATGAAGGGCGGCAGCGAAAACTTGCCGCCCTTCATTTATATCTTGCCTGTATGACAAAGAAAAAATATTAGTAAGGGAGATATCGTTAAATGGCCAAAGAAATTGTTGAATCCCCCATGCCAGGTAAAATCACCGATATCAAAGTAAAAGTCGGAGCGGTGGTTAAAGAAGATGATGAATTAATGATCCTGGAAGCTATGAAGATGGAAAATCCCATTATAGCTCCGGTATCCGGTAAAATAGTGGAGCTAAATGTAGCAGTTAATGCTATGGTGGCTACCGGACAGGTTTTAGCGGTTATCGAGAAATAGAGTTAGATGCACCCGAATAATAAGGAGTTGCTATGGAGATATTGAGGGCCTTTATCTATTCCCTGGCAATCTTTGCGGGATTAGCTGTGATCGCTCTTCTGGTTGCCGTGATTATGATGATTATCTACGCTATCTTGCATCGCAGCGAAAAGAAGAACCAGGGCGGGGGTGACTCTCAACCTGCTGCCGGGACCGCCGGGAAGGCAGGCTAGAGATGGATGTTTTACAGCTTTTTCAGGGCATATATACCATCTTTCACTCAGAGCCATCCATTGCCATCGCCCGCATAATATTAATTCTGGTAGGGGCTGCCTTTATCTATCTGGGGTATAAAGGTATTTTGGAAGCCCTGATAATGATTCCCATGGGCATTGCCATGATCGGCGTGAATGCTGGGACCATGTTTCTGGATGCCGCCAGGATGGGCAACCTCTTTGTCGATCCCCTGATCACGGATAACAATACATTGATGACCTACATGCAGATTAATTTCCTGCAGCCCATCTTCAATTTAACTTTTAGCAACGGTCTGATTCCCTGTCTTATTTTTATGGGCATCGGGGCCATTACGGATATCAACTTCATGATGGCAAAACCTATGCTCAGCCTGTTACTGGCAGTAGCGGCTGAATTCGGCACCGTTTTTACCTTCCCGATTGCCATGGCCTGGGGACTCAGCCCGGGGCAAGCTGCCTCAATATCCATTGTCGGCGGCGCGGATGGTCCTATGGTTCTTTTTACCTCTCTAACGCTGGCTAAAGAGCTATTTGTTCCGATCGCGGTGGTGGCTTATATGTACCTGGCGCTGTGCTATGTGGGTTATCCCTATATTATTAAAGGCCTGATTCCCAAGAAAATACAGGGAACACCCATGAACCTCAGCGAAATCCCCCAGATCAGTAAGACGGAAATCATAGTTTTTACCATTGTAGCGACTATTGTTTTGTGCTTGTTGTTCCCGGTGGCTGCCCCTCTCTTTGCTTCCTTTTTTGCGGGCGTCGTCATCAAAGAGGCTAATGTTAAGGGCCACCTGGACTTTTTGTCCAATGCCCTCCTGTACGGTTCTACCTTTTTCCTGGGTTTTGTCCTGGGCGCGCTGCTAACCGCTGATACCATTTTAAACGGACAGGTCTGGAAATTGTTGGTGCTGGGCTGTATTTCTTTGCTGTTATCCGGACTGGGTGGTCTGGCCGGCGGCATGATAGCCTACAAATTAAGCAAGGGCAAGATTAACCCTCTGATAGGGATTGCCGGTGTTTCCTGTGTCCCTACGACTGCCAAAGTAGCTCAGAAATGCGCCTTCCAGGCTAATAAGAAGGCTATGATCCTGCCCTTTGCGATGGGCCCGAATGTAGCTGGAGTTATTACTACCGCCATCGTAGCTGGTTTATTTATCACTACCCTGGGGTCTATGCCGGCAATTTCAAGATGGATAACAGGCGGTTAATAGAAAAGATCAATGAGCGCTAAAGTTAAATTCTGGATAGCCGGTCTGGTGGTTGCGGCGGCCGGAGTCATTCTGGCCAAGCTGGTTTCACCCCGTTATGCCGACCAGCCCGGCTGGCAGCTGGGACTCTTCATGGCAGGTGTGCTGGTGGCGATGGCGGGCCTGGGCCTGATAATGGCGGGCGCCAGAAACAAATAGGCTTTTTCCTCATTTTGGGTCATTACATCGGGGCAGCCCTTTATTCAGGGGTTGCCCCTTTTTTGTAGACACGTGTATTATTAATAGTAGACTAAATGATTTTGATATTGAGGTGAAGCTTTGAGTAAATACCAGCGTATCGCTATCTTGACCGGCGGAGGAGACTGTCCGGGTATTAATGCCGTTATTCGGGCGGTAGCCAAAAAAGCCATGTTGGAACATGGGCTGGAAGTGATCGGAATTGAAGACGGCTATGACGGCGCTATCCATAACCGTTTCCGCAAGCTGCAGTTCAAGGATGTCTCCGGCATCATTACCCAGGGCGGTACTATCCTGGGCACCTCCAATAAGGCCAATCCGTTTCATAATGCCGTGAAAAAGAACGGAGATATGGAATTTCAGGATGTTTCAAAAGAGACCGTGGCGAATTTAAAAAAAATGGAGATAGATTGCCTGGTCTGCATCGGCGGGGACGGCACTCTAAGTATTGCTAACGATTTGTACAAACTGGGCATTCCCATCGTCGGTGTGCCCAAGACTATTGATAATGATTTGATGGGGACCGAAGTTACCTTTGGTTTCGATACTGCGGTAGCTGTGGCGACGGAAGCTATTGATCGTCTGCACAGCACTGCCCAGGCCCATCACCGGGTGATGATTGTGGAGGTAATGGGGCGGAATGCCGGCTGGATCGCCCTGCATGCGGGAGTGGCTGGCGGCGGTGACATTATTCTGATTCCAGAGATCCCCTATAACCTGGAACATATAACCGAACGGGTCAAAGAACGCAACCGCAGCGGAAAACGCTTCAGCATAATTGTAGTTTCCGAGGGGGCTAAAGCCGAAGACGGGCAAGTGGTCATCCAAAAAATAGTTAAAGAGAGCACCGATCCCGTGCGCTATGGCGGAATTGGATTTGTGCTGGGACGCCAGATTGAAGAGATGACCGGAATCGAAACCCGGGCGGTAGTCCTGGGCCATCTCCAGCGCGGAGGCACTCCTACACCTTATGACCGTGTCCTGGCTACCCGGCTGGGTACCCGGGCTGTGGATATGATTGTTAAAGGCCATTTCGGCTGTATGGTGGGCGTGCAGAAAAACGAACTGGTTGAAGTGAATTTAACGGATGTGGCTAAAGGACAAAGAAAAGTCTCTCCGGATAATCCTCTGATTGCTTCGGCCAAATCGGTCGGCACCTCTTTTGGAGACGGAGTATAATTCAGCGCTTGCCGGTCTGTTTAATCTTGCGGAGCTTCCACCAGAAGTAAAACGCGATCAGGCAGAGGACCAGTATGACAATCGGGATATCGAAAGGCCGCATGACTTCGCGCAGTTCTTCCCAATTTTGTCCGAGGATATATCCTCCCCAGGCCAGACCCAGAGACCAGAAGAATGAACCGATGAAGGCATACAGCGAGAAGGTAGAAAGCTTCATTCTCGCTATGCCGGCGGGTAAACTGATGAAAGTCCGGACAGCCGGCACAAAACGGGCTGCCAGAGTGGTGATACTGCCGTATTTGGCAAACCACAGGTTGGCCCGGTCCAGGTCTTCATTGGTAATCAGAATATATTTTCCGTAACGTCTTAAAAGGGGCAAACCACCCCTGGCTCCTACCCAATAAGCAATCCAGGACCCGATCACATTGCCGATGCCTCCGCAGACTCCGGCCAGGACGACCAGCCAGGGGCTTAGGCCGGGGTTGGCGATCAGCATCCACCCGGCCAGAGGCATAATGATCTCACTGGGGAAGGGAATACAAGCGCTTTCGATCGCCATCAGGAGGATGACACCCGGCCAGCCGATAGACTGATAAATACTATTAACGAAATTGAGCAGATGCTGTTCCAAGTTTATTGGTCCTTTCCGTTATTTCCTTCCCTCTGTTCCTGGTTCTCCAGCCATTTTTGTTTTTGGGCGATGCGCACCTGCTCGTCAGAGGACCGATAGCCGGCCAAAAAATCCTCTTTAAAGGCTTTAAAAGTGCCCTCTGCGATATTGGCTCTGACCTTTAACATGAAATTGTACATGAATGACAAGTTATGTAAAGTAGCCAGGGTGTAGGCCAGCAGCTCCTCCGCCCGGAAAAGATGGTGCAGATAGGCGGCTGAAAACCGGCTGCAGGTGTAGCAATGGCAGGCGGGGTCTATGGCTTGTGCGGCCTCTTTCCATCTGGAATTGCGTATATTGATCCTGCCTTTAGAGGTATAAAGCCCTCCGTTGCGGGCCACCCTCGTCGGCAAAACGCTATCAAACATATCTATGCCCTGCTCCACTCCGAAGAGGATATCTTCCGGTGAACCGACTCCCATCAGGTAGCGGGGTTTGCTCTGCGGGAGATATGGGACGGTCAGCCCGATCATTTTTTGGGTTTGCTCGCGGGGTTCTCCCAGACTGAGGCCGCCGAGGGCATAGCCCGGGAAATCCAGAGAAGCCAGTATGCCCGCTGATTCCTTACGCCACTCCTCGTTAAAGCCGCCTTGCACAATGCCGAAAAGGGCTTGATCGCTGCGCGTCTGCGCCTTCAGGCATCTTTCCGCCCATCGGTGGGTCCTCTGGGTGGCCTCTCTGACTTGTTCCGGAGTATCCTGGAAAGACGGGCAGATGTCCAGCGCCATCATGACATCTGATCCCAGCCCTTCTTGCAGCTCAATTGCCAGTTCCGGTGTGAGGAAATGCTCACTGCCGTCGATGTGTGAGCGGAATTTAACGCCTTCTTCATCAATCCGGCGCAGGTGGGAAAGACTGAAGACCTGGAATCCGCCGCTGTCCGTTAAAATAGCCCGGTCCCAATCCATAAACTTATGCAGTCCGCCCAAATTCCGGATGATTTCAATGCCTGGACGCAGATAGAGGTGATAGTTATTGGAGAGGATCATGCGGATATCTATCTCTTTTAGCTGCCGGGGGCTAACGCCTTTCACGGTGGCCTGGCTGCCTACCGGCATAAAGACGGGGGTTTCCACTGTGCCGTGGGGAGTAATCAACCAGCCCAACCGGGCGAAGCTATCGGAAGAGGTTTTAATCAATTTGAACCAATTGGAATTAGAAATGGAAGTCTCCTTTTAACACGCTACATGAATATTATATAGGTAGACCACGTGAATAATAAAGCCAATCTTGCTATAATAATTATAACGGAAAACTTACTGTTAATATTGCCGCTATATAGTGTATAGAAAGCCCTGGTTAACAGTAAATACGATTGTAGACAGTCATCTGGCGGATAAGGTATACTGATAATATGCGGAAACATATTGCCGCATGTCTGGACTGCCCCCTAATTAGCTTTGCTTATTGCGGGATCAGTAGTCTAATATATAGCTATAATAAAGTAGGAATATTGATAGGATCAGGAAATGAGTGATATTGCCATCATCGATTACGGCGCCGGCAATTTACGCAGCGTCAATAATGCCATTGTGCGGTTGGGTTACCGGGTGGAAATCACAAATCGGGCCGATGATATTTTAAAAACCAAAGCCGTGGTTTTTCCCGGTGTGGGCGCAGCCGGAGATACTATGGAGACTCTTAGAAAATTGGGGTTGGTGGAGGTTATTCTGCGGTTAGCAGCTGAAAACCGGCCATTGCTGGGAATCTGCATCGGTTTGCAGGTGCTTTATACGGGGACTGAAGAGGGTGGCTGGTACGCTTGCCTGGATATCATTAAGGGCAAGGTTAGAAGACTTCCGCCGGGCCTAAAGGTCCCTCACATGGGCTGGAATCAGGTTAAACAGCTAAAGACTCATCCCCTTTTCAAGGGCATTCCTGACGGCTCCAATTTTTATTTTGTGCACAGCTATTATGGAAAGCCGGATGACCGCTCGGTGGTCCTGGCCGAGACTGATTACGGAGTGACGTTTGCCAGCGCCATAAGCAGCGGCAATCTGGTAGCCGTTCAGTTTCATCCCGAAAGAAGCGGCGAACTGGGTTTGCAGGTCTACGAGAATTTTTTCCAGTTTGCCGGGGTGAAAAAGTAAGTTAAAAGTCAAAATTTTAAGTCAAAAGTACAAAATGCCATCCTTGCGAAAGCAGGAGTCTAAAACAAATCAGCCATATAGAGGTTTAGATTCCCGCATTCGCGGGAATGACAAAGTGACAAAGGTAACAGTAAAGGAAGCACTTTTTACTGGAAGCTAGAGAGGATTAGATGCTGACAAGAAGAATCATTCCCTGTCTGGATGTTAAAGGAGGCCGGGTGGTCAAAGGCGTTCAGTTCAAATCACACCGGGATGCCGGAGATCCTGTGGATATGGCCGCCTTTTATAATGAGGAAGGGGCCGATGAGCTGGTTTTTTACGATATTACGGCTTCCAGCGATGAGCGTCCCATTATGCTGGAGGTGGTGAAGCGGACGGCCAACCAGGTCTTTATCCCGCTGACCGTAGGCGGCGGCCTGCGCACGGTGGAAGATATGCACCGCATGCTGGAGGCCGGCGCTGATAAAGTCTCCATTAATACGGCCGCGGTTTTACACCCTCAGCTGATCGCCGAGGGTGCTAAGCGCTTTGGTAGTCAATGTATCGTTCTGGGTATGGATGCCAGACGGGTGCCAGGCTCCGATCCGGTCAGGTGGGAGGTTTTTACTCATACCGGGGCAGACGGCGGGCGCAGCGCAAGCCTGGATGCTATCCAGTGGGCCTGCCGGGCGGTGGACCTGGGCGCCGGTGAAATTGTGGTCAACAGCATTGACGCTGACGGTACCAAGGCCGGTTATGATCTGGAACTTTTACGCGCTATCTCTGAAAAGGTCACCGTGCCGGTGGTGGCCAGCGGTGGGGCCGGCCAGCCGGAAGACCTTTATCAGGCCCTGGTCACCGGTAAGGCGGACGCGGTGCTGGCCGCCAGCATTTTCCATTATGGAACTTACACGATCCGTGAAACCAAGCAATATCTATCTCAAAAAGGTATTCCAGTCCGTTTTTAAGAGCGGCAAGGAATCCGCGCATGTCCAATATTTTGATTGTAACTAAAGAAAAAGAGACCGCTCTCAACCTGCAGGCCCGTCTGTCTGAGCTCGGTCATTCCGGCCAGGTGGTCTCGTTTCGCGATAATATTGGCGGGAAGACGGGCGGCGTGGCGCCCGAATTGGTGATCATAGAAACCGATAAGCAGAATCCGGACGCCTCACGCATACAGATGCAGGGCCTAAAAGCCAAATATAAAACAGCGATTCTGGCTATAGTGACCAACGAGCTTTTAAACAAACCGGACGATTACCTGGAGATGGATGACTTTATCGTTCAGCCCTTCGGCAACCGGGAACTGGCCCTTCGGATTAAGAGGCTGATAAAGAAAAGCGAAGGTCAAAACGAAATCACTCACATCGGCAATCTGCGGATCGACCTGGACAACTGTGAGGTCAGAGCGGGCGGCAGGATCATCGAGCTGACCTTTAAAGAATATGAACTGCTTAAATTCCTGATCAAAGAGCGCGGGCGGGTCTTTACCCGTGAAACGCTGCTGAATAAAGTCTGGGGCTACGACTATTTCGGCGGCGACCGCACGGTGGATGTGCATGTGCGGCGGCTGAGAAGCAAGATAGAGACTACGGAAGAGACCTACATTGAGACCGTGCGCAACATCGGCTACCGTTTTAAGAAGGATTAGAACCGGCTGTCCATACGCTCTGTCTTCAGTCTAATTTATATTCAGGCCTAATTCCCAATTTTGCGGAAATATCTCAGTGTAATACCGATTCCTGCGGTCAGCAGCAGACTTCCCAGAATGATCCAGGACAAAAGGACACTGATCGTATCCTCATACTCTACGCTGCCGCCTACCGCGATAGGGCAGCTTATCTTGATTAATTTACTGCAGGTGCTTGAGCATCCGCTGGCCGTGTCCGTAACGGTGAGGAAATAAGTAGTTGCGGAGGTTGGAGAAACTGTAATCTCGCGGGTGGTTGCGCCGCCCGGCTGCCAGCGATAGGTATAGGTCTTACCTGACGGCGGTAAAGGCGCGCTCAAAGTGATTGAACTATTCGGGCCTTCAGGACAAACTGAACAGTCAGGATTGCAGGAGATGGTGCAATCAGGCAAAGCGTTTACAACTACAGATAGGCTGCAAGTTTTAGTAAGGCCGTCCTTGACGACTGTGATCTGAATAGTTACGGTCGGACCGCTTCCGGCCAGGTAGGTGATAGTTGATGTCCCCTGTCCGCCGGTAATATTGCCTCCAGCAACTGTCCAGACATAGCTGTCGGCGTTCTGGGCAACGGTTGAGGCTGTATTGCCAGACCTGGCACAGACGGGACTGGCGGTTGTTATCGTGCAATCCAGTGTCAATTCGATGATTTCATCATCTTCATCAGAGCAGCCCTCAGCGGAGGTCGCCGCAGCGGTATTGCGGACTATTCCGGCTTCCAGATCTGTCTGAGTTAGATAATAGAAACCGCTTAAGGTAGAGGACTCACCCGGGGCCAATGAGGCAATGGGGCTGCCTTCAACGATAATATTGAGACTAACATCAGTTATCGCGATGTTGGTAAGGGTTATATTGCCGGTATTGGTCACCTTAAAGGTATAGGTAATGATATCTCCAACATCGGACTGGCCATCAGGATCAACCACATCCGTATGCAGGACGCCTATCTTTTCCAGGGTTAAACCGCACACCCGGGGTATTTCTACCGTTGTGCTGTTATCCACCGGGCCTGATTCGGTAGAGTACGCGGAAGCGGTGTTGTCTACCTTGCCCGCGTCAATATCAGCCTGTGTTAAAGTATAGGTTCCGGTGAAAGTTGAATTGTCAGTGGCGTCCGCCGCCAGAGATTCCAGCGGCCCGCCTACCACTGTCACTCTGGGGTCGGTGACGGTGATATTGGTCAGCGCCGTATCGCCGGTATTGGTTAGAGTAAAGGTATAATTGATTTTATCCCCCGGGTTGGCCTGGTCTGCCGGCGGCACTATCGTCATGTCCAGGGTCCCCTGCTTTACCAGGGAAAAGACTGATGCCTGAGGATTGGGTTCCATTCCTAGGCAGATCTTAAATGATAGCCCGTCTCCCTGGGCTTCATTGCCCGTTTCAGGAGGCAACGCCCATTCCCAGTAGAGTGTAACCGTTTCTCCAGGCAGAAGGTTCTCTATAATGATGTACCGTACGTCAGAACCGCTCTGGGGAAAATCACCGATCAGGGCGGGAAACGTTACATTTGACTCCATCCGGCTGCTGCTGACCCCGAATTTCAAATAGTCCTGGAGTTCACCGGGTTCCGCGGTGTTCCCTTCCTCAGATTCAGGATTTAAACCTTCCCAACTGCTGAAATCGCATATCCAGATATAAACGGTTCCCGCCTGGTTTCCCTCGTTGGAGACATTAAGCGTC
>Ga0153915_10004765_pt1 | contig 12548 bp, 11 predicted proteins | sample Opewatmetagenome_2_FD_107003 | JGI IMG/M metagenome (GOLD analysis project Ga0153915, IMG submission 107003) | Freshwater wetland microbial communities from Ohio, USA - Open water 3 Core 3 Depth 3 metaG | ecosystem: Environmental > Aquatic > Freshwater > Wetlands | place: USA: Ohio, Lake Erie... | reverse complement strand
GAATCATACTGTCCTGTCTGGTAGTGGTAACCTGCCGCAACGGTCAGGGCGGCGAGACCGGGCAGCCCCAGGGGCCGAACCGGCCGGACCCCCACTCCCAGGTATTGGTGTCCCGGCAGAGCTGCGGTTTCGTGGGGTGGATAGAGCAGAGAAAGCGAGAGGGGCCGGCCTGCACCAGGAAGGGGCAGGTCTCCCGGAGGGTCCCGGTCGCCGGGTCGGTCCAGCCTTCCACCGGACCGAGGTTTTCCAGGTGAGCCCTCTCGAGGTTCGCAGCCGAACGAAGCCGCCCGGTACCATCCCGCCCTGCCGCCACGTACCGGAGGATGTCCTTCCGCCCCTCGTCGTGCCACCGGAGGAGGTCCGCGGGCTTTGCCCAGTGGTAGCCCCGGTACTGCCGGCAGCACCACCCGCACTGGATGCACTGCATTGTGTCCGGTACTTTTACGGCGGGAGGGAAATGCCCTTCGGATGGATGGGATCTGAAACGGAGGCACCCCGGGAACGAAGCCAGACGAGAAAGGGAATTACCTTATGCGAGGCCCCTCAGAGAACCGTTCCAAATCTGATCGTAAACTGCCGGGACCCCGCCGCTTCGCAGGAGTCCAGCGTACCCCCGGCCCGTTCACAGAGGCCGGAGAGGAACCTGCGGGGGATTCCTCCGCCGGGACGGCCGGTGCAGCCGGCTCCGGATATGGTTACCACGGTTGTGTCCCCATCCTTCCCGGTATGGATGGTTATGGCTTTTGCGCCGGTCCCCACCAGGTCCTCCAGCAGGTAGGTGAGCAGATCGAGGAACCGTTCCCGGTCGACGGGAACGGTCAGCGTCTTGGAATCTGCTCCGAAGGTGACCTCTACGTCACCAAGGAGCGGTGACGTCCCGATCCGGGCCAGGAGCAGCCTCCCGAACGCCGCATGGTCATCGGCAGATGCCAGGACATCGTCGTCAGAACTGGACCGGACCGTATGGTCCGTGAGGCTGGCTCGGAGGAGAGCATTGAGATCGTGTTCGGCGATATCCCGTGGCAGGCTGAATCCCCTGAACGTGATAGTGTAGTCGCCAAGAAGTCGTTCTGCACGCAGTACAAGCGTAGGGTCGATGATCTGTGCCAGACCTTCCTGGTCGAAGGTCCGCTGGAGTTTGCCGATCACCTGCCCGCCCTTGAGTGCCAGGGCGATGGGCATGTGCCTGCCTGAATGGACCTCACGGGTGAATGAGGCAAAGGAGTCCAGCAGGTCATCGATGACCTCCCCCCGGATCATTTCAGGGAGACCTGCGGCGATCTCGGTCTCACCCAGTTCGTCCATGACGTGGGAGACGTAGTAGAGCCGCCCTGCCATCACCGTGAAGAGCTCGTTCACCTGCTCCATGCAGTCCTCTGCAAAGGCTGCGGTCTCCCGGGCCCGGTCCCGGTTCAGTTCCGCAACACCGGTGAGGAGACGGGCTTCGCCCTGCACGGCACCGAGCATGCGGGCGGTGTCGTCAGGAGTGAGCACCCGGCCATGGCCAGGGCAGACTGCGGTGATCCCGCCACGGGAAAGGAGCTCCTGTATCCCGGTGATGGACCGGATCAGCGCATCCCGGTTCCACCCGGCGATACCGGCAAGGCCCGGATTTGCGGCAACGAGGAGGTCACCGATGAAGAGGAGCCCGCCGATCCGGATGCAGATACTGTCCGGACTGTGGCCGGGCGTGTGGAAGATATCGAGCGGGGGACCGTCCCCGACGACGATCCGTTCATGCGGGAGACCCGACTCCAGTGGGTCCTGTACAACCATGACCGTGGCACCGTTGGCAAATGTTCGCCGGACCGGCGCCCCAGCCCTTTCCCTGGCCGCCTCGAGGAGGCGCAGGTCGATCCGCATCGGGGTAACCTCCTTGCCCAGCATCTCGGCCTGCGTCACCTGGCGATCGGAAGATTCGAGGCTCCGGGCCCCGCTTTCCTGGATGGCAAACAGAGTGATTCCCGGGTCTGCCAGCAGGGGGTCAGAACATGCAGCCAGGAAGTGATCGACATGGGCATGGGTTAGCATCATGATGACCGGCCGGGCCTTTTCACCGCGGATCCCACGGATGATAGATGCGAGGTGTGCCGCCTGGTCAGGGAGGCCACCGGGATCGATGAGGACAATGGCATCCGGCGTCTGGACCAGGTATGAGTTGGAGGAAACGATGTCAACCTTCCGGATGAGCGGATAGACCATCGCCTCCCCGCAGCCGGGCACCGGTTGCCATTGCAGCGGGAGCAGCGGCTCGTTACCACCCGGCAAGCGCCTCTCCCTCGGACGGGTAGATGGAGAAGATGGAGGTGAAGCCGGCGAGCTTGAGGACCTTCAGCACGTCCGCGGAGAGGCAGCAGAGCCCGAACCGGTCGCCCGTGTTCTTCAGTTTCTTTGCCGAGGCGAGAAGCACCCGCAGGCCGCCGCTGCTGATATACGAAACCCCAGAGAAATCCAGGAGGATCTTTCTCGAGCCGGATTCCATCACCCGGTTGATCGCCTGTTCGAGCATCGGTGCCGCGACGGTATCGATCCTGCCTGCCAGGGACAGGACAGTCCCATTCCCGCGTGTTACGGTGGTGATCTCCATGCTCCTTCCCGAAATTCCTCTGTGCTCCGTGCAATTAAACATTGCCGATTGCTGAAAGGGGGTCTCCATTCTCGCACCCTGCCGGTGGGGACGGTTCGGATCTTCCCTGGACCTGTCACGGCTGGCCAGTCAGGGCATCCCGTGTATCCCTGAAGCCATGCACCTCGCGTGAAAGCAAGGCAGTGGCAGGGAGATATCGCAACGGTATTAAGGGAACCGGAGCGTCATTCGTACACAGGAACCCATGGCAATCACGATCGCCTCCTCGCTCATCCTCCTCATCCAGATGGCCTGCGTCATCATCGTGGTTGCCTATCTCCTGACCCGTGCCAGGTTCTTTGACGAGATCCTGGAGGGACACCTGACCGTCCGGACCCAGGCGATCCTGATCCTGGTCTTCGGGGTCCTCTCGATCTATGGAACGGCGGGCGGGTTCGAGATCCAGGGGGCCATCATCAACATCCGGGACCTGGGACCCATGGTGGGCGGGCTCGTGGGCGGCCCCGTGGTCGGCGTGGGAGCGGGTTTGATCGGAGCCGCCTACCGGGGCAGCCTTGGGGGATTCACCGCTGTGCCCTGTGCAGTCGCCACGGTCCTCGCCGGCTTCCTGGGGGGTCTCATCTGGCTTGCAAACAAACGAAGGTTCCCTGGCATCACCATCTCCGTCTCCTTTGCCATCCTGATGGAGGGATTTCACATGCTCCTCGTCCTGGCCCTGGCCCGGCCGTTCGACCAGGCGGTGGCGCTGGTGAGCGCCGTCGCCCTCCCCATGATCCTGGCGAATGCCGTCGGGATGTGTATCTTTGCCGTCATCATCCGCAACCGTGAGACGGAGCGCCAGGTACAGGAGGAACGGGACACCCTGCTCCGGGAGGTGGAGCGGAAGGATGCCGAGCTGGCCATTGCCGCCGAGATCCAGCGGAGTTTCCTGCCGGATACGATCACGCAGATCGAACATTTTGATATCGCAGCGAAAAGCGTCATGGCCAAAGAGGTGGGTGGGGATTTCTTCGACGTGATACCGCTTGAGGTGATCCGCATGGGGAAGGACCGGCTCGGAATCCTGATCGCTGACGTTTCGGGAAAGGGGATCCCGGCCGCCCTTTTCATGGCCCTCTCGCGGATTGTGGTCCGGGTCAATGCCACCTGGTTCCGGGAAGAACCCGCCGAAGTGATACGGAATGCGAACGCCACCATCACCGCTGATTCAAAGGCCGGGATGTTTGTCACCCTCTTCTACGGGATTCTGGACGCCCAGAATCGTTCGCTCACGTACGTGAATGCCGGCCACAATCCCCCTCTCATCTGCCATGGAGCCGACGGCACCTTTACGGATCTCCCGGCAACGGGCATGGCTCTCGGTGCCGTCCCGGATGCGGCGTACACCTCCGGAAGAGTGGTCTTCGGGCCGGACGACGTGATGGTCCTGTACACGGACGGGATCACCGAGGCGGAGAATTCCCGGCAGGAGATGTACGGGGAAGACCGGCTCCGCGGGGCGATCGCGAGGACGCGGACGCTTCCATCTGCAGCGATCGCGACGGCGATCCTTGAATCCGTGCAGGGATTTACCGGGGTCACCCCCCAGTCGGACGACATCACGCTGATGGTTGTCAGGAACGTGTGACATGGAACGGATCGCCACGCTCGAGATCCAGGCGGACCTGCACGAGATCCCCCGGGTCAACGTAGAGCTTGAGCGGGTGATGCGGGCCTGTGTGTTCCCATGGGATGACATCCTGGACCTGCAGCTGGCGGTCGAGGAAGCGATCGCCAATATCATTGTTCACGGGTACAAGGGTAAAGCAGGGACTGTCCTCATCACCATCCACGCCACGGACAGGGACATGGAGGTCAGGATCGAGGATCAGGCCCCGCCCTTTAACCCGCTCTCGCGCCCGGATCCTGATCGGGAATCAGGCCTCGCCGAACGGCAGATCGGCGGCCTCGGCATCTACCTGATACAGCAGGTGGTGGACAGCGTGCAGTATCAGTATGCCGGCGGGAAAAACATCCTGACCCTGGTCAAGAAAACGCCGGGCTGATCGGCTCACAGCTCAGTTCCCCCCGGCGATACCCCCAAAGAGAAGGGGCCCCGATAGTTGCCAGATGGAGTGGTCATCGCAGGTCTCCCGGTGTCTCGACTGACTGCCCGGGAGGCTACCGGTTGGTGATTTCCCCATTCGGTGAAAACAGGGAGGAGATGATCACTCACAGCCCTTGTAGGTGCCGCTGCTGACCACGTAGCTGTCTCCGTCGCTCCCCCGGACCAGCTGGTAGTAGGCGGTCTTGCGGTACACGCCGGCCTCCACGGGATTACTGTACACATAATCCTCCCAGCCGGTGCCGTGCGCGAGAGCCCCTTCCACGATCTCGTCCCGGAACGGTTTCCCGGTGACATCGGTCTTCCCCCGCTGGTTGAAGCCCACGACCTGGATATTGTCGGCATGGGCAACGACGGTGACATTCGTATCAAGGACAAAGACGTAGAGGGCCGGGTTCACGGGATCCCGGTACGGAGCTTCCCCTGCGTTGATATGCCGGATTGTTTCGGGTGCGTTCTTCTCGATGTCCCGGGCGGTCGTGGCGACCAGGTCCCTCACCGCCTCATCGGAGATCGTCTTCCGGGCACAGCTGACACCCAGGTACCGGTACATGATCCGCTCGTACTCGGTTATTCCCTGTGGATCCCTCTGTTTCCGAACCGTTCCAAGGGCCTGCTGAAACGCGCTGACAAGCGTTTCCGGGACATCCCTGCTGAAGATGAAGTAGAAGTCGTTCTCGGAGAGGGTGTACACGATCTCGTAGGCATCGGGATTGACCCCCGCTTTCTTCATTTCGTAGCGGCCGGTGAGATCGCCCGTGGCCCAAAGATCAATCTCGCCCCCTTCCAGCTTCCGGAGAAGATCCTCCGGGAGCATGTCATTCACGATGTGCGATACCTCCACTCCCCGGCCGGTGAGGAGGGTGTTTTCGATGGAATCCTTGACGGCGCCGATCCGGTACCGGTTCAGATCAGCGGGGGAGGCAATCGTGATATTCCTGCTCACGGGAGCAAAGACCACGAAGCTGGACTTGGTAAAGGGTCCCGCCCACTGGTAGAGGGGCTCGCGTTCCGGCGTGCGGACAATGGAGAACACGACGGTCCCCGTGTTTCCCTGCGCCTGGTGGAAGGCATCCGACAGGGGAACGATCCGGATGTCAGACCGGCTGCGGTTTACCCCCAGGTTCCGGAAGACGGCATCCAGCATCTCGACCCCGATACCGGCAGGGGTACCGTTCTCCAGGTAATTGAAAGGTGCCCACTCCTCGGTCAGGTACTGGAGCTGGGCAAGGCCGACCGAGGGATTATACCGCCCAAGGATCCTCTCATAGGTGTTGATTCCTCGGGCATCCCTCTCTGCTTTGAGGGCATCCAGCGCCTGCTGGAAGGCCTGCACCGTCATATCCGGGACGTCACTGCTGAAGGCATAGTATCCTTCCAGCTCTCCCATGGTGTACACCACCCGGAAGGTGTCCGGGGAGCCGGTGGCCCCCTGGACAAAGTACCGGCCCACCATCTCCGGGTAACACCAGAGATCGATCTCGCCGCCGGCAAGTTTGTTGATGAGGACCGATACCGATGTGTCGGTGATGAGCTGGTGCCGGTCCACGCCAGCTTCCAGGAGCTGCAGGATGGCCGCATCATCGGCAACGACACCGATCCGGTATCCTTTCAGGTCTTCGGGGCCATTGATGGCGATCGCCTGATCACGGGCAGCGAAGAGGACGTATCGGTCCGTGGCAATCGGTCCCACCCACTTGAAGGAGGCCTCCCGTTCGGGAAGCCTGAACGTGGTGAAGAGCACGGTGTTGTTGCCGGTAAGGGCGGCCTGGTACCCCTCGGACCATGGCACCAGGTGCACCTGGTCCGGGTACACCCGCTTCCCCATCCTCGCGGTGATCTCCCCGAGGAGATCCACCGAGATGCCTTTCAGCGTGCCGTTCTCGCGGTAGTTGTAGGGCGGAACCAGCTCGGTGTAGTACGTCAGGGAGGCAGTATCCACTCCGGCCGGCGCTTTTTCATTCTCCGCCAGGCAGCCTGTGGAGAGGAGCAGGATTCCTGCGAGCATGAGGACGAGAAAGAGATGCCGACATCGAGGGGGCAGGGACATGAAAACGGATCTGAGGTGAGGAGCCAAAAAGATACTGATTCGCATTCACGTCGAACAGGGGCCAGGGAGGGGTTGATACGTTCTGGTACAATTGATGGCAGGACACAACGCATACCGTCGAATACATTGTTATTGCGACCTACTGATAGAGTTACTTATTAGCAATATCGTTGATCAATACCTCATACACACACAGATCTCGCGAGATTGCCATGGTATTACCCTCCCTGACCCTCGAGCGGTTATCATTGCGCCAGTACCTCATCATCCTTTTCGTCTCGATCACGCTCATCGTCATCGGGTTCCTTATTGCGGGTGCATATTTGGAGGCAACCCGGACTACCATCCAGCAGGATGAGTACCTGAAGCAGTACACTGGAGTGAACGTCCGGGAAGCGTTAGGTCTCGTTAACCAGGGTCTCACGCTCTATGATAACACTCTGAACGACAAGATGGCGAACACCTTCCAAGCATATCTCGAGGCCTATGCACAGACCGGGGGAGATCCCTCGAAAATGGATCTCGAACAGCTGAAAGGAGAGCTGGGCGCTGGATACGAGGGCGAGCTCGACCTCTACGTGATCAATGCCTCCGGCGTGATCATCGGTTCGACGGTCCCGGAGGTGATGGGTCTGGACTTCTCCCAGTTCTCCGACTTCTCCCGTATGATCACGAAGATCCGTCTGGGGGATACCTTTGCCGCAGACCGAGTGGTACGGTCGGTCAGTGATCCGAGCGATGCGACGGTGACCGGTAAACTGCGGAAGTTCGCGTACATGCCCACGCCCGACCACCAGTACCTGCTGGAGCTGGGGCTGTCCTCCAGCTCCTTTGAGACCGAACGGGCCGACCTCTCCTATTATGAGACAGCCCAGAAGCTCCGGTCGATCAACCCGAGTCTCGTAAACATCCGGATCTTTGACTTCAACAAGAACCTGATCACCAGAGGGGGTGTCTCTCGTGCAACCAATCCAGACCCTGACGACGAGAAAATCCTGGACACTCTCCTTGCCACACGATCGGATCTCAGTGTATACCCGGACCCGCACACGCAGGTGCATTACCTCTTCATCAACCAGAGTGACCCGCAGACGGCTTCGGACATGAGTGTGATCGCCGAACTCACCTACACCGACGCGATCCTCGAAGAAAAACTCCGGTCCCTGCTGGCCTTCCACCTCTCGCTCGGGTTCGTTGCAGTCCTGCTCGGCATCCTCTCTGCATATGGAGCGTCCCGATTGATCTCAACACCAATCCACGAGATCGTGGAAGACGTGGGAATCATATCGCAGGGGAACCTGGACCATACGATCCGGCGGATGAAAAACGACGAGTTCATCCGGCTTGAAGAGAGTATCAACCTGATGATCCGCCGGATCCGGGAGGAGAGCGAGGAACTCGAACGGAAGAACACGGAGCTGGCCATCGCCGCCGAGATCCAGCGGAGTTTTCTCCCGGATACGATCCCCCAGATCGAACATTTTGATATCGCTGCGAAAAGCATCATGGCGAAAGAGGTGGGCGGGGATTTCTTTGACGTGATCCCCTTCGAGGTGATCCACATGGGGAAAGACCGGCTCGGCATCCTGATCGCCGACGTCTCGGGGAAGGGGATCCCGGCCGCCCTCTTCATGGCGCTCTCGCGGATCGTGGTCCGGGTCAACGCCATCTGGTACCAGCAGCAGCCGGCCGAGGCAATCCGGAATGCAAATGCCATCATCACCGCGGACTCGAAGGCCGGCATGTTTGTCACCCTCTTCTACGGGATCCTGGACGCACGGGACCGTTCGCTCACGTACGTGAATGCCGGCCACAACCCCCCCATCATTTGCCGCGGTGCCGACAGCACGTTTTCAGAACTCCCGGCAACCGGCATGGCCATCGGGGCTATGCCGGATGCGGCGTACACCTCTGGCAGGGTTGTCCTCGGGCCGGGTGACGTGATGGTCCTGTATACGGATGGGATCACCGAGGCCGAGAATGCCGCCCAGGAGATGTACGGGGAAGACCGGCTCCGCGAGGCGATTGCCCGGGCGCGGACACTTCCGGCCGCGGAGATCGTCTCAGCGATCCTGGAATCCGTGCAGGGATTTACCGGGAACACCCCCCAGTCAGATGACATCACGCTGATGGTTGTCAGGAATATGTGACATGGACCGATCCCCCACGCTCGAGATCCCTGCAGACCCGGGTGAGATCCCCCGGGTCACCGCTATGCTGGAGCAGGTGATGCAGGCCTGTGGATTCTCCTGTGATGCCATCCAGGACCTGCAGCTGGCGGTCGAGGAAGCGGTCGCAAATACCATCGTTCACGGCTACCGCGGTGGAGCGGGCGATGTCGCGATCACCATCCATGCCACGGAAGGAGCCGTGGAAGTCCGGATTGAGGACCGGGCCCCGCCGTTCAACCCGCTCTCGCTCCCCGACCCCGATCGCGAATCCGGTCTCGATGAGCGGCGGATCGGCGGGCTCGGCATCTACCTGATCCGGCAGGTGGTGGATCACGTCACCTACCATTTCAGCGGCGGGAAGAATGTCCTGACGCTTGTCAAAAGAAAGCCGGGATGATCGGCTTCCGGTCAGCGCGCTCACTGGCGAAATTCTGAATGGAAACAGCGCCCCTTTCCACCCTTAGGCAAAAATGGGGGGCAGTCCGGGAAGGCAAGGCGATCTCAGGGAATGGGAGAAGGGAGGGAGGCGTCCCTCCCGGTGATCTCGCTGAGATAGACCCCTGAACCGACCCACCAGGTGTCATCCCCAGGGAGGACATACCCGATCTTCAGCTCATCACGGTTCCCCCGGGCAGGATTCGGCCAGATGAAGACAATGTACCCGCCGCCGGAGCGGGCGGTCTCTGCGAGGGCCCGTATCGTCTCCATGCCAAAGGGATCTCGCTTCGTGATCAGGCTGGTTCCGATCTTCTCCGGCAGGTGGGGGTGGGCGAGGAGCGTTCCGTTGTAGTCGTAGGCATAGATGTAGTGCCCTTCCGCGTCGACAAACATCCCGGACCGGTTCGAGATCTCGGCGAACGCCATCGCCGGTCCCTTTTCCCGCCCGTAGGCAGCACTGCGCTCCACAAGCCCAACCATCTCTGTGACGACCGACGGGCGGGCAGAGCCTCCGGGTACCATGTCGGCGAAATACACTCCGGCTCCGATAAACCATGTCTCTCCCGCCGGGGATACGTAGACGATCTTCGGTTCGTACGTATCCAGTGCCTTCGCATCGATCGATCCTCCCTTCGGTGCCGGGTACAGGTAGGTGATGAATCCGCCGCCGGCCGCAGCGGTGGAGGCAGCGATCCGGACTGCCGGCAGTCCCCGGATATCGGTAAAGTTCAGCCGGTTCGTGCCGATGCGATCCGGCTCATACGGGGTTGCCAGGTAGGTTCCGTTGGTGTCGTAGGCAAAGATATACAGGTCCCCCTTTGAGAACTGCCCGTCTTTCCTGGAAAATTCGGCAAGGGCAGCCTGCTTCCCGGCTGCAGCCGCATAGGCGGAAGCTCCCTTCACAAACGCGGCCAGGTCATCCGCCGTCACTACCTTCTCCCAGTCCTTGAGGTAGATTCCTGTCCCGATCCACCAGGTATCGTCGACCTTCTGGATGTAGCTCATCTTGGGTTCAAGGTTCATGTTACGGGCCGGGTTCAGGTAGTGGAAGAAAATGAACCCGCCTCCGTGCTGCGCGAGGAAGATCTCGACCCTGGTATAATTAACCCCGAAGGGATCCTGGAGCCCGGAGAGGTCGGTCCCGATCAGATCGGGCTGGAACGGGAGCGCCAGGGTCGTTCCAAGGTGATCGAAGGCGTAGATGTAGCGGTTTCCCCGGACGAACGTGCCGTTCCTGTCGTTGAACTCCCGAATCGCGGCTTCCTTCCCATGCTTCCCGGCATAGGTGATCGCCTCCTCGACAAAGGATCTGAGATCCTCCCTCACTCCGGGATCTGCCCCAATCCTTACGATCAGGGAATCCCCCGGCGGTTCATAGATGCCGGACCCGATGAGCCAGTCCTGATCCACCATCATGACGTAGCTGAGTTTGGGTTTGATTTTGAAGTTGTCTGAAGCGTCCGAATAGAGATAATGGACGAACCCCCCGCCGGATTGTGCGGTCCCAATGATCTCCTGGATAAATGCAGTGCCGTCTGCGTCTATTGCATTCCACCGGTTCTTCCCGAGGAGATCAGGCTGGAAGGGGAGGGCCAGGGTGTTCCCTTTGGGGTCGTAGGCGAAGATATAGAGTTCGCCTTCCACAAACTGGCCGGTCGGGTTATTGAATTCCCGGAGGGCGGCTTCCTTTCCATGGTCGTGTGCATATTCGTAGGCTTTCTCAACGAATGCCACCAGCTGTTCCGGGGGAGTCGGCGTCACCTGGCTCTGATGCAGGGTACCAGTATCGGTACAGCCGGATGCAAGGATCGCTCCCAGCACGAGCGTAATCGCGAAGAAGACTGCTGGTGTTCTCATGTACGGGAATCACGGTATCCGGCGATAAAGAGATCGAAATGGGCTGGCGTGAGGAATCTCCGGTCACGTTGCGGGAGGAACCGGGGGTAATCCGGTGCCCGGCACTCTCTGATGAGCCCAGATCATGCGATTCCCAGGTGCTTCCGAAAAAAAGCCACCTGGTCACGCACGCCCTGCTCAAACCCGGTGCCGGTAGAGATCTCGAAGTGGTTGAGGGGGTAGTGTTTCACCTCTGCAAGGTCCCCGAGGATGCGGGCCGTTTTTTCGATGGCGCTGATCGGGACGAGGGTGTCGCGGTCGCATACCTGGAGCAGGACGGGGCATCGCACCTGGCGTGCATACGCGACCGGGTGGTATTTATCGCCCCGTATGAGGATGCGGGCACAGGCCTCGTTCACGTAGGTAGCGGGGATGAGCGTGGGAAATGAATCCCAGGCATCCTGCGTGGTCATGAGGGCGAGAGTCCCCGGTTTTCCGACGATGGGGACCCTGTGGGGCGAGAGGCCGAGCCAGGAGCGCACCAGGTCCCGCTGGCCGTGCATGATCATGCGGAGCGAGGTGCCGATTCCCATCCGTTTGAACGACTCCAGTGCAGCCGCCTGGCCGTCCAGGCCGGGACACTGGGCGGAGACACAGGCGATGGCGGGATCGCGGGCGGCGGTTACGATCACATGTCCCCCTGCCCCTGCAAAAGGCGCTACGGTCTGCCAAAGATGAAACCTTACTGGCGTCACCGTCGAGGTCTGACGTGCAGTTATCTGTCAACGAAACCGCGCTCAGCGCCTGGCTGTACCTGCCGGAGCACCTGCCGGCTCCCTATCCCTGCATCGTCATGGGCCATGGGCTGGGGAGTACCAGGGACGCAGGGCTGGAGCCCTATGCCATCCGGTTCCGGGACGCCGGCTTTGCCGTCCTGGTATTCGATTACCGGTATTTCGGGGCGAGCGGGGGTACCCCGCGGCAGCTGATCTGGATTCCCTCCCAGCTGGAGGACTGGTCGGCGGCCATCGCCTGCGCCCGGGGGCTGAAGGAGATTGACCCGGCCCGAATCGCCCTCTGGGGGACTTCCCTCTCAGAGGAGGGACCCGAAAGCCGGGGAGGAGCGCAACCAGCAGGAGTTCGGCCGCAAACAAACCGATGAGAATACCGATCCCGTAGAGGATCTCCCACAGTACCATTTTCTCCTCCTCTCCCTTCCCGGTATTGAATCCTTCATGATAAAGAGATTGAGGGGAACAACACGTATTTCAGTCCTTTTATCCCGAACAAACCCCCTTGGTGCTATCCCTGTTCACACCGCCCCGGGAACCGGGATTCTCCCGGTGGTGGGGACATGATCCG
>Ga0153915_10004764_pt1 | contig 12549 bp, 8 predicted proteins | sample Opewatmetagenome_2_FD_107003 | JGI IMG/M metagenome (GOLD analysis project Ga0153915, IMG submission 107003) | Freshwater wetland microbial communities from Ohio, USA - Open water 3 Core 3 Depth 3 metaG | ecosystem: Environmental > Aquatic > Freshwater > Wetlands | place: USA: Ohio, Lake Erie... | reverse complement strand
TCTCTGTAAAATCAATTGTAAAATAGAATTGCTTGCTCCTCCATCCAACAGAAAATGGGTTTGTACTGACATTTGCAGTTACGGCATTGACAGGATCAAGGACCTTGAGAAATGATTCCTTATCGCCATTTTCATGCATAAAGGTAATTATCTGATCAAGGCTGGAATTATAACTGAATATATCATCATAGCTAAAGGGATTTACATTAACACTTGCGCCCAGTGGCGATACCATTGGTAAACCCACATAAACATCACAGCGGGATTGAAATGCAGGATTCAGCTGGTTTGATTGTGGTACGCCATACATATGGTATAAGGTCGTGCTTACCTGTGCTTGTGCAAGTTGCAGGTTGATAAATATGGTTAATAAAAAAACTAGGAGTGATCTGATTTGATATTTGTTTTTCATAAAAGGCAGGTTTGATTAAAACTGTCTGATAATATTTCTTAGTTATTGTTTATTCCTGGCTGTGACCTTAATCTTTGTACCCAGCTTAAAGTTAAGATCAGAATAAGAATAAAACTTGACCATCTTCTGTCCTTGTTGAACCGTTTCAAAAGTTGCTCTTACAAAAGCATGCCTTGTATCCCTCATTTTTCCCACCCGGTCAGTGAAATCTTCTGACTCATTATATACACCCGCTTCAGTTACGATACCATTCGTATCAACTTCAGGTGATCTGATTAAATCTACTGCACCATCCCTGAACAGAGAATCTATAACATTATAAGCAGTATCAACAAAAACTACCTGCATGAATATTTCAACAGGCATTGTGTTTGTCGATGCCATTCTGATTTTGAATGTATCAATCTTTAAATTTTCATCTTCTTCAGGGATTCCGGAGAGGTCAAAATCCACTGTGTCTTCAAGTTCAAAATCCTCGGCTCTGAGGTCCATTGGCAGTACTACCTCAAAATCAACTGATACCCTGCTGCTGTCGAGAACAAAATTATCCTGGGTGGGCAGACCTGTTGGATTTGTTATAGCTCTTGCACTGTAATCAATATAACTGAGCGTTGTATTTGTAACTTCATCAATGTTACTATTATTTCTGTTCACTGAAATTTCAGTGGCAACAGATTGACCTATTTTTGAGAAATCCGGGGCATTAATAAGGAAAGGATTTACACCTGAATCAAAAGTTATATCTGTTTCTATTCCAGTCTTCTGGGAGTAAGCTGTAAGTCCAAAAAGATCAACGCCTATCGGGAGTCCAAAAGAATTATTTACTAAAAAATTCAACCTCGGATCACCAAAATAGACATTGCCTTCAAATTTATATTCAAAAAGCTCAAATTCATATCTTTCATTATCAATCAGTAATGTATCATAGTCGCCAAAATATCCATATCCAGACTTGAAAACAAGGTCAGTAAAGGTCATATCTACATTTACTTCCTCGCCCGCATTTATATCAGCACCAGAATGAATAAGATAAAGCTCGAAAATAATCTTAAGGAAAGTCGTGTCAGGATCGGACTGGTTATCAAGGCGTAAGGCAGTGCCATCGAGAGGTGTAACCCTGAAGTCTGAAAAATTCCCCGATGCATCGCTTATTGGAATGGAGTCACGATAATACTTATTGCCTACCTTGATCTGATCTGAATGTATTATCAGCCATCCGGTATGATGCAAAGTTGAAATGGTGCTCGTATTAAGATTTCCCGATGTTAGGAATATGCTGTCTATGCGTTCATTATGCTCGGTGACAAAATCAAATTTTTCAACTTTGATCTTGTAGATGGTGTCCCCCGGATTTCCCAGCACGGGACCAGGGATCGTCTCCGCAGGCCTGTAGAAATAAACGTTCGGGAAATTCTGGTCAGGTATTTCAATCCATTCGTCGGCACGGATTGATTTAATATGATCAGAATAAGCAACGTAATACAGATTTGTCGAATCCTCATCTATTTCAATATTCTGTTCCAGTTCAGCAGTATCCAGCATCTGTTCAAGTATATCCTTCAAAGTAAATTCTCCATGTGCAACAGGACCGTTATAAGACGGTTCCCATACTACATCGAAATTATACTCCCTGGTAAATTCATCAGATAAGCAGGAAGTTAAAAATGCTGTAAAAAACAGGAGAATTAAGGGTAGAAGAACGGGTTTTCGGGCCATAATTTTTAATATTTAAATACTATTTTACGAAATAATTATATAAAAAGTTATTATTACTTCCAACTAAAAGATTGAACCTTCCTGAAAATTGGTTAAAGCTTGTAATGCTGAACTGGGTAGAACCTTTTAATGGAAACCCTTCATAAGTGCTGCCATCCTTATTGATCAGGTAAATCTCGTTTGCACCGGAACATACTATTCCTATCTTTATATCCCTGTCTGAAAACTGATATGTAACCGGTGCAAAAATTATTTCAGATTTAAATCTCCTTGAAAATCTTAGCTCTTTATCGGGATTAAATACTTTTAATTCATTCCCGTCAGCAAAGATGAATTCTTTCTTCCTGTTGCCGTCCAGGTCAGCAAGTTCAAAAAAATGTCTGCTGCTGAACTCCCCGCATGCTGATTCTTCAGAGGTGCCGTCAAAATATATGAAATGAACGTGGCCGGAAGTATCGGTTATTGCAATCCTTGGATTAGTTCCTGCTGAGTTCAGATCAAATTTGAAATCATTTTCAGGCGAAACCAGGAAATGAGATTTTATGTTTATCCTTGTTTCACCCTTCCTGTTAAGTATATATGTTCTGTAATTATCGGTGCAAATGATATAATCCTTATCCCCCAGTTTCACATGATGCAGCGGCTTGGTAATAATCTGTTCTGTAAGGCCGGGTGACCATCCCTTGACCAGTTTGCCTTCTTTTGTATATGCATAAATTTGCCGGTCTTCAGCAGCAAGCAGGATCCTGTAATCCTTGTTCTGGTCATAGTCGAATACTGCTATTCCATTTGTTGCAGGTGAGCGAAGCACTACCGGGAAATTTTCTACATTATTGCCATTCCTGTCGATCAGAAAAATCTTTGATTCTGTATTGAAAAGATATTGAAGCTTCCCGTTCTTATAATAATCAATCTGATAAATGTCGCTTAATATCCGGCCTTCCAGTTTAATTTTCCACAGGATCCTCCCCGAACTGTTTATCAGGTAAATAAAATTCTCATTATCCTGAATGAATATTTCTTTTTCCTGCGTATTATGATTGATAAGTATTTTGGGTTTAAAATCAAAAGCATGATCAAGCCGGCTTTCCCAGACAGTTTGCGGCTCATATGACTCTCCTGTGTTATGATTCAGTAAGATATTTTTATAGAACATATCACCTTCATTCGTTATCTGGATTACAAGGGAATTAAAATTTATCATATGTTCCTTTTGTTCATTAAATCCTGCCGCCGCTTTGCTACTCATATATCCCTGTAAAAGATCAATTGAATTTGATATATCTACATACAGATATATGTTGGACTGGGAAGACATGAAATTTGAAAGCTTATTGAATTCAATGTTGCTGCTCAGGTTATTCTGAAGCAAAATCGTATGAATATATTTCCCAAGAGCTGGTATCGAATTGCCAAAAACCAGGTAGTTATCATAAAAGGTGCAATATTGATTTTTAATTCCTTCGAAAATCCTGCCTAATAATTTTGATGCCAGCTCCGGTAGCGGGACTTTGTAAATCTTAATCTCTGTTTCATTATCAATTTTCCAATCCTGTATAAAATCCTGTTTTTTTGAGTGTTCAATTTCAGCGGCTTTTCCAATTATATCCATGATCTGGTCCTCTGCCTGACTCTGGCTCTTGGTTTTCAGAATAAAGAAAGTATTCTGATCACGGTCGTAGTTTTTAATATCAGTCAGCAGGATCCCTGACTCCTTATCCATGAAGGAGTAAAACATCCTTTCAAGATCAATATCGTACAAATCATTCAATTCATTAATATCAGACTGGTAGTCTTCGAGTGCTCCGCTTGCTTTCAGGTATTCCCTGTATTTTTTCTTGAATTCGGGAAAGTTGTCAATACAGAATACTATAAATGCTGCTGTCTGTTCAGGAATGACCTTTTCTATTTCAGTTTTCTGAGGAGTTTGTTTAAGGAAAATATCAAGGTAATCATTTGCTTTCGGATCAATAACTGAGAACCCGTTAAAAAGAAGAACATCTTCCCGTAAACTGGCATCCAGTTCACCCCAGTCTGCAAAAATGCTGAGCTTTTCAACGCTGTTTTCATACTTATCATTAATAAAAGAAGATAGAATTAAAGGAAAAGTTTTGTAATTGATGAATATGTTGGCTTCAACATTCTGCCCTGCCGTTCTGGAAACCTGGAGAAAACCGTCGCCCAGATCCTCCGTGCCCGGCTGACCCAGCTGACGTATTGCCTCTTCAATTAGAATCCCTGAAGGGCTAACAATGGCCAGGCCGCCTGAAAAACAAAATGAGAAATCATGACCTTTCTGATCTGAGAAATTCACATCAAAAATTTTCGAACCTGAATATTTTCTGCCAGTCACAATAGCTTTGGTTGCTGTATTTTGTTCTATAAGGCTTATCAGCTGGTTATCACTGTTTCTTGAAATCAAAGGCATGTAAGCAATAAAATCAAATTTGTCCTTTCCTGTCTGATGTAATGACAGCATTAGTTCGCTCTTTTTAACCATTTCAGCTGTCCGCCTGTCATTTGTAAGTATCGAATCAAGAGCAAGGAATTCACTATTTAGTTTTCTTACTGCTGGAAAAGCAAGGATCTCTTTCCAGATATTGTTTGCTTCAAGGGTAGGCCTGATATTAAAATACGGCCCGCGTATCTTAATTATAATTGAAGCATCATCAGGAACTGCATTAAATGGATTGGCTCTTTCAAAATCACTGCGAAGCAAGAGAATATAAACCGCACCTCCAATGAGAATAAGGAAGACTAAAATTAAAATTAGATTCAGTTTCCTGCCCATGGCATATGCCGGATTCATTAAGCTGACACAAACTGATAAATTTATCCTTAAAATGTGAAATATCCTTAATAAGAATTGTTAGCAATTGTCTTTGGCTGTTCTGTAATCTACATACCCGGGTGTGTAATATAGTCTCATATGCATAAACCAGGTCGGTCAATGATGTTAATAATTTATTGATGCCACATGACCTGATTTGCCGGTGACATTGAAATTAAATTGTATGTTAACTATATTTGAATTATCAATTACCTGACAATTGGAAACTCAAAGGATAGACCCAAGAATAAATGAAAGCTGGAAAAACATGTTAATCGAGGAATTTAATCTTCCTTATTTTCATTTGCTAAGGAATTTCCTGGTTGAAGAAAAAAAACAATATGCTGTTTTTCCTCCTGGAAATCAGATCTTCTCTGCTTTTGAATTGACTCCTTTCGAAGCAGTAAAAGTGGTCCTGCTTGGACAGGATCCCTATCATGGGAAAGGACAGGCTCATGGTTTATGCTTCTCTGTTCCTTCCGGTATTGCCCCTCCTCCTTCCCTGGTAAATATTTTTATAGAAATCCGGAATGATCTCGGACTGCCTCTGCCTAAGCATGGCAGTCTTGAATCATGGGCCAGGCAGGGAGTTTTGTTATTAAATGCAACCCTTACGGTAAGGGCAAACCAACCAGGATCACATCAGAACAAAGGTTGGGAAACATTTACTGATCAGGTTATCAGGACCTTATCGAAAGAAAAGACCGGATTGGTGTTTCTGTTGTGGGGTAAATTCGCTCAGGCAAAAGAAAATCTGATTGACAGCAGCAAACATTTCATACTGAAAGCAGCCCATCCATCACCTTATTCAGCAAGCGCGGGCTTTTTCGGATGCAAGCATTTTTCAAAAACAAATGAACTGTTGCGAAGCCAGGGAAAGGATGAGATCAACTGGGCTTTATGAGAAATTGACTGAACTTCATAACCTGAACAAGTTCCTGAGAGCGATTATCAGATTTCGCTCATTTCGGCAATCCGGATTAAGCTTTGATCATTGTTAACAGCATTTTAAACCTCTCTGTTGCATAAAGCGCATGGGGAACATTTGCTGGCATGATGACAGATGATCCCTCTTCAAGATAGTGATCTTTTTTATCTATTCTTATCCGGACTTTCCCCTCCAGTACCTGAACCAGGGCGTTAAAAGGCGCTGTATGTTCGCTTAATTCCTGGCCTTTGTCAAAGGCAAAAAGTGTTATGTTGCCCCCGGGCATTTTAATAACCAGTTTGCTGACAATTGCATTATCAGAATAAGAAATAGATTCCCTAAATAAGAAAGAACCTGCACTTAAGAATTCATCTTTTGTATTATCCATTGCTATTAGTTATAATTTTTCCCAGTTTACGGTTTCGGGGTTACTGCTTCTGGTTAAGTGTTCAACGATATCCCGACAGCTACGTTATCGGGACTAGTTCGGCTGAGATTTTTTGCTTCACCACGCTTGCAAAAAATCTGCCTCATTGGCTTGCGGACTCGTGGACTTGTGAACTCGGAGACTCTTCTTTGGCACGACTTTTGAACAATAATTACTAACAGTTCATCCATCATATACCTGAAGAAAAACTTTAGGGCACCGGGCCAAGCCAAGACCCGGTTTTTTTATTTCAGAACTCTCTGTATCCTATTATTTCCCTTACATCCTTCAGTGTCCGCGAGGCACTGGCTCTGGCTTTTTCTCTTCCTATTTTCACTGCCTTCCTGATATAATCATCATCAGCCTGTATTTCAAGTATTTTTTCCCTGATTGGAGAAGTAATCTTGATTATGTCCTCAGCCAGTTGTTTCTTGAACTCCCCATAGCGGATCTTACACGTTTTATATTGATCATGGTAGTACTTCACAGTATCTCTCGATGAAACAACCTCAAGTATTGTAAACAGATTTTTTATTGGTTCTGGCATTTTCTGATTTGGTTTTTCCGGTCCTTTATCCGTAACTGCCCTCATCACCTTTTTCCTTATGACGTCAGGTTCATCTGCAAGATATATTCCATTCCCTTCGGTTTTGCCCATTTTGCCTGTTCCGTCAAGTCCGGGTATTTTTACAAGTTTTTCACCAAAATTGAATGGCTCAGGAAGCGGGAAGTAATCAACCTTATACATTGTATTAAACCGTTTTGCAAATTTTCTGGTCATCTCAAGATTTTGCTCCTGGTCTTTTCCCACTGGAACTTTATTAGCCCTGTGTATAATTATGTCGGTGGCCATCAGCACGGGATATGTCAAAAGACCTGCGTTAACATTATCAGGCTGGATTCTGACCTTTTCCTTAAATGTTGTAGTCCGCTGAAGCTCACCCACATAGGCATTCATATTCAGCAGTAAATATAACTGCGAAACTTCAGGGATGTCACTCTGGATATATAAAGTCGCAGCTTCAGGATCTATACCAGCAGCCAGGTATTCAGAAAGCACATTCTTGATATTTCCGTGAAGATCCTGGGGAGTGGGATACGTTGTAAGTGAATGTAAATCAGCTACGAAAAAGAAACATTTATAATCATACTGCATTTTTACGAAATTCCTTACCGCTCCAAAGTAATTTCCCAGGTGCAGATTCCCTGTTGGCCTTATCCCGCTGAGAACTGTTTCCATTTTATAATTTTATTTTTCGCGACCTACAAAACTAACAAAAGTGTTGTTTATCTAAAAATCATAATTTTACAATAAATTGATTCCAATGGCTACGACAAGACAAAATAAAGTTGCAAGGCTAATACAGAAAGAACTGGGAGATATCTTTCAGAAAGAAAGCAAGGAATATTTCGGAGGAAAAATGATCTCCGTTACTGTGGTGAGAATGACCCCTGACCTCAGCATAGCTAAGGTCTATTTGTCAATATACCCTCCTCAGAAGGATAAGGATCCGCTCTTTAAAGTTCACGAAAATCAATCCAGGCTGAGACATGAACTGGGAAACAGGGTCAGGCACCAGTTAAGAATTATTCCTGAACTTATTTTTTATGTTGATGATTCTCTCGACTACCTTGAAAATATTGAAAGACTGCTTAAAAAATAGCCGACAATGCAATATGATCCCATAAAAAAAAGCCTTGGTACGTTTTTTAACCGCTCTCCATTCTTGAGGATTCTATTTTACAGGCTGCTGAATTTGCTATTATTGAGAGCGTGGCATATAAGGAAGGAACTTAAAAGGTACAGGAAGGGAAAGACCGGCAGCATATGTGTGCTGGATGCAGGCAGCGGATTCGGGCAGTATACCTGGTATATGATGAAACTGTCGCCGAAATGGAAAATAACCGGGATTGATGTAAAGGCTGACCAGATCGACGATTGCAATAACTTTATCAGAAAAATAAAGAAAGACCACCAGGTTAATTTCAAAGTGGCAGATCTTACTGAAATGCATGATGAAAATGTCTATGACCTTATCCTCTGTGTTGATGTAATGGAACATATTGAAAACGATTTACAGGTTTTCATAAATTTCAGCAGGTCAATCAAATCCGGGGGTGTTCTTCTTATTTCAACGCCATCGGACCAGGGCGGATCAGATGTTCATAATGATCATACTGAATCATTTATTGAAGAGCATATCAGGGATGGATATAATATTGACGACATCCAGGAAAAACTGAAATCAGCCGGATTTGATTCAGTAGTAGCAAAATATTCTTATGGCACACCTGGCAAGATCTCATGGAAGCTTTCAATGAAATACCCTGTTAAAATGCTTGGCCGCTCAAAGCTGTTTTATATAATTCTTCCGTTTTATTATATCCTGGCATTCCCGGTAGCACTGATACTTAATTTTCTGGATGTTAGCTTCAGGCATAAAAGCGGGACTGGCTTGATAGTCAGGGCTGAAATAAATTGAAGATTAATCTTTGATAAAAGAATAATGAATCTGCCATTTTACATATCCAAAAGATACCTGTTCTCTAAAAAGTCACAGAATGTAATCAATATTATTTCAGGCATTTCAGTGGTCGGTGTAGTAACAGGGACTATGGCACTTATCGTTATTCTTTCAGTTTTCAATGGCTTTGACGACCTGATAAAAACTTTGTACGGCACTTTTGATCCTGAAATAAAAATTATTCCTGCGGTTGGCAAGACTTTTTCCCCTTCAGCACCAGGTTTCTTTGATGTCAGGAATCACAGGGATGTGCTGTATTTTTCGGAAGTACTTGAAGAGAATGTATTGCTCAGGTATGGTGACAGGCAATATATCGCGACGATGAAGGGAGTCGATGATGAATTTGATAAAGTTACGGGCATTGATTCAATGATAATTGATGGAAGTTTCACACTTAAAGAAACCAACAACAGGCCTCTTGCAGTGATTGGACAGGGTGTTGCTTATTATCTTGGAATTGGGCTTACGTTCCTGAATCCGATAAATGTTTATTCCATTAAAAGAACAGGGAGCATACCTGTAAATCCCGAACAGGCAATAAGCAGGAAATTCATTTTCCCATCAGGTATTTTCAGTATTGAGCAGGAACATAATATAAGGTATATAATTGTCCCTATTTCATTTGCCCGTGAACTGCTTGGCTATAATGATGAAGTCAGTGCCGTAGAACTGAAGCTGAAGCCCGGGACCGATGTTGATTTTTTTCAGGATGAGATTAAGAAAGCCATAGGCAAGGGATTTCTCGTACAGAACCGCAATGACCAGAATGCTTTATTTTATAGGATCATGAGGTCTGAAAAATGGGCCATATTTTTTATCCTCACATTTATACTTATTGTCGCTTCATTTAATATTATTAGTTCACTGACCATGCTGATACTGGACAAAAAAGAAGATATCAGAACGCTTCAAAACCTCGGGGCATCCAACTCACTGATCCGCAGTATATTTCTGATGGAAGGATGGATGATATCAATTATTGGTGCAATTATTGGACTCATAATCGGATCTGTAATTGCCTGGCTTCAGGCAAGGTTCGGCTTGATAAAACTCAGTGGTTCAGGGTCCTTTATAATAGATGCCTATCCTGTAGTATATAAATTCCCGGATGTAATAAAAGTATTTGCAACAGTCGTTTTTATCGGCTTCCTGGCAGCATGGTATCCTGTAAGGTATATCTCCAGGAATTTATTAGGCTCAGATTGACATTTATTTCATCGTCTTCCAACTTTCCATGCAACTTATTATCAGGTTTAAAAGTCTAATAATTGCTATTTTGGGAAAAGCATTCAACTGGTTCTTCCCTCAATATATTAACATATCAGTTAGGCAATTATAAGAAGCTAAATCACTGACAGATGCATTGTTGGCATGCTAAATGACTGGCATATATATATCTACGTATTAACTGGTAACTGTAGTTTCGGGAGGCAATGTGAATAAATTCTTTAATTACAATAGCTATTTTTTAATATTTTGTGTGTGCTGGAAATTTTAAATCTGGTAACAGATCATCCCAGGCATGGCAACTAAACCATTTAAGATCATCCTTTTCTTTCTTGCAATCCTTTTATCTGGTGAAGCTATTGGATCAGGCTTTGCGCCATTTACTTTTACAGTATCCAAGGCTGATCCTTTATGCTATAATTCAAGCGACGGGATGGCATGGGTTTCTTCAATCACTGGCGGCACTCCTCCATTTGCCTTTGAATGGCTTACTGATTTGGGTGTTCCAATTCCTGGTGAAACAAACGATACTATCTCCGGATTGCCTGCCGGTAATTATTTCTGCCGTATAACAGACAAAGATGGCACAAAACGGTTACGACTTGTGCAGCTTATTGATCCCCCTGTTATACTTTATGATGAAGTAATTGTCGACAATGTCACATGCAATGGTTATAATGACGGGGCAATCACAATTGATGCTGTAGGAGGGAGTGGCATCCTTGAATATTCAATCGACGGAGGGTTGAATTATCAAACCGAAAGCATATTTACAGACCTGGGACCGGGCAATTATAATATTTTAGTCAAGGATGAAAATAACTGTTTAACAGTATATGACTTTAATCCTGTCACAATCAGCGAACCCGGAGCTCTGACTATAACACTTGATGGTTCAGGCAATTTAACCTGTTTTGGTTCAGGCGATGGGTACATTAATGTTACCCCGGGAGGTGGAACACCGCCTTATACATTTAATTGGACAGGGCCTGGCTCCTTTGTATCCGGAAGTGAGGATTTGATCAATCTGGCCGCCGGCAGTTACAACCTCGTGTTAACTGAGGCCAATAACTGCTCTGTAAACCTGGGTCCTGTGACGTTAACTGAACCTGGTCAACTGGTCATCCAGATCGACAACATTCAGAATTTGACCTGTAACGGTTCTGACGATGGATCTATTTCAGTTACTGTGACAGGTGGTACTCTACCCTATATTTACTTATGGACAGGCCCTGGATCTTATACCTCCAGTAATGAAGATATTTCCGGGCTGGCACCTGGAAATTATATCCTGCAAATCACCGATGCAAACGGTTGTATTTTTAATTCATCTCCAATCACTGTCACTGAACCTCCGCTACTGGTCGCAATTCTTAATAGTATTCAAAATGTATCCTGTAATGGGGGCAATAATGGCGCTGTTTATGTCACGATCTCGGGAGGTACCGTTCCACGTGTAATTTCCTGGACCGGGCCTTCAGGATTTACATCGCCCTCAGAGGACATCACTAATCTTATTGCAGGCAATTATAACCTGATTGTTACAGATGCTAATGGCTGTACAGCTGTCCTGGGACCATTAACTGTTACCGAACCGGCTTCATTAGTGATTGTCAATGATTCGACACATAATATTTCGTGTTTTGGCGGAAATGATGGTTCAATCTATATTTCAGTCACTGGAGGCACTTTGCCTTATAATTATTCCTGGAAAGGTCCAGGATTGTTCACTGCTGTTACTGAAGACATTACCGGACTTTTTGCCGGTAACTACGACCTGATACTCACAGATTCTAAAAACTGCATTAAAACGTACGGCCCGGTCACTCTTTCACAGCCAACATGGTTGAGTATTTCAATTGATTATATTAATCATATAACATGCTTTGGTTTCAACGACGGATCAATCGGCATAACAGCCAGCGGAGGCACCCCACCTTATAGTTATTCCTGGACCGGTCCTTCTTTTACTTCTGTAAATGAAGATATCAGCACTCTGGCATCAGGGGCATATAATCTTACTCTTACGGACTTTAATGGGTGTTCCATTAATATTGGGCCGATCAATATCAATGAACCTCCTGCGCTTTCTGTTGTTGCAGATAATATCAAACATTTAAGTTGTTGGGAAGCAGATGATGGGGCAATCTCAGTTTCGGTTTCAGGCGGGACTCCACCGTACAGTTATTCCTGGACTGGACCGGGAACCTTCAGCTCTACAGCCCAGGACATAAGCAACCTCCAACGCGGGAATTACAATTTGACAGTTATTGATGCCAACTCATGTATCTTTAACCTTGGTCCTATCACAATTAATGAACCTGACGAAATAATTATTACAACCGACCTTGTCACTGATGTATCATGTAACGGAGGCAATGACGGAGCAGTTTCCGTTTCGGTTACCGGAGGTATTTTACCGCTGATTTATTCATGGACAGGCCCCGGATCTTTTACTTTTCCAGGTGAAGATCCGACTGGCCT
>Ga0153915_10004763_pt1 | contig 12550 bp, 18 predicted proteins | sample Opewatmetagenome_2_FD_107003 | JGI IMG/M metagenome (GOLD analysis project Ga0153915, IMG submission 107003) | Freshwater wetland microbial communities from Ohio, USA - Open water 3 Core 3 Depth 3 metaG | ecosystem: Environmental > Aquatic > Freshwater > Wetlands | place: USA: Ohio, Lake Erie... | reverse complement strand
GCTGCGAGTGCCGCCTTACAGGCCGCCACCCACTCGGCCTTGGTCATCCGATACCAGGGCTTCATCGCGACACCGCCGCGTGCTGCAGGGCGTCCGCGACGTCCGCGTCGACCTGGGCGCGGCAGGCCGGGCAGATGCCATGCGTGACTTCGTCGCGCTCGAACGGCGGGCGCTCGCCGAGATTCGCCGGCGGACGCCCGTACTGCGGACACCAAGCGCAGATGGCATGCATGAATTGGACCTCCTAGTCGTTGAAGAGAACCAGCTCGGTGCCGGTCTCAGGGTTGCGGTAGTGTCTGAGCTCACCGTCAGCGAGGTGCTGCGTGACGTGGTGCTCGGTGAACGTCTGGATCCCAACACCTGCTTCCTCGACGACGATCGTGGCGGGCCAGTACCCGGGCGCGATCCCAAGATCACTGGCCGCCGCGACCAGCTTGCCCTCGTACTCGGTGAACTGCTGCCGTTCGGTGAAGACCTTGTCATCGTTCATGTGTTGGCATCCTCCGCATACTTGATTTCACGGTTGATCTCGTCAGCGAGCGTCTGCGGCCCAAGTTTCGCGAGCGGCACCAGCACGTCGGCAGTCTCGCTGTTCGGATCGGTCGAGAGCACCCATGTCTCGAGCACAACACCCTGTTCAGTTGTCAGTGTCAGCTTGTAGTTCATCGCACCCTCCCCTATCCCACCACAACGCTGAACCGATCTTCAGGTTCCGTCATGCCAGTCGCGTAGGCCAGTTCGGCTTTGTTCAGCTTCCGCGTGCCGACGACGACACAGTAGGAATCGCTGTTGTTCTCGAGCACCTGAAACTGCGGGGCATGTCGGCCTCTGAAGAGCCGACGGAGCATGCCGTTGACATCGGCGAAGATCTCCTCGGGCGAATCACCCGAATCCACGACGGTCACCTGATACTTCACGGTCGGTTTACGTGCTTTCATGTTGTCGCTCCTCCTGAATGAATGAATTGACTGGCCCGACGCGTGAGACAGCGCGGACAGGTGACCGACTCGAGGCGCCCGCAGGCCAGCGGCGCCCGCTGCTTGCAGAGCGTGCGGTTCTGCCGTGGATCGCGGATATGGATCACGATCGTCAGTAGTTCCTTGGCATCGACGGTGATCATGCCGCCACCGTCTCGATCCGCGTCTCGTGCCTGTAGGGCCGCCTGATGTCCTTCGACTCGTGCCGGTCGGCCACCAACTCGGCCTCCAGCAGATCGGTCACGTCCAACTGCTCGACGAACCAGCCGCACTTGCAATCGAGCTTGACGGTCATGACCGGCCTCCCTTCCGCCGCTCGGCCCTGACGATGACCAGGGCCCGCCGCTGCCGGACGGAGAGAAAGCGCCGATTGTACCACAGGGTGTTCAGATCGGCGATCCCGCGCCGCCGGAAGTCACGGATCATCCCAAGGAACACCTGCCGATCAAGCATCCGAAGTGTGAGCGTCTTCATAGTTGCTTACCTGCCATGGAGGCGCTGAAGACGACGTGCAAAGCTTGCACGCCCGCGCCCCCGTACATAGTTTCCACTGGGCTTTGCATGCTCCCAGCGCCCATCGGATTGGACGACGGCTCCATGTCCTGTGACGTGGTAGTACGCTCTGATGTCACGCCCGGGAACTACGCTTTCAGGAACATCCAGATTCGACTCTGTGATGTTGTCGCGTGTGTATCCGTACATCCGGAGAAGTTTTCCGAACGCTGCAAAGTTCTTGACCATCTCAACATCCTCCTGTGATTGGACTGTGAAACGACGGTGGGTTGGTTTCGCCCTTGTTCCGCTGGGCTCATCGGCACAGGCATGACCTGTGGACCAAAACCCTCATTACTCTGGGGTTCATCGTCAGCCTCGGTATCCGCCAGGCATCACCCGTCTGGGCTAACCCGACTTGACCGCTCCCGTCGCCTCCCATTTTCACCACCCGTTCCAGGGGCGTGTGAGAGGGCTTAGACTTTCGTCACCAGATCCTGGAGTCGGCGCTCGTGCTCCGTATGGATCAGTGACTTGCGTGGCGTTCGCCTAGGGACTCGCTTGTCCCGTCTCTGGCTATTTCATCTGCTCGCCACTCGGGAGGACTGACGACTAGGAGAGAACCTAGAGGAGTGATCTGCCGGTGACCCTCGCTCTCCCTGTCGGTCGGTGGTGGGGTTGTCGAGGTCCCCTCTCTCCGACTCTACCGCCCCGGTCTTGGTTCCTGGCTGGCTGGGAGTTACCAGGCTTACTTTCCCAGCTCCATTCTCAGGATACACTACTAAAGGATATATGTAAACTAAATAATTAGGCCCAAAAAAGGTCTTTTTTGGCTCTAAAATCAACTACTTACAGCGCACTTATTGTATGAATGGAGAATGATGTATTTTTGAGCTGAGTTTAGAGTCTAGGAGCGGCTACTTTTTTACCGGCGCCGTCTTGACTTTTGCATCGCACTCCGTATATCCAGCGGTCCACCGCCGACGAGGAGGCAGCGCGGTCGATCGCGTGCGCTGCCTCCGCGCCGGTGTTGGCATGGCTTCAGACGTCCCGGATCTCGACCGCGCTGACGTCAGCGACCAGCTTCTCCAGGTTGTCGATGTGCTTCTGCAGCACCGCCTTGTACTCGTCCGGCGTCATTGGGTCGCCGGCGATGGACTTGATGATGTTGGTGACGCTCGTCACCAGCCCTGGGATCATCGGAGCCAGGGCAACGGCCAGTGGAATGAATGCCATGATCTGCTCCTATGCCCCGTGCCCGGCTGGGGCGTGGTCGGCCAAACTCGCCGACTTGTTGAGGATCTGGTAGATGTTCGTGGCGAACTGCATCAGCTCCGTCAGCATCGGCTGGATGCTGCTCTGGAGGTTCGCCGCCCCGGCCGCGTTGCCGGCGGCGACGGCCACCTTGTACGCCGCGACGGCGGCCGGGTAGGCCTTCTGGAACTGCTTGGCAAAGGTCGCCCACTTCCGGTAGTCCTCCGGCGTGATGAGCTTGGAGTCCAGCGCCTGGTTGTAGAAGCCGGCGACCTGCTTGAACTGCTCGCCGACGCCTTCCAGCGTCGTTCCGGCGACGTCGAGCGCCTTGTACCCCTTGATCTGCTGGCTCGTCGTGCACCCGGTGACGATCCCCAGGCAGAGAAGCGGCAGAAGGATCAGGGCGGCGACGCTCTTCAGCGTCGTCCCAGCGGCCGCGCTCTTCTTGACCTGGTCGTAGAATTCCCGCAGCCAGACGCCCAGACCACCGAGCATGCCAGCCTGGACCGGTCCGAGACTGGTGTTGGAGACGAATGACTGGAGGAAGTCGAGCAGGGCACCGAGCACCGGTGCCGCTGCCGGGATGATCCACTGGGCACGGTTGCCCAGGAGGCTCTTGACCTGACTGATGATGAGTGGCACCAGCAAGACCAAGAGCGGTTGTAGCAACTGAATCCACTGGCCTGATTTCATTGCACGCTCCCTGGGTTAGGTGTGCACTGCGCAGGTGTAGGTGATGAGACTGCCTGTGATCCTGACCGGCTCGACCATGTCGGCAACGGCCTGACAGTCGGCATTGGTCAGACGGAGGCACCCGAACGTCGGGCGCAGGGTGTCATCGGGACCGGGATCGCCGCCGTGGATCCCAATGCCGCTCCGTCCCTGCGTCTTGGCGCCAAGGGCCTCACCACTGAGTGGGTCCAGCTTGAAGAACGCCGGCCCATATGAATGCGCTGGCACCGGGTGCCAGAGGATGTCCACGAGCTTGTACACCCCAGCCGGGTGGTCGCCGTAGGCACGGGTCGGGTCTTCGATCGGATTCCCGTGCGCAACCGCCGTCGAGCGGTCGGCTTCACCGCGGCAGCGGACCGGCCCGAAGCAGATCGCCCCGGCATCGTCGGTCACCCAGAACTGGCCTTCGGCCGCCCGATCAGGTGGGAGTTTTGACCAGAGTTTCATCCGTTACCCCTCCCGTTGGTGCTACGAGTCTGGCGCCGGTGTGCCATCAGCGTCATCGCCAGGTTGATAATCACGGCAACGAGTGCGCCGATCAGCATCTCGGTGATATGGGTAAAGTCGCCACGCAGTTCCTTGATCTGCCCCTTGATCTCGACGAAGTCCTTCTCGTGCTGGGTCATCCGGTACTCGGCGAGCGGATTCTCCCGCTGGAACTGGGTCGGCGGTTCGGCATGGACACGGCCCACTACAAAAGGGTTGCGCGGGACGACCTCGACGCCCATGACATCAATGCTGGTTCGCAGGGCTTCAACCAGTGACAGGATTGCAAGCAGATTCAAGCATGCACTTACCACCACGATCCACCGCTGCCGCAACCACGCTAACATACTCAGCCCCCCGATGGCAAGAGTGTCCGTCCCGTTGGGGTCAGTGCACTGACATCATTGATTGCTTGATAGTTGCTCACACTTGGGCTCAGTGTGCCAAGTGCTCGCAACGCCTTGGCGAGATCCAAGGTATGATCGACGCGCGGGTAGCCGGGTTGTGCTTGGAGCAGCGTCGGCTGCCCGTCCTTGAGTGCCCAGGCGTTGACAAAAAAGCGACCAGTCTTGTCCTCTGGCAATGTGGCATACATCACGTCCAAATTCAGCACCTGCAACCCATGCGTCAGCAGCTCGGCCCAGTTCTGCCCAACGTCGAGCGTCACCGGGAGGATCGCGGCCCCGGTCTTGTCGAGGCCGATCTTGGAGAGCTTGATGTGCCGCACGCCGGCTTCGCGCTCCATCGCCGTACTCGTCGTCCACAGGAGATGAAACTCGTTGCCGGAGAGAAAGTCGGCCCGCGAGCCATCGTGCACCGTGGTGTTGCCATCCATGTCGCTTGGGACGTAGCGGGCGCCGGCGAAGTCCACGCCACCATAGCGAACGAGATCACCGGCATTGTAACTCGCCGTGATACTCCAGAGCGGAATGCTCGTGTCGAACGTCGGCTCGACGAACACCCACGCCGCCGGGTTCTCCATGGGCTCCTTGCTCGCGTTGTTGATCAATGCGCGGTACTTGGCATCCGTCGCTGTATCGGTAAACGCCATCGGCGTCCAATCGAGCAGTGTCGCCACGATCACCCCGGTCGACTTGATCACGTACGCGGCATAGTCCATGTGATCGTCGATGGGATTGATGAACTGCCGCCGATAGACGCCGAGGAAGAGCCAGAATGGAATGCCCGCCTTGACATCTTTCGCCGGCGCCGGGATGAGCCGGAGCGTCTTCACTGCATAGCGGTGGGGCGCCGGGAGTGGGAAGCTCGTCGTTGAGTTGGCCCAGTTGAACTGAATGGTATTGGCAATGGTTTCGTTGAAGAACTCCGTGACGGCACCTGTGATAAACGTCCCATTCCGCTTGAGTGATCCATCGATGATAAACGGGAACCGGGCTTCGTCCCAGGCGTCGGTCCACCGCCGCATGTGCCCCGCCGACCCCATGACCCCGACGTTGGCCACTGATTCGGGCGGTGGAAATGGATCCGTCAGCGTCCACTTGTTCACGCCGAGGTAGAAGATGTTGTCCCAGGTGTAGTTCGTCCCGAGATGGATGATGGTCCCGGTGAACGTCGCCATCGACCCACCGCCATTGCTGAACTCGAGTGCGATGGTGCCCGTGTCGACCGTCGTGAACAGGACGATCCCATCGGTCAGGTCGACGACGAAGACATGGGCTTCACCAGGTTCGCCAACTTTCTGGTTGGTCTGTCCCGTGACCGTATGCGAACTCAGGCCACCAGCCCCGAGAGCGTCGATGATGACATCGTTCTGGTTCACCACGATCGTCGTCCCGAGGTAGGCGCGGGCACGGACGACGAGCAGGAAGTGCCCGCGGGCATCCGTGAAGAATTCAACGATCTCAGTTGGCCCGAGCGTCTGACCCAAGAGTGTCCCGAGTTGAATATTCGATGCCCCGGTGCCGATCGAGCTCAAGCTATCCGACACCATCGACTCAAAGACGAAGGCGCCGATCGTGCCACCAATGATCGGATGCCCCACGGCCCCGAGCACCTGCCAATCCGTTGTGCTCCGGGCGACGACGAGCGTGCTGGTCCGTGGGGCAAAGGACGCTTTGAACGTGGCTTTTGGCGGCGTCGCCTTGAGGACAGTGGTCGGCGTCCGATTGAGCGTGAACACCCAGAAGGTCTGGATCTGATCGGCATTGCTGTTGAACCACAAGCTCGGGGCGAACTTGAAATCCACCGGCGCCGGATTCCCGCACTGCACGCTGAAGCTCTTCTTGTCCCACCCCCAGCGTACGCCAATGGGATCCGATGGCAGCTTCTCGCGGACGTGCAGTGGGACAATCTCCTGATCGTTTCTGAAATGGACATCAATCACGCCATCCAGTGTCCGGGGCGCAATGAATAGGACTTCGACGATTCCCGCGCCGCCAGTTGGCGCCACGCCGACCGGTTTGATCCGGCGCGCCGAATGGGCAATGACCACCGCCGGCGTGTTCGAATTCTTCCACGCCACCACGGCCAGCTCACCGGCCCGCAGCTGCGCCTGTCCGGCTTGGTCGACGTCCTTCCCCTTGACCTTGTACTTCCCGTTCGTCGTGCTGCTCTCGATCGTCTCCGTGGTCAACTGCGGCCCATTGTGCATATCAGACTGCCGCTGCCGCGCCCGGAGGCGCATGAAGGCGTCGAGCAGGCGGCGGGGCGGGGCGAACTCAATCGGCATCAGCCCGCGCTCCCGAGCACGACGAAGTCGCCGTCAGTGGTGATCGAGATCCAGACCACCTGCCCGGCGCGGATCGGCTCGTCCGTTGTCGGATGCCCGCGCTTGATCTGCCCCTTGTAGAGCACGGCATACGTCCCATCGGCAAGCACGGCTTGCACCATGCCCTGATCGGCGAACGTGGCGTCGTAGTCCGGCGTCTCCGGGATACCGACCGTGTTGCCCTTGTCATTGCGGATGCTCCGGACATCGCCATTTGCGGAGATCGTGATGACCTGACTGATCAGGCGCCGGAAGGCCATGGCTACGTGCCCAGATACCCAAAGGCGCGCATGAGACTCGTGTACCGGAAGTTGTTCTCTTCCTGGTACTCGGTGCGCACTTCTGTGATGAGCAAGGTAGGCAGTGGAATGGGTGTCACCCCGTCCTCAGCCACGATGCCGGCCAGTGCCAGTGTCAAGCCGCGAATGATCCATGGCATGCCCACCCCTTCAAACTGCACCTCGTACTCAAAGAGGCCCTGCGCCGCCTGAAAGAGCGTCAAGAGATAGTTTAGATCATCGAGCGTCAGGTTGGTATCGGAGAATTCAAAATCCTGCGCGTCCGGATCCGTCGACAACTGGACCGAGACTTCGAGCTGCCGCGCCCCGCCGATGGCCGGCTGCCCAGCGGTCGTCGAGCGCGTGAGTGGTGACTTCCGTCCCGGGCCACCGGGACGGTGCCCGCCCTGCGTCTGCGTGTCCCGGTTCACCAACTGTGTGACGTTCGGGCCGGTGCCACTTGCCGGTGGCACGTAGATGTAGTTTTCAGTGATGTACTCCACGAGCAGGTTGCCCTTGGGCCGCATCGTCTTGACGATGAGCGCCTTGGGTTCGAGCACGCCACTGTCGAGGTTGAGGATCTTACCCAGGCGCGTCTCGCCTGTCTGGAACGTCGTCCCGTCGTACGTATAGCCAATGGTATCTTCATCCCACGTTCGAAAGAGTGCATCAGGATCGGAGGCATCGACCCGTTCGCGTGTGACGAGCGAGCTAATCTGCGACGGCTGGTTCGTCTGCCCGCTGGTGTCGAAGACCAAGACCTGCCAGACATTGGTCGTCGTCTCGCGGATGGTCAGCGTCACGCTCCCGAGTTCGTCAATGGCAAACGTCTCCTTCGTTTCCTCCTGCAGGTTGTGCTGCGGCATGCTGTACCGCGAGATGCGGTGGACGATACTGATCAGCCGCCCTTCGGCAAACGTCTCGGCCGTGTCTTCTTCCGTCTGTGAGCCTTCGATGAACAGGTCGTTGATCCCACTCGAGCTGGCCTTGGGCTTGTTGCTCAGGGCATCGGCGATCCGCTGCCCGCGGAGTGTGAGCAGGCCGATCTTCTTCGTCTTCCGCTTGCGGACCGTCAGCCGCTCGCGTTTCATATCGGCGAGCTGGAGCGTCAGGTCCGGTGCCGTGATCGGCCACGTCCGCTGCCGGACGACCACCACGCCACCGGACATGAAGATCTCGGCCTTGAACGGTTCGACCAGCGTCCAGGGACGGATGAGTCGCCGGAGAATGTCGATCACGCGCCCCACCGCGTCAAACGTCTCCTGCATGACGTAATCGCGCACTTCCCAGGAGAGCGTCAGCCCAGCGAACGCGACGGCTTCCTGCGCGATCTGACTCGCCTGGAACTGCCCCGAGACGCTCGGGATGGTCGCCGCCGTGGCAACCGACTCGATCGTCGTCGTCCCCGGGACGCGGACGTAGCGCTTTTTGTAGAAGTAGTCGAGTGTGAAGGCCATGGGGTCCCGCCCGTGGATACTTGCCTGAATGTTTGTCGGTGTGATGATCAGTTCATACTCGTCGATGATCCCGCGCGTCAGCTGCTGCACCAGCATCTGTCCGCCCGTCCCGCTGAGCAGGCCGGCTTGGAGTGTGACGCGATCGGCCACCGGATTGGCGGTCCGGAAGATCGTACTGTCGGGAATCTGGGCGTCGAAGTGATCGGCGGGCAGTTCGAGCACGCTATCAATAGAGAACCGTGTCGGATTGATCTCAGGCATCAGCCAGCTCCCTACGGTGTCTTGACCACGCTCGCCGTCGGATTGTGGACGTCATTACTGACAAACTGGGCTTCAATGGGCGGCAGGACGCGCCAGCGCAACTGCAATGATGGCAGTGCCTGCTTGACCGTGAAGGTGAGTGTCAACCCCTGGCTCAGAACTTCACGGAGGATGTTCCACTGCAACTGGAGTGGCACGTTGAGCTTCGTCAGCACCGTCCAGATCAGGAGCAGTTGCTCGGGTGGCTCTCCGCTGAACTCAACTGGCAGGGCGGTATTCCGTAGCAGGGCGTTGATCAACTGCGTCCACTCGATCGGAATCATGGCATTCAGGTTGAGCTGCCGCACCCACTCAAGCGGAATCGTGAGATTCAAGCTCCCAACTCCCAGCGTCCACTCCACGGGCACGTGCCCGTCACGCGCCAGTTGCCCGAGCCACTCAACGGGCACCGGACCATGTAACTGCAGGACGGTCATCCACTCAGCGGGCAGTGCGGCGTCTCGTGTTAGGGCGATCGTTCCTGTCCACTCCATTGGCAGGTGCCCGTCGCGCGCCTGGGTCATCTGCCACTCAACGGCCAGGGTGCCATCCCGCTGCAGGACGTGCCCCCAGTCGACCGGGAGCAGGGCATCTCGCATCAAGGTCGTAAACCACTCGACGGGGATACGCCCGGAGCGCGCAAGGACGGACAACCACTCAACCGGCAGGCTACCGTCGCGCTGGAGCGCCGCCGCGACCGTCGCCAGCCACTCGACCGGGATGCCAGCATCACGCGCCAGCCTCGCGAGCCACTCAACTGGGATCGTGGCATCGCGGCGCATGACCTGGAACCACTCGACAGGATCGATGGCATTCCGGAGGAGTGGACTGAACCACTCGACGGGAATACGTCCGGACCGCGGCAGGACACTGAACCACTCGGTCGGAAGAATTCCGTCGCGTGTCAGGACTCCCGGCTGCGCTTCCAAGAGCAGCGAGCCGCCACCCTCCTCGAGGGTGAACTTGCTGACGCCGTCTTCTTGGACGAGATAATCGGCCATCAGCCTAGAACGGGAGGAATGCCAGCGTCCCGCCGATGAATACGGTTGCCGCACCGGCGTCAGTGACGAGGTGCAGTGAGACGCGGTCGAACTTGGCCACTTCAACGTAATGCACGATGTCTTGGGCCGTCGTCGCCGCGGCACCACTGATGGTCGCCGTGATCGCTTGCGACGAGGTCCCATCCTGAATCCACGCGATGACCGTGTAGTTCTTCCCGGAACCCGGCGCGTTGTTCGCGCCGACGAACAGTTGCGTCAGGATGCCTCGGACGGGGATGTACTTGCAGACCGTGAGGTCCGCCGCGCCGTCCCCGTTCCCACCGATATACCGTGTGGCACCGGCGGCGATGGCGTTCTTCGGATCAGAGTTGAAATTGAGTTGCGTCCCACCCGTACCAGGATCCAGTACCGTCGCCGCACCCGTCAAAAGCCCGGTCGCGAAGTTGAAGTCATTCCCCGGCAGCGAGAACCCGGTGATGGACGGACTCGAGACGAGACTGAAGATGAAGGTCGGCGTCGTGGACCCGCCGGCCTCGAAGGTGCAGTGATCCCACGCGAGCCCGCTGAGCGTGCCAGCCAGGTCGATGTAAGCCGTGCCCTTCTGACTAACAATCTGACAACCGATGAACTGGACATCGGCCACATTCTTGAGTGTGATCGCCCGCGCGGCCGTGATGGTAGTCCCGTTGTTGACCCACTCCTCGATGTCACAGTCAACGTACTTCTGGTAGGTCGGCTGTTGCGTGCCCGCGAGGATCGTCGCGAACGCTGAGGTCAGCGAGTCCTCGTTCGTATTGGAGATGAGGAGCGTACGGGCTCCGGCCTGCACGAGGTAATTGAAGAGGTGGCTCGTATGCCAGATGACGCCCGGGAAGGCGAAGTTATAGACTGTGGCCTTCGCCCAGCGACCGATGACGTAGACGCCGGTTCCCTCGAAATCGAGGCCGGTGGCGCTACTATTTGGGGCCAGTAGAATTGCGCAATTCGGGATGGAGGACTGGGCGCTGCCCGCCCCGATCTTGAGGTCCTTGAGGACGATCTGCTGCGAACCCGTGAAGTCGAGGAAGTTGATTCCGGACGTATGAGGCCAGAGCTGCGTACCGTAATAGCCAGTGCCCTGAAGGTGGATGCCAACTGTATTGGTCAAGTTCAGCGCACCGGTGAAATAGTTCCCGCGCGGAAAGTAGACCTGCCCGACACCTGCCGCTGCGGTGATGGCGGCCTGCACCGCGGTCGTATCGTCCGTTCCCCAGTGCGTATTCGCGCTCGCGACCGTCGTCCCGGCGTTTGCCGCCAGTGTGACGGCCCCGGCGCTGACGAACGTGAGAATCGTCGTCTCTAGCGTCGCCCCCGCCGCCCCGGCGCCCGCAATGGTGATCCGCTTGCCCTGATCTGCAGCGACCCACGGGTTGGCGGCGTTAGTGAGATTGGGGGTTCCGGTGTTGATCGCCGAGCCCGCGACGCCCTGCGCGTCACCGACGGCCCCGTAGTCTTTGACGTTATAAACGCCGGCGGCAAGTGCAGCGATCGAACTCGCTGTCACGCGGCGCGTGGCGGACCCAGCCGTGCGCGACACTGGTACGAGATCGCCACGAAGGGCTGGCGAGCCGTCCGTCAGATCACTAATACGGAGGTCAGCCATAGTCGACTCCCCCGCTAGATGGTATTGCCCTGGAGCCGCATCGTCACCGTCGTATTCTCAGCAATCTGCCCGGCGGGGAGCGAGAGGCGAAGCCAGAAGCCCTGCGCCGACCCGGCGCTCAGGGCCTGGCCATTGGCCACGTTCTTGGCCGCTGCGTCGAAGGTGACCCCGGCCGGTGCCACCTGCCGATTGTTTCCGCCGCCGTTGGTCGTGGCGTCGTCGAGCACGTTCGGGTTGACCACCCCAAAATCGATCAGGCCGCCACTCCCGTCGGCCGCCTTGATGACCTGACTCCCGGTCAGGGCCAGAGTGGCGTTCCGGTTCATGAAGAAGCCCTTGTCGAAGTACGCCTTCGCCGACCCACCGGGTACGTCGGCGGAGGCGTTGTAGAACGGCCGCCGGACCTGGAAGACTTCGGCGTTCCCCTGCGTCCCGGCTTCGAAGTAGATGCCAGGGGCGAGCCGAAGGACACAGCCCGCGGCAAGCGGTTGCACGTACATGGGATGATCAACTGTGACCTGCTTGGTCGAGCCCAGGTACTTGATGGCCATCCTGATCTGCCCGATGTCCGTCCCAGCAGTCACCCGCGCAACCATGGGGGTATAGAAATCGTCCACCCCGGACGCCCCGGCGTCGAGGACGGCGTCGAAGAGCGTCCCTGAGACCAGGGTGCTGCTCCTGTTGGGCGTCTGAGCTTCAACGGCGACGTCACCGATGCAGATGGCGTTCTTGAGCGCCTTGAGCAGCCGGTTCCAGTTAGTCACGAACGCCACGGGCGTCTGACCGACCAGTGTCTGCGACTCGCTGACGATGGCCCCGGAGACGTCGCGCCCGAAGACCGTGACCTGCTGTGTCGTGTCGTACGTCGACGAACTGATGCCCTGCACCAGGCCGTTGACGTCGAAGAACTCCAACCGCTTGTTGGTGTCCTTGGCCCCACCGATCGCCAGGACGGTGTCGTCATCCGGCATGACCTGACTGCCGTATAGCTTGAGATCGCTCAGAAGTATGGACACGTTATGTCTCCTTCACAATGACCAATGCAAGACGTGGATTGCCAACTTCCGGTGTTCCAAGCGGTGGCTCAAGAATCACCCAGAAGAATTCTTCCTCTCCAATTGCGACGTTCCCGACGACGATGGGGTTCTGCGAGAACGTCCCCACGGCCGGCGGCTGCCCGAACGTCGGCGCCCCCGTCAGCGT
>Ga0153915_10004762_pt1 | contig 12550 bp, 11 predicted proteins | sample Opewatmetagenome_2_FD_107003 | JGI IMG/M metagenome (GOLD analysis project Ga0153915, IMG submission 107003) | Freshwater wetland microbial communities from Ohio, USA - Open water 3 Core 3 Depth 3 metaG | ecosystem: Environmental > Aquatic > Freshwater > Wetlands | place: USA: Ohio, Lake Erie... | reverse complement strand
GACCCGCAGCGGAGGTCCCCGCTGAAGGATCGCCGCGAGCGAGCCGCCGGGCCACCGGCTGAGCCGGTGGGCTCCGCTGACCCGCTAGAACGGGGTCAGCCAGGCTGCCGCCAGGGTCGGCAGATCAACGACCAGCTGCTGCTCCCCGACGCCGATCCGAAGCTCGCCGCCACCCGCGCTGCCCACGCGCGACGCCTGTACGCCCTCGGCGTCGGCCGCGCCGGCGAAGGGAGCTCCGAGCCCAGCCGCGACGGCCACCAGGACGCGCCCACCGCGTTCCCCGAAGAGTGAGGCGGTGGGAAGCGTCGCCGCTGCGTCCGGCAGGGTGACGGTGCATCCGACGGTCGAAGCGATCGCCATGCGCGCCAGCGCCACGGCCAGACCTCCGACCGACAGGTCGTGGGCCCCCGCCACCAGGCCGTCGTCGACGAGCCGACCGAACAGCGTCACCAGGCGCGCGGACGCATCGATGTCGAGCGATGGCGATCCCCCGAAGCGACCGCGCCGCCATGCCAGCTCGGAGGCTGCCAGCGCATCGGCATCATTGGCGCCGGCCCCCAGGAGCCAGAGCTCGTCGCCGGCTCGCCATCGCATCGGGATGGCGAGCCGCCGATCCTCGAGCAGCCCCACCGTGCCGATGACCGGCGTGGGGAGGATCGGCCCGTCCGGCGTCTCGTTGTAGAGGCTCACGTTTCCCGAGACGATCGGGATGGCCAGCGCGCGGCAGGCCGCCGACATGCCGGCCACCGCTTCGGCAAGCTGCCAGTAGCCGGCAGGATCTTCCGGCGATCCGAAGTTCAGGCAGTTGGTGATGCCGATCGGCCGGGCTCCGCCGCAGGCCACGTTCAGGGCCCCCTCCATGACGGCGGCGGCACCGGCCAGCCGCGGATCGAGCGAGCCGAGGCGTCCCGGTCCATCCAGCGCCAGGGCGATCGCGCGATCGGTTCCCTTCACCCGCAGCAGTGCGGCGTCGCCCGCCCCGGGGCCAACCAGCGTGTTGGTCAGGTTCATGTGGTCGTACCGGCGCCAGACCGACTTCCGGCTGCGCGCATTCGGGCTCGCCAGAAGCTCCAGCAGCGTCGCCGTCGAAGGTGGCTCCGCCGCGAGGTCATCGAGGCGCTCGGCGCGGCGAGCCGCGAGGTCAGGGGGCGGGGCGGCGGGCGGGCGGTAGCGTGGCGCGTCATCGACCAGGGCGCGGCCCGGCACCTCGCAGACCACCTGGCCGCCGGCCTGCGCCCGCACCACGGGGTCCGCGATCACGCGCCCGATCGCCACCGCGTGGAGCTCGTAGCGCTCGAAGACGCGCTGCACCTCCGCCTCCATCCCGGCACGGACGACCAGCAGCATGCGTTCCTGCGATTCGCTCAACAGCACCTCGTACGGGCTCATCCGGGCCTCGCGCCGGGGCACGAGGTCGAGATCCACCTCGGCGCCACATCCACCCCGGGCACTGACCTCCGCCAGGGCACAGGTCAGCCCTGCCGCGCCGAGGTCCTGCATGGCGACCACCGCCTGTGAGCCACCCAGCTCAAGGCAGGCCTCCATCAGCAGCTTCTCGAGGAAGGGGTTGCCGACCTGCACCGCCGGACGACGCTCTTCGCGGTCCTCGCCCAGCGTGGCAGATGCGAAGCTCGCGCCCTGAATGCCGTCACGGCCGGTCGCCGCGCCGACGAGCAGGAGGGCGTTTCCCTCCCCTCCTGCCCGCGCCAGGGTGATCGACTGGTACGGTGCGATCCCTACGCACATGGCGTTCACCAGCGGATTCCCGTTGTAGGTCGCATCAAAGGCCAGCTCGCCGCCGACATCGGGGATCCCGATGCAGTTTCCGTACCCGGCTATCCCGGCCACCACCCCGCCGAAGAGGTAGCGATTGCGCGCTGCCGCCTCGGCATCGGTCCCGCCGCGTGGGTCCTCGTCGGGGTCGAGCGGGCCAAAGCGGAGCGAGTTCAGCAGCGCGATCGGGCGAGCGCCCATGGTGAAGATGTCGCGGATGATGCCGCCCACCCCCGTGGCCGCACCCTGGTACGGCTCGACGGCGGAGGGGTGGTTGTGCGACTCGACCTTGAAGACGACGGCCAGCCCGTCGCCGATGTCGAGCGCCCCCGCGTTCTCGCCCGGCCCGACCAGCACCCGCTCGCCGCGCGTTGGCAGCTCGGCCAGGAGCGGTCGCGAATGCTTGTAGGCGCAGTGCTCCGACCACATGGCGCCGAACATGCCCAGCTCGACCGCGTTCGGCTCGCGACCGAGCGCCGACACCACGAGGCCGTACTCGGCCTCGGTCAGCCCGTGGCGCTCGAGGACGGGTGCCGAGCTCACCGGGGCAAGGTCACGCGCGCGCCAGGCGGGTGAGGCTGCCGATGATCACGATCAACCCGGCCAGCAGGAAGATGATCCCGCCGGGCGAGAGCGCGCGCAGCAGCTCCAGGAGGCCGCCGCCCGGCCCGCCGATCAGCTCGACCACGACGAACAGCACGCCCAGGGCGGCTCCCCACAGCAGCGCCACCAGCAGGCCGACCCGCTGCGCCATCCCAGGGGAGCGCCGCACCATCCCGGCGATGGCGAGCCCGACCAGCAGCGCGACGAGGAGCGGAGCCGGCGCCGCGAAGCCGAAGTAGGACTGAGCCTGGACTCCGCCGCTCACCGCGGCATAGCCACTCCAGAACCCGATGCCGTAGCCGCCCGCCGCTCCAAAGGCGCGATCAAAGAGCGAGCCGCTCCCGAACGGGAACGGCAGGAACCACGCCGTCGCGATCCCGATGGCACCGATCAGCAGCACGATCGGTCCCAGCAGGGCTCGGCCCGGCTCGGGGACCACGACCGGCGGCGCGGCCACCTGGGGGCCGCCTCGCAGGTTGTTGCCGCAGTTGGCGCAGAACGCCGCGCCGGCGCGATTGTGGGTGCCGCAGCGCGGGCAGGCCACCGTTCCGTCCGGGGAGGTGGGACGTGCCAGCGTGCTTGCCGCGCCAGGGGAGATGAGCCGCTGGCCGCACTCGCGGCAGAACGCGATCCCGGGGCGATTCTCGGTGCCGCACCGCGGACAGCGGGTGGTCTCCCCGAGGGGCGTGGCCGGCACCGAGTGGGCAGCCATTCCGGAAGGTGCCGGTGCCGCGGGCGGGGCTGCGTAGGCCTCGACCTCACCGGGGGGCGGGCCTGGCTCGCCCTCGGGCGCGGCCGGCTCGATCGGCTGGTTGAGCCGTGCCTGCTCGTCGTCGTTCATCGGCGGAATGGCCTCAAGCAGGGCCGGATAGCGACGCCTCGCATCATAGCCGACGCTCGGCCGCGGCCGGCTGTGCGACCAGCCATGCGGCCAGCGAGCGGAAGAGGTAGAGGCCATCGGTGCCGCCCACCTCGGCCTCGGCCGCTCGCTCGGGATGCGGCATCATGCCGAGCACGTTCCCCCGCTCATTGACGATCCCGGCGATCGCGTTGAGCGAGCCATTGGGATTGGCATCGGGGGTCACCCTGCCGTCCGCATCGGCATAGCGGAGCACCACCCGGCCAGTCGCCTCGAGGTCGGCAAGCGCCGAAGGGCTCGCGTAGTAGCGACCTTCTCCATGCGAGATGGGGAGGCGGATCACCGTCCCGGGTGCGAGCTGGTTGAGCCACGGCCCGATCGCCTGCTCGACCCGCAGCGACTGCCAGTCGCAGCGGAACTCGAGATGCTCGTTCCGCAGCAGCACACCGGGCAGCAGGCCCGCTTCGCACAGGATCTGAAAGCCGTTGCACGAGCCGAGCACCGGTCCGCCGACCGCGGCGAACGCCTCGACCGCGCGCATGATCGGGCTGAAGCGTGCGATGGCCCCGGTGCGGAGGTAGTCGCCGTGGGCGAACCCGCCGGGAAGGACCACCGCATCGGCATCGCCGAGCTCGCGCTCGGCATGCCAGATGAGCCGCGCCTCCCAACCCAGCAGCCCCGCCACGTGCGCGTAGTCGCGCTCGCTCCAGGTCCCCGGAAAGACGACCACCGCCACCCGCGGCGAGCGACTCATGCGCTCACCTCGTCGGCGGGCGCTTCGTCGACACGCAGCTCCCAGTCGGCGGTCTCCATCACCGGGTTGGCCAGCAGGCGCCGGCACATGCTCGCCAGCGCCTCCTCGGCTGCTTCGCGGCTCGGAGCGCGAAAACCGAGCCGCAGCAACGTCCCCGAGCGAACATCGTCGACGGAGTCGAACCCGAGCGCGCGCAGCCCGCCCGCGATGGTCTGGCCCTCTGGATCGGCGATCCCCGGCCGCAAACGGATGTGCACCTCGGCCAGCCAGCGCATCAGGCCGATCCGTCCAGGTCGCGCCACGGCTGCCCGGTGAGGCGCTCGTAGGCGGTTCGGTAGCGCTCTCGCGTGCCGGCGATCACCTCGCCGGGGAGGATCGGAGCGGGCGGCTCCTTGTTCCAGCCCGAGGCGGCCACGAAGTCGCGCACATACTGCTTGTCGAACGAGGGAGGGGTCTCGCCCGGACGATGGAGCGCCGCGTCCCAGAAGCGGCTCGAGTCGGGGGTCAGCACCTCGTCGATGAGGGCGACCCGGCCATCGATCCAGCCGAATTCGAACTTCGTATCGGCCAGGATCAGTCCCACCTCCGCCGCGCGTTGCGCCCCGGCGCGGTACAGCGCCAGCGACCGATCCTCCAGCTCGCGGGCGAGATCGGCGCCGACCAGGCTCCCCAGCTCGTCGCGGGTGATGTTCTCGTCGTGTCCGACCTCGGCCTTGGTCGATGGCGTGAAGATCGGCTCCGGGAGCTGCTCCGCCTCGCGCAACCCCGGCGGCAGCAGGTGGCCGCCAACCATGCCGGCGGTCCGATACTCGGCCCATCCGGAGCCGGCTAGGTAGCCGCGAACCACGCATTCGGCGTCGATGCGGCGCGCGCGACGGGCAAGCGTCACGCGGCCGGCCAGCTCAGGGCTGCGTGCGGCCTCGGGGAGGTCGGCAGGGTCGATCGAGAGGAAGTGCGTCGGACCAAGGTGCGCCAGCCGTACAAACCACCAGGCGGAGAGCTGGGTCAGCAGCCGCCCCTTGTCCGGGATGGGCTGGTCGAAGACCACGTCAAACGCGGAGAGCCGGTCGGTGGCGACGAGCAGCAGCCGGTCGTCGCCCAGCGCGTACGTCTCCCGAACCTTGCCGCGGTGCAGCAGCGGCAGTCCGGGGATCGATGAGTGCGTCATGGTCATCGCAGGTCCTCCGTGTGGTCGTCGTCGGCGGCTCGCGGCAGGTCGTCCGCCCGGCTCAATCGTCGCCGGGCATATTCCTCCATCCGATCCAGCAGGTAGAGGACCACCACGATCAGCGCGGTCCCGATGGCGGCCATGGCCAGCATTCCGGCCCCGGCGGCCATCCCGACCGCGGCCACCGACCAGAGGGACGCGGCGGTTGTCAGACCGCGGATGTTGCCCCGGTACTGGAGGATCGTGCCCGCGCCGATGAACCCGATCCCCGAGACGATCTGCGCCGCAATCCGGGTCGGGTCGACCGACGATCCGGAGAACCCGTAGGCCGAGACGATGGTGAAGAGCGCGGAGCCGAGCGCCACCAGCGCATGGGTGCGAAAGCCGGCCTGCTGCCTGTGAAACTCCCGCTCGAGCCCGATCACCGCCCCGAGCACCAGCGCGACCACCAGCCGCCCGGCCAGCTCGACCTGCAGGTCGAACCCAAGGTCCGGCGTCATGCCGTGCCCTCCTCGATCGTCGGCGCGAGCTCGAGCGACCACCATGCCGTGCCCCAGGCGTGCAGTGCCCCACCGGCCAGGACGGTCACGAGCCAGATCGTGACGAAGGCAACCAGGAGAATCACGGTGGTCGGGTTCTCCAGGCGGCCCGCGGCAAGGTCGACGCCGATCGGGGTCCACAGGGTGCGCAGCAGGATTACCGCCAGGCCAACCTCGAGCAGGTCGACGACCATGGTCATCAGCGCGATCCCCACCCGTCGGGCGGGGCGTCGCAGCAGGTCTCCCATTCCGGCTGCAAGAGCGGCGCCGAGCCGCAGACGACGCAGGCCGGTTGCGCGACGCATGGCCGCGGCGCCGAGCGCCTGGGCGAAGAGGAGCACCACGGCCAGCGCCACCACGTACGGGGAGAGCGCCAACAGCACCCTGGCCACCAGCGATCCGCCGATGTCGGGGGTGGTGACCTCGTCCGGCGCGATCCCGACGAGCCCGATCGCCAGGGCCACCAGCGCGATGGCTACCGGCATGGCGACGACCAGCACGATGACGTAGATGGAGGCCGTGTCGTCCCTGAGCGGCTCCCTCGGCGGTTCGTCCGCGAGTCCCCGCTCCACGGCCGCCTCCCCCAGCGCCGCCGCACCACAGGCCAGCAGGATCACCACCGCCACGGCTGCGGCGATCAGCACGACATTGAGCGGAAAGATGGCGGAGCTGGCCAGCCGCGTCCCCAGGAAGATCAGATCGCTGGTGTGCGGCAGCGGGGCGACGGCCAGGACGAGCGGGAGCCAGCCGAGGTAGGCGAACGCGGCAACGGCCCCGGGCAGCCACAGCTCGGCCCGATCGCCAACCAGGTCCGCCGCGCGTCCGGCGCCACGCAGCCAGGCGACCATCATGACTGCGGCTCCGTCGCCGACCCGTCGAGGCCGAGCGCCTGGTAGGTGGACGCGATCCCCGCCAGGTGGTGCTGCAGATCCATCGCCCGGTCGATCTCCTCGGGGCTCAGCCAGGCGGCGATCGCCTCGTCGGCGAGCAGCTCGGCGTGGAAGGTCCGCTCCCCCGCGGTCGACCGCTGGGCGGCGCCCTGGACCAGCCGGTAGGCCTGCTGGCGATCGGCTCCGCGAGCGATCATGGCCAGCAGCAGCGCCTCGGAGTAGACCATCCCGCCGAGCAGCTCGAGGTTGCGCGCCATGCGCTCGACATCGACTTCCAGCCCATCGAGGATCGTCGCCAGCGTGCGCGTGGCGTAGGCGGCCACGCCGAGCGCCCGCTCGAACACGAATCGCTCGGTCGAAGAGTGGCTGATGTCCCGCTCGTGCCAGAGCGGCATGTTCTCGAGGCCGATCAGCGCGTCGCCGCGGAGCAGGCGCGCCATCCCGGTCACCCGCTCGGCGAGCACCGGGTTGCGCTTGTGGGGCATCGCGCTGCTGCCCTGCTGGCCGGCGCCGAACGGCTCGAAGGCCTCGCCCACCTCGGTTCGCTGGAGGTGGCGCACCTCGGTCGCGATCCGCTCCAGGGTGCCGCCCAGGATGGCGAGCGTGCCGAGCAGCTCGGCGTGGCGATCGCGGCTGACCACCTGGGTGGCGGCTGGATCGGGAACGAGGCCGAGCGAATCACAGACGAAGCGCTCCACATCGGCGCTCACGTTGGCGTGGGTGCCGACCGCGCCGGAGACCTTGCCGACCGCGATCGCCTGCCGGGCTCGCTCCAGCCGCTCCTGGTCACGCAGCAGCTCGGCATACCACCCGGCCGCCTTGAACCCGAAGGTGATCGGCTCGGCGTGGATCCCGTGGCTACGGCCCACCATGGCGGTCGAGCGGTGCTGGATGGCCAGGCGGCGCGCCACCTCCGCCAGGCGGCTCAGCTCGCCCTCGACCACCCGCATCGCGTCGCGCAGGGTGACCGCGGTCGCGGTGTCGAGCACGTCTGAGCTCGTCAATCCGAAATGCAGCCAGCGCCCCTCCGGCCCGAGCCGCTCGGTGACCGAGCGCAGGAAGGCGATGACGTCATGCTGCGACTCGCGCTCGATCTCGTGAGCCCGCGCCACGTCGACCTCGATGGCGGCAGTGCGGATCCGCTCCCAATCGCCCGACGGGATCAGCCCGGCGGCATGCCACGCCTCGGCGGCCAGCAGCTCGATCTTCAGCCACAGCTCGAGGCGCCGGCGCTCGCCAAAGATCTCGCGCAGCTCGGGGAGCGCGTAGCGATCGATCATCTCGGGTCGATGCCGACCTCGGCCCCTGACGCCTGCTCGGCACGGAAGGCGTCGATCCGGGCGGCCAGCTCCGGATCGGCGAGCGCCAGGATGCGGGCCGCGAGGTGAGCGGCGTTCTTCGCTCCCGCCGAGCCGATGGCGACCGCCGCCACCGGGACGCCCGGCGGCATCTGCACCACGCTGTAGAGCGCGTCCGCGCCTCCGAGAGAACCCCCGTCCAGCGGCACCCCGATCACCGGCCGGGCGGTCTGCGAGGCCAGGACCCCCGGCAGGTGCGCCGCGAGGCCGGCCGCGCCGATGAAGAGCAGGATCCCGCGCCGCTCGGCGTCTCGTACGTACTCGGCCAGGGGCGCCGGTTGCCGGTGCGCGCTGATGACGCTCGCCTCCCAGCCGATGCCGTACTGATCGAGCACCTCGAAGCAGCCGCGCAGCGTCGGCAGGTCGGATCGCGAGCCGCAGATCACGGCGACGCGGGGGGCGGGGCTCATCGGCTCTAGGATACCCGGAGACGGCCGCCCTCCGGCTGCCGGGTCGAGAGCGAGGAGACAGGCCATGACCCACTCATCCAGCAAGAGAGCTCCCAGCCGTCACGCGGTGAATCGCGCGCTTTTCGACGAGGCCCCGGTCGGGGCGCGGATCGCCGACAAGGTCACTGGCTTCATGGGCAGCTGGCGCTTCCTGATCCTCCAGACCGTGCTGGTGGCCGTGTGGCTGGCGGGCAACCTGTACCTGCTCAGCAAGCCGTTCGATCCGTACCCGTTCATCCTGCTGAACCTGGCCTTCTCGACCCAGGCCGCCTATGCGGCGCCCCTCATCCTGCTGGCCGGCAACCGGGCCGCGGTGCGCGACCGTATGACGCTGGAGCACGCGGCCGCCGAGGCCGACATCGAGGAGAAGCAGAACGAGGCGCTGCTGAACGGAAACACCGAGATCCTCAAGCACGTCGAGGCGCTCGAGGAACGGATCCTGCAGCTCGAGCAGCGGATCGTCGCCGGGCTGGAGCGGCCGACCTCCTAGAGCTCCCGCAGCGCGATGTCGGCTCGGTGCTGCCCGCCGGTAATGGAGCAGCCGGCCACGCCGCGGTAGGCCGTCGCGCGGGCCTCCGCCAGGTCGGCGCCGAGCCCGACGAAGGTGACCAGCCGGCCCCCGGTCGCCCGGTAGGCGCCATCGCCCAGCTTCCTTGTCGCGGCGTGAAAGCAGAGGAGCGGACCCCCATTGCCGGGATCCGCGGGCTCGACGCCGCGCAGCTCTCCATCGGGCATCGGAGTCCCCGGGTAGCCCTCGGCGGCGACCACCACCCCCACCGCGGCGCCCCCGCCGAGCGCGACGGAGTCGTGCATTGGGCTGCGCTCGCCGTTCGCCACCCCGAGCAGCGCAGCCGACAGATCACCGTCGAGCAGCGGCAGCAGGACCTGGGCTTCCGGATCGCCAAAGCGAGCATTGAACTCGAGCACCATCGGCCCGGCGGCGGTGAGCATCAGTCCGGCGTAGAGCACCCCGCGGTACGGGGCGCCATCGCGCGACATCCGCCAGGCGATCGGTTCCAGCAGCTGGGCGGCTGCGTGCTCCACCTCGGATCGGCCGAACCAGGGGACGGGCGAATAGGCGCCCATGCCGCCGGTGTTGGGGCCCTCATCCCGGTCTCGCAGGCGCTTGTAGTCGCAAGCCGCGCCCAGCGGCACCACCGTCTCGCCGCTGACCAGGGCGAAGACCGATACCTCGCGTCCCGTGAGGCGCTCCTCGAGGACGAGCTGCCCGCCTGGGGCGGTGTCGCCGAACAGCGTCCGGATGGCTGCCTCGGCCTCAGCCGCGGTGTCGGGGACCACCACCCCCTTTCCGGCGGCCAGCCAATCGGCCTTCACCACCGGGGGGCGGTCCTGTCGAAGGGCCCATTCGACCGCCGGCTGCGGATCGGAGAAGACGGCGAACGCGGCGGTCGGCACCCCGGCTCGCTCCAGCTGACGCTTGGCGAAGGCCTTGCTCGACTCGAGCCGCGCCGCCTCCCGCTCGGGCCCGAAGACCGGAACCGATGCCTGCCGCAGCGCATCCGCCACGCCGGCGGCCAGAGGCGCCTCAGGGCCGATCACCACCAGGTCGTAGCGTTCTCGCGCCGCGTGCCGCGCGACCGCCCGCGGATCCAGGATGTCGAGATCCGGGACCTGTTCAGCGACCGCCGCGGTCCCGCCGTTGCCCGGCGCGATGCGCACCTCGCCGATCCCCTCGTCCCGGGCAAGGCGCCAGGCCAGCGCGTGCTCGCGTGCGCCCGAGCCGAGGACGAGGATCCGCCTGCCGCCCCTGGCCACGCCTGACGACGCTAGCCGGCGGGAGAGGCGGTCGGCGAGGGCACCGGCGTGCCCACCAGCTCGCCGATCCTCGCGATCACCGTGGCCAGCTCGTCGATCTTGGCCTGGTAGGTGCCCAGGTCGCCGCTCTTCAGGGCGGCCTGCGCCTCGTCATAGAGCTGCTGCGCCCGGGCGACCAGGTCGGTGACGTTGCCGGGCAGCTCCCCGCCTCCGCCTCCACCTCCGCCTCCGTCCGGCGGCGGCACCACCGACTCGCCGAGGAGCTGGCTGATGCCCTGCGCCATCGTCTCTGCGAAAGCGAGGCGGTTCTGGTTGGCGAGGATGACCCGCTTGAACTCGGGGAACGACGACTGGGTTGATTGCAGGAAGATCGGCTCCACGTAGAGGATCGAATCGCCCATCGGCAGCACCAGCAGGTCGCCGCGGACCACGCTCGAACCGGCGCGCGACCAGAGCGTGAACTGGGCACTGATGGTGCTGTCCTGGTTGATGCGCGCCTGGATCTGGGCCGGCCCCAGCGTGGTGGAGTCGGACGGGAAGCGGAAGCTGATCCGCTCTCCGTAGTGACCGGGATCCATCCGGGCGGCAACCCAGCTGACCATGTTGGGCCGCGAGGCGGCCACCATCGGCTGGATCAGGACGAACTCGGCGCTCGCTTCGCCAGGGAGCTTCATGATCACGTAGTAGGGCGTGATCTGGCGACTTTGACCATCGACATCGGTCTGCTGGGTCGGGAAGGCCCAGCGATCCTCCTGGTTGTAGAAGGTATCGGCGCCCTTCTCGTCGGCCGTGACGTGGTAGAGCAGGTAGGCCTCGTTCTGCGCGGTGAACAGGTCCTCGGGATACCGCAGATGGGCCACCAGGGACGCGGGCATGGCGCTGAGCGGCTTGAACAGGCTCGGGAAGATGCGGGCATAGGCGTTGATGATTGGGTCGCTCGGATCGGCGATATAGAAGTCGACCGATCCATCGTAGGCATCGATCACCACCTTCACGGAGTTCCGCACGTAGTTGTCGCCAGGGAAGATGTCGGTCAGTGGCTGCGCGTTCGGGTAGTGGTCGGTGGTGGTGTAGGCATCCCAGATCCATACCAGCCGGCCGTCAGCGCTCACCAGGTAGGGGTCGCGGTCGTAGGTGAGGAACGGGGCCAGCTCGCGCACCCGCTCGCCGATCTGGCGGCGGAAGAGGATCTGGGAGGTATCGGTCAGCTGGTTGCTGATCAGCAGGTTCAGGTCGCCGAAGCGGACGGCGAAGAGGAAGCGAGACAGCAGGTTGCCGACCGACACGCCATTGGTCCCGCTCCATGTGGTCGTCTGCCCGCCCTGATCGCCGAGGGGGTAGTCGAACTCCTTGGTCTTGGTCCCCGTCACAACCCACGACGAGGTCGACTCCCCGAAGTAGATGCGCGGCTGGCCGACCGGCAGCTTGGGCTCCTGGTTGATGCCGCTCACCAGGTAGTCGGGCTGGCCTTCCGCGGTCACAGCATTGACCGGCACGGCGGTGATGCCGTAGCCGTGGGTGAATGCCAGCCGCTCATTGGTCCAGGTCTGGGCGTTCGGCGGAAGCTCACCGATCTCGCGGCCGCTGAGCATGATCTGACGCTTCTGGCCGTCGATCAGGTAGCGGTCGATATCGACATCGGCGAACTGGTAGTACTGGCGCAGGATCTGCTGCTGGCCGAAGGTGACCAGCAGCGGCCGGTAGTCCCACAGCCGGATGTTGTCGATGGTTGCCTGGTTCTCGGTGAGCAAGGGACGGGTGATCGCCTGCTCGCCGGTGAATGCCCGAACGTCTATCGAATCGAGCCCGTATGCCGCATGGGTCGACGCGATGTGGCGTTGAATATACGGCGCCTCGAGCGCGAGCTCGTTCGGCTCGACGCTGAAGCGCTGGACGATTCCCGGGTAGAGCCCGCCGACCAGCACCGACAGCCCGACCCAGGCTCCCACCGCCAGCGTGATCGCCCACAGGGTGCGGAACCAGATGTTGGCCAGCAGCAGAGCGGCGGCAGCCAGGGCCACCACCGTCAGGATGACGTAGGCGGGAACCTGGGCGTGCATGTCCGTGTAGGTCGCCGCCTGGATCGTGCCGCCAATTCCCCGAGTCGAGTACGAGAGATCGGCGATGTCGAGCTGATAGCCGACGGCGATCACCGCCAGAAGGACCGCGCCCAGGATCGAGAGGTGCGCGCGCACCGGGGCCGCGAGCCGAAGCTGCCAGCGCATCGCTCCCGCGAGGTAGGTCCACAGGCTGATGAGGATGATGGCGATCAGGCTGGCCACCCCCCAGCCCTGGACGAACCGATAGAAGGGGAGACCGAAGACGTAGAAGCCGACGTCGCGACCGAAGTTCGGGTCGACCGTGCCGAAGCTGCCGCCGTT
>Ga0153915_10004761_pt1 | contig 12552 bp, 12 predicted proteins | sample Opewatmetagenome_2_FD_107003 | JGI IMG/M metagenome (GOLD analysis project Ga0153915, IMG submission 107003) | Freshwater wetland microbial communities from Ohio, USA - Open water 3 Core 3 Depth 3 metaG | ecosystem: Environmental > Aquatic > Freshwater > Wetlands | place: USA: Ohio, Lake Erie... | reverse complement strand
TTCAGTGGTGATCTCAAAGCCAGATTATTCCGCATTCAGATGAAAGAAATCGCAAATAAGATGATTGTCTGTAACATCCACAGATTCTTACAATTTCTTTTCATCGAGGTTTTCTACAGAGCAGAAATATCCTTAAAAATGCTGATGTGTTTACATTTCCTTGTCGACTAACCAACAGAGAAACTTTTTTTATGCGGGATCTGCAAAAAATATGTGAAAATTATTAGTATCACTTTCGCACAGCAGGATTTGAATGGAAAATGTAGAACCATTTGCATATTGAACTTAAAAAAAGATTGTCCGTTATCAGGATGAAATTATCAATAACAATGGCCTGATCCTCTTTTTCATTCTTACCCCCAACTGATAAAAATCGTATCCTGTCATAATGGACATGCACAGAATGAGATTCCGGAAATCCAGAATTGCCCATAATGAAAGCTGTAATCCCTCTATTGCAATGCGTTTGGACTCAGCAAATTGTCCCTTTTTATAAAGTGCATCAGAACCGCGTAAATAGGATCGTGCAAATGCCAGGTTTTTGCATTTTTTTATTTTTTCCGGCAAATGGGGTTGAGAGAAAAATTTTGTCAGGGCACTTAATTCATCGAGGTAAAAAAGGTCCGGCATACTCAGCGTTTTTGCTTCGCTGTGCACTCTCATCGCTGCAAGATCATAGGGGAGATATATCAAGGTATGATGATGAGCGGTTCTTAAGCAGAAATCAACATCCATAGTATAATGAAAATCTTCATCGAGATACCCGATTTCATCCAGAAGATTTTTCCGGAAAAACATTGCCGGTTGGGGGATTGTAATTTTTCTCTGAAGCATCAGTCGCAAATCAAACGGATGACCGTTTAACCGCCCGATTTTCTTTCCGGATTCATCGATGAAAATTGCATTGCCATATATAAAATCAACATCCTTGTTCTTTTCAAAAAAAACAGCGACACGTTCTAAAGATCCTGGAAGCAATAAATCATCGGAATTCAGATATCCAATAATATCCCCATGGACACGTTTCCATCCTTTATTGATAGCGTCAGATTGTCCCCGGTCAGGTTCACTTATCCAATACGATAGGGAACGCTCATATTTTTTAATAATGTCAATACTCTGATCTGACGAACCGCCGTCGATGATTATGTACTCCAGATTGGGATATTGTTGGTCCAGAACGGATTCGATAGTAAATGGCAGATATTTTGATTGATTATATGACGGGGTTACGATTGATATTTTTAATTGAGCATTTTTTTCCATATGTCTAAAAGAAATTAAACCTGATTCTACTTATTCATAATAGACATAAATTTTCAGAAATTCGGTTTTCGAAACAATAATTGTATGATGAATCACTTCAATTTGTAAAAAAATGGATTTACTTCCGGTGCTCAACATCATCCCTGACCCCCCACATAACGTCAGGTACACTATAATAATAGGAAGTCGGGATCTAGAAAACTTTCCATATTTCAAAGAATACTGGGATTTGTTGGTACAATATGTTCATATTTCTATCGATACAAAGATAACAGAATAAAAAACAGAATACTTGACAATGAAAGTCGGGATAATTATTGGCGATACCGGATCAGTCCGTTCTGGAATGCATAATTATATTTATCATCTCCTTGAAAATTTAAAAAAAAAGCAGGATCTTGATCTAACCCTTATTGTACATGATAAACAGACAATCTTTCCCGATTTGCCATATATCACACCTCGCTATCCGTTTTCTGGTTTCAGTAGTTTCTTTTGGAGCCAGTTTCTCACCCTCCAGACAAAAATATTCAACCGGTTTGATCTTATTCATAATCCCGCTCATTATCCCCTTATCATCAAACCGTCAGACAGGTACGTGTGCACGATCCATGATCTTACACCGATCCTGTATCCCCAGTATCATCCCCGTTGGCGGACGATTTATTCACGCATCGCCATCCCCCGCCTGATTAGATGTTCGGATAAAATAATTGCGGATTCACTACAGACAAAACGTGATCTTATATCCTGTTACCATATCACTGAAGATAAAATATCAGTAATTTACCTGGGGGCTTCAAAAGAATACAAAAAAATGGATGACCAGACTGTTGATGCAATTCGTAGGAAATATAATCTAAATAATCCGTTCATCCTCTTTATAGGGAACCTCGAACCCAGGAAAAACATTCCGAACCTGATCCGTGCATTCTCTCGTTGCAGGAAACAAAATGCTGATCTGAAACTTGTGATCGCCGGGAAAAAAGGCTGGATGTTTAAGGAAATCTTCGATACTATCACAGAACTAAATCTTGAAAAATCAGTAATATACCTTGATTATGTTCCCCATGAAGATCTCCCGGGGCTCTATAATGCAGCCATGATCTTTGTTTTCGTCCCGTTTTATGAAGGATTTGGCCTGCCAGTATTGGAAGCCATGCAATGCGGCACTGCGGTCATCACGTCAAATACATCATCACTTCCCGAGATTGTCGGAGAGAAAGGTATTATGGTAGATCCATTGGATGTCGTGGAGCTTGCGGAGAAAATGACTCTGTTCATATCTGATGAACATCTGCGTCAAGAAAATATCCGGTATAACCTATCGCAGTGCCAACAATTTTCCTGGGAAAAATGCGCACAACAGACCGCAGAAGTGTACGAAGAAGTATGTAGTAAACAGGTGTAAAAAGATTATCTGATCAATTGATTATACACATCCAGATAACCGTTCGTCATCTTCTGAATCGTAAACTTTTCTTTCACCCTCTTCCGGTTGAACACTCCCATCTCCCACCGCAGGTTCTCATCAGCGGCAAGATGCCGGATCTTCTCCGCGAAATCGTTCACATCGTCTATCCGGCACAAGAAACCACCCTTCCCGTCCACCACCAGTTCCGGCAGGGAAGAACAGTTCGTTGCCACCACCGGTTTCCCGCATGACATTGCCTCGGCAACTGAAAGGCCAAACCCCTCAAGGCGCGACGGGGTGAGGAAGATGTCGCACCGGTTATAAATCTCCACCAGCTGGTCAGACATGAGCCTCCCCAGGTTTACGATATTACTGCTGCCCAGTACCAATCCCTGCTTCTGTCCCGATGTGACAAGAAGGAGGAAGTCGTCACCCAGTTTTTTCATGATCATCGGCAGCAGGTCAGCGCCTTTACGTCGTGAAAGATTCCCGCCAAAAAAAAGGACGGTTTTTGCTCCGGGAATGTCCACGGTAACCTTTTCAGGAGTAAACGGGCGGAACAAACTCTCATCAATCCCGACATACACAAGATGGGCATTAAAGTACCCGAATACCTCTTCGAGTTTTTTCCGGGTGTATTCACAGTCGCATGTTACCGCATCAGCTACTTCAAATGATTTTTTCTCGCACCGGTAGATCCAGCGATGAAACGCTTTCTGGGGAACCGTCCGATACGGGTCGTATGCGGGATCATGAACCACATGATGCTCTGTCACAACAAGCGGTGTCTCATTTTTGAATGCGAATGCATTCCAAGAATTACTATGAATGATGTCAGAACGGGGAATTTTTTTTTTGAAGTATGCAGGCATCGGGACGAACTGGTAAACTCCAGAACAGAGATCAAGGTTGCATTCATGTCCGCTTCTCCGGATACCACGGCAGGTATTATCAGCCCAGACATCGACACCGGATCCTCCCCGGACCTGACGGATTGTAATCTTCATCTGGATTCTCTTCCCATGTCAGTTGTCTGCCGAAACGAATCATTACCATGGTGGATGAAGGACCGGGATTCCTTTTTACCCCGGGGAACATTATTCAAACACTGCTTAACATGGACAATCCTCATGATATCATTCCAGTTTCTTTACTGCTCGTGCCGGGTTACCCTGCACAACGGTATTCGGTGGCACATCCCAGAGCACAACGGACCCGGTACCGACAATGGAGTTTTCCCCGATGGTCACGCCATTGATGATGATGCAGCCGGGAAAAATGTTGGCTCCACGACAGATATGTACACCCTTTGGTACCCGGGACTGCTGGTCACGCAGGGGTGCTGACAAATGGGTGTGAGCGGTGATGATACACCGGTCGCCAATCCCGGCATCGTCTTCGATGGTAATATACTCCGGTTTGATCCGGTCGAACACTACATCAAAGCCGATGTACACACGTTTCCCGGTCTTTACTCCCTGGCCACGATACAGGCGCACCCGCACGGATGGCAGGGGGAACTTTGAAGCCAGTATTCCGCAGAACCAGTGTTTCAGGAACCTGAAGATGAACAGGACACGATTCGTCTTCTCTTGTGAACATATTTCATGCACTGAACTGAACTCCCGATCGAAACTCACATTCTCACCTGTTTTTTCTGATGTAATATAGCACCCCGTCCCGGTCAATGACCAGCCGGCCTGCGTAATCCCCGCAGGGAGGCGGGAAAACGGATTCCCTACGCACCGTCATCCGGCCAATCCCGCCAAGAATGATGCCCAACAGGGTCTGGTCCCGCATTCCTACTCGGATATCCCGGCTAAAATACCCAGTCCCTGCCTGTTTTAACATGAATAGGATTCTGTGCATCTTAATCCTATCACAACCATTGCGATGAAAATTGGCCTCTCCAGGAATTACTGACGGGGTGAGACTGCCATACTCCGGAAACGATAAACTCCGCCGCCCCCACGGGATGTCCCTGTGGCGAATCAGGACAATTGAAATAATCCTCTGCCGGTTTTCATTTCACGGGTATGAACCGGATCGGTTCATGTCCGGTTCTACAGAGCATTTTTTTCCAATCGATCCGGAGAGGAACCCAGAATCACATCCTGACGTTCAGGCAAATCTCAAAAAATGCATTCATGTCCGGATAAGCCAGATGATTTTTTTACCGGCATTCATCGCGTAATCTGCCATTGCCCCCATGATCCACTCACCAGAATTCAGCGCCCACCGTTCGGGATGGAGGGTAAGATAGATCGGGCCATCGGTTCCTGACCGGATATATGCAATCAGGTCATCCGTGGTCTCCACAGATACCATGGTCCGCTTCCCATCTTTGTCAGGCATCGCATCCCGGAGGGAATTCTTTCCGCTCCAGTTCCGCCCGGTATCCGAGAAATAGGGAACTCCCTCCATGGACAGGAATGCCTCCCCGAGGATACCGAACGTTTTGAAATCATGGGTTTTCCAGAGATCCCGGTTGTCATACGGGGAGAGCGGACTCCCGTGCATACAGATCGTATGGATCTCCGCAATCGTCCGTAACGATCGGAGTTCGCTCTCAAAAAGGGAGATTGCTTTCTCCGGGTCTCCCCGTGCTTTGCTGAACGTCTCGTAGTGGTAACCTATCTCGTGCCCCATATCGCGGATAGTGGCAATGATCTCCGGCCGGAATGTGGAGGGATACCGGAAGTAATAGGTGGTATGGATCCCCAGCGAATGCTCAAGTCCGGCCATATGGACAGCATTCCGGATCTTCCGGTCAACATCGTGCCGTATAATGATGGTCTTCGGACTGGCAGTCTCCGGGCACTCCAGATAGTGGCGGACCGTCAGTACCGAATAACCGCTGTCACGGAGTGCCATGCAGAATTCACGGTATTTTTCAAGGGTGAAATCGCGGCTCAATCGGTTCGCCTGAAAAATATATCACGCTTCTCCTCCATATACCAATCCCCCGTGTATCCTTGAACGGCCGGACATGTATCTATCCTGGTTTTTCATTACTCGTATTTTCCCTGTACACGGGAATAGGTTTCAAGGAATTGCCGGGAAACCGTCTCCCATGAAAAGGTATCCCGGACCCGAATATACCCGTTCTCGCGGAATTTTTCCCGGATTGTCGCGTCCGACATAATCCGGATAATATTCCCGGCAAGAATATCCGGTCTCTGTTCAGGTACAAGGAACCCGTTCTTGCCGTCAGTGATGATATCTGGGATACCGCCGACATTGCTCCCGATCACCGGGCAACCGGCAGCCATGGCCTCGAGTAAAACAACTCCCAGGCCTTCAGTCTTTCCTGCTTTGTTGATGGAGGGGAGGACAAAGACATCTGCCGAATGGTAATAGGAGGGGAGATCGTCGCTGCTCACCCCCCCCTGAAAACAGACTGCGTGTCCAAGGTTAAGTTCAGCAGTTTTCTGCAGCAGGTTATCGTGTTCCGGGCCAACACCGATGATCACCAGCCGGGCATCCGGGTACTGCCTGAGTACTTCCGGAAGCGCTTCGATCAGAAAAACCGTTCCTTTCCAGTCAATCAGCCGGCTGATACACAGGATAAGGTGGCGGGTCTCAAACTCGTGTCTCCGGTCAGGACCCTTCCGCTCATAAAAGGTTAAAAAATCAACACCCATCGGTATAACCGTGATTCTGCTCTCGCAGGAGGGAACGACTGAGAGGAGTTGTTGTCTCATGTACCTGCTGTTGACGGTGATACTGTCGGAATGCCGGATGATAAAACGGCAGACCGGCCTTAACAGCCGGTATTTTTTTATCAGGTTGAGATCACTGCCATGGATGGTGGCCACGTGCGGGATCCTGAATATCATGTGGAGAATTGCACCGGCGAGACCCTGGGGCAGGAGCCAGTGACTGTGTACCAGGTCGGTTTTTTGTCTTCTGGCAAGAATCAGGGATGAGAAAAATTCTGCAATGCAGAAGGGGACAATTTCAGCAAACGCCAGGCAATCGTTCCGGATATTATACACAAAACCATGCCCGTAAGCAAGCCGTTCGAACCGTTCGGGAAGGAAGTAACGGAACCGGTGGATCTGGATCGTTCCCCAGCATTCATCTCTTTTCCCCCCGGGAAAATGCGGGGCGAGGACAACCGGGATTATATCAGCGGACGAGAGGTTCTGTACCAGTTCCTGGATAAAATGCCCCCCCTCATAGGAATCCTTATAGTGCGGAAAGGAACTGGTGATCGTGAGGATTTTCATACGTACTCACAGGGGTATGAAATCAGGTTGGGAACTGTAAACGGTACCAGGGAAGCAATCCATTTTCAGGTACCTTCCCAGTCCGAAAGAGAAATTTCCCGGTTTTCCTGGATGTCAAACATCAGGGCAAACGAGAGGAACTGCATCCCCAGCGCGAAGATAAGAAGGGAAAGCACACCGCGAATGAAGAGCGGCCCGTGTTGGATGAATACATAATAGATTGTGAAGAGCCCTGCAAGAAAGCCGAGAATTGATAGTACAAATCCAAAGAGATAGAAGATCACGACCGGGTGAAAACTCAGTACCACATATTTCATCCGGAGCCTGTACAGGAAATCCTTGAAGAGTAGCCAGGACACTTTCCAGATGTAGGGTGCGTACCGGATCTTCGACTGTTCCCGCCCGTACCGTGCCGGCATCTCAACATCCATCACCCGGAACCCGAAGACGTTCAGTTTTACCAGCAGATCATTGCAATATCCGTACCTGGGATATACCGTGTCGAGGTTCAGCCGTTCAAGTGCACGTGCAGAAATTGCCGTATACCCGTTCTGGGGATCCATCAGTTTCCAGTATCCCGATGAAAATTTAGTACAGAAGGTAAGTATCGTGTTTCCGATAAACCTCCATTTGCTCATCCCCTTCCGATACTCCGGGCTGAGGAGCCGGTTGCCCTTGGTATAATCCGCTTTGTTCTGGATAATCGGGAGAACCAGGGTTGGCAGGACTTCAGGATCCATCTGGTTGTCACCGGCCATGACGACAAAAACCTGCATCCGGTCGACAAGTCCCTGTTTATAACCTGTCATAATAGCCGCACCCACTCCCCGGTTCTGTTCATGGCAGATAGGAACTACCCGCAAATCCCGTTTGGCGCATTCGTCAATGATCTCCTGCGTCTTATCGGTTGATGCATCATTGACGACATAAATTTTATCAACACTCGCCGGGACAGATGCAAGGGTGTCTTTAATTAAAAATTCCTCGTTGTAAGCCGGGACAACGACACAGAGATGGGAATTCTGGAACATGCGAATCAATGCACCCGCCAATGCGTAATCGGGGATATCTGCAGCCCCGTTCTTACAGGATATATAGGTGCTGAAAGTTAAAAAGACATGCAGAACTGGATGAGATGAAAATTATGGCTGATACAATATCAACAAAGAAGTTACGATACAATTGGATTTAAAAACGGTCCTGTATGGAAAAGATCGATTAAACTGACAAGAAAGGTATATGAAAAATTCTTTATCTTAAATCTACCGGAAGAGATCATTTTTTGAGATTGGTTATTGTATGAAGATTCCTGCAAAGATTGCCCTCACTCCGGGAATCCAGAACGAATATCCCCCCAGCCCGGAAGCGTACTGACGTACTACAAACGTTGCATCAATCTGCCATATCAATGGAATTGCACACAGCATTGCGACTAAAATACAGAGCACTGTATCCGGAATTTTAACAAACGATGAACTGATGATACAGATGATAAATAATGCAATAAAAAAGTACATTTCGATGGATACAACAGCATTTAACAGGGGGAAGACCGCGGACCATGTTTCAGGAACCGGATAATAAGTGGCTATTGTAATCAAAGAAAGCGGCAGACCAACAATCCATATTGTCATCATCCATTTTATGATATCGAGAGATCGTTCTGCAACACATGCAATTCTCCGAATCACAATCAGACCGATTATGCTCATGGGCAGATACATCGGGGTAAGGTACCGGATATCCGGAAACATCCCCAGACTGCTGTTCATGCCGGAAATGCCACGAATGTAGGCAAAAAACACAGCAGCAGATACCAGGAGCATCAAGCCGAGGTATTGTCTTTCTTTTGGAAAAAACTGCATTTGTTTTGAGAGAAGAATAACCGGAACCAGCAATAGTGCAACAAGAAAAAGCGGTGTAAGGGGGAATACCCCCATGCTGCCGGTAGAGGGATTGAATAAAATCCCATAGAGATCAGGGAGGAATGTTGAAGGTTCGATCTTTGTTCCCATTTCCAATGTATGAATAAGTGCCTGGAAAGGATCTGATGCAGCTACGGGGATATTCGGCGATGTATTCACCGCTACCGTTACAGGAGCCACTTCACTATTCCATAATATCCACGTGGGGGTCAGGAAATTTCCGGTAAAAAGATAATTATTGAGAAAAAAGGGAATCGCACCTATGATGGTAAAAATGGGCGAGAAGAACAGGATTGTCTTTTCTTTTGCCGTCGCTCGGTTCATTTCTGAAAAAAAGAGAATATACACGACATAGATTAACAGGGCAATGCAAACAGACAATGCAAGCTCCGGACGGGCCCATGCAAGCAGGCCGGAGAGTGCGAACGCTGCCATCAGGTACCCTGCTTTCCGGGTCTTCTGGTATTTTACTGCCATTAACATTGTTGCAATAAAAAGACAGGCAACCAGAATATGGTCTTTACAACAGTTCGTCCAGAAAAGATACGATGAGCAGGATATGCACACAAGGGTTGCAAAAAAGGAGTACCGGATGTCTTCGAAGATAGTCCGGTTGCATTCATAGAGTAAGACGGTTATGATGGCAAACAACAGGACATTGGTAAATACAATGGCAAGAATTTCAGGAGCCCCCCCCGTTTCTGTGACCGGGAAGGGCATATAGAATTTAAGATTGATAAAAAAAAGGATGAACGCGACAATAATCAGCCCGGTTGTCCAGCGCCATTTTGCAATAGAGCAGTGTTCGGGGAAGTACGCGTTGAGTAACAAGGCAATGGCGATGAGCAGAAAGGTCCAAATGTAGAGGATCGCAAAGACAAAATCATCACCCAGCAGGGATACGAGTGACATGGATGGATACGAGATCAGGGGAAGAAACAGGGGATATGCCAGATAATTATTTTTCGCGATAAAATATTCACTTATAGTTCCGTTTGCATCGGTCCCATATTTTCCTTCATTTATTAATACCTGATGCCCCTCATGGAGCTGGGCAAGCTGATTTGTCGTGATCCATTCATCATTGACTAAAAGGTGTGGATGGGCAAATGTTATCGCTATGCATAGTGCGAGTAAGAAGACGAGGATATGGACACGATACTGCTTTATAACCTGCTCCACTTCATTGAAAAGGGTATCCATCATGTGCTGATTCAGTGTTTCCCTTTACATCAGATAATCATTTGTTTATAAGTTGTCAGAATAACGATGATATTTATTACCCGTGACATGCAAAACAGTGATGTGCGTACCTGGATTATTTCCCTCTGCCTGTGTATATTCTGTTTTGTCGTTCCACTTCAGGGTTATGTGATCGGTAATGATCTTGGTATGGGAATTCAAGGCGCCATGTTTCGGTATCAGGTCACCGGTTCGGGAAATTCAATTATTACCCTTACACAAGACCTGTCGTATGTCACGAGTGGCATTTATTCCGGGAAGACTGCAAATTCAGTTATTTTCTGGATATCCGGAACCGGTGTTCTCGTGTTCACAACGATTTTTACCCTGATTTACGGGAACCGGTTACCGCAACGTTATCTTAAGTTCATCATCATCGGGCTGCTGGGGGCTGGTATTCTGTATCTGGGGTCCTGTGTTGCCCAGTACGGGGTGTTATTCTCCGGTCCTGCGGGAATTTCCCTGCCGGCCGGGGTTTTTTTTCTATTCCTGTTGGCCCTGCTATTACAGTTCTACCAAGGGTTATTTTACAATGAGTCGGTACAATTCCCCTCCGGGTGAGTTGCCCGTTCAACGGTTGATACTTAAAATTCACCATGCAGTATCATGATTCCTGGCAGGGATTTTTTTTAAAGTCTGAAGATACAGGGGATTTGCTTTTTTCCACCAGACGCATCAGATTCAATCGAAACAGGAACTTCGATACTCCCCGTACCACTTCAGAATAAAAGAGAGATAATTCATATATGCCGTACGTGAACCATCACCAGCAGAAACAGTTTCTGAAAGTTGTTTACCTATTGTTTTCTTGAACCTGACAGAGATCCTGATTCAAATCGATAGTAGATCTGCTACAAGGATTCAATCCTTGTGTATGCTGTGAACCTCTCTGCCAATTCCAAAATTTACTTGCGGAATTGGATGATCGGTGAATTGAAATTCCGGATTATTCCATGATGTGCTGCAAATAGTGTTTATTAGAAAATTTCCTACAGCGATTTGGAAATACACGGCAAAACCGATTTTTATTCTGAATAATTAAAGTCAATCCATTACCTGAAACTTAAGGCTGTTGATTCGCCATCAAATAAAAAAGAGATTAGAATTGTTTATCAAGAAGGATCTGAGTGGAACCGTCTGCGAATACACCAGTTACAATTACACGTGTTCCGGTGATCTCATGTCCCGTAGTAGACTTATACGCACCAACAGATACAGTTCCCGTTGTAAACAGGTTTATCGGAGTGCCACCATCAATTGAATAATACACCTTATTTAAGGAAGCCAGATCAGTTCCACCAACGATAGTGACAACACCATGAGTCCCGGCATCGGTCATAGTTAAACTGACAACCTTCGTTGTCTGGATATTTCCTGCCATGCCGAATACGAATGCGGCAATAACTGCCGCGAGGATCACCGTGATTGCGACCATTAAGATCACACCAATGACCGGTGATACTGCTTCATCATTTTTTGTAAATGCCATAAGTTCTAACACCTTGAAAATGCCCAATACCGGGCACGACACTGTATGTTCAAATTATACCGCATGTTCGTATTTAAATATTGTTATCTAAAATTCAGAGGTTGACTGAAGCCGATTTTTATTTTTCAACACAATTCTGGAGTATTCACTATACAAAATAGTATTTTATATATACACCAGTATCGAACTGAGTGATGCAAATCGGTGATGGAGTATAGCAATATCAGCGATAACAATGTATTACACACAGATCTCAGTACTTCACTAAATTTGAGCCCGAACTCAAGAAAAGCGTAAGATCTCAACAGGCAGTGGGCGCCGGATACGGTCACGATATAGCAAAAAGCCTGCCGAAAGATAATATATCATCCATAAACCTCGAGATCCGGTACCTGCTGAACATCACTGCTTAAGAATATCCGGGTGTCCCTTCAATGGCTTTTCCTGGCCCGAGGTCTACGTGGTCCCGAAATGATTGACGAAATATTGTTCCGGTTTGATTTCATCCGACTCTTCGTCCGGCAGGGGATATAAAAAAACCAAATCCGTTCCTTTTGGTACGGTTCTTTGAAGTTTCAGATGATTGGGATGTGATACGGGTTGCTGACTATCCACTATTCACAGGGGAAATTTCAGAGACATACGGGGTCCTGTAATTTTTCTGGATTGAGGTATTCTCCAGAGCAATTTTTTCCAGGCAGACTCTGCTGAAAAATTTTTGCTCTGTAGAAAACCTTTTTTGAAATAACATTCCTCACTCCCCCTGTTTGTACACCATGCGACCCCCCCTCCCCCATAGTGCCTGGACAATCCCTTCATTCATCCTGTAAAACTGCACGAATCCGGCACGAAAATGGGAGGGCCCTGGGGGGGTCTGGCGGTGTACTTTGTACTTTGTCGTCCGTGACCAACAGATCCGGAGGAAAATTCCCGATAGTACTTACCTGAATTACATCGGTTTGTTCGCACTGGAAGTACACCGCC
>Ga0153915_10004760_pt1 | contig 12552 bp, 16 predicted proteins | sample Opewatmetagenome_2_FD_107003 | JGI IMG/M metagenome (GOLD analysis project Ga0153915, IMG submission 107003) | Freshwater wetland microbial communities from Ohio, USA - Open water 3 Core 3 Depth 3 metaG | ecosystem: Environmental > Aquatic > Freshwater > Wetlands | place: USA: Ohio, Lake Erie... | reverse complement strand
TGCATCGATGGTCGCCGGCAGCGAGAAGGCGCGGGTGAACGTGCCGTAGCTCAGCTCGAGACGGTGGTAGTTCTCGCGCCTGTCCTCCTTCTCCAGCTTGCGCTCGTCCTTCAGGGTGAGCACACCGTTCTCGAAGCGGATGTCGACGTCCTTCGGCTCGACGCCGGCCAGCTCGGCGCGGACGACGATCTCCTCGCCGTCCTCGTAGATGTCGCACGCGGGCGTCCAGCCCACCGACTCACCGGCGCGGAACAGCAGGCGCTCTTCGCCCATGGCGCGGTTCATCTCGTCCTGCACTCGGGCGAGCTCGCGGAAGGGATCCCAACGGGTCAGCATTGCCATGACTTCCTCCTTCTTTCTTGTCCATTCTGGTTGTGCGCAACGTAAGACGGACTTCGGGCCTGTCAAGCGCGCGGATCGGGCGGTCCGCGCTCGACGAGCCCGAGCGATCGGCGCCAGCCGTGCTTCAACCCGCGTCGCCGACGAGGGCAGGCCGGAAGATCGACTCGCCTTCCACCTCGGCCGTGTCACGCCCCCCGCCCGCGTCCGCGGCGGTCTCCATCTCCTCCGCGCAGGCGACGAGCGCGCGGGCCATCAGCCGGTGCTTCCAGCGGTTCCACCAGCGCGAGTCGTCGATCAGCTCGAGCGCGGCGAGGCGCGCGACGCACGCGGCGACTCGCGCCCCGGCGTCCTGACCCGCGGAGAAGCTGATGCTGTCGTAGGCAGTCATGGCCTTCACCCTTCTGCGACCTGGCGGCGGAGCGAGAGCTCCGATTCGATGCGCTCCTCTAGCCTTAACGTGCGGCTCGCGGCGCGGCCCGTCGCGTTCGAGGCGCGCCCGAGCTCGCGGCTCGCCCGGTCTTCGGGGGCGTGTGCCCTCCGGCCACGGCTGGCGAGGTCCCATGAGCGTATGATCCCCTTCCGGCACGAGCCGGACGAGGCGTCCATGGATCGATGCTCAGGTTCGCAGTTCGTCCACTTCTTCGATTCGGAGACCCGCAGTCTCTCCTGCGGGTTCGTCGACGCCCACATCGGCTGGGCCATCCACGCGGAGCAGGTGGACTGCCCCGCGTGCCGCGGGATCCTGAGCCGCGGTACCGCGGCCGTACCGGATGCCGCGCTGGCGCCGCCCCGCGATCCCCGGGAGCACGTTGCGAGGGCGGGGTATTGACCCCATTCCGAAGTCGGCACCCGGTCAGCCGGTCAGGACTCCGAGGCCGATGCTGAAGCGATATTGCGGATAGGTCAGCGGCACGCCCTTGAGTTGCGGCACCGGCGCCGCGATGTTCAGGGGGTCGATGATGAGGAAGAACGCTCCGGAGAGCTTGTACTCCAGACCGAGAGGGCTTATCCCGGCGTAGAGTCCAATGATCCCCTTGGGCGCCCCGTAGAGGTTCATCAATAAGTACGAGGCGCCGAGGTGCACCGTCGTCCGCAGGTTGAACTTCTCGTACGCCAGCGGGTAGCGGAGGATGACCGTCCCGTACATGTTGAAGACGCCAGGCTTGACCGTGTATCCGTTCGTGGAAATCCACGGATTCCATTCCCCATCCACGCCGAGCGTCCAGTGTTTGCTCATCTTGAGGCGCGCGCCGAGCTGGAGCGCCATGGCGGGCTTGTCGACGGAGCCGGACCAGCCCAAGTAGCCACCAAAGGCCATTGCCCCCGGATCGGTCGGGCCGGGCTCCTTCACCGGAATGATCGTCGGCGGCGGCGGGGCATGCGTGTCGGGGGTGGCGGGCGTCGTCGTCGTCGTGGTCGTCGTGACCGTTGCGGCCGTTGCGGGCGTGGTGGGCGTCGCCTCCTTCGCGGGCGTGGTGGTCTTCGTGCTCGTCGCGGTCGGGGCCACCGGAGCGGCGGCGGCCGGCTTGCTCGCTTCGGTTTGTGCACGCGCGTCGCCCGTCGCGAGGGTGATCGCGCCCGCGATGACGAGCGCTCGCGCGAAGGCGGCGCCGAGCCTCCGTCGCCGTGCGCGGCTCGCCAGGGCGACCAGGGCGATGAGACCCCACGTGGCCATCGCCCCGTTGTCCTGGCCGGCTCCGGCGGTGGCGCAGCCGAGGACGTTCTTCCCCGAGTCCTTGTACTGGCGCTCGGGCGCGTTGCACCAGCCGTTCGCGAAGGTGCAACCGGGCGAGTAGCTGAGGTACGTGACGAGGATCCCGTCCACCGCCGCCACCTTCTCGTCGTGCGTCGTCAGGGGGTCGAGCGTCGCGCGCAGGACCGCCGTCGAGGCCTCGGTCGCGAGCAGGCGCCTGGTCTTCCTCAGGTCGTCGGGGTCGTTGCACACGTCGAGCTCCCCCGCATGCGCCGGCCCGTCGCGCGATTCGACCAGCGTCCCGTTCACGGAATCGAGCCAGTCCAGGGCGACCGTGATCTTCATCTCGTCGGGGGTTCGATACGTGTGCGTGAAGCTGTCCTGGATCGCATGAAGCGCCTGTCCGATGCGCAAGTAGTACGTGGGGAGCGAAACGTCCACGTGACCGCGCAGCGCGAGGTACGTGCTCAACGGAGTGCGCTTCGCCGGGTCGGGCCTGCCCGCCGCGTCGAGCCCGTCGAGCGCCTGCAGGACCCGCTCGCGAATGAATGCCACGCAGTCGGCGACGGCGGCTTCCGAGCCGGTCGGCTCCTTCTGACCTGGACCGCGCAGGCAATGTTCGCGCTGAGTGGCGGGGTTGCCGTGGATATCCGCGAGGAGGCTGAGATCCTCCGAGCTGCTCCCCTTGACATCGTTGTCGCGAACGCCGAGGAGGAGTGCCGTGCCGCCCAGGTCCTTCATGTCTCCGTCGGGGTTGAACTGCAGATCGTCCATGAACGCCTGATCGTCGGCGGTGACCGCGGGCATCGGGGGGATCTGCAGGTCCACGCGTGCGTTCCGGAGCGCCTGCGAGGTCATCGCCTCGTGGCACCCCTTGGTGAAGTGGGTCGATATCGTGTAGGCGCTGATCACGCCGGCGACGCCGACGATGACGATCACGCCTCCGAGCTTCCTCGCGTTGCGCATCGGCGCTCCTGACTGGGGCTACGCCTGGTCCCAGCCCTCGGGCTGCAACTAATAGGCCGACCCGAGACGCGCGTGTTTCTGCGCACCGGCTGTCCGAGGTCGCGGCGAAAGCGCTGTACGTCATACGTCCGCGAACGTTCGCGCGAGCTTGGCTTCCGACTCGACACGCCAGAGGCGGTCACTCCTTCGAATTGAAGGGGGCGCACATCATCTTGACTGAGCCCGCCACCACTCCAGCCCTTTTCAGCGATGTGATATCCGGAGGTTCCATCGTTCGTGACCGATGGCCCGAATGATGCGACTCGAAAACCCGTGCTGAAGAAGGGGATGGCAGTGAAGATCGTGGGCACGTCCGCCGTCACCGTGGCGTAACCACTCTAGATGGCCATCACTGCGATGGCCGTTCATCGAACAGGAGGACAGAGAATGCGCTACCTGCTCATTGCGTTGTCGATGCTGCTCGGCCCGGTCACTTCGGCCCACGCCCAGATCAGCGTCGGCGTCGGCGTCGCACTACCTGGCGTCGACATCGGTATCAACATGCCGGCGTATCCACGGCTCGTCCGGGTCCCGGGCTATCCCGTCTACTACGACCCGCGAGCGAATTCGAACTACTTCTTCTACGACGGCCTGTACTGGGTGTACCAGGGAGACAACTGGTATTCGAGCAGCTGGTACAACGGGCCGTGGCAGCAGATGGGACCCGAGGATGTTCCGCTGTTCGTGCTGCGCGTTCCGGTGCGTTACTACCGCCAGCCTCCGGCCTATTTCCGCGGCTGGAGCGCCAACGCGCCGCCACGGTGGGGCGAGCACTGGGGCCACGACTGGGAGCAGCGTCGAAGCGGATGGGACCGATGGAACCGCCGCTCCGCCCCACGTCCCGCACCGTTGCCGGTCTACCAGCGGAGGTATTCGGGCGACCGCTATCCTCGCGCGCCAGAAGAGCAACATTCGATTCGATCCCAGCAATACCGCTACCAGCCGCGAGAGGCCGTGACGCAGCAGCACTATCAGCAGCAGGGACAGGGACACCCGGGCGGTCGGGAGAACAGGGGCGAAGAGCGCGGCCGGGATCGCCATTGATTGCGCGACGGCGTTCGCACGACGGTGCCACCACGTAGCGAGTGCACCGTCGTGCGCCGCAGGCCGGGGCTCGAGCGCACACCCCGTCGGGGAGACGACAAAGTCGTTCGGCGGACGGGGGCCGGCCTTATCATCGGCCGATGGACCGTCCTGCCCTGGCGAGCAAGCAGGAGCTGAGGAACATCGCACGGCGAGCGATGATCCAGCGTGGGCTGCTGCCGGAGTTCTCGTCCGCGGCGGCGGCAGAGACGGTCGCGATGACGCGCTCCGCGATGGAGGCAAGCCCCTCGATCCGCGATCTCCGCCGCCTGCTCTGGGCGTCGATCGACAACGACGACTCCCGCGATCTCGACCAGCTCTCGGTCGCGGAACCGGTCGCGAGCGGCGCGGTGAAGGTCCTCGTCGCGATCGCCGACGTCGACGCCTCCGTCCGGAAGGATTCCGCGATCGACGGGCACGCCCGGACCAACACCACCTCCGTCTACACGGCCGCCGAGATCTTCCCGATGCTCCCCGAGAAGCTCTCCACCGACCTCACGTCCCTGGGCCAAGGCCAGGAGCGCCTCGCCATCGTCGTCGAGATGACGGTCGGCGGCGACGGGGCGGTGACGCACTCCGACGTCTACCGGGCCGTTGTCGTCAACCAGGCGAAGCTCGCGTACGACGGCGTGGCGGCCTGGCTCGACGGCACGGCGGACGCACCGCCCAGGGTCTCCGCAGTGCCGGGGCTCGACGAGCAGCTGCGCATCCAGGACGAGGTCGCGCAGAGGATGAAGCGCCTGCGGGCCCAGCACGGCGCGCTCGACCTCGAGACGGTCGAGGCCCGGCCCGTGTTCGACGACGGCGTTCTGACCGCTCTACGGCCGGACGAGAAGAATCGGGCCAAGGCCCTGATCGAGGACTTCATGATCGCGGCGAACGGCGTGACCGCGCGATACCTCGAGCAGAAGGGGTTCGCATCGTTCCGACGCGTGCTGCGGGCGCCCGAGCGCTGGGCTCGCATCGTCGAGCTGGCTGCCGCCGTGGGCGAGCGCCTGTCCCCGGAGCCGAGCGCCCCCGCGCTCGAGGAGTTCCTCGCGAAGCGTCGCCGGAGCGACCCCGCTCGCTTCCCCGACGTCTCGCTCTCGGTCATCAAGCTCCTGGGCTCGGGGGAGTATGCGCTGGAGCTGCCCGGCGAGCAGGCGACGGGACATTTCGGCCTCGCCGTGCAGGACTACACGCACTCCACCGCGCCGAACCGGCGTTTTCCGGATCTCCTGACGCAGCGGGTGCTCAAGGCGGCGCTGAGCGGAAGCGCGCCGCCCTACGCAAACGACGACCTCGTCGCGCTGGCCCGACACTGCACCGAGCAGGAGGGGAACGCGGCCAAGGTGGAGCGGCAGGTGCTGAAGTCCGCGGCCGCACTGCTGCTCGCGGCGCGGATCGGCGAGCGCTTCGAGGCGGTCGTGACCGGTGCGTCGGAGAAAGGGACGTGGGTCCGCATCTTCCAGCCACCCGTGGAAGGCAAGGTGGTGCGCGGATTCGAGCGCCTCGACGTCGGCGACCGTGTCCGCGTGGAGCTCGTCCACACCGATGTCGAGCGCGGCTTCATCGACTTCGTGCGGTCACGCGAGGGCACATGAAACCCATCTCGAGGCCGAAGCCCTCGCTCGCGTACCAGAACCAGCAGTTCCTGGACAGCGCCGGAGCGCGGCCGCTGCGCATCCTGGCGGAGTACCTCGCTCCGCTCGAGACCTTCCGCCGCGAGCGCATCCACGACACCGTCGTCTTCTTCGGCTCCGCGAGGCTATCTCCCGACGGTCCGCTCGGCCGCTACTACGAGGAGGCGCGAGCGCTCGCGCGTCTCTTCACCGCGTGGTCGAAGAGTCTCCCATCGGGCTCCCACCGCTACATCGTTTGCTCCGGGGGAGGCGGCGGCATCATGGAGGCCGCCAACCGGGGCGCGTCCGAGGCGGGGGGAAGGACCATCGGTCTCAACATCGGGTTGCCGCGCGAGCAGCGGCCCAATCCTTACATCACGCGGGAGCTCTGCTTCGAGTTCCGGTACTTCTTCATGCGCAAGCTATGGTTCGCCTACCTGGCGCGCGCGCTCGTGGTCTTCCCGGGCGGGTTCGGCACGCTGGACGAGCTGACCGAGATATTGACCCTGCAGCAGACCGGGAAGCTGACGCGCCGGACGCCGGTCCTGCTCTACGGCTCGACCTACTGGAACGAGGTCATCCACTTCGACGCCCTCGTCCGTCACGGCATGATCAGCCGCGAGGATCTCGATCTGTTCACGTTCGCCGACGATCCTGCCGCCGCGCTAGGCCTGCTCCAGTCCTGGCTCCGCCCCGAGCCGGAAGCGGTGACGCCCGCCTTCGCGGGCTCGCGAACGGCCGGATCGGATGGGGCGCCAGACGAGTAGTCGCCAATCGCCGCCCGCGACATTTCGTCGATGGCAATCTCAAAGCGTGCGCAATCACCGCGGCTTGCACGAAAAGTATTTGCCGTGATAGGGGAACCCATGCCGTCCGCGCGCGATCGCCTGAGCATGCAGCGGTGGACCTTCCTGGTGCTGCTCGGGCTCAGCGCCTACCTCTTCTGGCTCACCGTCCAGACGCTCTGGGTGCCGCTGTTCCTCGGGATGCTGATCGCGATGGGGACGCACCCGCTGTACCGGCGAGTGGCGCAGCGCTCGCCGCGGCAGCAAGCCCTTTCGGCGGCGCTCATCACGGGCCTGGTGCTGGTGATCTCGCTGGCGCTGGTGGGATACCTGACCTTGGTGGTGCTGGGGCAGATCGTGCAAACGGCTCGGAGTGCCGCCGAGCAGTACCGGCACGGCGGCAGCGCGGAGCTGCTCGGTCTGCGTCTGCAGGCGATCCTCACCTCGCTCGGCCAGGATCCCGAGCAGATCCGCCTGCACGTCATCGCTGCGACCGACACGCTCGCTGCCGACGCCGCCGGGACGGCTGGCCGCCTGGTGGCGGCCTCGCTGGGCGGCATCCTGGTGGTCGTCTTCACCTTCATCACCAGCTTCTACCTCCTGCGCAAGGGAGACCGGCTCACGACCTGGATCGTCGAGGCGGTTCCGCTGCCCGATCGCCAGGTCTGGGAGCTGGTGCGCAACTTCCGAGAAGTGACTCAGGCGATGCTGGTCGGCACCGGCGCGACCGCGATCTTCCAGGCCGTCGCAGCCTTCCTGGGTTACTGGATCGCCGGCGTGCCCAGCCCCGCGGTGTGGGGCGCGCTCACCGGCATCGCATCGATCGTCCCCGGCATCGGCACGGCGCTGGTCTGGGGCCCGGTCCTCGTCTGGCTGCTCGCCACCGGCCACGTGGTGCGCGGCCTTCTGCTCGCGATCTGGGCCGCGCTCGTGATCGTCGGGTTCGCGGACTACGTCCTTCGCCCCCGGTTGCTCGGCTCCAGGGGGCGGATGGACGAGCTGCTGGTCTTCATCGCCATCTTCGGTGGCATCGAGGCCTTCGGCCTGCTCGGCGTCATCCTCGGCCCCATCGTCACGGCGCTGCTGGTGGCGCTGTTGCGCATCTACAAGCGCGATTACCGGCCCAAGCTGGAGGGCGACACGGCGGAGAGCAAGCCGGCGGCCTAAAGAAGCGGGACGTCGCCGAACATGGGTTCACTGGCAGAATGCTGCCTGGCAGGCACCCGGCGGCAAGGCCGGCGACCATGCCGAATGGCAGGAGAAGGTCGCCTTGGCGTACCACTGGGTGCTCCTTCCTTTTCCCGGTCCGCGTCGTCGTCCTCGAGAATGCCCCGTGACGTCAGGCGAGCCATTTGGCTACCTGGAACTTTCGCCAGAGAATCACGGCACCCTGGAGCACGCGCCGTACCAAAGCCGCGCGACCGCGTAAGGCTGCGGATTACGCCGGCGCCGGCCGCCGCCGCGAGCATCCGACAGATCCGTCCGCGAGCGTTCGACGAACGTTCGCGCGGTACGGTATGCTCTTGCGCCGCGGCCTCCGGCAGGGTCGACCCTTTCGGGACGCGGGGGGAACGTGGGGCATGATCCCGACCACCATCATGCATGATGGCGCGCCCTCGGACGGCGCCGCGCTGGAGCCAGCGCTCATGCTGGCGTTCGTGCACCAGGGGCAGTGGGCGACGCAGCGCCGCCGGATTCCACGCGGCAGGCTCGTCCTCGGCCGCGGCGCGGCGGTGTTCGACGACCCGCTCGACGACGAACGGATGGCGATCCGGCATGCCGAGGTGTGGCTCGAGGCGGGGCGCGCCCACCTTCGCGATCTCGACAGCGGCGCCGTCACGCGCTTGAACGGCGAGGCCCTGCGCGGGGAGCACGTGCTCGATCCCGGCGACGTGATCCGCATGGGCGACACGCTGATCCTGTACGCGCCCTCGGCCGTCGCGAGCGCTCCCTCCCCGGACGCGGAATTGATCGGCGAGAGCGCCTCGCTCGTCGCCATCCGCCGCAGCATCGAGGCCGTCGCCCCGCACCAGCACACCGTGGTCGTGACCGGCGACACCGGGACCGGCAAGGAAGTGGTCGCACGCGCCATCCACCGGCGCAGCGAACGGCGGGGCCCGTTCCTGGCCGTCAATTGCGGCGCGTTCGCCGAGGGCCTGCTCCCGAGCGAGCTGTTCGGGCACGTGCGCGGCGCCTTCACCGGGGCGGTCGCGGACCAGCAGGGCCTCTTCCGCGCCGCGCGCGGCGGCACGATCCTGCTCGACGAGGTGGCGGAGATCCCGCTGGCGCTGCAGGCGAACCTCCTCCGCGTGCTCGAGATGAGGGAGGTGCGCCCGGTCGGGAGCACGAGCGACGTCGCCGTGGACGTCCGCGTGGTCGCGACGAGCAATCGCGAGCTGATGGACCTGGTGCAGGAGGGGACGTTCCGCTCCGACCTGTACTCCCGGCTGGCGCAATGGACCATCCGCGTGCCGCCGCTGCGCTCGCGGCGCGACGACATCCCGGCGCTCGGCAGGAGCCTGCTCGCGCGGCACGAGGCGCCTGGCCGCGCGCTCACGCCCGAGCTGGCCGAGGCGCTGCTCATGCACGATTGGCCGCTGAACGTGCGCGGGCTCTTCAACGTGCTGTCCATCGCGCTGGTCTGCGCGCCGTCCGGCGAGCCGCTCTCGCTGGGGCCGGAGGTCCGGTCGGAGCTCTGGAGCAGCCGCACGCTGGAGGCCATCCCGCGCGCGGCCGAGCCGCTGGCCGTCGACAAGGCCGACCTCGAGGAGCTCCTCGAGCGCTTCCACGGGGGCGTGGCTGCGGCGGCGCGCCATCTCGGGATCACCCGTCCGAAGCTGTACCGGCTGCTCCGGGTCCAGGGCGTCGAGCCGGCGTCGTTTCGCCGATCGTGAGCGAGAGCGCCAAAGGGCCGATCTCGGCGGTTCGATCGTTGAAGATCGCGAACCTCAGCTTCGGCGGCACGGCAGCGATCGTCACCAGCGTGGCGCTCATCATCGGCCTCGGCGCGGCGACCGCGACGAAATCGATCATCGTGAGCGGGCTGCTGATCGTCGCGCTCGCGGACAACCTCACGGACGCGCTCAGCATGCACGTCTACGAGGAGTCCAGGCGGCGCCTCCACCCGCGGGAAGCGTTCGCCGCGACGGTGAGCAACTTCGTCACGAGGCTCTTGCTCGCGCTGACGTTCGTGCTGCTCGTCGTCGCCCTGCCGATCGGGAGCGCGGTCGTCGCGTCGGCGGTCTGGGGCCTCTCGCTCCTGGTCGCGCTCACCTGGGCGCTTGCGCGGGAGCGGAACGTGAGCTTCGTCACCGAGGCGGGGAAGCACGTCGCCGCGGCGCTGGCGGTCATCCTCGTCAGCAGGCTGATCGGCGCCCTCATCGCGGCCCAGTCCCCCTGAGAGAGCCCCGGGGCCGACCCGGTCGGGCCGCGCCCCTTGTGGTGCGTCCCACGGGCGTGTCGCCCTGGATCACTCGGCGTAGACTGCGGCTCGAACCTCTTGCCCGCTTGGGAGGACCCCATGGCGAAGTCCATCTGGAAGGTCGAGGTGGGGGACGACGCCCCCGACTTCGAGCTGCAGGCAACCGGCGACGGCGCGGGCCGGGGCGGCCCGAAGAAGAAGGTGAAGCTCTCGGACTACCGCGGGAGGAACGTGGTGCTGGCGTTCTACCCCGCGGCCTTCACTCCCGTCTGAACGGTGCAGATGCCCTCGTACGAGGAGGACCTCTCCGAGTTCGAGCGGCGCAATGCCCAGGTCCTGGGCATCAGCACGGATCAGGTGCACAGCAACGAGGCGTGGGCCAAGTCGATGGGCGGGCTCTCGTACCCGCTCCTGTCCGACAACTGGCCCTACGGCCACGTGGCCGCCCAGTACGGCGTCCTGCGGGGCGACGGCCTGTGCGAGCGCGCCATCTTCGTCGTCGACAAGCAGGGCAAGGTCGCCTACGTCGACATCCACGCCATCGGGGAGCAGCCGCCGACCGACAAGATCATGGCGGCGCTCGATCGGCTGCGGTGAGGCGTCGCCGATGGCCGATGCACCGGAAGTGAAGCCCCTCGAGCTGTCCCGGTACTGCGTCCCCTTCACGCCCTTCCGCGGGCGCGTGGAGGACGCGGTCGTCTGCCTGGTCACCACCGCCGGCGTCCGGGCGCGCGCGGACCCGCCCTTCCAGCTGGACGGCGACACCTCCTTCCGCGCCATCCCCGGCGGCGCATCGGCCGGCGACCTCACCTATGACGACGCGCACTACGACCACGCCTGCGTGGACCGGGACCTGAACTGCGTGTTCCCGATCGACCGGCTGCGCGAGCTCGTGGCCGAGGGTCGCCTGGGCGGGCTCACGGAGCGCCACTTCTCCATGGGCTACAGCCAGGCGCTCCGCGAGCTGCGCGCGACGACCATCCCCGCGCTGGCGCGGGAGGTCGACCGGGTCCGGCCGCATGCGGTGCTGCTCACCGGCGGCTGACGGCTCTGCCACCGCACGGTGGTCACCGTGCAGCGGGCGCTGGAGATGATCGGGCTCTCGACGGTGGTCATCACCGTCGAGCCCGAGGAGACCGAGCAGGCGCGGCCGCCCCGGGCGCTCTGCCCGAAGGGCTTCGCCGCCGGGCACAGCCTCGGGCGGCCCGGCGACGCGGAGCTCCAGAAGCGGATCCTGGTGGATGCGCTCGGCCTCCTCGTCGCGGCGCCGCGGCCGGGCGAGGTGGTCGTGCGGGACTACGCGAGCCCGTGAGGCCCATCGGGCTGAGCCCGTGTGGCGGAACCTAGCCGAAGACCCGCACGGCAGCAGGCGGGCCTTCGCGGTGCGGCTCGACGCGCGCCCGGCCGTCGCTCTCCCTCGAAGTGAAGGAACCAGCACGTCATTATGATTGCCTGGGCGAGTCGCCGGGCGTGTCCGCGATGCATAAGCACCCGAACTCATTCGCGTCCCGTCGGTGGCCCGAACGCTGCTTTAGCCGCAAGCAGGCAAGCGCGGCAAGGTCCCAGCGCCGCCATGAAGACGTGGAAGCCGGCGCTGAAAGTGCCCGAAAGCAGTGGAGGGGCAAGGCATGAACAGGAACGAAGTGCGGGGCAAGGCCCGGGAGCTGAAGGGCCGGATGAAGGAGGCCGCTGGGAAGGTCGCCCGGAACCCCCGCCTGCAGAACGAGGGGGCCGCCGAGCGCACCGACGGTGCGGTCGAGGCGGGGCTCGGGAAGGCCCGCCGGAAGATCGGCGAGGCCCTCACGGGGCTCGGCGAGGCCCTCAACAAATAGTGGATTGAAAGGAGTCGAGCATGCTCTTCACCATCGGCGTGATTCTCCTGATTCTCTGGCTTCTGGGATTGCTGAGTGGCTACACGATGGGTGGAGTCATCCATGTCCTGCTGGTCATCGCCATCGTCGTGGTGCTGATCCGAGTCATTCAAGGCCGACGAGCAGTGTAGCGATCTGGACCTGCGAGGAGTGACCGCCATGAAGAGGGCAAATGTATTCATCCGCTACCTGGTACCGCTCATGCTGACCCCCGCCTTCGTGGCGTGCGCATCGACGCGCACCCACGAAAGCACGGGGGAGTACGTCGACGATTCGGTCATCACGACGAAGGTCAAGTCCCTGCTGGCAAATGACGATTTCTTCAAGTCATTCCAGATCAGCGTCAAGACCTACAAGGGCATCGTCCAGCTGAGCGGCTTCGTCAATTCTCACGAGGCCGCCGACAAGGCAGGTGAGATCGCGAGAAGCGTGGAAGGCGTCAGCTCCGTGAGGAACGATCTGATCGTGAAGTAGGCGACCGTCACGATGGCCGTCAATCGAACAGGAGGACGGAGTATGCGCTACGTGCTCATCGCGCTGTCGATGCTGCTCGGCCCGGTCAACTCGGCCCGCGCCCAGATCAGCGTCGGCATCGGACTTCCCGGTGTCGAGATCGGCATCAACATGCCGACGTATCCGGAGCTCGTCCCGGTGCCGGGCTATCCCGTCTACTACGACCCGGGAGCGAATTCGAACTACTTCTTCTACGACGGCCTGTACTGGGTGTACCAGGGAGACAACTGGTATTCGA